>Ga0180007_10000019_pt1 | contig 311354 bp, 279 predicted proteins | sample MM_PC_MetaG_FD_121122 | JGI IMG/M metagenome (GOLD analysis project Ga0180007, IMG submission 121122) | Groundwater microbial communities from the Aspo Hard Rock Laboratory (HRL) deep subsurface site, Sweden - MM_PC_MetaG | ecosystem: Environmental > Aquatic > Deep subsurface > Groundwater...
ACCGTGCGCCCATCTCTGGGTCGTAGAGGGTCATCACCACGTCATGCTGGAACGCGCCGGGGCTGAACCGTAAGCCCCCTGCCATCCCTTCTGGGAAGGCTGTCTGCAGCAGGTTTATGCCGGCTTTGACATGCCTGTCCGCACGCCAACCGCTCTCACACTCGAACTCGGTGCCCATTCGGGAATATTTCACTCTCCCACATATCGGGCACCTCCTGCTGCTGTTGTATGGGTCGACCTTGATGACGGGCACGCCTTTCCAGGCTGCCTTGTACTCGATGATGCTATGTAGCTTCCTCCGAGGCCACGAACTCAATCTCCTGTTGAGAGATCTGTCCTTCTTCCGCTTGGCCATCCCCGTGAGGTCCTCGAGCACGACTGCCGCCCTGTGCTCCTCCACGAAGCCGAGCACTGCGTTGGCCACCTGGTGCATACGATACTCGATTCGATGGCGTTCCCTTCTCCCCTCTCTGTTGCATAATCGCCTAGATGTTCGTCGATCATGCGCCTTCTTCTTCTGAAGGCGCTTACGTCGGTCGTGATGCCGTGCCTGGATGATTGCAATATCGGGATATGCTGCTTGGACTGGCAGGCTCTCCCCTTTGCTCAGGAACACGCCGTCAAGGCTCCGCTCATTGGTATCGAGCGACAGGGCCGTCTCTGGGGTGTATGACTTAGGTGCACTCTTCCTGAAGGCTATTATGACCCTGTCAGGAAGGAGTGTCAGTATACCGAGAGAGAAGGATTCGTCTTTCAGAGAGACGCGATGGTAATCGCTCAGGACGAGCCTTAGCTTCACGTGACATCCGGCCCGTATCGGAAGGTCGACCACGCCATTCTCCCGGTCGAGTTTATATGCCTGGTTCTCCGCCTTCATCATCCGTCTACGCACATATGGAATGCGATGAATCGGACCCTTTCCCCAACGCCTTCGTAGGTTCTTCAGTATCGAACCCGCAACTTCGAAGGAGGAGACCAGATGCTGAGAATAGATGCTCGGATGTTCTTTCCTGAAGTTCTTGTACGCAAGCTTCGCTAGGGCATTCCTGGAGGTGACCCTCGCCTGGAGGCCGACTCTTATCGCAGAATTGACTGCCAGGCGGAAATCCTCCATGAGCATCCTAGCCTCAAATGGGAGCTCCCCCTGAATGTGGAAGACGACTGCTCTGTGGAGCATCGAAGAAGGTATCTGGCCATTAGCATATCGTCTCCATGACTACATGCACATTACACATACGATCGATGAGGAATGTGTGCATCGAAAAAAGGCCCCGCCAACAACACCACCCGATAACTATACAGAACCGAATCGCCGAAAGGCATGTATCTAGCCTCAAGTGTTGAGAAGATGGATTGGTAAGATTGACGAGGAGTATCAAGTTCTTCTACTTCGGCAACCAGTGTCCTCATAACGGCTATCTGCTGGCTCGAATCAAGACCATCGCCTGGAAGGAGGGTGTGCGACTTGAGTTGTTCGACATCTCAGAGGACTGGTTGGCATGTGAGAAATATAGGGTGTTCTCGCCTCAGATGCTCTTGGTGAACGATCGGTATCGTCTGCATGGTCCCTTCACCAAGGAGCGAGTTCGGCAATTGCTCGAAGATGAGGATGTGGATTCATCCCCTTCTGACATCGAACAGGGGGACCGAATAGTCCGGGGTGACTTGGTGCCGATAACACCCGAATCGGTTCTGTCAACATGTGAGCCCTGCACGAACACTCAGGACAAAGGGCTCTGCAGAGGTAAGGCCGAGTGGACAGCAGCGATGCTCGAGACTCACCATCTGGACCATATCGGATACATGCACTTTCAGGACGGTTCCTGCATCGGAGGTGCGGAATTCCTGCCTTCTATGGCGGTACCGTATCCGATTCTGGACAAGGAGGAGGGTGATGCGTTTCTCACTTGCGTGCATCAGTCACATGAGACCTATGATTACAAGACCCATCCATTAGAACATCTGGTAGCCGATCTCAAGAACCGTGGGTTCAAGAGGATCTCCGTAGCCGCAGCCAAGAAGGGCACGTTCCCTAATGGTCCACTGAGTTGGTTCGAGGGGAAGGGGTTCGCGGACAAGGGTCTGCTGGTCATGGAGGAGCTTCACGACTCGGAAATACATTATTTGCAGTTGGACATCGGAGAGAGATAGACTGTTGGAAGTGGCTTGTCGCCGACAATCATCGTGGACCCTGACACGAGTGGTTTCAGGTCTTCCTATAGTATGGATTGACCAGGTCTTCAAAGCAGGATAGAGCGGCCGCCGCTCCTCCGTGCACCGCCGCGACGATCTGTCGGATACCTCCCGACACATCCCCCGCAGCATAGATGAAAGGCACGCTCGTCCGGAATGACTGGTCCACGATTATGAAGCCACCTGGGTCCTGGTTCAACCCCAGCTCGGATGCGAGCTGGCTGCTGGGGATTTCACCGATCGCCACGAAAACGCCGCTGACCACCATATCCTGCGTGACCCCGGTTTTCAGATCCCTCAGCTTAACGCCAGTTACCCCGTTCTCTCCCAGTATCTCTTCCACCACAGTATCGAATAGCATCTGGATATTCCTTTCCGCAATGCTGTCCTGAAGGTGTTTGTCCGCTCTGAACGATCCCCTGCGGTGTATTATGGTCACCTTGCAGTCAATCGAATGAAGGTACAGTGCGTCGGTCAATGCGGTGTTTCCGCCCCCGATGACGACGACCTCCTTCGTCTTGTAAAAGAACCCATCGCAAGTCGCGCAGTAACTTACGCCCCTGCCCGCCAACTTATCCTCGCCAGGCGCGCCTAACTTCCTGTGAGTGGCCCCGGTTGCCAGTATGAGTGCCCTGGAAACATATTTCGAGGATGTGGTCGAGAGCTGGAACCGCTCTCCGCTGCGCACGCGCAGAACGTCCTCACCTTCTCTAATATCGACATACCTTCTCGCGTGCTCGGCCATTATGTCCATCAGCTTCATGCCTTCAATCTCAGGAAACCCAGGATAGTTCTCGATCATCGGACTGGTGAGGACCTGGCCTCCAGGAACTCCTTTCTCCAAGATGATACAGTTCAAGCCGGCTCGTTTGGCATATATTCCAGCGGCTAGTCCCGCTGGGCCTGCACCAATGATCACGACGTCGAATTCCTGAGGACTGATATCCGAGGAATCTGAGGACACGCCCTCGATTGTCATCACGACGTGAATCGACAGTATGATAAATAACGATTGGGCCACCCAATATGAGCAATGAGATATCCATGCATGATAGCTGCGAGGCCAATACAATAAAATACTAACCTGGGCGTTTCTCCGAATGTCGAGATATTTCGGATTGTAAGACAGATTTCCGTCAGAGAAGACAATCACTCACGGTGTGCATGGATATGGATACGGGGACGATAACGGCATTCATGGCAATCGGCTCCATCATATTCCTAGGATTCTTCGGGAATGTGATCTTCACTAGATACAGGATACCAGATGTACTGATTCTCATAATCCTTGGCATGGTCATCGGCCCAGATATATTCGGTGAACGGTTCAATCTGGTCAGCCATGACGCCCTAGAAGCCATCGACAATTTCAAAGAGCTGTTCCTTTCGGCAGCGCTCGTGATAATCCTCTTCGATGGGGGGTTGAGCCTAGACATAAGATCCGTCATTGAATCCATGCGGCTGTCAGCATTCATGTCCATCGTGGCTTTCTTCCTCACATTCGTGACCATCGCCCTCGCACTCCACTTCCTGATGAACATCAATATCCTCCTTTCCTTGACCATGGGTGCCATAGTCGGTGGGACGAGCGGGGCGATCGTGATACCCATCGTCAGCAAGATGAGGATAAGACCGCAGACAAAGGCTATGCTGATAATGGAGAGCATAACAACGGATGTGCTCGTCATAGTCGTCTCCCTGTCCCTGATCCGTGTGATACTGACAGAGGATTTGAATTGGGTATTGATAACAAGGGACCTTGCATCGAAGTTCATGCTCGGAGGGGTCATTGGTTTCGTGGCAGGAATACTATGGCTCTTCGTGCTACAGAAGCTTCAGAATCAACCGCTGTCATATATGATCACGATCGCAGCATTGTTCATAGTTGCGGGGATGGTCGAGCTGTCGCCCATCAGCAGCTCTGGAGCGGTCGCCGCTCTCGCGTTTGGCCTAGCCGTAGGGAACCGTCAGTTCATCAAGAGACGGCTATCCAACATATCACTCACATTATCCTCAAATGTGCAGATACAGCAATTCCATTCTGAGATCACTTTCTTTGTCAGGACTTTCTTCTTCGTCTACCTCGGATTGCTGTTCAGGTTCAGCACCTTCACAGAGATACACCTGATCGCTGGCTTGCTGATGATAAGTGTCATAGTCCTCGTTCGATGGATAGCCGCAATGCTCGCATTGAAGTTGGGGAATCTCAACATAGAGGATGCCGAAACGGTCTTCGCCAGCATGCCGAGGGGATTGGCGGCTGCGGTACTAGCCACGTTGCCGGCTGTTCTTCTGGCAGATTCGGCCATATGGGATCCCGCTCTCGGCGTGTTGATCCTTAATACCACGCTCATCGTGATATTCGGGACTACACTCCTGACCACGATCTTCAGCGTCATGACCGAGAAGGGTATCGATAGCAGACAGAGAAAGGAACTGAGGAAGAGATTGACAAAAGCATGATTCCCCTCATATCCTCGCAACGATTTCCGCGGCGTATTTCCTCGTGCCAACATAGCTGCTTGATCCGATCTGCCGCGCCACATCCCAGGTCACAAACCCATCGGATATTGTCATCTCAAGAGCTTTTTCTATCGACCTAGCAGCTTCTGCAAATCCGATATGATCCAGCATCATCGCGCCGGAGAGAATCAGAGCGCTTGGGTTCGCGATATCCTTCCCTGCATACTTGGGCGCCGTCCCGTGGACAGGTTCGAAGACTGCGACACCATCGCCGATGTTCGCGCCTGGAGCGAACCCCAGACCCCCGACTTGGGCGGCACACGCGTCGGCGAGATAGTCACCGTTGAGGTTCGGGGCGGCCAGCACGGAGTACTCATCTGGCCGAGTCAGTATCTGTTGGAACATGTTGTCCGCTATCCGGTCGTTCAACAGTATCTTGCCATCTATATCTGTGGCACCTTCGTCTTTTCCTTCGAATATCGTCACATCCGAGAATTCGTCCCTCGCGAGTTCGTATCCCCAGTCGCGGAAGGCCCCTTCAGTGTACTTCATTATGTTCCCCTTGTGGACGAGTGTCACCGACTTCCTGTGATGTCGGATACCATACACCATGGCTGCTCGGATCAGTCTCTTCGAGGCGAATTCAGATATCGGTTTGAGACCGAGGCCGGAGTCCTCAGAGATATCAACGCCCAGGTCAGATCGGAGGAACTGTCTCAATCTGCCAATTTCCTCAGAGCCGCGCTTCCACTCCAGACCCTTGTAAACGTCCTCCGTGTTCTCACGGAATATCACTATGTTCATCTTCTCGGGATTCTTGACGGGGCTAGGAACCCCGCGGAAGTGACGAACTGGCCGGACAGATGAATAGAGATCCAACACTTGCCTGAGGGCGACGTTCAGGCTCCTTATCCCCCCACCCACGGGCGTCGTCAGTGGACCTTTGATCGCGATTCCGACCGCTTCTATCCTGTCTATCGTCGCGCGAGGCAGCCATTCGCCAGTTATATCGAAGGATTCCTGTCCGGCCATTAGATGTTCCCATTTGATCCTGACCCGATTGTCGGTGGTCTTGTTGAGGGCTGCTTCGATCACGGTCTGGGCAGCTATTGTGATATCTGGACCGATTCCATCACCTGGGATGAATGGCACGAGCAGTTCCCTGTCCTCAGAAGGCATTCATCATCACTCCATCTTATCCGTCTCCAATGAGAAACCATTGTGTTTCATTATGTGAGACGTGAGACCACCATCGGACAACAGAATCTGCATGACCTGCGGGATCCTGGAAGTGGACATGACTGTGCCGGTCGATCCCCGGCGAATCTCGCCTTTCGACAGGTCTACCTCTATCAGGTCACCACTGCGCACCCAACCGGTTTCGCATGTCAACAGAGGAAGACCGATGTTGAACGCGCTCCTGTAGAATATGCGTGCGAAAGACTCTGCTATGATCACGGACACTCCGGCAGCCTTGAGAGCTCTGGGAGCCTGTTCTCGGCTCGAACCACATCCGAAATTGCGACCTGCCACGATGATGTCACCTTTCTCGATCCTGCTCGCGAAATCAGGGTCGATGTCTTCCATCACATGCTCGGCCAGCTTCCGGATGTCGTCTATCTTGAACTTGTATCTTCCCGAGATGATGTAGTCAGTGTTGATGTTGTCGTTCGGATCGAACCTATGCACTCGCCCGCGAAGAATCGTCAACTACATCACCTCTCTGGGATCCGTTATCGTACCTCTGATTGCGGTTGCCGCGGCTGTCTCCGGAGAAGAGAGAAAGATATTGACACCTTTGTTGTTGCCCATCCGTCCTTTGAAGTTCCTGTTCGCGGTAGATAGGACCGTTTCGTCATCCGATGGCACACCAGCATGCGTGCCGACACAAGGCCCACATCCCGGAGAGACCACGACAGCGCCCGATTTGATCAATTGATGCATGATGCCGGCCTCGATGGCATCCAACAATATCGCTCTCGAGGCGGGTGCGATGATCAGTCGCATCCCCCTCTTCACGGTCCTGCCCTTCAGAATTCGCGCTGCAGCCTCTAGATCACCCAATCTCCCATTCGTGCAGGTGCCGATGAAGACCTGGTCCACGAGGACGTCTGCGAGTTCGGATGCTGGGCACACATTATCCACACTGTGCGGTCTCGCAACCATGGGGACGATGTCGTCTGTGCAGAAATCCATCTCGCTCTCGACTCGTGCATCGGGATCACAAGACAGACCGTGTTCTGCGTGGATACCCCGTTCGGAGAACCATTTGGCGGTGGTGGAGTCGAACTCGAACGGACAGAACTTGGCCCCCATCTCAACCGCCATATTGGCGACGGTCATCCTGCCGTCCATGCACATGGAATCTATTGCGGCACCTTTGAACTCGAGAGATTTGTACGTCGCACCATCTGCTGTGAGTTTTCCGATTATGGTAAGTATGAGATCCTTTGCCCCGATCATCAGACCGAAGTCTCCATCCACTCGAAGGACCATTGTTTCAGGGACCTTGAACCAGAGTTTACCAGTGTAAGCAGCCGCGGCAACATCGGCTGACCCCAGCCCAGTAGAACAGGCGTTCAATGCACCATAGGTGCATGTATGGGAATCCGCCCCGATCACGAGGTCCCCCGGGAGCACCTTCCCCTGCTCCAAAACGACCTGGTGACAGACTCCCTCCCCAACATCATGCAGAGGGATTGAATGAGAATCCGCAAAGCTACGGATGGCTTTGTGGATCACAGAGACATCCGCTGATGGACATGGTGAATTGTGATCTATCACCATGGCCATTCCGCGCTTCGTTTTCGGAGAAACGAACCCCATCGAACGGAGTTCCCTCATCATCATCGACGAGGTCCCGTCCTGGGACATGCAGAAGTCGACATCCGCGATCACTATATCCCCCGGACGGCAATCCGACCCGGAATGAGATGACAGTACCTTTTCAGCGATGGTCTTCCCCATGCGTCATCACACTCCAATCAGTGTTTCCACTCGTTGTTTGCATCGACCGCGGAAATCCGCGTCTCGATGTCGGCGTGGGTAGAGTCCCTGAACGCACCATCCTCCACGATGGTTCTGTAGATCGCGATCAGCTCGGAATCAGTTAGATTGTCCTTCTTGAGCTCCCCTATTCGATTGACCTCTATCCGAATCCGTTCCACTGCATCAGCTGAAGCGTCCAGCTCAAGCAGCTTAAGCTTGTGTTTGATGGACGCACTGCCAGAGTGCTTGCCTATGACGATTTGTCTCGAGACGCCGAGGATGGATGGATCGAATGCTTCGTAGAGGTGAGGGTCTTTCAGAATGCCATCGACGTGTATCCCGGACTTGTGGGTGAACATGTTTCCACCCACGATCGGATAGTTCAGTGGGATGCGGAGCCCGCTGGCGCGCTCGACGCCCCTGCAAAGAGACACTATGTGTTCCACATTGTACTTCGCTAGACCATAATGTGTTCTCAGGTTCATCACCAGCACCTCGAGTGGGACATTTCCAGCACGCTCACCCAGACCATTGATCGTCGTCGATATCCATATCCGACGACCATCAAAGGCAGAAGCAGCCTCGCATGCGGAGAGTGCATTTGCGACGGCGAGTCCGAAATCATTGTGAGCGTGGAATTCCAAATCGATATCAACACGTGACATGAGAGAATGGACGAGCCGTGCTGAAGTCGAAGGTGTTAGGATGCCGATTGTATCGCATATTCTGAACCGATCGGCACCCGCATCCAACCCAGTCTCTGCAAACTCTATGAGATAACTCAGATCCGTCCTCGTGGCATCTCCAGCATTGAAGCAGACGTATACTCCATGATCCTTTGCGAACTCGATGCAATCGACCAGACGAGAGAGCTGTTGCTCCCTGGTGATCTTGAGCTTTGTCGATAGCGAGATGTCGGAAGTGTCTGTGGAAACGGAGACCGCATCGACATCGTGGCCGATGGAATCGGAGATATCGGTCTTGACGAGCCTGTTCCAGCCCATTATCGATATGCTTCCCATCTGTGCCCGGAGCTGCTTCGCGCATTTCCTGTCGCTGTCGTTGTAGGTCGCGAATGTCTCGATCTGCTCGACCCCTATCTGCTGCAACCCGCCGGCGATCATCAACTTGTCATCACCTGTGAATGCGACTCCGGGCATCTGCTCTCCGTCGCGGCAAGTGGTGTCGACGATGCGCACTTCCCCGAGACGAGGACTCCCTGAGCCAACAGAATTCGTTCCAGCATGCATCCCATCATTCCCACAGGAGCCATTGTTCGATCCAATGGTCGTTCTGTCTTTCGCATTCACATAGATCACCTCGATTCGACGGCGCAGGTCGACCATTCCACTTGGTCAGCGTTTCCATCCTTCGATGAGGACAAACGACCTCGGGAGTGGCTGGTTGCGTCACGGGAAAGTGCCCAATCCCATGATTATCATTATGCCCATTATTCTTACAATATATAGACTGTATGTCGTGAATATGACTTCGATAAATGGCGATTGTCCACTCTTGCATCAATATAGTGTTCATATGAATTTCGAATCCTCTCGAATTCGGAGGCAGGCTTCCGCTATCGACATAGAAAGTATGATCGAGCTCTCGCGGGCACGGATTGCAGAGCCCTGTTAGACGAGTTCATTTCCTCGAGAATATCTCCTTGCCCGGGAATCTTGCTCGTGAACCGAGTTCTTCCTCTATCCTCAAGAGCCTGTTGTATTTCGCAGTCCTCTCGCCTCTGGAAGGGGCGCCGGTCTTGATCTGGCCAGCGTTAGTGGCGACACTTATGTCGCTGATGGTCGTGTCCTCCGTCTCACCGGACCTGTGCGAGACGACGCATCTGTAATCTGATCTGGACGCGAACCTCATCGTGTCAAGCGTCTCGGTCAGTGTCCCAATCTGATTGACCTTGATCAGAATGGAATTCGCGATCCCATCTTCAACACCTTGTTCGAGTATCTTCTTGTTCGTGACGAACACGTCGTCACCGACCAGTTGAACTCTGCGCCCCAGCCGCTTCGTCATAGTCTTCCAGCCGACCCAATCATCCTCGGACATGGGATCTTCTATCGATACGACCGGGAATGATTTGCAGAGATCTGCGTATAGATCGACCATCTCTTCTGACGACAGTTGCTCCATTGTGCTCTTCTTGAAGATGTACTTCGAACCATCATAGATCTCGCTGGCAGCGGGGTCCATCGCGAGGAACACGTTCCGTCCGGGCTTGAGACCCACCGACTCTGCCGCTTCGACTATCAAGGACAGTGCCTGCTCATTGGAGCTTATCTTCGGGGCGAATCCACCTTCATCTCCGACGGCTGTGCTCAACTGTTGCTTGCGGAGCAGACTTTTGAGTGAGTGGAATATCTCTGCTCCCTGTCTGAGTGACTCTCGAAAGGTCCTGCCAAGCGGCACGACCATGAACTCCTGAAAATCCAGGTTATTGTCAGCATGCGCTCCACCATTCAGAATGTTCATCATCGGGACTGGCAACGTCTTTGCTTTCACACCGCCGACGTAACGATAGAGAGGGGCCCCGGCATCAGAAGCTGCGGAATGAGCTACAGCGAGCGATACCCCCAGAATCGCGTTCGCTCCGAGTTTTGATTTATTCTCAGTCCCGTCGAGGGAGATCAGCAGCCCGTCGATGGCCTTCTGGTCACACGGATCCTTGCCCTTCAGCTTTGGTGCGATCACCTTGTTCACATTATTGACCGCTTTCTGTACACCCTTGCCCATGAAACGCGCCTTATCCCCGTCCCTTAGCTCGACGGCTTCGCGCACACCGGTCGAGGCGCCTGACGGCACGGCGGCTCGTCCGATCTTGTCATTGGAGAGGATCACATCAACTTCGACAGTCGGATTACCTCTGGAATCGAGTATCTCCCTGGCCATTACAGACTTGATATTCGACATCGTTATCGTGAGTAGGTTAAGAGGTGTCCATGATAAAAACGATTGCAGGCGGAGGCATGCAGCCCATGCCATACTCCCAGATAAGATCAACACCATGAAAAATCATGAAAGGCCCGGAAGGTCGGAGGCTTTCTTCCTCCCGGGAAATTGATTCGTAAGAGGTTTCGCCGATCAGCGGTCGAATCACTCGACATACACCATCGAGAACTCGAACAGGAATTCGTCCCAGAGCGTATCGTCTACAAGGTCGAGGTCGCTGGTCAGATAGTTCTCGTACAGCTTGTCCCACGAGCATGTGAAGTAGATCGATATGCCATATGTGTCGAGGACTCCGCCGGATACGGAAGTGACCGATCGGACATGGATTACCACTTCATCGAGCAGTGCGAAGGTCTCATCACAGAGCGCGGCCAGATCCGGTATCTTGTCGGCCATGAGCGTCACATACCAACCGATGTCCACGAACGGGAACTGCTCACCTGCAAACTGAAGCTGCGGTGTCTGTGACTCAGAAGACTCGATGGCTCCCCTGAGGAAGTAGTCGTCCGCGAGGTCCAGAAGTGCCGCGGCCAACGGATCGATGCCGTTGATCACCAGATCAGTCACCTTGGATAGGTCGAATGCAGATGCGCTGACATATGGATATCCTGCTATCCCGTTTCCAGCACAGATCTCGTACGATGTTATGTACGCGTCGACGGTCGCGATTGAGACCGCCTCAGCAGTCTTCTCATCCAGCGCCTGAATCGAGTTCAGCAATCCAGTGTAATCCCAGCCAAAACCAGGCACTGTGGTGATCGATGCGACCATGTAATCTGCGATGTTCCTGTTCTCGTAGGCTATCTCGACCATACCCATGAAGCATGCATCATACCCGATGATGTCGAGGTGCACGTCCGCTGCCTCGACTGCGGTCGCGACCTCATTCATGGTCAGCCGGTCTTTGCTGCCACTCGGCAGGAAAGAGTTGTCGTCGTAGCAGACGCCCCACCAGCCACCGCCGTGGTCCCAAAGATCGAGCATGTAATGATCGGCAGGTGCATATGCGACGGCCGTCTCGAGGAAGTAAGTGAGCGTCGCGGGATCACCCATGTTGAGCTCTCCCGGGCATACGCCAGCTATCGCTTCGCATTCGCAGGCGTTTATCCCCTCTTCGACATTGACATGATCACTGCCAGCTTCGATGAAGTACCAGTGCGTGCCCTCGATAGCGTCATATGTATCCATCATGACAATCACGTTGACGCCACCGACTGAACCGACGACTTCCATCTCTGCAAGATCCTTCAACGCGTCTTGCTGGAGATTGTTGTCGCCATCCAAGTAGACCATAATGGTCCATTCGGCTCCATCGATTGGACCATCAATGGATCTTCCAGTCATCGATTTGTTCAAAAGGTCGGGTTTCGCGAGCCCGGCCATACTTGCCATGGATATGGCAGCGATCAGCATGAGCATAGACACAGCTATTCCAGATATTCTCTTTCTCAAGATTTTCCCCCTCGTTGGCCGCAAATCGAAAGTGGCGATAGATAGTCATTTTGGTACAAGAATAGAACTATACTGACGGATCCGAGAATATACATACGAGTCCAGGTCGCAAACGTGGATGAATCCGATTGCAGACGTTCCATGTGGTTGGAGCATTGTCGGAGCAAGAATCATCTGAGTAAGACAGGGATATTCATCCACCTAAGGCGGAAGGTTTTATACCCAAATGTGGACTGAGTCAGAGTAGATGAACGTCTTCATGAGGCTAGATAGGAGGATCCAGAATCTTCTCGCGAATCGAGGGTTCCTCGCGCCCACTGAGCCGCAGACGAAGGCGATACCTCCGATCCTTGCAGGAGAGCACGTGTTGCTCGTTGCCCCTACGGGCATAGGGAAGACCGAGGCTGCGATGCTTCCCATACTGCACATGCTCAGTATAGGCAAAAGGGAGGGCATCAGGTGCGTGTACGTGACACCCCTTAGGGCTCTCAACCGAGACCTTCTCAAGCGCCTTGATGAGATAGGTGATTCCGTCGGGCTCAAGGTCGCTGTAAGGCACGGCGACACGTCACAATCTGAACGGACGGCGCAATCGAAGAATCCTCCAGATGTTCTCATAACCACGCCCGAAACGCTCCAAATAATGTTCACTGGCCGCAACCTGAGAAAGCATCTGAAAGGTGTGAAGCACGTCATAATCGATGAGATACACGAACTTGCAGAGGACGAGAGGGGTGCTCAACTATCAGTTGCCCTTGAGAGGCTCACGCACCTAGCAGGGGAGTTCCAGCGGATCGGACTCTCGGCAACCGTTGGTTCCGTGGAAGAAATATCGGCGTACCTCGCGGGCGAAGGAAGGACGGTCACTTCACTCAGGATCTCGGCCATGAAGGATATGAGGATATCTGTCGAGAGCCCGACCGTGGAGGACGGCGACAAATCGCTGGCGGACCGGCTTCAGACCGACCAGAAGCATGTGGCCTGCATGAAGAGGAGCAGGCAACTGGTAGAGGAGAACACTTCCACCCTATTCTTCGTCAACACGAGAGACTACGCAGAGGCATTGGGAGTCAGATACCACCTTTGGGACGAGTCGTTCACTGTGGGCGTGCATCATGGTTCTCTGTCGAAAGACATTCGAGTGCAGATGGAGGACGATTTCAAATCGCAGAAGCTCAAGGCATTGATATGCACATCGTCACTCGAACTGGGGATCGACGTGGGCTCAGCCGATTTCACGCTGCAGTTCAACTCCCCGAGACAGGTCACGAGGCTGATCCAGAGGGTTGGTCGGTCAGGACACCGACACGACGCTGTCTCCTTTGGCAAGATCATAACGACGACGCCTTCGGAAACCGCGGAGAGCATGGTGATAGCGAGGAAGGCGATGGTAGAGGAGCTCGAGCGCTATCGGATAAGGCAGAATCCACTCAGCGTCCTAGCCAATCAGATCGTCGCTATGACGATGACCGAACCGAAGGTGGACAAGGAATGGGCGTACGCGATCGTCCGCAGGGCTTACCCATTCAGAAACCTCATAAGAAAGGATTTTGACGACGTGTTGCGCCTATTGGGAGAGCTGCATATCATCTGGAACGACGAAGACCAATTCCGTCGCAAGACCACAGGGATGAGACATTTCTTCGACAACATCTCTATGATACCAGACGAGCGCACCTACAAGATCAGAGACGTATCCTCGAGAAGTATCATCGGAACCCTCGATGAGAGTTTCGTTGCCAGCTACGCTGAACCATATGCCACATTCGTCGCGAGGGGGAGGACTTGGAGGGTGGTGGAGGTCGGAGAGGATGAAGTCATCGTTGAGCAGATAAACGAGATCGGGGCGACCCCGTCCTGGATAGGCGAAGAGATACCGGTACCATATGAAATCGCGCAAGAGGTCGGTGCCATGCGGCGGCTCCTGCCGCTGGACATATATCCGGCTGACGAGGAGACCAAGAAGGAGATCATCAAATGGGTGTCTGGTCAGAAGGACCATGTCGTTCCGAGCGATAAGTTGATCACGATCGAACAGGGAGACGGTGTGATAGTCATCAACTGCTGCTTCGGCACCAAGGTCAATGAGACCATCGCGAAGCTGATCACCACATTACTTGCAGCGCGGTTCGGTGAGAGCATCGGTGTGAACACGGAGCCATATTCCATCGTGCTTGAGACACCGAGAGGACTAGGAGTGAGCGACGTGGTCCGAGTGATCAAGGAGACCGACGTATCGACCCTGCACCAGCTGATGAGGCTGATCGTCAGGAACTCTTCCGATCTGCGCTGGCAGTTCGTACATGTAGCCAAGAAGTTCGGCGCGGTTCGGAAGGATGCCGATTACAAAATGCTCAATGTTTCGAAGCTGGTCGACGTGTTCGAATACTCGCCGATGTTCGAGGAGGCGATCGCCAAGACCCTATGGGAGAACATGGATGTCGAGGACACGGCGACCGTGCTCAAACGCATCCAAGATGGGGCGATAGAGCTAGTCACCGGCAAGCTGTCGCCGATGGGGTTCGAGGCCATAGGCGAGAGAAGGCATATCGTCCAGCCGCAGAGGGCAGACAAGACCGTGCTGATAGCACTGAGTGACAGGTTGCAGGCCGAGGAGATCGTGATGGTCTGCATGAATTGCAGGAGTCAACGGAAGGGGAAGGTCGCAAACCTTCCTGAAAGAATCTCGTGCAGCAGATGCGGTGGAGTCGTCATCGCTGCGATACAGCCATACGTGAAGAAGGATTTGAAGATACTCAAGAAAGGGGCAGCGAGTGAAGAGGATCGTAAGACTCTGAAGAGGATATACAAGAACGCCAACTTGGTCACGGCTCATGGGAAGAAGGCGGTGATGGCCCTCGTAGGAAGAGGAGTGGGTGTGGACACGGCAGCGAGGATACTCGCTCGATGTCACATGGAGGAGTACGAATTCCTGAGAGACCTCCTGGCGGCGGAGATAACCTATGCCAGGACTAAGAGGTTCTGGGATTAGACCGCGGCTTCCTTGACCCCAGGCCGATGACATAGACCTCTGAGCTCGTCTTTCTAGAAGCGCGTGGATGATGGACGTTCACACTATAGAACAAGCGTTTCACGGACGCGACATAATCCTTGCTCAGATCCCCGAAGAACATCTTCGCAACAAAATTGCCGTTCGGTTTCAGTACTGTGGAGGCGAACCTGAGAGCGTGCTCGCATAGTTCGATCGACCGGGCGTGGTCGTATGAATAGTTGCCACTTATGTTTGGTGCCATGTCAGATATCACGACATCCGCACCCTCGGGTATGAGTTCGAGAAGGCCAGCGACGACATCGGCATCCCGGATGTCCCCTCGTATGAACGTGACCCCATCAATCGGAGCAAAGCGGTCCATGTCCAGAGCGAACACTCTCGATCCCTCGCCTACGAGCTCGACCGCCACCTGTGACCAGCCTCCAGGAGAGGCCCCGAGGTCGACCACCGTGTCACCAGGATGGATCATCCCGAAGCGTTCGTTCAGCTGCAGAAGCTTGTAGGACGCCCTGCTCCTATATTGCTCCTCCTTGGCCTTGCGGTAGTAATAATCCCTCTTACGTTGGGCCCGCCATTGCTTCGACACGACCCTCCCCATTCCTTCGATCGGATTTATTGATTCCCACCGAGAGGGCAAAAAGTATAGAAGTGGTATGCGATGCTGATTAGAGGCGAACCCAGTGCCAAAAGGTATGACCTATGCGCAGGCTGGAGTCGATATAGACAAGAAATCGAGCAGCATAAACGCCCTTGTCAAGCATCTGAAGTACAAGAGAAAAGGCGTCGGGAAGCCGCTCGATATTCCAGGTCATTTTGCAGGATTGCTCGACCTTGGGGACCGAGCGCTCACACTGTGCACGGATGGGGTCGGCACCAAGCTGCTAATCGCAGACGCCCTGAAGAAATGGGACACGATCGGAATCGATTGCATAGCGATGAACGTGAACGATACCATCTGCGTCGGCGCTGAACCGATCGCATTCGTAGACTACATAGCGATCGACCGACCCGACGCCAGGGTCACATCCGAGATAGGTAGGGGGCTGGAGAAAGGCGCGCGCATGTCCAACATGACCATAGTTGGCGGCGAGATCGCAGTCCTCCCAGAACTCGTGAATGGGTTCGACCTTGCAGGGACGTGTCTTGGGATCGTTGACAAGAAACGCATCATAACAGGCGCGGGGATAAGGCCTGGTGACGCACTCATAGGACTGCCGAGCTCAGGGATCCATTCGAATGGATTGGCACTCGCCAGGAAGATAATCGAGAGGAACGGGATCGGATATCGGAAGAGAGTCAAGGGACTCGCGAGACCGGTCGGCCTTGAACTCCTGGAACCGACCACGATCTATGTCAAACAGGTCCTGAAGATCATCGGGAAGCACCAAGTCAAAGGAATGGCAAACATCACCGGTGGCGGATTGCGGAATCTTCTGAGGTTGAAGAACGGGGTAGGGTTCCAGATAACGGATCCGATCACCCCGAATCCTGTGTTCGAAGTGCTCCAGGAGCTGGGGAATGTAACTGACCAGGAGATGTATCAGACATTCAACATGGGCATGGGATTCTGTATCGTGGTCAGAGGAAAGGAAGCCGACGATGTTCTGAGGACTGCAGGCAAAGGTGCCAAGATCATAGGTCGCGTGACCAAGAGCAGGAGTGTCACTGTCCCGGAATTGGGACTCGAATACACCGTATATTGATTGAATCACCGTTTCGATCATCATCGGCCTAGAAGCGATCCGATGACAACTCCTAATGCGGTGCATGTTTCCAGAGATAGACCGCGTCCAGTGATGTCCATGTGCATGCGAGCCATGTTGAACACATCTTTTGGCAACCCATGAGGGCCCAGACCGAATACGAGCAACGCTGATTTCCCAGATGCGACCATAGACCTCACCTGAGCGGTCGACACCGCATTCGCAGGCTGCGGTTTTCTTGTGGTGATGATCACTTCACCCATCTGCGGCGGGAAGCCTTTCTTTGGGAAATCGAAGCAGGAGAATCTACCCTTCTCCGAGAGTTCCACGAGATATCCCCCACTCTCCCCGATGGTAGTCGTGGTCGAGACCCATTTGGCTATTTCGACCGGGGTTGACAACTCTGTATCGTAAGGGAAACCGAAAGTGGCGAGGTTGCAATCGAATGCGAGTGCCAGCGGCCCGGCTCTTGCCAATACGCGCCTGTGAGCCTCACGGAACTTCACTGGGTCGTAGGAATTGAAGAGACCGATCGTGACTCGTCCAGGCATGTGTCACACATCCTCGTGCAGAGGCCGGGAGAGGCATCGATGGCCGGCCGGATCACGGTTATTGGGGAGCGTCCCTTGGTCTGCTGCAAATCGCATATTCGTCCCCGTCGAAGAAAACATCCAGATCAGGGTTCTGGTCCTGCAGCTCCTTGATCTTCTCGAGCACCTCGCGCAGGCTGAGCTCTGTGCCGTCTTTCTTTATCTTGATCAGAACCCTTTTCTGCATAGTACACCTCTGCGCTCGGCCAGGCGAGGAGTATAGATTCCTATGGGAAATCTGGATATAAATAGGTTTACTCAGGCTGGAGTCACGCATGCGCAGGCTCACGTCCATGCGCACTCGTCATTGTCGGGCGCATGCGCATATGCATGCGCGAAGGCTATTCAGGGCACTTCTTGAACACGGGGTCGTATTGCTCTTCTGCGGCCTCAAGAGCGTTCTTCCTCGCCTCTTTCGGAAGCCGGCCAAGTTGTTTGATCTTCTTGTCGAAAGTGTCCACGAACTTCGGCAGAACCTTGTAGATCGGCAGGAGCATCGGGACGAAGGTTAGGCGTTCCTTGCCAATCCCAAGCTGGTCCAATTCGGGGATGAGCGCCTTCACGCGGCGCTCGATAATCTCCGCCACCTCGCCCCCTTCCTCATCGGACAGCATGACGCCGTCCGCACCGTTTGCGAATGTCAACAGTATCTCCCTCCGCGCAACTCTGGCTGCAGAAGGCACCCTAAGAATCCTCAAGGTTGTCGGATATTCCATGCGTGCAGTACCGGCAGAGTCGGCTGCAACGTATGCCAGGATGTCACCGAAGAAGCCGACTATTCTAACATCTTCTGACGGCTCTGCCAAAAGGCCGCGGACTTCGGCATCGATCTGCGCGTCAGTGTAGTGCGCGAGATCGAACACATGTGTAGGGCACTCGGATACGCAGGCGCCACAACCGATGCATGCGATCTGATCGATCAGAGGCATGTCGCTGACGGTTATCGCATGTACAGGACAGATTAGCTCACATGCTCCACACTGAATGCACCTGCTCGCATCCACAATCAGAGCTTTGACCGGGTCGAGCAGCATCTTCCCGGACCCGAGGAACTCGATCACATGGGCAGCGGTGCTCCTCCCATCCACGACACTGTCCCGAACGTCTTTGGGCCCCAGAATCGCACCCGCAGCGAAAATGCCCGACCGGTGCGAGGACACGGGATCGAGCTTTGGATGCTTCTCCGATACAAACCCGTCTTCCCCGAGAGGTACCTTGAGTGTGCGCGCCAGTGTGTCGGTCCCTTCAGAAGGCGTCATCGAGGTGCATAGGACGACCATGTCGAATTCGTTCTCTATGATCTCTCCGAGGGTGACATCCTCCGCTCGGACCATGATGCCGTTCTTACCATTCTGGATGTCGGAAACACGGCCGTGCACGTACTTGACATTGAATTCCTCCTGTGAGCGGACATAGAACTCCTCGAACCCGCGGCCAGCCGATCTGATGTCTATATAATAGATGTAAACCTGCATGTATGGGAAGGTCTTCCTGAGAATCACGGCCTGCTTGATCGCATAGTTGCAGCATATCTTGCTGCAGTATGGCATGCCCACCTTGCGCGTCCGCGAACCTGCACATAGTACGAGGGCGACCTTCTTCACCCTGTTGCCATCGGTCTTGCGTTTGAGGACCATCCCAGCTCCGCACTCGTTGATCATCAGCCGCTCCATCTGGGTCGCTGTGATGACATCGGGAATCGACGTGTCGTATTCTCCGAGCTTCCTGACATCGAAGAGGTCGAAGCCCGTCGCGATCACGATCGCACCTACCTCGATGTCTTCGAATCGCTCCTTCTCATCCATGTCTATCGCATGGGCGGAGCAGACCTTCTCGCATGCTCCGCACTCCTTACAGTTGTCGAAATCGACCACATAAGCCGCAGGGACTGCCTGCGGAAACGGTTTGTAGATCGCTTTGCGCTCGTACAATCCCTCCTCGAATTCGTTGGGGACCTTCGCCGGGCACACCTTCTCGCACTTCGCGCACCCGATGCATTTCTTCAGATCTACGCCCCTCGGCGCCACCCTCACGCGTACGGAATAGTTGCCTGGAGAACCGGATACGGATAAGACCTCAGACCTTGTGTACAGCGCGATCCTCGGATGCGATGCAATGTCGACCATCCTCGGGCTGAGGATGCACGGGGCACAGTCGAGGGTGGGGAAGGTCTTGCTGAGCTGAGCCATCCTCCCACCAATGCTCGGGTTCCGTTCGATCAGATGGACCTGATATCCAGAATTTGCCAGCTGGAGTGCGGATGATATCCCCGCGATCCCGCCGCCGATGACAAGCACTTCCTTGGAGAGCTCTATCTCTTTGGGATTGAGACATTCCAGGTGGACCGCACGAGACACGCCGGCGCGCACGAGGTCCTTGGCCTTCTTGGTCGCCTCAGCTTTGTCCTTGTGCACCCATGAGCATTGTTCCCTCAGGTTGATCACCTCAAGGACGTACGGGTTCAGACCTGCGTCCTGGAGGGTCTTCCTGAAGGTCTTCTCGTGCATCTTCGGAGAGCATGATGCGACCACGACCTTCGTGAGACCATGTTTCTTGATGTCTTCGGCTATCTGATTCTGACCTGGCTCGGAGCATGTGTAGATGTTATCCCTACTGACCACTACATCATCCAGAGTGCCGGCATAGTCCGTCACGAGCTTGCAGTCCACCGTGCCACCTATATTGGTGCCACAGTGACACACATAGACTCCGATCCGTTCCCTCTTGTCCTTCGTACCCCTGTCTCCAGTCATTTTGCATCTAAGAATCAATGCGTGGGTTATTGGCCTTTTGGTCGAGTCTATAGAGGGGTGCGAGGTACGGACCGACCTATAACCACGTAATACGATGTGTATAGCCTGAAGTAACCGATAGATGAATTCACAATAACTGGCCTCCGAACACGGGCCGGGCAAGTATATATATGGAGGCCAGGTTATTTAGCGTGTCCATAGTCTCGAATGCACAACATGAGGCACATTATGGGAAAACGTGCTATATTGGGGTTAATGATAACCCCTAGAGTTGATTTCACAAGTCCGATCCATTCGAAGCTCAGAGGAGAACAGGAATGCCGAAAAAAGATGACGCGGAAAAACGACACGCCTTATGTCCGAATTGCGGGCGGAAGTCTTCCGTTTCCGAGGGCAGTTGTGAGCACTGTGCTGCTCCCTTGGTAGAGGATTCTCCTTCAGGCGAGGGGGACGTCGAGAGACTTATGTCGGTTCCGGGAGTCGGCGAGGCAAAGGCTCATCTATTGCTCAAAGCGGGCTATAGGAATGTCAATGACCTGCAGAACGCAGACCTTGGCGAACTGGCCGGGATCAAAGGCATCGGCGACAAATTGGCCGCAAAGATACTCGAAGGCGCCCGATCGCAGGTGAACCCTGAGAACAAGGAACTCGCCCATTGGCTGGCCGGGGAGGACGAAGGTCTGTCCGCATGGATCTCGGGCGAGAACCATGGGGAGAAGGAAGCGGTGGCCACGACCGAACCGGGACTCGACCATGATGATTCACTGGCCAAATGGCTCGCCGGCACCGAGGATAGTCTAGATTCATGGCTCGATGAGCCCAAGATCAAGAGAGTCTCCAAACCCAAGAAGAGCGTGCCCGAGGAGATGCTCGAGCACGGAGAGGAGATCACACAACTCCGCGAAACACTGAGACAGACGCTGAAGCAGTTCGAGACGGAGGGGTTCAATCCTCAGGCGGTCCTTGAACAATTGGCCCACACGAAGAGCGAAGTCGAGGCCGAGCGCGTTCACAGGAAACAGCTGGAGGAGGAGCTGGAGAACGTCAAACGCGGAAGTATCGCAGTCATCAAATTCATCAAGAAGCAACAGGGGGCGCCAGCTGATGCGGAGAACCTCGCGGACAAGCTCGCGTCCGAGATGGCCCAGAAGGAGGATCTCGAGCTGAAAGTCATGGAGCTCGAGAACCAACTGAGGGATCTCAAGGAAAAGACGGAGAAGGGTATCGCCGAGATGCCAGTGGACGCACAGACCCTCAAGCGCCAGGAGATCGAGCTATCGCAGAGGATGGCACAGATCGATGCCTATGAGTTACAGCTCAAGGCCAAGGAAGACACGCTCCAGGAAGGCATAATATCCTATGGCAGAGGGCCTTCGGACAGTGAAGAACGCATCAGGGAGCTGGAGGAGTCCTCCGCCAAGGAGCGCGAGCTCAACGAGCAGATACACGAATTGGAGGCGAAGCTCTCCCGGACAGAATTCGACATGAAGCATCTGGAAGAGAAAGCGAAGATATCAGAGGCGAAGGGTTCCGTGCTGGACCCAGAGCTGATGAAGAGGTTGGAACAGGCCCAGAGCCTCGAGCGATCGTTCGCTCTGAGAGAGCAAGAGATCGAGAAGCTGAAGGAAGAGTTGAGGATACGAGACGACGAGACGAGGAAGCTCAAGGAACCGTTGGCCTACAAAGAGCGGGAGATGATCCGCCGAGAGGAGGACCTGATGTTCAGGGAGAGGCTCCTAGAGGAGGAACTGAAGAGGGTCTCCCAGCAGAAAGCCGGCCTAATGAACACTGACGAATTAACCACGAAGCAACGCCTCGAAGAGCTGCAGGGGCAGATCACCGAGAAGGAAGAAGAGATTAGGAACAAGGAGAAGTACTTCTCGATGAAGGAGGACGAACTCCGTGCGAGGGAGCAGGGGCTCATAACAGATGAGATTGAGAAGAGGGAGCAGGACAGGCTCATCGAACTCAAGCAGGAGAAGGTCAAGACTGGAACCACCAGACTCGATGATCTGCTTCTGGGCGGCGCGCCCTTCGGATCGAACATGCTGATCTATGGTCCGCCCTTCACGGGCAAGGAAGTACTCATGAATTCATTCATCGCAGAGGGGTTGAAGAAAGGCATCCCTGCGATATGGGTCATCACCGAGAAATCACCCAAGGAGATCAGAAACGAGATGATGTTCGTGCTCTCGGGATACGAGGAATATGAGAGCAGGGGGCTCGTCAGGTACGTGGACACCTATTCCCGGAGCATGGGTGACGAGACCGAGGACCCGTACACGGAATACATCGAGGCACCCACTGATTATGAATCGATCCAGAAGGCGCTGGAGAAGGCCGCCAAAGGGTTCAAGAAAGACCACGAATACTATAGGATGGCGTTCAGATCGATCTCCACACTCATAGCGTATCTTGACCCGAACACAGCATTCAGATTCCTCAGTCCAGTCGCCGGCAGAAGGAAGAGAGACAAGGCGGTCTCGATGTACACGATCGAGAAGGGCGTCCATGGAGATCAGGAGATCCAGATGCTCGGATCGCTCATGGACGGCATGATCGAGTTCAAACTCGAGAACCTGAACATGTTCCTATCTGTGAAAGGTATCTGCGAGGTTCAGTCGAGAGCCTTCATAAGATATTCTTTCACCAAATCCGGACTGAACATCGGATCGTTCTCGCTTGACCACATAAGATGAGAGAACGCAGGCCTATCAGGCCACTTCCATCGACGATTTATGGTCCTTCCCGCCCGGCATCTTGGCGTTCCGTTTCATCGCTACTTGCGGAGGCGGCAACGGCGGCGGCAGGCCTATGTCCCGCGCAACGGTGACGGTTGCGGGCATGCAGTTCGCGAAGATCGCGTTCAGGATAGGGTTGAATACGGTCTGAGGGAGCTCCTTCTTGTTGGCCCATTGGGACGCGATTGTCTGGGCTTCCCCGTCCCATACGACTTTACCTTCGATCTTGATTATTCCGACGCCGACATAGCTGACGGTGAAAGTGAATTCCACCAGGGCATCCTTCTCGGACATCGCAGATATGCTCGTCACTGAAGTATTGTGATCGACCCTGAGCTGAGGAACCCGTTCCCCCAATTTCGTGAATCTCTTCGCATCGAGCGATACTAGTTCGAATGATTTGATCGGCATTCTTGTTCTCCTCCGTCCTGTCGCGTATAGAACATATCAAGGACATGAATCTATTCCAATAAAGGGTTGCAGGTCGAAGAGCAATACCTCGACCATCCTGGACAAGGGAATGGTGCCGTGGGCCGGACTCGAACCAGCGACTTCAAGATCTTCAGTCTTGCACTCTCCCAACTGAGTTACCACGGCTCGATGCTGGGAAGGGCAGTTAGGCGGAACTCGGTATTAAATCTTCGGTGATTCGCATCATGCGGAGTGCAAGAACTGAAATCGACGGTATCGATGAGGGGTTCGGACGAGATTGATCAGCATCGATGGTCCGTACGACCAAGCGAATCCGCTCAATCTGGGGTGGCAAAAAAGGTGTCTTCCAGACGATACCAGAAACGAAGGCTTTAAATATGTTTCAGACGCTGATTAGGTTGCTTCAGAAACCCCCCTTCGGTGGTAGGATGGACTTGTCAGAAATTCGAAATAGCTATTCTGGAAACTCCGTTGTTGGCCGTATTAAGCGATCGCCAAGATGGAACGATGATGAGGGGGTTGCCTCTACAATCGGCACCATCATGTCGCTGCTTGTGTTCCTTACGTTCATGGGCATGTTCACCAACCAGTTCGTCCCTGTCTGGATGAGCGATAACGAGAGCGCGCATATGGCGACAGTTGTCCAGCAGATGATCTACCTCAAGTCCCAGGTCGACGGGCTGGTCGCAGATTATTCGAACAGCCTTCTGGCCCCTACTCCCGTTTTCGTCCCGATAACTTTACATGCCCAGGGCATACCAATATTCGCTGCACCGACAGCTGGAATATTACAGTTCGGTTCTCAATCCACCACCGGGTATCCATCGTTCAATGCGACATTTGTGGGCGACGAGCAGACATTGAGCACAAACGATGACGGACACGCCGGCGGATACGTCGACTTCTATGCACCTAACAGGTACTATGTCGAGCAGCATCTGACCTATGATTGCGGTGCCCTGATACTCAACCAGTCAGATGGAGAATATATCATAGCAGGGCTCCAGTTCTCGGTCACGAATATCGTTGCAGGGGCTGACACGAGCCGAGTTGTCAAGCTGACACAGGTCTCGATGCTCGGCCTGGACAAGACCGTGGGTGGGACTGGCACGAAGGGGATATATGTGGATCTCCTCTATGCCAACACCAATGCATACGAAAGCGATGTGGGAGCGGACCTCACGTTCACGATAGTGAGCAAGCACGGAAACGCTTGGCTGACCTATTTCAACAAGGCGCTCAACAACTCGATGGCGGGCTTGACATACGATACTGACTTCTCAATAGGACCTCTCACGCTACATGATTCGGAAGGCACCCAGAACGATTACTACACATTGACAGTCACGATCAAGGATGTGAACGTTTTGGACCACACGCACGCGACGATCCTGGTAACACTGGGCGAGGTGGCCCCTTAGAGGTGAGCTTTTGTCTGAGGCAGATGCGAAAATTGAATATGACATACCCGTTAAAGCCCGTAAACAGCCGATAGGCGCTCGCATCTGGCATGGATACATCAACGCTGTGAGCAGGCTCAAATCCGAACCCATCAAAATCAAATCCGCGAAGGGTGCAGCTGCCAGGAGGAAGCAGTGGAAGGACGGGAAGGGGTCACCGTACACCGAGATCCCCCCCATAACGGACCCTGATATCCAGGAGATGGCATTCTATCCAGTGGTTGATCCGTTCAGCTATGTGAGGGTAACTTACAATGCAGCCACTAGCGATTACATAATGAACGTGATCGAGCCAGTGCTGACCGAAGACGAAGATGCGCTGTTGAAGAAGATCAAGACCACCTTCGAGATGATCCTCGATTACGAGTGGGCCAAGCTCGACCATATGAACAAGAAGACCTACCTGGAGAGGAGCGTGGACAGCTACATAAAGTCGAGGGGTATCAGACTCGAACCGATCTCGGAAGATAAGGTGAAGTACTTCATCACGAGGGATTTCGTCGGATATGGCCCCATAGATGCAATGATGAGCGATACTCATGTCGAAGACGTATCCTGCGATGGCGTAGGCATCCCGCTGTTCCTGTTCCATAGCAAGTTCGAATCCATCAAGACCAATGTCGTGTTCGAGGATGAGGACGACCTCAACTCGTTCGTCATATCGCTTGGCCAGAGATGTGGGAAACAGCTCTCCGTCTCGAACCCCATACTAGACGGTACTACGCCGGAAGGACACAGAGTCCAGGCGACCTACGCGAGAGAAGTGACCACGAGAGGTGCCTCGTTCACGATCAGACGATTCAAGGAGAAACCGTTCACGCCGGTCGAACTGATCAAGTACGGCACGGCATCACCAGAGATAGTCGCGTATCTGTGGCTCGGTGTGGAGCATGGAGAGTCGGCCATCATAGCCGGAGGCACGGCGAGTGGAAAGACGGCGACGCTCAACGCCATGTCACTATTCATACCCCCTGGTGCCAAAGTCGTCACCATGGAGGATACAAGAGAAATCAACCTACCTCATGAGAACTGGATTCCCGGCACGACAAGATCTGGCTCAGGTGAGCGAGGGCCGGACGGAAAGGCCGCTGGTGAGATAGACATGTACGACCTCGTCAGGGCCGCGTTGAGACAGAGGCCGAACTACATCATCGTAGGAGAGGTGAGAGGAAAGGAGACCTACACCATGTTCCAAGCGATGGCGACCGGTCACACGACCTTCTCGACCATGCACGCGGATTCTGTCAAGGGCATGGTCAACAGGCTTGAGAACCCACCGATCAATTGTCCCAGGATTCTGCTCACTGCCCTCAGAAATGTCATCATCCAGACACATGCAAGAGTGGGAATGGACATGGTCAGGAGAGTCAAGCAGCTCATCGAAATCGTCGGTTTCGAACCCGAAACGAACGAGCTCATCAGCAACACGGTCTACGAATGGGATCAGGCAACGGACAAGTTCATCTTCAAGGGCCACAGTTTCCTGTTTGACAAGATCATGGAGATGAAGAACCTGACACACGAGGAACTGCTGGAGGAATTCGAGCGCCGTGTGGATATCGTGAAATACATGGTATCGAAGGACATGTCTGACCATGTGGACATCTGGAACATCATCAAATCATATTACAAGGACCCGAAGGGAGTGGCGGAAATGGCTCGAAAGGAAATGTACCCGGCAGCCTCCCAGAGTGGTTTGAAGATGCCGACAGGAGGTGTCGACTCTGCCTGAAGTCTCCGATGTCTTCGAGAGGGTCGAGACCAAGAAGGGAGAGTACCTCAAGACGAAGCTGACCCAGAGAGGGGAGGACATCGGACCTCATGGGGTCCGATTGACCAAGGGCGCCGTCCCCGACTATGTCAGCCTGACCAAGTTTCAGGATTTGTCCTGGCGCATAATGGGCAAGTTCGCGAGCGATAAGATGACCAGCGCCAACAACCAGGCCCTTGAGGAATCACTCACCAAGGCCCATATGAGGATACGGGTCGAAGAATACTATGCCTATGTGCTCATGAGCACTATCATCGCATTCGCCATAGGGGTGGTCATAGCAGTGGTCGTCGGCATCATCCTCTTCGGGGTGCTCGGCGTATCGATAATCGTCAGGATCATGATATCAGGCATAGCGATCGGTCTGTTACCCATGATGGCGTTCATGATGCTCATGGGATCACCGGCCTCCAAGGCCAAGTCGAGGGGCAGGGATATCGACAAGAGGATCGCGGCTGCTATGAGCTTCATCTCTGCCATGGCATCGGCGGATGTCAACATAGATGTCATATTCAAGGAACTCTCGAGGCAGAAGGTCTACGGTGAGATCTCGGCGGAGTCCTCGTGGATCACGCGTGATACGGAACTACTGGGATCGGATATCCTGACCGCCATCAAGAAGGCTTCGAAGAGGTCACCCTCGGCCAAGTTCCAGGAGTTCCTGCAGGGTGTCGTCACCACTTCCACATCAGGTGGGCAACTCAAGCCGTACTTCCTGCTCAAGGCGGATGAATACCAGAAGGAGAACAAGCTCGCCATGAAGTCCCAGATGGAGACGCTTGGCATGCTCGCCGAATCCTTCGTCACTGTCGTCGTTGCTTTCCCCCTGTTCCTTGTTCTCATCATGGCGATCATGGCAATCGTCGGTGGAGGTGACTCCAACATGATGGTCACGCTCCTGTACCTGATCGTCCTGGGGATGATCCCGATCTCGCAGTTTGGATTCATATTTGTCATTTGGAACATGTCACAGGAAGGGGCGATGTAGGATGGCAACGAAGAAGCTCAGCCGGGCAGAACAGGAGAGGGCAATCAAGAAGATCCTTTCCACTGAGAAGTCCGACAAGACCAGAACCATCCTGGCAGGTTCGTTCGCCGCTGTGGGCATATGCGTGTTCTTGGCGATCATAGATGGGATAGGCAGCCTTTCGCTCCCGTTCGAACCGATCGATTACGTAATCTTTGGGATATTGGCATTCCTTGCACCCTACGGGTTCTACACATCGGCGAAGGAGAAGCATATCAGGGAGATCGAGACCAGACTACCCGATTTCCTCAGAGATGTGGCGGAGGCCGGAAGGTTCGGCATGACGCTGGCGGACTCGATCGTCATCGCATCGTCCGGCAGATATGGCCGATTGACTCCGGAAATCAAGAAGATGGCTGCGCAGATAGAATGGGGTGTGCCCGCATCTGAGGCCATCAGGTTGTTCTCGGAAAGGGTCAAGACACCTCTGGTCATAAGAATGACATCGATAATCAGGAAGGCCAACGATGCTGGTGGCAACGTCGCCGATGTCCTCACCATGGTGTCCCATGATGCCAAGGAATCCATCCTCACACAGGAGGAGAGGAACGTGACCATGTCGACCTATGTGATGGTCGTCTACATTTCATTCTTCGTGTTCATTGCGACAATATTGATCCTCAACCTGCAGTTCCTGCCCAAGATGGAGGAAGCAGGGACGACTGTGAACGAATCAGCTCAGGAAATGGGGTTGCAGGAGATTCCAGGAGTCAACATCAAGGTTGCCGTCATCGACGAAGTCGGATTCGTGTTCCTGCTTGCGATAGTGGTACATGCGGTCGGGGATGGAATACTCGCTGGTGTGATTCAGAAGGGTAGCATCCCCATAGGGATGAGGCACAGCTTCATCATGTTGGTCGCAGGATTCGTTTCCCTCAGAATACTGTTTGCGTGATTGAGATGTCTGAAACCGAGCAGGCCAAGATAGAAACGGAAGAACAGCAGCCAAACGCGCCTGAAGCAGATGAGACTCCCCCGCCAGAGGAGGAGAAGGCGAAGAGCGGAGGCTTTTTCGCAGCGTACTACGGTTTCCTTATGAAGATAAAGCCCAGACCTGCGATGATCGCGATCACCAAGAACGAGGTGAAGGTCGATATCAGCCAGATCACGGAGATACCCAAGCTGACCGAGCCGAACATCGACGAGGTCGAGATGGTCCCGGTCAAACAGAATTATTCATATGTCAGGATAAGGTACGACAACAAGGCCAACGAGTACACATATGAGGTGATCGAGCCTAAGCTGCTGGGGGACGAGGCGGCTGTGCTCGCTCTGCTGAAAGAGACCCTCATCGCATCTGTCGAGAAGATGACCGAGGAGGAACCTTCCGAGAAGGAGAAGTACCTCAGACGGATTATCGAGGAGCTCATGGACCAGCTGGGCATCTCGTTGCATCCAGTATCCAAGGAGAGGGTGATGTACTATCTCCTCAGGGATTTCCTCGGCTACGGCGTCATCGACGTGATGATGACCGAACCCAATGTTGAGGACTGCTCGTGCGATGGAGTCGACGTCCCGTTGTACATCTATCACAGGAAATACGGCTCAATCAGGTCCAACCTCAGGTTCGAGAAGGAGGTGGAACTCGATGGTTTCGTTGTATGGCTTGCTCAGAAGTGCGGCAAGCACATCTCGGTTGCGAGCCCACTTCTGGACGCTACGATCCCGGACGGCTCCAGACTGCAGGCGACCCTCGGGAAGCATGTCACGAAGAGGGGTTCGTCATTCACAATCAGACGGTTCAAGGAGAACCCTTTCACTCCGCTCGACCTACTCAAATTCAAGACGATGAGCACGGAGATGATGGCATACCTCTGGATAGGCATCGAGCATGGAGAATCGATGCTCGTGTGTGGAGGTACCGCGAGTGGAAAGACCACGACCTTGAACGCCGTTCTCCTTTTCATCCCCCCGCAGATGAAGATCGTCTCCATCGAGGACACCAGGGAGCTCAACCTACCACATGAGAACTGGGTCCCGGGACTGACCCGAGAAGGCTTCGGTGGGAAGAGCATGATCACTGGAAGATCTTCCGGCGAGATAGACATGTTCGACTTGCTCACGGCAGCCATGAGACAGAGGCCTCAGTATCTGATGGTCGGTGAGGTCAGAGGCAAGGAAGCGTATGTCGTGTTCCAGGCCATGGCAACTGGCAAGACCTGCTATTCCACGTTCCATGCAGAGGATGTCCAGGCGATGGTTCACAGGATGGAGAACGACCCCATCAACCTGCCCAGGGCATTGATAACCGCCCTCAATATCGTGCTATTGCAGGCTCAGGTCAAGGTCGGGACCAAGATGACCAGACGAGTCAAGTCACTGACGGAGATCGTCGGCATCGACCCCGAGACCGATGAGCTGATCACAAACTCCGTCTACACGTGGAATCCAGCAGATGACACTTTCAACTACAGCGGTCACAGCTACGTGTACGAGAAGGTCAGAATGGCCAGAAACTGGGCACCTCGCGAGATGGAAAGGGAGATCAAGAGGCGTGTCGACATTCTCGAGTACATGAAGAAGATGAGCATCGACAATCACAAGAAGGTTGCCACCATCATATCTGCATATTACAAGGATCCTGACAAGGTGATGAAAGAGGTCCGGGCGAAACTGGCAGAGACTGGACCTCCTCAGCGAACCTGATTTCGATGATCCCGTTCTCGATAGACATCATGTATGCAATGAGCCGCGGCTCGATACAATACACATTAGTGGCATTGAAACATAAGAAATGAAAAACCGTCAAAGGGTTTGTGAGTTTTGAGGATGGCAGCAACCTACTGCTGATCCTCGTCGGTGTAGGATCCGTTGCCTTCGTTACCCGAATCCCTGGCTATAGGAGTCTTGATGATCTTCTTCGGGACCACCTTTCGATCGATGGGCCTTCTGATGACCATCTTCGGTGCTGCAGCCTGGGGAGGGCGCGGTTGTTCTGAAGTTCTCTCGCCTGATGGGGCGGGTTCGACTCCAGATGATTCTGGCAACGCCTCGTCTGAGGACGGTGGGGTGGGAGGTTGCCTTCCGGGAGGCACTTCCGTCTCGACTCCGAAGACCGTGCCACACTTGTGGCATACAGTCGATTCCTTCGGGTTCATCGTGCCACAGACAGGGCACGGTACTGGTCCCTCCTTCCGCTTCTCCTCTTCCTTCGCGAGCCAATCATCGAACGAGATATATGTCGGCTGGGTTGCCCACCACTCTTCGAACTTCTTGTCGCTAAACTTCTTGCCGAGTTCGGGCTTCGCCAACTCACGGTACTTCGAGACCATCTCATCGTACTCGCGCCTCATCTTCTCGAGGTAATCCTCCTCGCCAATCTCCTCGCCGACGAACTTCACGCCGCAGTTGGGGCACTCGGTCGATTCCGCAGGCACCCATGCTCCGCACTCAGAGCATTTCATCGTGCCGACTTCGAACTCAACTCCACACTTCGGGCATCTCTTGTTCCCAGCCGGGATGAATGCGCCGCATTCTCCACACTCGACCAGTTTGCCGAGACCTCTGAAATAGATATAAGCAGTGACACCGAGGACGGACCCGACGATCACGCCGATTATCACGAGCCAGACCCACAACGCGATGCCGCGTCCAGAGACCTCGCCATCTATGCTTATCGTAAGCGAGAAGCTAGGCTGCTCGTCTCCAAGAATCACTGGGACCAGCGTGTACTGACCAGTCTCCAGACTTGTCAGGAGCACCACTGTGAATGATGCTTGGCCTGTAGCGGATGTCGAAATCGGATCGGCGCGCACGAGGACGATGCCATCAGGGCTCACGAGGTTCACGGAAACGCCTGGCAGCCCAGATACCGCTTCCTCGTTACCAACATCCGGCGCAGTCGCACCATAGTAGACATACAAGGTCACGAGGGCGTTGTCGCCCGCCTTGTACTCGCCCGTGTCGGCGTTCGCAGTCACGGCGATGTGATACACGAGATCGACGATTTCGAAATCAATCGCTGCTTCGTTGTTCGTCTCGTCCTTCTCATTCGTATAGTTGTTATCATAGTCGACGTGTACGGATATGGAATATGTTCCACCGATCGTCTGGTTTATCGTATACTGCATGAAAACAGGCGTCATCATACCCATACCCCAAGGTATGTTTGTCTCCCTTATGCCAATCTCATACACCAGAGACCCGAATGTGAGGTTGAATTTGATGCTCACACTTCCGGGGTCTGTCCCACCCAGGTTGTAGATGTTGGCCGTGATCGTGATCAGTCTCCCGAATTCATGAGCATTCGAGCCGTCGTCCACGGAGATGTCATCTACGCCGACTTTGAAGTCCTCGCGGATATCAAGGACGGTTATCGCGGCGGTCTCGACGTTGTTTGTCAGGTCGGTCTCCATCACTGCCCCAAGGGGGTTCGCTTCCATGGTGAACGTAAACACAGTATCGTTCACCACAGTAGGTGTGGAATACGCGAACTCGACCGAGAATTGATCATTCTCGTTGAGAATGCCATACAGTGTTTGATAATAGATCTCCTCCGATGAGTCACCATAGTTCACAGTCAACGATACTACAGGGTTCGAGACAGGAGCCTCGCCCATGTTGTATAGCACCGATTGGACATATACGACCTGACCACCAGGCACGTTCGTCGCAGTGTCTAGCGGGTTGCCGGCCATGAATTCTATGGTATCCAATGTGAGATCGGCATAGTCCATGACTCGGATCAGGACTGATTGCTGGTTGTTGGTGAATGATAGCTCATCGAAATCCGGGGTTCCGCCCAGTCCACCGTTGATCACAACCCATATTGTGAAAGTTCCGACGCTGCTCGGAGTCCATGCTATATGGGCGGTCACCTGGCTGCTCGGTGTTATAGTCGAGATCTCTGTCGAATTCAGAAGAGTTGCTGTCGTGCGTTCGACTCCGATCAAGAACTCAACCAAGACATCTTCTGCGACAGCATCACCATAGTTCTCGATTGTTGCATAGATTGTGCATGGAGTGTTATACACGACATTCATCGGCTCGAACGAGATAGCACCAGAATTTATGGCGAGATCGGGAAGTATGACTGTGGACATCCTCAGCACGGCGAATGTTGCATTCTCCGTCAATGGCGCCGTATACGGCATGACACCGATGGATATCGTCTGATCCGAGAAGTGTAGGACACCGTCACTCAAGTATGTCGAATTGATCTTGTAGTTGCCGATGAACGTTGAGCCTTCGGATGTCAGTATTGTCCCTAGGGAATTGATTCGTGCTATCCCTGATTCGTTGCTGACTGCGCTCGACCAGTATGTATTGTTCACGAAGAACCATGCCGAAACAGTCGCTCCAGAAAGCTCATTTTCTCCGCCATCCAGGACGGTGACGTGAATCCACCTGTAGATCAATGCTATTGCATCATCCTTCACCACGATTGATGGTACAGTCGAGTTCGTAAACTCTCCCAATGCATTGCCAGATAGTACTGGCGCCACAGAAAGCGTTGAGTCAACGACCACGATCCTAGCCGAAGAGTCCCATGAAGTGGTTATCTTGCCTTCGAAGGCAGTATCTCTGAGAATCACAAGTGCATCATCCATGGCGATTATGTTCACGCCATTCATGGTCGATCCTGTGACTTCGAGCGTGCCGTGACCCTTCACAATGATGTTAATCGCGAGTGCGCTGTTGACCTTAGAGTCCTCGATCACGAGGTTTGCAGTCCCATCGACATAGACGGTCCTCTCATTCGCTATTGATTGGACCAACTCAAAGACCGCGTTCCTCAATGTCAGAGTCCCATCTGATGCTACGATGACATCGCCCGCGTGGTAGTAGCTCATGTTCTCAATCAATAGGTCTGGTGGAACAACAAGCCACTTGGACGGATCGGGGCTCTCTGCAGATATGCCCTGAACATCGACAGTCATATCGAATTGTTGATCCGAGGAAGTCATTGCAGGATAGGCAGGGAATGAGAAGGTCTCAGTGGAACTATATGTGACTGTATCAATCTCAGTGCTGCCAGTGATCCCGTATGATCCTACAAAGACAGAGTTGCTAGATCCGCCACTTGTTATCATATCTGTGAGATATGGGATGGTCGCTCTTCCATCAGCCTTCGTAACAAGGTAACTTTCTGAAGTCTCATCCATATAATTGAGAATTTCGAGCGGAGGAGCTTCGCCAATTCCATTCGCCGTGAAGTACAAGGCATTCTCGCCCTCAAGTTCGGTCGAACCAGTGAATGTAGCACTGATGGTCGCACCTGGAATCGGGACGCCGTATTCATCTCCGATTGTGACATTTAACCATCGATAAATGTATGCATCTCCTCCAACCGTGAACATCAGCCAGAGTCTGTCGAATTCGATAGAACCTGTTCCTGCGGCACCATTGTTGATGAATCGAATGTCGGTGTCCAGTACATCTCCAACCGTCTGCAATGATGTTACTGGAAGTTCGGAGTACCAAGTCCCAGATGGACTAGATACCGAGGGTGCTATGCCAGTAGATGAATAGCTTCCACCGTCAGGTGCCCATTGAATCGAATTTGTCCCCGCATATGTAGGTGAGACTGAATAGCTGGCTACGAGAGTAATGGAGCTCACTTCTAATGCAGCGCCCAATAGACTTGGACCCCAAGTATCGATAGCGAGAGTCTCCTGGGCAGCGACTTCGTATGTTGAACCATCGACAATCGCAAGACTTGCGATACTCTGGCCAGTATTATCTGCGACACCTTTTGTCAAAGGACTTGCAGGCGTTGTGTCCTCACCATCAGACAAAATAGCTGGGGCACGTGACGCATATGCTCCAGAATATTCGTCAAAGGTGCAACCATAGAGATATGCATGTGAGGTATTGCTTATGACCATCACATTATGAGTGGACAGGTCGTATGCGCTGAGCGCAGGGCCGAAGTCGACACTGATGTAGCTGTTGACTGCCAACAGAGTCGATTCTCCACTCAGTGTGAAGTTGCTGGCGACAAGACCCAGGACAGGATATTCTGGGATACTTGTGATCTCGGAGTCGAACATCATTATCGAACCGTCGATGACTGAGATCGCGGGTCCGTCATCCGCGGTGTCAGTGGCGATTGTTGGCGATCCCGAGATATACAACGATATATCCTCTGCAGACAGCGCCTCGATTGTACTGTCATACAGTATCAGCTCGCCACCGTTCTGTACGGTGATCGTGCCTGGGAAACTGAATAACGACTTCGCGGACGCTACGAGCGTCCCTCCATCGATATCAACATCAAGGAACGGCCAAGGATCGATCTGGTCCAGGTAGGTCGTGAGAGTGCCATGCTCAAGAGTCATGGTTCCACCGGCAGTGACCGTCACCGTCCGTTGAACACCCACGTTGCTGATCACCAGCAAAGAGGCGTTCCGTACAATCAGCTCCCCACCACTGACGAGAATATCACCATCTACAGGTTGGTCCACATTCTCGACTGTGTATGTGCCGGCAGTTACAATCAGGTCACCGATAGGTGTCTGTGCAGCGATAGGCGCGGGATTCGACATTACGAATAGCCCCGCGAACGCCGACAGCACGAATGTGGCGACAATCAATGCGCTCAGAGATCTGTTGGCCTGAAGAGGGCCAGCTCTGTGTTCCATAAGTTCACCCACCCAGATGCTGGGTATTGCGAATCAAAGTAAGCAGTTCGGCTATATAAAAAGCTATTTGCCACATTTTCATGACAAAGAAGGGTTTGAGTAGATGCTGGCTAAGCAACCTTTTTCTTGACGATCTTCTTGACAAAGACCTGCGGCGGCTTCTTCTGTTCCTCTGAGATCTTCGCCTCGTCGCGACTCCCTTCGCCATCCGCCTCTAATTGTGCCGCTCTCAGATCAGAGCCGCAGGCGTAGCACATTATCGCACTCTTGCTGACCAGCGTCTTACACTTCGGACAGGACACCTCATCCTCCTCGGATGATTCGGCATCGGTCTCTTGGTCAGATGGCGCCTCAGACATCTCCTCTGGCTCGACATCCCTCAGTTGGTGACCGCATGAATAGCACATTATGGCATCCTTGCTAATGACGGTCCTGCACCGTGGACATTCGGTCTCATCGTCGCCAAGATCAGGCTTTGCCGTTTCCATGGCATCGGCCTGCTCCATAGAGGCGTTCTCGATCACTTCGGTCTGCCTATTTAGGAGTTTTCTGGCATCTTCCGAGAGTCTCTCGCGATCATTCCGGATGGATTCCTCCTCCGCTGCCAGGGAACGCTCACGCGATATGAGCGAATCTCGCCTCGATGCCACTTGTTCCATGAGTCTCTGGAGTTCCTCCTCGGACTTCTTCATCTGATCTTCCCGATCGAGGAGATCCTTGCGTTTTTGCGTCGCCTCGGCCTGGGCGCGCGACGATTCCGATAACGAGGTCGCGGCTTCCAGCTCCCTCGCCTCCGCGCTCGCCAGTGCAACCTTCGATCGTTCCTCGAGTTTCAGGACCTCGGCATTCTTCGCATCCATCTGAGCTACGCTATTCTGGACGGACTCCTCACGGGCTGTGATCTCTGACACCTTGATCTCGAGGGACGATTCTCTCTCCCTCAAGGCATCTTCCTTCTCGCGGAGCCTCTGCTCACCTGACTCCAGTTCGGCCTTCATCTTCTGAAGTTCGGACTTCTGGGTCTGAACGTCTTGGTCCTTCTTGCGGACCTCGGCCTCCTGGGTCCTGAGGCTCTTGACTGCGTCTTCGATTATCTGCGAAATGCTCTGGTCTTCTGTCATCGCCGATTCCTCACCTTGTTGACAATGTCATTCGTGATACGCGCCAAATCCCAGAGGGACGGAAGGCGCGTACTCGTAGGGTTTCACGCAACACGAGCCGCGTCGGCCATGTCGCCTCGTCAAGTGCTGAGCAACGGGCCCAGCACCTGCATCCCGGAGTTGTTGACTTCGATGGCGTGCTTCTCCATGCTGTGCTCCGCGGCCCTCATCTTCTCGACCTGGAGGTATCTCACCAGCTTACCCCTCTGGCGGTCAAGGCCCAGCATCACGATGCCGTCTGCGAGAAAGCCTTCGTTTCCGAGAAGCTGCGACTCACCTGTCAACGACCGTTCCATGATAATGAATGATGTGAGGTTGTTGTCCCTTAGCATCTTGAAGAAATAGAACATCTTCTTCCTCATGTCCTCCGCGTTCTCCATCAGGGAGTAAAGCGCGCCCAGCGAGTCGAGGACGAATATCGAGAACTTGTCCCCATGGGTCCTCCTGAAACGCTGTATCATCTTCTCAATGAAGAGCACGTAATCCGTCTGTGCCGAATCGCCGATGACCTCGTCGATCTGGTCGATCTCCCTGAGGTCGGTCATATCCGATATCTGCATCTTCGCGGAGAGCTTCACACCCATGCTCTCCATGTTCTTCAGGTGACTGTCGACCGTCTCTTCGAGAGTGGCGTAGAGGCCGAACTCGTTCTTATCTCTCAGGTAGTGCGACATCAGAGAATAGCAGAAGCTCGTCTTCATCGATCCTGGAGGACCGGTGACGAGTATGACTTTGGGCCTCTCGATGTCGTTCTTGAAAACCTTTTCCAGACCTTGTATCGAGTCTCTAAACAAAGTGCAGCCCTCCCTGTTCGAGCGAGTCGGACTCCTCTGCGGATTTCAATAGATTGTCTACTAATAAAGGTTTGCGGGTCGTTATCAAGAGTGAGACGCGGGCCAGATGGTAGAAAAATCCACCTGGCTACTCGTCATTCTCGACATCGTTTTCCGCATCGTCCTTCTCTTCGTCATCGATGAGGTCGCCGTTCTCCGGAGCGCAATGGGTGATGGTCAGTCCCGACTCGATCATCCGTTCCTCCTCAGCTATTCCGACCATGTGCGCGACCGCCACGACCTTGTCGCGATCCTTGAGGCGCATGAGTCTGACACCCATGGTAGCCCTGCCGAGCAGGCTGATGCCGCTCACAGGCATCCTTATGACCATCCCGCGCACGCTTGTCACCATGATCTCGTGATCGTCACTGACCGGTTGGACCGATACGACATCGCCGTTCCTGCCGCCGCTCTTGATCGTGATGACCCCTTTGCCGCCACGCCTGATCTTCCTGTAGTCCTCGACCAAGGAGCGCTTCCCATAGCCGTTCTCCGTCACAGTCAGTAGCTGGTCCTTCGGCACCACGACCGCCATGCTGACGACTTCGTCTCCTTTTCTCAAACGGATGCCGCGCACGCCATATGTCGCCCGGCCGGTCGCCCGGACATCGGTCTCGTTGAACCTGGCGGCAAAACCTTTCTTGGTCGCCAGGACTATCTCCTTCGACCCGTCGGTGAGGGCAGTGTCGACGACCTCGTCTCCGTCCTCCAACTTTATGGCGATTATACCGTTCTGGCGGACATGGGAATATGCGATGAGTCTCGTCTTCTTGATGAGACCTCTCCTAGTGGAGAACACCAGGTTCCGCTCCTCGTCGAAATGCTTGACGGGGATCATGCTCATGACCTTCTCGCCCTCTTCGAGGTGCTCGAGCAGGTTCACCACGGGCTTGCCCTTCGCGTGCCTTCCGCCCACAGGTATCTTGTAGGCCTTGAGCCAGTACACCCGACCCTTGTTCGTGAAGTACATCACGTAATCGTGCGTGGATGTGACGAACATGTCGACGATGTAATCCTCTTCCTTGGTCTCCATGCCAATGAGGCCGACGCCGCCCCTGTGCTGCGCGGCATACGTGTCGAGCGAGACGCGCTTGATGTAGCCGGTCTGGCTGATCATGACGAGGACGTTCTCCATCGGAATCAGGTCCTCGATGTCCATATCGATCGCGTTTGACTCGATCCTGGTCCGCCGCGCGTTGCCGTATTTCTCCTTGACGGCCTGCGCCTCGGCCTTGATCATGCCCAGGATCCTCCTCTCGTCCTTGAGGATGCTACGGAACTCCGCGATCTGCTTTGAGACCTCGTCGTATTCTTCGCGGACCGCTTGCATCTCCATGCCAGTGAGGCGTTGAAGCTGCATCTCCAGTATTGCCTTGGTCTGCTCCTCGGACAGATTGAACTTGGCCATCAGGCCATTTCTCGCCTCTTCCCTCGTCTTCGCCTTCCGGATGAGCTTGATGACCTCGTCCAGATGGTCGAGGGCGATCAGCAACCCCTCCAGTATGTGCGCACGTTTCTCAGCTTGCCTCAGACGGTATTCCGTGCGTCTCTTGACCACATCGAACCTATGCTCGATGTGGTACTCCAGCATCTCCTTGAGGGAGAGTATACGAGGCTGGTTGTTGACGAGAGCCAGATTGTTTATCCCGAAGGTCGTCTGGAGCTGCGTGTGGGCATGCAGCTGATTCATGACGACGTCCTCGATGGCATCGCGCTTGAGTTCGATGACTATGCGCATGCCCTCCTTGTCGGACTCGTCCCTGAGGTCGCTGATACCTTCGATGCGCTTGTCCTTCACGAGCTCCGCGATCTCTTCCATCAGGGTGCTCTTGTTGACCATATACGGGATCTCGGTGACGATTATCTGACCGCGGCCCGTGTCCTCGTCGTGCTCGATCGTGCTCAGTGCCCTGACCCGTATCCTGCCCTTACCCTGGGCATATGCCTCCACGATGCCTTGGGCACCGTAGATTATGCCCCCGGTCGGGAAGTCCGGACCTTTGACGACATCCATCAGGTCCTTGAGCTCGACATCGGATCCCTCGATCTGCCTGTCGATCATCAGTGTGATGGCGTCCACGACCTCACCCAGGTTGTGCGGCGGGATGTTGGTCGCCATGCCCACGGCGATCCCGGATGAACCGTTGACGAGGAGATTCGGCAACTTGGCCGGAAGCACGATGGGCTCTTTGAGGGAACCGTCGAAGTTGTCGATGAAATCGACCGTGTCCTCGTCCACATCCATAAGCATCTCCGATGCGATCGCCGAGAGCCTGCACTCGGTGTATCTCATCGCCGCAGCGGAGTCGCCGTCGACGCTGCCGAAGTTGCCCTGGCCATCGACCAGAGGATACCTCATCGAGAAATCTTGAGCCATGCGAACGATAGTGTCGTATATCGCCGAGTCGCCATGGGGATGGAATTTACCAAGGACCTCTCCGACCACTCTGGCGGATTTCTTCTGGGCCTTGTTGTGGGCAAGCCCCATCTCGTTCATGGCAAAGAGAATCCTTCTGTGAACGGGCTTCAGACCGTCGCTGACATCGGGCAGCGCACGGCCGACGATCACGCTCATGGCGTAATCGATGTAGGATTTCTTCATCTCGACTTCGATTGGGCGCATGATCAGCTTGCCGGCGAACTTGGGAGAGTCCTGAGGTTCTTCAGTCATGAGTGATCACCTACACGTCCAATACCTCGACCTCGCGCGCGTGCTCCAGTATGAACCGCCTCCGCGGCTCCACCGCATCACCCATGAGGAGATTGAACAGGTTGTCCGCCTCCACGGCGTCGTCGATGGTAACGCGCTTCAGTATGCGTGTATCTAAACGCATCGTGGTCTCTCTCAGCTGGTCGGCGTTCATCTCGCCCAGACCCTTGTACCTCTGAACATCGCAGCCTTGTCCCAGCTCTTGCTGTAAATCGGACAACTCCTTGTCGGAGAAGACATAGCGTTCGGTCTTGCCCTTGCGCACGCGGTAGAGTGGCGGCTGTGCGATGTACATGTATCCGTGCCTTATGAGCGGCTCCATGTGCCTGAAGAAGAATGTCAGCAGGAGGGTCCGTATGTGGGCGCCATCGACGTCCGCATCAGTCATTATGCATATCCTGTGATACCGCGCCTTGGAAATGTCGAACTCGGCGTCGATACTGGTCCCCAGTGCGGTTATTATGGTCCGTATCTCAGCATTCCTCAGCATCTTGTCAAGGCGGGCCTTCTCTACATTGAGTATCTTTCCGCGCAACGGCAGTATCGCTTGAAATCTGCGGTCCCTCGCCTGCTTCGCACTGCCACCCGCAGAATCACCCTCGACGAGGAACAGCTCGCACTTCGAAGGGTCCTTCTCCGAGCAATCCGCCAACTTTCCAGGAAGGTTGCCTATGTCGAGCAGCCCCTTGCGCCTTGTCAGTTCCCGGGCCTTCCTAGCGGCCTCCCTGGCCTGCGAGGCAAGGACTGCTTTGCTTATGCAAGCCTGGGCGATCTTCGGGTTCTCCATCAGGAACTCGAACAGCTTCTCACCGACTGCGGATTCGACTATCCCTCGCATATCGCTGTTGCCCAGCTTTGTCTTTGTCTGACCTTCGAACTGTGGCTCTGGAAGGCGGACGCTTATGACGGCGGTGAGTCCCTCTCGAACATCCTCGCCCGAGAGGGAGTCGTCGCTGCCCTTCATGAAATTGTTCTTCTTGGCGTAATCGTTGATCGTGCGAGTCAGAGCCGCCCTGAAACCGATCAGGTGCGTGCCACCTTCGATCGTGTTGATATTGTTCGCGAAGGTGTGTATGTTCTCGGTATAACTGTCAGTGTACTGCATGCCTAATTCGAGCGACACGCCATTCCTCTCAGTTGCAATGAAGATGGGCTTCTCGTGTAGGCAGGTCTTGTTCCTATTGATGTATTGAACGTATTCCGCTATCCCGCCATCGAACCTATAAGTCGCCGTCAGCTGCGTCTTCGGCTCGGATATCGATATCTTGAGACCCCTGTTCAGAAATGCGATCTCTCGCAACCTGGAGGACAGGATCTCGTAGTTGAGTATGGTCTCTTCGAATATCTGAGCGTCCGGTTTGAAGCAGACTGTTGTGCCTGTGTCATCTGCATCGCCGACGACGTTCACAGGGGTTACCGGAAATCCGCGTTCATATCGCTGCAGGTGGACCTTACCATTCCTCTTGATCTTCACCTCCAACCATTCGGACAGGGCGTTCACCACGCTGAGACCCACGCCGTGGAGACCTCCCGACACTTTGTACGTCTTCCGATCGAACTTGCCCCCAGCGTGCAGTTTGGTGAGAACGATCTCCAAGGTATCCTGCTTGTATTTCTTGTGAAGGCCAACAGGGATTCCTCTCCCATCGTCTTCCACAGTGACGCTGCCATCATCGTTGAGGACGACGTTGATCGTCGTGCAGTAACCAGCCATCGCCTCATCTATGCTGTTGTCCACTACCTCATACACCAGATGATGGAGACCGTGGTAGTCCGTGCTTCCGATGTACATGCTCGGTCGCTTCCGGACGGCCTCCAAGCCTTCGAGGATCTGAATCCTCTCCGTATCATATGTGCTATCCTCAACTGATTTATTCATCCGATTCCGGTCTCCATAAGACGAGCTCAAACACCGTAAATGGTCTGCTGCATCCCATCCTGTTTGTTCGGCGTTTTTTCTGTTAGTTTTTTCTTAAATGGAGCCTGCGTATATAAAATCTTTGAGAATACTATCTGGCTACGGCAAAAATCCACCTCCGTTTCCATTGCAGCATATCGCCGATTCATCCGGCTGGTTTCCACTCGAAAAATCGGCAGGTGCCGATAGAGCGGGGAATGGCCGATGATGGGAGCGAATCGCGCAAGGTGGACCAGAAGTCACGGACCGAAAGAAAGGTCATCGATTGGCTGTGGCCAGAAGCTCTTGTCAGATACCGTGAATCGCCTTGTCAATCAAAGGCTTTATACTGATTGGTCGTTTTGTAGCAGTGGTATCAGATGGCGACTAGAAAGAAGATCAATTCTCCACTGGAAATGAAGGGGGTCTGCAGAGCGGAAAGAATCGCGCCAGACAAGTTGACCAGATTGTTCGAAGACGGGAGAGTGGTGATCCCATCCAACCCAAGACATAAGAACCTCCGACCGAGAGCCATCGGTGAAGGGTTGACGGTCAAAGTCAACGCGAATATAGGCACCTCCAAGGACAGAATCGATCTGCCCGAGGAGCTGGAGAAGGTCAGGGTCGCTCTGCGATATGGTGCTGATGCGGTGATGGATCTCAGCACTGGAGGAGACCTTCATGAAATAAGGAAGAAGGTCATCGGATTGTGCGACGCTCCGGTGGGGACCGTCCCGATCTACGAGGCAATATGTAGGACATCGAAATCTGGCGGACCGATGTCGATGACCAGCGACGATCTTTTCAAAACCATCGAAAAGCATGCGAAGGATGGTGTCGATTTCATGACCGTGCACTGCGGCATAACCAAAGAGACGGTTTCCACGTTGAGAAGCCACAAGAGGCTGACTGGCGTCGTATCCAGAGGAGGGGCGATCCTTGTCGCATGGATGCACGAGAACGATCGGGATAACCCCCTCTACGAGGAATACGATTACCTCCTGGAGATGGCAAGGGAACATGGCTTCGCGCTGAGCCTGGGGGATGGACTGAGACCGGGGTCGACCGCCGATGCCACCGATGGACCGCAACTTCATGAGCTGATCGTCCTCGGGAAACTCGTCGAGAGAGCGCGTGCAGCCGGCGTCCAGGCCATGGTCGAAGGGCCCGGACATGTGCCTCTGAACCAGATAGAGGCGAATGTCGTGGCGGAGAAGACCATCTGCAAGGGAGCGCCGTTCTATGTCCTTGGGCCGATCGTTTGCGATGTGGCTGCAGGCTATGATCATATCGCCGGAGCGATCGGTGGAGCCTTGGCCGCGTATCACGGTGCGGACTTCCTCTGCTACGTCACCCCGTCGGAACACCTTTCACTGCCGACCGTCGACGATGTCAGGGAAGGTGTCATCGCGAGCAAGATAGCGGCCCATTCGGCCGACCTCGCAAGAGGCAGGGGTGGCGACAAGGATCGGAAGATGTCATGTGCCAGGAAGGCTTTCGATTGGGACACCATGTTCGAACTGTCGTTCAATCCCGAGAAGGCAAGGACTTACAGAGACCGTCGCAAGTCGAAGAGCCCCGATGTCTGTTCGATGTGCGGAGATCTCTGCGCGATGAGGATGGTAGACAAGCTCCTAGACGAATGATGGTCGTCAGAAAATTATCCCTATCGGCAATCGCATGAAAGAGCCGACGATGAGCGCGATTATTCCTGCAGCGACACCTGCGAGGATGGCGCACAGAGCTGCGGAACCCGTCGATATGTCGTTTGCTATTCCGATCGCCTTGCTCACGATACGCAGGATCCACACCAGACCAGCAAGGACCAAGACCAGGAATATCGTGCCGAATACCATGGCTTGTTGAATCTCATCATCCGCCCAGCTATCGACGCCCGCGAGATCGAGACCTACAAACCCGTAGTCGAATATGGACAACAGGATTATCGAAAGTACAACGAACCAGGGATAACAATGAGCGACCAGGGTGAGGGTCGATCCTTTGTCTCCCCGCCCTCCGAAGATCTCGAAGGACAGAAGCGCAGCCACGACTCCGAATATGAGGAACGATAACAGGGTGACGATCCATCCCACGACCCCCTGTAGGACGATGCCGACTGCATCCCTTGAGGTGTAACCGACCACTTCAGCCATATCGTGCGTGATGAGTACACTGAATATCGTGGAGATCACGCTGAATACCAGGACCATCGCGATCGCGTGTCTCAGATCGGTGGACAGATACAGATTCGTCAAGGACTTGGTCGGACGGATCGATGTCATGACCATGTTCCGAAGGTCGAATCGTGGAGCGTGTCTGGGTTGAATGTAAAGACCAGGATAGTGGCTCTTGGTCGTCTGGCCACCCCCGAGTTCGATAACCTCGTCAGGATGGGTCGGTGGCGCAACTCCGGCTACGATCTCGCGGATAACAGGACTACCGCAGTTGGGGCAGACGAACTTGGCTTTTCCATCACCCTGGACCTGCAAGTAGTCCGAGATGGAGGTGCCACAGTTCGAGCACTTGGAATCGGGGATGAACACAACGGATTTGCCCGACATCAAAAAGGCCGATTGACTCGTTGACATATTAGAGTTGTCACTTGGACAACGAGGGTGGACATGGAGCCACTGGAGGGTTTCGAACCCCCGGCCTGCAGTTTACGAAACTGCCGCTCTCTAGCGGCACCTGCATGGTCGCAGGCGCAACCGCTGAGCTACAGTGGCAGACGGAATGTTGGGAAGATTGTCTCTGTAGTTAAGCCTTTTGACATGGTAATGGCAGCATCGGTCCACGCCAGCGGTTATGACGAGCAACAAGGGTTAATAGGTTTCGACAGTATTCACGGAACGGACCCAGACATGGCTAGTGATCTCCGAATCCCTGAGGGGATAATCGTAAGGACCGCCAAAGGAGGCCCTGATTCATTAAAAGGCATACTGTCGGATCTGAAACAATACAGTTTCACTGGTTACCTGAAGGTCACGCTCGAGAAGTCCGTGATGAACTCCACGGGTTACATAGTGGTGGAGCTTGGGACGCCAGTCATGGCGATCTACGAGTTTGAGAAATCGAAACCCAGGGAGCTGCGGAGGATATACACCGGAGAGAAGTCGCTGAGATTCATACTCGAAGACTCGCAGGACAAGGAGTCCAACATCGAACTCCACAGCCGTGTCCCCAAAGAGGAGTTCGAACGCCGGTTCCCCGATGCCTATATTGCTGGAAGAGTCGCCCCCAGACCGACCCCTAAGGCCCGAGACGAAGCGAAGGTCAAGGAAGAGACGGAGATCGACCCGTATGCGGATAAGATAGAGCAATGGCGCAGGAAGGGGTACAAGGTGGAGACTCTTGAGACGGCGAGGGAGCAAGGTGTTCAGGAGATCTCCAAGGAACTGACTGGCTTCGAGCGCGATACGAACAAGCTCAGGCAGTTCGAGACGATCCTGAACAATTTCCCGATACTCGGACTCGAGCCGGAGATTGCTGAGATAAGGACGAAACTGAACGATCGCACTCGCATCGCGGAGATAGAATCGGACATCGAGTTCCTGCAGGAGAAGATCCGCCGCAAGATACAGAAGAGGAAGGCAGAAGAGGATTCGATAAAGCAGGAGATGGAACGTAAGAAGAGGGATGAGAAGGCGTCGGATGTATACGACTTGATCCTCAAGTACCAGACAACGCCCGATGGTGAGGAGGCAGCGAAAGGCGGGAAGTGCCCCATCTGCGGCGGGGAGATGGAAGATGGACAGTGCGGCAAGTGCGAGAAGGAGCAGAGGTTCACCAGGTCATTCACGCCAGAGATGAGGTTCGACAACTTCGTGATAGGACCGGGTTCGAAGTTCTCGGCAGCGACCGCGGTCGCGGTGGCTGAGAATCCAGGCAAGGCATACAACCCGCTACTGATATTCGGTGCGACCGGCCTGGGAAAGACACATCTTCTGTCAGCCATCGGAAACCACATACTGAACAAGAACAGAGAATTGGTCGTCCTGTACGCGCCGGCCGACAAGCTAGTCGATGCAGTCGAACACAGTGCGACTTCAGATGCCATCAAGAAGCTTAGGGAGGAGCTGAACCACGCCGAACTCCTGCTTGTCGACGACATGCAGTTCCTAGGGGCCAGTGAACAGGCTCAGGGCGAGATGGTACACATCATCGACTCGCTCATCGACTCCGGAAAGCAGGTCGTGCTTGCTAGCGACAGGCTACCCACGGCGATCCCAGGCTTCAGCGACAGGCTGAATGCCAGGATCCAGAAGGGATTGACCGTCGATCTGCTGCCGCCAGACGAGAACACCAGGGTCAAGCTCGTCAGGGTGAAGGCTCATGAGAAGAAGTTGAAGCTCAGCGATGAGATAGTCAAGTACATCGCCGAAAAGGTCACTCAGAATGTCCGTGAGATAGAGAGCACGCTGAACAAGGTCGTCGCGTTCTCTACCATAATGAAGATGGAAATAGACATGACCCTCATCTCAGACATACTCAAGCCGCTCGCCCCCGTGCAAGAGACTAGGAAGGAGATCATGAAGGAGGTCAATATCCAGCCTGGCCATTGCTACCTGATAGAGGAGGAGAAACCGACCTACAGCAATGTCCTGATGGAACGAATGATGGCCGAGAACTACAGAGGGCTCATAATAACGAGGATGAACCCAAAGAGGATCAGAGATGCTTTCGTAAATGACCCACGGATACTCTGGCTTACGGACAAGGATAGTTCGATAGAGAAGACGATCCCGCCATCACTGGAGATGATCATTCACAAGATCCAGGAGTTCATGTCGGAGGAGGGGAACAGCATGGTCGTCCTCGACGGCATACAATACCTTATCAGCAACACCAATTTCGATTCAGTGCTCAGGTTCCTGAGGAGCATAATCGATGAAGTGTCAGAATCGAAATGCATATTCGCAGTCTCGATAAGTCCTGAGACCATGAAGGAGCAGGAGATATCGATAATGGAGAGGGAGATGGAGGTTCTGAACCTGACCTGACCTCATCGATCGAGGTCACATGGTCTTCTTCGACATCTCTTTGAATTCCCTCAGCTCTCTGAGCGCCTGCGAATAGTTCTTCGATTTCGTCAGGTTGGTCACCGACTTCAATATCGTCAGCATAGGCGTTATGTTCACGTTTCGGATCTTCGCATCGACGAGCAGGTGACGAGCGTTCTTGATCTCTTCAGTGAGTCGCTCAGGGATGGCCGCGTTGAGGCGCTCGTTCGTCTGCGTGATGAGCATCTCGGCCTTATCGAAGTCCCTGGAATCAAAGGCTTTGTTGGCCTCGACGAAAGATGCACGTGCCTCCCTTGTATCGAGTATGAGCATCTCGCAATCCGAAAGCAGTGATTTCAATGATTTGAGTTTCGTCTTCGCTTCGTTGTATCTGCCAGTGATCGGAAGGAGCTCGTTCGAGACCTTGGCTGAATAGATGAAGGCGGCCTCCACATCACCACTGGATTTGGCCTTCTCCATCTCGCTTATGTATGTCTTCGATCGAGATACCTCGCCGCCGAGCTCCTCGGCCACCTGGACCTCTTCCCTCAGCTGATCGAGCGTCTCGGCCAGCCTCGCATCTATTGAATCCATGAGGGACGCGCGTGCGGTGTTAACGAGCTCAAGGGCTTTCTCGAGCTGTCTCTCTCTTCCAGCTATGGCCGCGTCATCGATGAGCTGCTTACTCTCGGATATCTCGATCTCATTCTGCATGGCGAGGGACAGGAGTGGCTTCATCTCCGCCACCATCCTCGCAAGCTCCTTCCCCTTGTCCTTCAGCTCCGCATTCATGGGAGTGGTCTTCGGGGCTGGGGTAGGTCTGGTGAACTCCGGTTCGTGTATCCTTGGCTGCGGCTCGTCCTTCAGATGGCGCAATGGCCCGGCCTCGACGTGGTCATGCTTGTCCAGAGGTTCGGGCTCTTGCTCTAGCTCCGCCTCTTCTTGGGCATCGTCCTTCTTGCGCTTCTTCAGCCAGCCGAATGGTGAGCGAGTCTTCTTCTCCTTAGGAGCAGCCTTCTCAGGCGCTTCCTCCTCATCAAAAGAGGGTTCCTCGGCATCCTCTGGTTCGACCTCCACATTCACGATTGGAGTCTCGCTTACGGCCGGGACTTCAGCGATCGGTGGTTCGAGCTCCTGCTGAGGTTCCACTGACGCAGCCGCTTCCTCCTCGGATTCGACGAACATGGCGCCACAACCAGGGCAGGTCTTGGCGGCGACATTGACGAGCGTGTTACATGCAGGACATTGGAATACTTCTGTACCTTCGTCTGAGAAGATAACACCGCAATTCGAACAGGATGATGCGGTGATGCTCACTCTTGCGTCGCACTCTGGACATGCGAATTGGTCCTCCTGGGTGGGCTCGGTCACTTGTGCCTTGGGAGGGACCTCTTCCTCGACAGCTGCCAGTTCCTCCGTTTCAGGATCGGCATCAGATATGGATTGCGAGAACAGCGACGCGGCAGTCGCAGCGGATTCATCTGAGACCTCTGTCTTGGGGGTCTCAGGGACCTCGGGCTCATTGCGAGGAGCTGATAAGACCTCGCGAACCATCGTATCGATTGATTTCTTTGGAGCCGGAGCGCTAGGCATGGGCTGAACAGGCTCTTCGACATCCATATCGAATATGGACAAATCTGTCCCACAGAACCCGCACTTCTTCGATCCGGGCTGGAGTGGAGAATCGCAGATGGGGCAAAGTTTGTCCCCGCTAGAATTTGGCAATTCGCAGGGCCTCCTTAGACATGATTTACAAGTCTACGGTATGCCTGGATAAATAGTTAACCATTTTGATTCCGGCTGACGATAACCAGGGAGGAGGGTGGCGAAACGCCAATGCGTCTGCCAGCCATGCGGAGAAAGATTTTTCCCGACGATCGGCCTTCTTCCTAAATGGGTTTGCTGTCATGAAAATGCAATCAGTCGAGATCGTGCTCCCGGACAATGCGAATGTCGTGATAGGGCAGAGCCATTTCATCAAGACGGTGGAGGACATCTATGAGGTGATAGTCAGTACGGTCCCACAGGCCAAGTTCGGGGTCGCGTTCTGCGAGGCTTCGGGTCCATGCCTGGTTAGAGTGGACGGGAATGATGAAAGCCTGATGAAATCGGCATCCGAGAATGCGATGAGCATCGGCGCGGGACACACTTTCGTCATCATATTGAGGGACTCGTATCCGATCAACATCATGAACAGGCTTCGTGATGTGCAGGAGATATGCACCATATTTTGCGCCACCGCGAACCCTTTGGACGTGGTCGTGATCGAGAACGAGAGGGGAAGAGGGATCATCGGAGTGATCGACGGCGAAAGACCAAAAGGCGTGGAGACCGAGAAAGATGCGGACGACAGGAAGGCTCTCCTCCGCAAGTTCGGATACAAGAGATGATCGGTGATTGGAAGATACCATCATGAGATTCACGCTAGAGATCGAGCCTCTGGATCTGGACCTGACCCTTGGATGTGGACAGGTGTTCAGATGGTCCAGGACAGGTAGGGGCGATTGGATCGGTCCTATCGGGAGACATCTGGTCACTCTAGGATGGGAGAACGGCCGATTGTCCGTCAGTGCTCAGCCTGGAGAAACTAGGATGCCTGCACGAGTCTCCGAGTTTCTGAGGGCGTCGGATGACATCATGGAGATCCAATCGACGCTTTCCGGTGATTCGGTGTTGTCCTCTGGACTCGAACGGTTCAGAGGACTCAGAATCGTCAAAATGGATGAATGGGAATGCCTGGCGAGCTATGTGTTGGCAACATACGCGAACATCCCTAGGATCGCGAAGATGATCGACGAGGTCTCCATGCGGTTCGGCCACGAAATCGTGGATGGGGTGCGCTCGTTCCCATCACCTTCCGACCTAAGAGAAGCCAGTGTGGGGGAACTACAGAAGTGCGGGCTTGGATACAGGGCGAAATATCTCCACTCCATCTCCAGATGTATTGATCGAGCGGAGATCAGGCGATTGAAGCTGCTCGAGTACCGGGACCTGCGGAGAGAGCTGATGACCTTGCCGGGGGTCGGAGAGAAGGTCGCTGATTGTGTTTCTCTGTTCGGTTTCGGCAAACTGGATGCGTTCCCGATCGACGTCTGGATAGAACGTGCGATCTCACGATTGTTCAATCTCGAAGGGTCGTACAAGACGATCAGAGGGTTCGCTACCCAGAGATGGGGAGATTTCGCTGGTTATGCGCAGGAGTACCTCTACTTCAATGAGAGGGCCTTGGCAAAGAGCAGCGGCTGCGAATTCTCAAGATGCGCACAAGATCAGGGATGATGGCAGGATGGAATCAACCCATCCCAGGGTGGCTCTTCCTATAGAATTCCATGATCTCCCACTCGGATAGACGGCCCTCCTCCCTATCCGCGAGGGCGACGCCCAGTCTCTTCGCGAAGGACTCTATGATCTCCGAGCATCCTTCATCACCCTGAAGGTCCTCGACCGCGAGTTTGCTCTGTTCCACGCGTCCGACGAACGAGCCGATCAGGTTGGACCCTGAATACACCGCATATCTTCCGGTCTCTGGAAGGGAGTCTCTGAAGTTGGCTCGCAGATATCCGACGATGTTGTCCTCTGGAGATATCACGACCGGGGCATGCGACTCCGCCTTCCCCAGTAGCGCGTGTGCCTCCTCGGTCGCCCAGTATAAGGTAGTGGAGCCACGGAGCAGATGGCCTTTCACTAGAATGCCCTCCGCCTCAAGGAATCTCAGGATGCGTCTCAGCTCGCGCATGGGAATCTCCGAACCTATCATCGTCGAGAGCGCTTCAGCTGTGCAGATGCCGTAGCTTTGGAACATCCGCGTGATTATCCTCACCCAGGCAGATCTTCTGGAGAGGCGCGTCCTTGGAGCAGCGACGTATCCATTGGAGGTATCGAGATACAACACTGAGGAGTAATACAGTGATTTGAGGGCCTCGATCGTGTCCTCAGCACCCAATGGTGATATAGTGAGGGCCCTGTCCCGACGGATCGGCTGCTGGTCCTTCACGATCCTCAGGATCAGCTTCTCCGCTTGGGTCAGGTCGCGGGACCTGGCTGCCCGATAGACCGATGCGTCATCCTTGGTGCAATATCCGACTCTGTCAGGCACGAGGCGGCCACGGACGACCAGCCCCTTCTTCAGGAGTATCTTCAGGGGCACGAACCCGTCGACGCGGATGAGCGCCTCGGAGTTGCTCCTCAGGCCACCGTACTTCGCAAGGGCCGCCGACATGTCATCCAATATCTCCCGATCATTCCAATGCTGCAACGAGAATACCACGTCCAGCAACTCCGACCTCTCGTGACAATCCATCACAAGAGAGCCTTTGACCAACATCCCGTTCGACGCTCTATAACCGTGGCCATGAAATTCCTTCAGCACTTCGGCATCCAATTCCATGACATCCGATCCGAAGGCCCGTTTGACTCGGATGATGTCCACGTTGATCGACCTGTAGAACTCCATCACGCCGTCCAGCTCGTCCAGCAAAGGCCCGAGCAGGCTCCGGTCGTCCAGTCGGATATCACGTATGTCGATCGCTCCCGCCATCAACCACTCCTCCACCATTCCTGCAACCTGGCCGTTGTGGATGACGGGGAATATCCAGCCTTCGCCGTACTTCGATGTGACCTCGACCCATCGATCTCCAAGAAATGGATCGTATAGTGATAGCACGCGAACCCGTGTGTCGGCCCCTCGCCTCTTTCCGATATCCGACAACTCATCCTTCATCACGAACATCTCGGTCTGTTCCAGACCGACGGTTATCGGTTCCGCTCCGATCTTCCTCAGGAGAGCTCGGGCCGCGTCGACTTCGATGTCGAGATGGGACGCTGCCTGAAAGGCTGTCACTGGACCGTATCCACGGACGTACTTCGAGAGCACGAGTTCGAACGCGCCGTCGACCTCAGGCTCGACCGTGCAGACGGCATACACGTTCCTCGAAGTCCATACATCAGATCCGTCGAACATCCTGAAGAAGTACCCTTTTCGGTCGAGGGATTCGAAGTGTTCCCGCATCACCTCCCCAGGTATGTTGGCCGCCTCGGCGATCTCCTGATAGGTGCCGGGCCCCAACCGTTCAGCTGCCTTCAGGATGGCACTCTCATACTTCGACAGACGACCCTTTCTAAAAACCCCGAGATAGTACTGTGCCTCCTCAGCCAGGACATACCTCAATCTCCCCCGGACAAACCTGCCGAGCACCACTTCCCCGCGGTCCCTCATCCCTCCAAATTCCTCTATGGAGAATCCTCGGACCCTGACGGCAATGTCGTATGGCATGCCGACGTCGCCGAACCGATCGAAGAATTCGCGCGCGGAGTGGATGTCGCCGAGTAGCTTGGATTCGACATAGGAGCGGACTGTCTCCCGATCGAACACCGGGCGTTCCTTGGAGAGTAACGCCAGGTAATCCCTGGCGAGCATGAACTGCTGTTGCTCGCCTATGACGAACCTGCCGGACACCACCAGCTCCTTCGCAAGGAGCGACCTCAGTGCTTTCTCGGTCGCCTCCTCGCTTGTGCCGACCTCATAAGCTATATCCTCGATGGACAGAGGGGCATGGTATGCGAGGTGCCTCATCACCGCCTCTCTGGCGCAATCGTCGATTTCGACTGGATCGTGCGTGGATAGCGAGTACTGGAAACGCCCTCCGCGGATGCCGCTCCTATGCACCAGGTTGGCAATCTCCAGTCGTTTGACGATATCCTTCACGTCATCCTTGCCTAGGTCGAGGCGTTCGATGAGCATCGAGATATCAAGAGGTCCATCCGACAGCTCATCCATCAACGCCCTATCAACGACGGAAGGGGTGCGCGGGCGACTATGTAGACTCGAATAGAGTGACCAATCGGCAGAATGGACATAGACGTCCTCGCCGATCCATACGGAACGGACCTTCCCGTCCCTTAGAAGTTCGGTGGACCATGAATGGAGGGCGTCGAAGTCCCCCTTTGAGCGTGTGTATATGTTCTCGCCCTTCTCCTTGAAGAGATTCATGGGGCCCACGAGTCGCAACGCATCCAGGATATCGTGCTTGGTCCGGATACAGGGGAACTTGGCGTCGAAGTATTCCGCAACGGTATCCGCGTCGAAGGTGTATTCGGATAGGGCGTCGTCGCCAAGCACCCTGGCCAGAACCTTCCTGTGAAGGTCTCTCAGGAGCATGCTCCGATCCTCCATCAGGACAATATCGGACACACCGATCAGTATCACGTTGTGCGCCAAAGGGGACGGCACCCCGGAGAACTGGATGTACTCGACCGAACGAGTACCGCCCTCGATCGTCGACAGCACTTCCCGTGCGTGCTCGAGATCCATCACCTCGGTAAGAATCTCGGAATATGTTTCGGACATGACGGGGAAGTCTGATAGCTCGTGCAATGCGTCCAACAATCGCTGAGAGCGCAGCTGTTGCCTCGCCACGGACATTTGCCGGCCCTTGTAATTGCGCAGGACCATGAAGCTCCTGGTCGCCGTATGCCTGAACCTATGATGGAACAGCTCGGAGTCCTTGACCGCCTCCCTCAGTATGTCCTCTATGTCCCGCGAACTCAGCAGCCGTTCTATGCCATCCAACTTGAAATCCCTGGGCGCCGTGAGCATGAAGCAATCATCTGTCACAGATACTGTCACGTTGCACCCGAGCTTCTTGGAGAGCACCCACGCGTATGACCGACTGAGCGCGTCATTTACCCGGCGGCCGAATGGGAAATGGAATATGGCATTCCTGTTTCCGGAGGGATCAATGTACCCTTCAATGACGAGGCGATCATCGGTCGGGAGCTTCGCGACCATCTTCTGCTCTCGGAAATAGCTGATGATCGTAGTAGCGGAACCCTCATCCACCATGAATTCGTCCATGATCCACTTAGATATCATATCGTCCGAGTCTCTGCCGAGCCTCTCCTCGAATTCCCCGCGGAACTTGCCGATGAGAACGGACAGGTCGAAGCTTCTCGGTAGCGTCTCTCCAGTCCATGATGGGACCGTGGGCTTCCTGCCGCTCGCGCTCTTGACGAATGCCTTCGTGCCTTTCGCCCGAACGAACTCGTAGCTCCGCCCCCCGAGGACGAATATGTCCCCCACTGAGAGGCGTTCGACGAACTTCTCAGACAGAGAACCTATCGGGGCGCCACGCTCGGAGTATATCTTGTAATCCGCTTCCTCAGGAATGGTGCCCTGGTTCAGGTAAAAAATCATCCTGGAACCGCGTTTCTTGCCGAACGTGTCAGTACTGACATCATACCATATCTTGGAGTAGACTCCTTCGAAATCGTCCTTGCCGGCGAGATACTTGACCACGCTGCGCATCTGGTCGATCGAGAGGGTCCTGTAGCAGTAGGACCGCGTGATCAGTGAGAATGCCTCGTCAACGGTCCATGGTCGATCGAGCGACAGGCCGACTATCATTTGCGCGAGGACGTCGAGGGAGTTCACTGGTATCGAGACCCTGTCGATCAGCTTCTTATGAGCCGCCCTCGAGAGGACCGCGCATTCCACCAGATCGTCGTTGTCGAAGACGAGCATACGCCCTTTGGACGTGCCACCATACTGATGCCCCGCTCGACCTATCCTCTGCAAGCCCTTCGCCACGGATTTCGGAGAACCTATCTGGACAACCAGGTCGACGGATCCGATATCGATTCCAAGTTCGAGGGATGTCGAGGAAACTACCGCCTTGAGCTCGCCCCTCCTGAGACGCTCCTCGACCTCGAGCCTGGTCTCCCGGCTCAGGCTGCCATGGTGTGCGCCCACGTTCTCGAGGCCTCGCTCCTTCAATTTATACACGACGCTCTCCGTGCCACTGCGCGTGTTGGTGAAGACCAGAGTGGTCTTGTGAGAGTCGATCATGTCCTTGAGGACGTCGTACATCTTGGAGTTGACCACCTCGAATGAAAGGGAAGTCATGTCACTGGCAGGACACAGAACCTGCAGGTCCAAAGACCGCTGACGGTATACCTCGATTATCTTGATCGCTCGGGGTTTCCCGCCTTCGACACCTGCCAAGAAATCCGCGACCTCCTGAATGGGTGCTACCGTGGCTGAGAGTCCGATCCTCACGAAATCTTTGGGACAGATACTCCTGAGCTTCTCAATAGCCAGAGAAAGAGCGACGCCGCGTTTCGAATCGCATAGCTCGTGGACTTCGTCCACGATCACATAGCTAACTTGCTCGAACTTCTTGCGAAACACTGGCGTGGACAGCACCAAGGACAACGATTCTGGAGTCGTGATGAATATATGCGGTGGCAGTCGGAGTTGCTTCTGCCTCTCGTTGGGAAGAGTGTCTCCCGTCCTCACGCCCACCCTGATCCGTGGAACTGGACGCCCTTTGCTTCGAAACAGCTCTGAGATCTCATCGAGCGGGCGGATCAGATTCGCGTTTATATCGTTGGCGAGGGCTTTCAATGGAGAGACATAGACGGCATAGACCCGGTCCTCTAGTTTCTCCTTCTCCGCCATGAGGGTGAGTTCGTTCAGGATCGCCATGAAGGCAGTCAGGGTCTTTCCTGAGCCAGTGGGGGAGGAGACCAGGACGCCTTCCCTAGAATGGATGAGCGGGACCGCCATGGCCTGAGCTTCGGTCACTTCCGTGAATCGGGACTTGAACCATTCTGCGATGATCGGGTGCATGAGAGAGAGGACTCTTGCTGTGCTCGCACTACTCTTTCTCGTTCTCATGATGTCATCCTGACCGTCGATTCTGCTTCGTTATCAGGTGTCCATATTAATACGTTTTCAGAAGGGTGTACGAATCATGTATGGGAGGTTTCGGCAAACGTATTTATCGCAACTACGTGATTGATGACCACTGGAACATACGCATGACGCCTCAACCAAGGCCTCGGTCCGTCAAGGTCCTGCTCGCTGCGGTCCTCGTACTTTCGATGATTCCAGCCGGGAGCCTGCTCCAATTTCAGGTAGCAGATTCCGATCGTGCCACTATTCAGGCGATTGGATACAACTCGACCATCGTCGTTACCGTCACTGACGACGTAGGAAGAACAATCGAAGGAGTACTCGTGCAACTGGTTGGCACAACCCTCAGCAATCAGACAAACACCAGCGGCGTGACTGTGTTCACAGGGTTGATGGCGGATACGAATGGAACCCTCTACAATGTTTCATCCCAGAAGGTTGGATACACCCCCTCGGGGGTCGTAGGGGTCGTAACGACGCCTGGAAACGTGACTTCGGTGACACTGACGATATATGGAGGCAGTGTGCTTGGCACCGTCAGCGATTCCATGGGACCGGTCACGGGCGCGTTGGTTTCGATATCCTCCCTGGGATACTCGAACATCACCGATAGTTCTGGGCACTATCGACTGGATGGCGTACCTGGCAACACCTTTCCATATGCATTGACTGCAAGCGCTCATGGATATGTGAACAAGACGAATGACGTGTATCTCAGCACCGGAGGCGTAGCGCAATCAGATTTCGTTCTGACTTCGCTCACTGGATCGATATCGGGGACTGTCAGGGATTCGGAGAACCTTGAACCGCTCGCTGGTGCGACCGTCTCGGTGGTCGCTGGAACTGTGACTGTCACAGCGACGACGAATGTGAACGGGACATACATGATACCGAACCTCGTTGCGGGATCATACTCGCTGAACGCTTCGTTGGAAGGGTTCGATTCGGGGACGATCTCAGACGTAGTGGTCGAAAGCGGTGTGCATACTATCGGCATCAACATCTTGCTCACAGAGAAACCGACGCGCCTTTATGGAGTCGTGAAAGCCGGCACGTTTCTGATCCCCGGAGTACTGATCACGATCGTGGGCACCGAGTTCATGACGAACTCGTCGATCGATGGCGAGTACGAGATATTGAATGTGACCGCGGGCGCATACACCATCGTTGCATCGCGGGAAGGATACGTCACGACCACGGTAATCAATGTAATAATCCCGAGAGGCGGGGAGAGGCTGCTCAATGTCGACCTCCAAGGGTTGCCAGGGTCGCTGTCCGGAAAGGTAATCTCCAGCGAGACCAGTCAGCCGGTATCGGGGGTCAAGGTCACGATCATCAACATCATAATGCAGCGGGAGACCGTGACCAACATCTATGGGGAGTTCGAGTTCACAGGAATGGACGCTGGCAATTACACGTTAAGGTTCGTTCTTGAAGGGTACAAATCGAAGGAACTTGGACCGGTCAAGATAATTCAGGAGGAGACTGCGACGCTCGATCAAGTCCTGATGGAACCAGCAAGCGAGAGCTTCGGTGGGTTCATATTCGGTTTCGATCTAGCGCATTCGATGATGATACTCGCACTATTCCTGACGATAATAATACTCGCTCTCGCCGTCATCCTAAGGATACGGACTTTCGAAACGCCAGACAATGCCCCTGCGGTGTATGACGAAGAAGAGCCTGAGCCCGAGAAAGAGAAACTGGACGAGACGGTTGACCGCGAGATCGATAAAACAGAGATAGAAGGCTGACCGGTACGAATGATCCGGTCAGTCGATTGAGATCGTTCACTTGAGACCGAGCCGCTCTCTGGCCTTCGGTTCGTTCGCCTTGATCTTGACACCCACATCGGCATAAAGACTGTTGCCGTGTGCATCGATCGCGACGGTCAGAGGTCCGAAGTTATACGCATCCATTATCCATATGGCCTCCGGCATCCCCAGTTCATACCACTCGACGCCTTGAACATTCTTGATGCCCTTGGCTGCGAGCACGGCCGCGCCGCCAGTGATGGCGAGGTAGACACATCCATACTTCTTCATGGCATCGACCGTCGGCTGGGACATCCCGCCTTTTCCTATGATGGCGCCTGGCCGGAACTGCTCGATGAACTGTGGTTCGAGAGAGTTCATCCTCGATGATGTCGTGGGACCAGCAGCGACTACAAACCACTTGTCATCGACCTTCTTCATGATCGGCCCGCAGTGGAATAGCGTCGCCCTATTGAAATCGACGGGGATCTTCTTGCCATGCTCGAGGTGCTCCAAGGCGTGTATATGGACCTCATCCCTGCCGGTATAGATGACTCCGTCCAGGTAGATCGTCTCTCCGGCCCTGAGTCCGCGAGCGTCTTCTTCCGACAGTGGTGTCTTCAATCTCTTAGGCATCTTTCTCACCCCTCATGGGTCGGGAAGGTGGTCTTACCGTCCGGATAGATCCTGACGTTGCCCCTTCTTCCGGCCCAACATTGCACATTGATCGCGACTGGCAAGCTAGCAGTGTGGCAGTATGCATACTCGATATTGAGTCCGAGCATCGTTGTCTTGCCGCCCAGACCCATGGGACCTATGCCTAGCATGTTGATCGCCTCGTATAGCTCCGTCTCGAGTTTTGCGATCTCCGGATCCGCGTGCCTCTGGTCCAACGGCCGCAGTAGAGCCTCTTTGGCCAACTTCATGCAGATGTCCGATGAACCACCGATACCCATTCCGATGATGGTCGGTGGGCACGGGTTGCTACCAGCCCTCAGGAGAGTGCTGATCGCGAACTCCTTGATACCCTTCAATCCCGCACTGGGAGTGAGCATCGCCAGGGCGCTCATGTTCTCTGACCCTGCACCCTTGGTCATCACTGTGATCTCGATGTAGTCCTTGTCTCCGACCTTCCAGTTGATGTACGGCATTCGGTCTCCGACGTTGTCTCCTGGGTTCTTCCTCGTTATCGGATGGACCGCGTTCGGTCTCAGAGGGACCTCTTTCGTGGCCCTCCTCACACCTTCGATGATGCCCTTCTCGACGTCTACCTTGCACTCCTTGGGAAGGGTCACATAGAATATCGTTACGCCAGTATCCTGGCACATCGGTGTGTTCCCCTTCTTCGCGAGATCTATGTTGTCCAGGATTGCCTTCAGCTGCATCCGGGGGACCTCGTCGGTCTCAGTCTCATAGGCCTTATTCAAGGCCTGCTCGACATCGGATGGAAGTCTGACGACGGTCTTCCTAAGCAGCTCGACAACCGCATTCTGGATATCGGCTTCAGTGACCATGATGACTGTCTCCGCTCACGGTAGGCAACGATAGAATTAATGCCTTTTCATGGAACTCAGCGCGAACGAGACGACTACCAGCTGTCGCTGAGCACATACACGCCGAGCCTCGTCTTTACAAGGCGAACCTGCTCACCTTCGCGAAGGAATCCCACGGGTTTCCTCAGGTCCAAAGGAATCATGGTCTCCGGATCGAGCACCTGGATCTCCTTATCGGTCTCTATGAGCACGATCGCGCTCCTGATCTGGGAGGCACGGACAGAGAGTCTGAAGTCTGATGCCTCTTTCATCTTCAGAGGTCTGGAGTCCCCTTGCTTGAGGTCGATGCCATGGACCGACCCCTTGGACATGCTGCGGACGAAGTAGTCTTTCGAGTCGTACTCGATGATGTCCCCCTTGTCGAATCCGGGCATCCTTATGAGATAGGTCATCCTGGAGACCTCCTCCCCCTCACGCATCCCCCACATGCTGGATGACTCCTTGTATTCGGCGCATCGGGTGTCCTGCAGCTCCCTGGCCACGTTCCTGGCGGGCTGCGGCTTGCTGAAGTAGAAGTCCAGGCCGCCCTTCACCCGCTCGATCTTGCTTATGAAGAGGTCTCGGCTATTCCCCTTCATCGATTTCATCCTCTCGGTGACGAAGGTGTTGAGTTCCTGCTCCATCTCATCGTCCATGGATTTGCCGGTGCCTCTTACTTGGAGAATGGCCTCGAAATAGTTGCCCATCTTCTTCGAGCATTCGTTGCATGCACCGCGCTTGAACCTCACGAGGGTAGAGATGGCCCTCTCGAAGTTGGCGCCGCGCGATGAGAGCGTGATGTCCACCTGAGCGAGGAAATTCCTCGGATCATTCTCCCGCAGCGTGACCCGCGTGTCGACGAGCTTCGAATCTGGAGGTATGGAAATCGAACCGATGACCGCCGATTCCATCGCACCCTTCATGGAATCGACGGCTTTCCAGCGCCCTTCGATCTCGACGTGTGAGCAGTGGGCGCAGATGGTCAGATCGACATGGTCCGGTATCGTCGCCCACACGTGCTTCTTGGCGTAGCACTCCCTGCAGAGAGAGTCGACGATCTCACAATCCTCCGCCCCGCACTCGACACAGAACAATCAGATCATCCTCGCCAACTGAGCATGTGGGACGCCACCTATCACGATCACATTATCCGGGTCGACAAAACCATTGTCCACGGCTATGCCAACAGTCCGCTTTCCCACGAGGTTCGCAACGGTGGCCAGGCGGAGCCAGTTCAGCAGGACTTCGTCCTCCACGACGTCCTCCTTGTAGAACGATTCCGTGACTTCTATCCTGAGTTTGCCGGAGCTGAACGTCTTGCCCACGATATCGGCGTCGCATGCGGCCAACAGACGTTCGGTGCCCCTCGTGTGCACTCTGATGCAGATCATCCGATCCGCTCCTCGGTCGCAAGCTTGAAGTATCCTGGTTGCGGAGAGTATACCTCCCCGGCATCGCTCAGGCGCTTGAGCAGCGAACGTACCTGCTCCTCGCTTATGTTATCGGAACTCGCCTTCTGGATGAGCTCGTCCATGCTGACGCCTCTGCGCTCATCGGACAGCTGTTGCACGAGGCTCTTCAGGACGTAAATCTTCTCCCTCTGGCTTCTGCTGGTCCCTGTCGCAAGGATGTCTATGTCCATCCGTCCGCCCTCGCTGGCGACCTTGTTCAGATAATACTGGACTATGCCGATGGCCCTGCTAGCGTCTTCCGCGCTGACTACAGTCATCAGTCTCGCCCTCGCGCTCGCCTCAGACATACGGATGAGGGCCTCGAGCTGTCTAGCAGTGATGGGGACGGACGCCCCCTCGCCCTCTCCTAGCTTCCTTATCGACACATAGTAGTTCTCAATCGTCCGCATCGCCTCGTCACTCATGATAGGCGTGATGCGCTTGCTGAATGCCACGTATTTCCGGAGGAAATCGCGCTCCATCGTCGGCATCAGCACATCGCTATCGCTGATTATCTGGTCCCTGTCGACCCCTGGTATCATCTCGGAAGATTCGTGGAGCATGACCTCGCCTCGCCTGTGGACAGTGAGTATGTGTTTCGCGATCCTCGTGTCCATCTCTGAATTCGGACGGTCGGTCATTGTGAATATCGCATCGAACCTGGAAAGCAATGCCGGAGGGAGGTCGATCTGTTCCGCAATGCTCCTGTTCTCGTCGAACCTGCCGTACTTCGGATTCGCAGCCCCAAGGACCGCGCATCGCGACTGAAGGGTGGCCGTTATCCCGGCCTTGGCGACGGATATCGTGCCCTGCTCAAGGCTCTCGTGGATGCTGGAACGGTCCTGATCGCTCATCTTATCAAGCTCATCAATGCAGGCGAGACCTTTGTCCGCGATGACCAGAGCGCCGGCTTCGAGCGTCCATCTACCCTCTCCGAACTCGTCCTTGACCGCCGCCGCGGTAAGGCCTGCCGCGGATGATGCCTTGCCAGATGTGTATATGCCTCTAGGGGCGAGCATTGCCATGTATCGCAGGATCTGGGATTTCGCAGTTCCAGGGTCGCCGATCATGACGATGTGTATGTCACCTCTGATACGGGTCCCGTCGTCGAGCGTCTTGGAGACGCCGCCGAAAAGCTGCAGCGCGAGTGCCTCTTTCTCCTGCGTATACCCGTATATCGTGGGAGAGATAGATGACACCACCTTATCCAGCACATCCGGAGACGCCGCGAACTCCCGTATCATCTCCTCGTCCTCAGGAGTTATCACGATCTCCTCGTACTCGTGCTCTTCGTATTCCACTGAATTGACATCGATGCTGATGTCGAAGAGCGTGGACTTGATCTGAGCGCCCTTCTGTTGGCTCTTCAGGATGCCGTTGATTATGATCCTGTCACCAGGAGACAACTTACCAGCGATGTCGTCTTCGATGTAGCCGACAAGCCGTTCTGGCTGAGCGCCTCCCCTCAGGCCCTCAGGAGGTTCCTGTATCTCGATCTTCTGAGTGTCCACGAAGGTAGAAGGGTCCGTGACCAATCGGAATTTCGTGGACCCTGATCCCCTTCCGCAACCACCATCATCCTTGGGACATTCGAGCGGTTCCTGGAACTGCATGCCATCCTGGTCGACAGATATCTGGAAACCGCAGCGGGCGCACTCGAACTCGGCGATCGTCACGCGCGGTCGGACCTCCGTAGCCTTCCTTACCAACCCTTCGACGGAGACGAACGTGCCGAGATGCTTCGCCCGCAGTTTCCTGACCTCCACCCTGGAATCGCGCGGAAGGCCCTTGATCCGGAAGTGTAGGAAGGGGTTCGTCAGAGCGTGCGAGACCATCCTCTTTATCGCGTCCTCGGCCGCGCCGAGGGACCGCGCAGGATTTGTCAGCGTGTAATTGGCAAGGTCTGGATCGAACTTCTCAATGGATGAGAACTCAACGTATATACTTCGCACGTCTGGATATAGGTCGGCGATGGTGGAGACTTGGTGCCTTCGCTCCTGATCTCCGAGGAACTCTTCCCATATCGCTACTAGATCTTCAGGTGTGTAATCCTTGGGCGTCGGTTCTCCCCCCGTTTCAGTCGATGAAGCATGATTCCGATAGACCCTTAAGAAGGGGTATGGAATGGCAGTTTGATACAAATGGTTTTGCTACTCTATATCCGCCCTTACAAGTATAGTCTCAGGGCGCACGTCCCACGATATCGTTCTGGATCGCACAGACTTCGGCACTAGTCTCTACGGATGCGTACGCGTCAAGTATCTCTCTGTTCACCTCTATGAACACTGGCCCCCACTTGAACCTGGACATCACCCTCTCGGCCTGCTCCGGGAAACCGAGTATATAAATAGCCGCGGCGAGCGCCTCTGCAGTCGTCAGCTTCTGTGCCTTGCCGAAGTTGGTCGGGTTCGCGGCGAGGACGAACGGGAGAGCACGGTGTCTGAGCCCCGCGCGGACGAACGGGAACTTCGAGAGCTGGTTCCAGGAGCAATCGACAGCGAGAAGACCCAGCTTCATCACGGCATCCCGGTCCTCCCTCGATATGGACTTCTCGGCTTCCGGGTCGAGGACTATCGAGCCACCCGGTATGCGTGACCTGTCCCTGACCGACCTCGCCTCTTCGAACTTCGTGAGCCTCGCGGCGGTACATTTGCGGGGGTCGTCTTCGTGCTCCATCAAGATGTATAGACGTATCTGCTGCATCTCGTTGAGTGAGTGACAGCCATAGTATTTTAGGATATGTCGGGAGAGCTGGACAAGGGTTCATAAAGGTGGGATGGATATGTGATAGTGCCACCGTGACGAAAGAATTCCTGCTGATGTGATGATGAAAGACGGGCGATCGGAGTGGCAGAGCTGGGCATCTCACGAGATGCCGATGTTCGGACATCGGAAAAGGATGGAAGTCTGCATGGTCACTGGATTCGACTACCTTAGCCACGACAGGGCTTTGCGTGAGCATTGGCTGAAACGGTTTGTAGCCCTGATGATAGATTTCGCCATAGTGTACACGCCGATTTGGATCGTATGGATCGCGCTCGGTCTTCCGCTGCTATTCCCAGGCTACTTCGCCGGTGTGGCACTGTTCGCATATTCATTCCTCTTCGAATCCACAATAGGAGGGACCGTGGGGAAGATGATGGTCCACATGAAAGCGGTTCCGATCCATGGGACCATGTCTCCGTCACAGGCGCTCATAAGGAACTTCACCAAGGTGTTCCCGATCTTCCTCATCCTCGACTGGATAATAGGGATGGCGGTCGACACTAAGGATCCCAGGCAGAAATGGACGGACCAAGTCGCGCACACTGCGGTCATCGTCTACGACCATCCGAGAGCGCCTTGAGAGTCATTCGGGGAGGCTCCACAGCCAACCCCGCCTCTCGTGCGACACTTCTCCTCGGATGAGTCCCTTCCTCCGCATCTTCGTAAGGAAGATCACGGTCTGATCGGGACACTTCTTCTCCTGTGCAGCTGCGAGCAGCTCGATCTCCATGGTCGTCAATGGTCCTCTCGAACGCAATATGGCGATGACGAAAGACTCGGCGTCGGAGGGGGTCATCGATACGATCGAATCGTGGCCCATCGAATCCCCCATGTGTGTGGATGTTAATCCCTGTTGCCGTCATTAAGAGATGATACGGGGGGATCCTCGGGACTGGAGTCGTGAAAATGGAATCGCGAGAAGATGATGATGAAGAATCGAGAAATAGTAGAAATGGAAGGGGTTTTATTTGACCAACTCAAGCACACGATCCGTCTAACCGTTGAAGTTGATGGAAGTCATCGAGCTTGCGGTCGGACCGTATATCAGGGTTATCGTGTAGGTGCTTGTGCTCAAGAACGAGACTGCAGTCACGGAGAAATAGTCGCCCTGGTTCGCGTATCCGTTACCAGATAGATCCGTCACGCTCAGAGACACCACAAGAGTGCCCAGAGTCACTGTCCCGAAGTAGTTCCTGTCACCAGCGCCATCATCGAGGTCGCCCTGTGTGAGGTTTGTCCAACCCTCGTCGTTCGTTCCGTCAGATATCAGAACGTCTACATCTGTCCACAACGTCTCAATGCTCACGGCTGCCAAGGTCAACTTCACACCATTCGTGATGGTGCCCTTTGTCAGCTGAGTGGTCGGTGTCTGCTGGCTAGTACCTCCGAATCCCAGAACCATCACGTACAAGACGGCTGCTAGGACGACGGTGATCGCGACCATCAAGATGGTAGCAATAACCGGAGATACTGCTTCGGCATCCTTGCGGATTGCCCAAATTCGCTTCATGTTATGTCCTCCTTGCGAACCTTTCGGCCCGCTTGAAGGTATTAACCGCTGGGCAGGGCTTATATAGCTTTCCGGCTGGTTATCATCATCGAGCGTTCACGACTTCGCTCAATGCCGAAGTGGAACATCTGGCTATGTCGCAAAATCATGAAGCTAAAGAAGACTTAGTCTTCTTACTACAGTATTATCGTTTAAATAACGTCGCTTTTTGCCGAAACGTCGCCATTGTGATAACGGCGTTACTGGTTCCAGATGGACTTTTTCAGCAGGTCCGGATGCCCGTCTGATCGAATGTGCACGGCAGGATCCCGACTAAGCCTGGCCTGTTTCGGACCTTCTGCACGACGATGTACTTCTTGAACTCCTGTCCGATCTTCTCCCTGTCGAGCTCGAATATCACGTCCGCGAGGTCCTCAATGCTGCTCTGGATACGGGACTCGTGGACGCCCTTGAGCATAGTCATCAAAGTGACGCTCTCCGAGTGCTGCGTATGCGCCTTTATCGTGCGCATGGCCATGAGCACCTCCGAGCTGTCATAGTTCTCGAGGAAGAAGTCAAGCGAGTTGATGACCACCCTGAAAGGAGGTGTGATCTTCGATATCTCATATGCGAGGAAGGTCAGGAAGTTCTCTTCCTTGCCCGCGTCCTTGTCCTTGATCCGTCGGATATCCTGGAGCGTTATACCTTCCTGCCTGAACTTGCTGATCTCAAGTTTCTTTGCGAGCACGTTCTCATAGTACTTCGTGCCGATATTGACTATGTTGATATCCGTCCTCCACCCGTGCTCGCGCATTATGCTCATGACGTCCTCGTCCCTCTCCGTTGACGTGAAGTAGGTCACCGGCTCCTGTCCCGTGGATGCGAACTGCTTCGCGAAGAATTCTGCTCCAGATCCAGGACCCCCTACGACCAGGACGGTCGATCCCTTCAGGACGCCTCCGCCGAGGTGGTCGTTGAGAGCGGGTATGCCCATGCTCGTCAGGTTCATCTCAGTCCCCCGGCTTGCCTATTCGTATGACCTGGTCGCAGACCAGGTTCACCAGGTTCACGATCTCGGGTGTCGAGTGCTCCTCGACAGACAATATGATCGTGTATGCATCCTTCGCCCTGAGCCCGGACACCAATATGTGAAGGAACTCGGAGAGGATCCAGTTGTTGTTGTGGATAGAGAGGGAGTTGATCGAATCTAGCACGACCAGCTTGTTCTTCGACGGTGACATCCTTATGAGATATTCGACTTTCAGCATGATGTTCTCGAGCATCGTGGGACTCTCGACCAGGGATGCGTGCTCGTCCTTCTGCGCGGCCGTGGTGCCCATCATTATGTGCGAGATGCAATCGACGAAGTACATGCGAGATGTGTCAATGTCGAGGGCATCCAACACTCGTTTTATGGCCTCGAACGAGATGGTCGCCGTGACGTATATCGTGTCCATGTCCTTCTTGCGGGCGAAGATGTCCAGCACCCCGCGCATGACTTCGAGGTAGCTATCGACGCTCATCTGCAACGAGACTGCTGACCCTGGGGAGAGTTCGGAAAGCTGTGCGGCTATCCCCTGCGGGGTATTGGCGTCGCTCATGTCCCAGCACTCCCTCCTTTCAGAAGTGGCACGAGAAGCACACCTACCGGTGTCAGATCGAGCACGTATTTCGCTCGGCTGTGCATGGTTCCGCGCATCTTGATCACCTGCAGTGTGCGCAGGAGGTCTCCTCTCCGTTCCAGGTTCGACATGAGCATGATACCGTCGGCAATTGCCTCCTCGACGCCGAACAGGGAGTATGCATTGGAATGCGGTGCCACCTCACTCACAAGTATCGATGTGCACCTGAGGTCCGAGAGCGCCTTGCTCAATTTGAGGACGAAGTCGCGTATCTTCTCCGGCGTCTTGAGCTTGTAGCATACGGAAGTGATGGAATCTATGACCAACCGCTTGGTGTTCAGCTCCCTGACCAGGCTGCTTATCGACGCGACGAGGAGGTCGATCTCCTCCATCGACAGCTCCGCCTTGGTCATGCCCAGCCGATCATACATGGCGGGGAGGTCGACGAAGACCAGTTTGCCCGACTTCAATAGGTCCTTATCGAAGAATCTGTAGGGTATTATGTTCGCCAGGAGTTTCTCGGAGTTCTCGGTCACTGATATGAACAACGAGTTCTCGTTGTTCAGAGCGCCGTGGATGAGAAACTCGAGAGCGAGAGATGTCTTGCCAGTGCCACAACTGCCAGTGAGAATGACAGTGTTGTCTGTGGGTATGCCACCATACAATATGGTGTCGAGACCGTCGATACCTGTCGCGCAGCGGACGCGATCACCTGTTCTCGGCTCCATCATTCTTTATGAATACCATGGTTCGCATATTATTGTTTCTTATGCGTAGGCACGTGCACATCATTGGATGATGCGACACTTTTTTATCAGGGCAGGTGGGTCATTCATCTCGATGAAACCCGTACTTCAGGTCGCGCTCGACCTAGTGCAAGGCGAGAGGGCCCTCGAGATCGCTAAGGAGGCGGTCAGTGGGGGAGTCGACTGGATAGAGGCGGGCACTCCATTGATCAAGAGCGAAGGAGTGGAAATCATCAGAAAGCTCAAGAAGAGCTTTCCTGCAAATACGATAGTTGCAGATATGAAGACCATCGATGTCGGTGGAGCTGAGGTCGAGATAGCTGCGAAGTCAGGTGCCGATGTTGTGGTCATACTGGGCCTGTCGTCCGACCCCACGATAACCGAGGCGATCCTGAGCGCCAGGCAATACGGCGCCAAGATCATGGTCGACCTGTTCAACGTCGAGGACAAACCTGCGAGGGCTAAGAGGGTCGAGGAGATGGGGGCCGATTACGTCTGCGTCCATGTAGGAGTGGATGAGCAGATGGTCGGAGGTTCGCCCCTCGGAGAGCTCAAGAGCGTGGTCGAGGCGGTGAGGATCCCGGTGGCTGCCGCGGGCGGCATAAACAGTGAGACCGCCACGGATGTGATGGATGCTGGGGCGATGATCGTCATCGTCGGTGGAGCCATAATAAAAGCGATGGATGTGCCGTCTGCCACGAAGACGATCAAGGATGCGATGGTATCCGGCGAGAAGAGGATGTCCGAGCTGTTCAGGAAATACTCCGCGGATGAGCTCTTCGAAGCTTTCTCGAAGGTATCGTCCCCCAACGTGACCGATGCCCAACACAAGAGAGGTGCCATGAAGGGTATACTCCCCCGGATAGCTCATAACGTGAAGATGGTCGGGCGCGCCGTCACAGTCCAGACGTTCAACGGGGACTGGGCGAAATCAGTGGAAGCCGTCGACCGCGCGTCCGAAGGCGATGTGATAGTGGTCGATGCCTGTGGCGGAGACATCGCGGTCTGGGGAGAACTGGCTTCATGGAGCTGCAAGACGAAAGGAGTCGCGGGTGTGGTGATCGATGGCGCCACCAGGGACGTCGACTCCATAATCGACATGGGATTCCCATGCTTCTCAAGACATATATCGTCCAACGCCGGGGAACCGAAGGGATATGGCGGGATAGGTCAGGAGATCGTTTGCGGTGGTATCACGGTCCGCACTGGCGATTGGGTGATAGGTGACGAGAGTGGCGTCGTCGTGGTGCCGCAGGAGAACGCCGTCGAGGTGGCGAACCGGGCATTGGATGTCATGGAGAGAGAGAACCGTATTCGAGAGGAGATAAAACGGGGCGGTACACTCTCAAGTGTTCTTAAGCTCGAGAAATGGGAAAAGGTTGGTTGAAAGCGTTTCTGATCAGCCTATGAAGCCCGTCTCGTCTGCGAGTTCGCGGAGACGCTTAATCCTCACATCCATCGGCGGGTGTGTCATGAACAGTGAGATCATCATCCCACCGCCCCTGAAGGGGTTCACGATGAACAGCGAGGACGTTGCTGGGCTCCCACGTTGCATCGGCTTGCGCATGTTGCCTTTCTCGAGCTTCTCGAGGGCGCGTGCGAGAGCGAGCGGGCGCTGTATCATCAACGCTCCTTCGCGGTCGGCTTTGTACTCCCTGTTACGGGATATGGCCAGCTGGATCAACATGGCTGCGATCGGGGCCGTTACGGCGACCACCAGCAGTAGGATCATGTTTCCATTCCCCCTCCTGCCGAAAAGCGAGTTCCACAAGACCATGCGAGAGGCGAACGCTATGGCGCCCGCGATCGTGGCAGCGACGGACATGATCAGGATGTCCCTGTTCTTGACATGGGCCATCTCATGCGCGAGCACCCCCTCGAGCTCATCGTCGCTCAGGAGCACCATTATCCCCTCAGTGGCCGCGACCACGGCGTTCTTCTTGTTGCGACCGGTCGCGAAGGCGTTCGGGTTCTGCGTCGGGACTATGGCGATTCTGGGCATCGGCAGGTCGGCCTTGAGGCAGATGCCCCTGACCAGCTTGTGAAGCCTCGGTGCCTCCGCCTCGGAGACGATCTTCGCACGGTATGACCATAGTACTATCTTGGCGCTCAGGAAATAGGATATCACGTTCATGATGGCGGCGAGTCCAAGGAACAGTGCTGCACCGAGGATCCAGTTACCTTCCATGAAGACGCCGCCCAGCACGTAACCGATGCCCGTGAAGAGCAGCATCAGCACCATGAAGAGGCCCATCGTTCGCAAAGTGACGTTCATTCTCTACCTCACCCCAGCATAGGTATTAGCAGTTCAATGCTTCGAGGACAATCACACAAGGGGCAGATAAGAATGTTTCGACGTGAAGCCACCCGATTTCACCGAAAATGAGGCTCTGACTCGACCGTTTTTGCTGTTGAAACGTATATATTTATTGGGAATGACCGCTTTCCTCCAAAGGTGGTTAAGGCCACCCAGTAACCGGTCATCACCTGAAAGGTGTTATAATGGATACTTCGAACGATAAACTCGAGAGGAGAATGTATAGCCATGACCTCGCCCCGCTCCCGAAGGAGATGGACGTGATATTCAAGACCATGCCGGATCAGGTAGTAAGACCTGGTTACACGGAAGAGGTCGTTCAGATGGTCAAGAAGGCCATCGCGACGAGGAAGCCTATCGTTCCCAGGGGGGCCGGGACCTGGGGGCTCGGTGGGTCCGTGCCGGTCAAGGGTGGCATCGTCCTGGACATGACCGCCATGAACAAGATCATCTCAATAGACGAGAAGAATCTCGTCGTCACCGTTCAACCTGGCATCACCTGGAAGGCTCTGGCTGATGCTCTGGACGAGAAAGGATTGTTCCTGCCCTGCTATCCGAGCAGCGCACCATCCGCGACCATAGGCGGATGGATTGGGACCGGGGGAACTGGTATAGGCGCGTACAAATACGGAAGCGCTGGAGACCTCATCAGGGACCTCGAGGTGGTCCTTCCGACGGGTGCAGTCGTTCACACAGGGGATAGATTCGTGCCATCCAACGGCGGTGGCCCGAACCTCAACTGGCTATTCGTAGGGTCCGAAGGAATCCTCGGCGTGGTGACTGAAGCCACTTTGTCCATAGTACCCAAGCCAGCGGAGTTCAGAGTCGTCGCGTATTCTTTTGAGGACCTATCCAAGTTCGCACCTGCGATGAGGAAGGTCACGAGGACGCACGTCGCCCCTATGCACATCATGTTCGGCGACCGTGCGCATTTCGAGTATTTGAGGGCGGCCGGAAAGCATGCCCCAGATGTCGGCTGCATGATCACGATGGCCCTGACTGGCTCGAAAGAGTCGGTCGATGTCGAGGAGAAGATTCTCGATGAGATCATGGCTTCGTCCGAAGGTGCCAAAATGCCGAAGGACGTGGCCGATCACGAATGGTCCGAGAGGAGCTACGAGTTCAGGGTCAGGGAGATGGGTGTCGGCGCGATACCTGGAGAGATACTGATCCCCATCGAGAACTTCGAAAAGGTCCTGTCTGAGATGCAGAAGCTCGTGAAAGAAATGAAGCTCAAGGCGCCGACCATAGGCACCATCGTGGACAACAACACCGTCATGTTGATGCCTTACTACCTCACGGACGAGCACAACTTCCTGCGCTCGACTGCAGCAATGGGCTTCGGCAAGAAGCTTGGGGATATCGCCTTCGAGAACGGCGGTAGACCGGTCGGGCTGGGCATCTTCTTCGCTGGCAACCTTGCCAAGTACCGTGGCAAGGAGGGCGCTGAGTTGATAAGGTCGATCAAGGCCATGATGGATCCGAACGACATAATGAACCCTGGAAAACTGGTCGAGACGGGAACCAGATACGGCATCTCCCTCCCTGCGTTCATGATGAACTTCGGGATGAACATGATGGCGGGAATGAAGCGGCTCATGCCCAGGGACAAAGTAGGCGAGAGAGAGATCGCGAAGCTGAAGAAGTAGTCGCGCCCGGCACATTCTACCATGCAGTCTTACTTGGGGAGTCGGATGGATTTCCTGACATAGTGAGCTAGTACGAACCCGAGGGTCCCGCCGATTGCGACCTGTGGGATGTTGACTGTCAGCATCTCAGACAGGGCATATCCTATCCCGGTATCGAGTATTATCACTTCGGCCAGGAAGTATATGGATACCATACAGGATCCTCCGCAGAAGATGCCTAGCACTGATGACCACTTCTTGCCACCGTTCAACCTGGCAATTGTACCAGTAACTAGCCCCTCCACTCCTTTCGCCGTGAGGGTGATGGGCGCGAAATAGCCGTACCCTATGATGACATCCGCGATCGCGGAGCCGACGCCACCGCATATCGCGCCGGCCCTCCAGCCGAATATGAGCGCTGAGAAGAACACCATCGCTTCTCCGAGGTTGAAATACCCTTTGGTCGGAGGGAATGGTATGACTGTGATGATGGTTATCGCAGCGGTCAGTGCTGTGAGAACACCATAGATGGCCACTGTCTTCGGAGATACGAAATTCGCTTGGGGCGCCTGAGCAAGGGGCGGTTGCGCGACAGGCGGTCCTCCCTGCGAGTGGTCTTCTGTCATGCCGGCATCCGCAAGCAACGGCAGACTACATAAAAGCTGACTCGTCGTAAGGTCGATTTGCGCATCCAATCTACGAAATCAGATCGCAGCCCCGAAGACGAATTTTGCAACTGCAGGAATTGCGAACAGCAGTACGACGATCACTAGCGATACGAGGTCGGAGCTCCTCATCCGTATCTCCCGCATGTATGTCCGATCCTTCCTCGCGCCGTACGCTCTGGACTGAAGGGACAATGAGAGGGTCTCGGCAGTCCTTAATGCGTAAACGACCGCCGGTATCAGGACCGCGATATAGTTCTTAGACCTGCGGATGATAGAACCCTTGTCGAACTCCAGGCCACGCGCCCGTTGGGCGTCTTTTATAGATTCGATCGTGAATCCGAAGGTCGGGATGAATCTGAGAGATATCGCGAGTGCGAGGCCGAAGTCGTATCTCAACCCCATCTTTACCAGCGCCCGTACAAGATCGCGCTGAGTAGTGGTGAACATGAGGATGTACCAAACGGTTGCGAGGCAGCCGATCCTGATGGCGGATGTCAGTCCGCGCCATATCGCCGGTTCGGTTATCTTGATAGGCCCCAGTGCGGCCAACACAGGTGTCCCAGACTGGTCGAACAATGGCCAGAGGACCGTTATGAGGACCATCAACCTCAATACGAACTTCAACGCGAAGTACGCTTTGCTGAAGGTGGATCGGGTCAAGTACAGCAGAAGGATGATGAAACAGAGCAGAGTGAACAGTGGGATCAGATTCGTCATGATGAAACCCAACAGGCTGAGGAACAGAACTGCGAGTATCTTCACTCGAGGATCGAGCCGGTGTAGGAATGTGTCTCGGGCAGTGTATAGATCGAACACGCCTTTCATCTGGACCCATACCTCCGAGATAATTCGAACACGAATTCGTCCGATGTGAGGAGGTCGCGCGAAATGCCTATCGAAGAGATCCTGCTGGCCAATAAGGTCACAGGTGGGGGAAGGAGCCTGCTGGCCTTCAGTATCTCCAGATCAGAGAACGCTCCACGGACATCGGAATCTAGCAGGATGTGGCCATCGGAAAGGATGATCACGCGATCTGCGTGCTCGGCTACAAGCTTCATCTCATGAGTGATGAGAATGATCGTTCTCCCATCAGCGTTCAACTTTCGAATCAGTGCCATTAGTTCCGACGATTCGTCCGCGTCCAAACCAGTCGTGGGCTCGTCGAGTATCATGACCTGAGGCGTCATCGCCAAGATTGATGCGATAGTGACTCTACGCCTTTCGCTGAGGCTCAGAGAGAAAGGTGACATTGTCTTGAGTGAGAAAATGCCCATCAGCGAGAGGGCGCGCTCCATGCGCTCCCGTGACTCCTCAAGCCCGATCCCGAGGTTCTTCGGACCGAACATCACCTCATCCTCGACGCTCGTACAGAATAGTTGATGATCTGGATTCTGAAAGCAGTAGCCGACCGTCTTCGATAATTCGGCTATCGATTGACTCTCCGCGGGAGCACCTGATATCTTGATCGATCCGCTCGATGGTCGGAGCAAACCATTCATTAGTTTGGCTAAGGTAGTCTTTCCCGAACCGTTCCCGCCGACGATTGCGAGGAATTCACCGCTCGATATCTTGAGGGAGACGCTTCGAAGGGCCTCCACGCCGGCTTCGTACGTGAATCCCACATTGTCCATCTCGATCATCCTTTTGGATCGGTCGGCGCCCGGTTTGGGAATCATCTCGTATCACCGCGCCTCGGCAATGACGGAACCCTCGACAACAGCTCGGCCTCAGCCTCGTCAAGAGTGGTGAAGGAAAAATCGACACCGGTCAGTCTAGAATTCAACAAGGATGCGATCTCGAATATTTGGGGAGGCGGGACACGAATCGCTCGGAAATTACGGATGTCGCGGAGGATCTCGGATGGAGGAGCCACGGTCAGTATACGGCCAGAATTCATCAGAACGACCTTGTCCGAGAACTCTAGTATGTTTTCCGAATCACGGTCCATCAGCAGGACTGCCATCCCATGCTTCTCGGTCAACGAACGAAGAAGCGCGTACAGCTCTATCCTGCCGACAGGATCGAGCGCATAGGCCGGCTCGTCCAGAACCAGCATCTTTGGACGCATTGCGAGTGCGGCGGCTATTGCGAGACGCTGTTTCTGACCGCCAGAGAGCGTCGCGGGAGAGCGCTCGTTTAATCCTTTGAGACCGACGAGGTCCAGTGCCCACTCCACGCGCTTGAAGAGCTCGTCGCGAGGGATCGCCAAGTTCTCCGGGCCGAAGGCCACCTCCTCTTCCACGCTCATGCAGAACAATTGGCTCTCAGGTTCTTGGAATACCATCCCAACTAGGGTCGAGAGCTGGGCGACGGTGTGCTTGGATATGTCGTATCCGAATACCTTGACTGAACCTTCGAGGGTGCCTTTGATCGCGTGAGGGATCAGACCGTTCGATAACATGGCGAGTGTTGTCTTGCCGGCGCCGTTTGCGCCGAGGACCGTCACGAACTCGCCTTCGTCGATTGAAACGGAGATGTCGTCGAGCGCATGACCTTCAGCACCCTCGTAGACAAAACTCACTCCGCTCATCTTCAACGCATACATTCGATGCACTGGTTCCGCTCGTCCAATCGGATGGGTTCTGTATTAAACCTTCGTCGATTCGCAGAAGCCAGAAGCCAGAGGATGTGCTTCAGGCAGGATAGAAGAGTGCCCTGTTGCCCTTGCGCACTACACGGATCCGACCCTTCTTGGACAGCGAAGCCAACGCCTTTGTGGCCTGTTCTGGTGGCAACCGGCTGGCCCGGGCCAACTGCACCTTAGTGGAACCATTCGGTCTCAATGCGTTCATTATGCGCTCCTCCGCATCCTCCTCGCCCGCGGCATCCAACACTTTCAGCGGTTTGCGCATAGGAGGGGCTGGAGGCGGCACGAGTCTGTATATCTCCGTCTTGCCAGTGCTGTCCAGGATCGTGCTTCCGGCAGAGATCAACCTGCCGAGAGAGAGCGTGATCTGTTCCTCGGAGTAGCCAGTCAATGCCATCAGATCAGGGAGGGTCTTCCCTTCTTCTGTGATCAGCGACAGAATGTCACCATCGATCAGATTCTGCGGAGGATGCTTGTCCTTCACGACAGATATGCTATCCAGATGCGTCTTCAGGAAAGTCCTGCTCGCGACCTTGAACTTATCAAGGTCCTCGTCCAGGAGCTGTTCGAGTTCATCGACGTCCAGACCCATCTCCCGCCATCGTTCCAGCTTGGCCCTGTAGAGCTTCTTGCGCAGCTCCACCGGTTTCTGATCAATCATGTGGGTTATTTCACGGATCCCGTTGTTCATAGCAGCTTTATCGACGTCGGTTCTGGTTGTGATGGTGTACCTTACGCTTGAGCCCCTCAGCACGTGATGAATGTCCTCGAGTTTGTCGAAAAGTCTCTCATCCTCGCCCAGGCTTAATTCGAAATCGTATTCGCCGATGACCGGCACTGCGTCTATCTGTCTCATCCGCTCGATTATCTGCTTGGGCGATTCGCCCTCGCTGCTGAGTTCGACCCGTATGTATGTCTTTATCATTGGGGACCACTTAGCTGGAAGACACAATAGCCTCTCTCTTTGATATTGTTTTCGAATCAGGATAGTACAAGTACATGTACGGCAGATGTGAGGTTAATATACGAGTCAGCAACATAACACTGGCGCATGCCTCCTGACGCGAACAAACGGTTCCTAATGACCGCTTTTTCGAGACATTACAGAGATGTCTCCATCGCCATGCCGGATAGATTTGCGCGAAGGGAGTTCGGATTCATGTTCTTCGACCGAGACTATGTGATGAGACACCTGGGGTTCGCGAAGAGAGCTGAGCTGAAAAACTACCTCGTCGATAATGTGCCATCTCACGCATACTACTCATGCGCATATTACGAGAAGCCGAATGCCCCCACTATGCCTGAAAAGAAATGGCTGGGCGCAGACCTCATATTCGATCTGGATGCGGATCACGTCGAAGGGACGAAAGGGATGACCTACGAGAATATGCTGAAAAGGGTCAAAGAGGAGGTGATTCGACTCATGGACGAATTCCTCCTAGGAGACCTAGGCTTCGATTATGATTCGCTTAAGGTGGTGTTCTCCGGAGGCCGGGGATATCACGTCCACATCAATGACCCGAGGGTCTTCCGATTGTCGAGTCATGAGAGGAGGGAGATTGTGGATTATGTGACGGGGACGGACCTCGACATCGATTGGATATTCCCCGAAACCTCTTTCGAGATGGCGAGGTTCAAGGATAGGCCTTCGATAGCGCGTAAGAGGACCATGCCGAAGCTCGAGGATGGTGGGTGGCGGCGGCGTATGAGACGTGGCATCGATGAACTACTGAAGGAGTTGGAGGACGCCGACGAAACAACTGCCAAGGGCGTCCTTGCCAAGATTTCCGAGGAGGGGCCCAAGGAGATAGGTGTGAAGACCCTGGAGGGCGTGTACGACGACCTCTTCAAAGGTAGCCAGGGAAAGAGAGGGGTGGACAGGATGAGAGATGACGACACCTTCGAGGTATTTTCCGAGAAGAGACGGGCGGACGCATTCATATCAATCGTGGAGATGAGGGTTAAGGGACGAATGAAAGGTGAGACGGACGAACCAGTCACTTCGGACATAAAACGACTGATAAGACTGCCGTCGTCGTTGCACGGCAAGACGGGATTCGAGGTCATCCCCATGAAAAGAGACGATGTCGAGGATTTCGATCCGTTCATATCGGCGGTCTCGGCTACATTCGGAGAGGAGCCAGTCCGCGTCAGTTGCAAGGAACCGGTCGAAATGTCCCTCAAGGAGCGCAAGTTCACGTTGGACGAGGGGCAGAACACTGTGCCAGAGTATGCTGCCATCTACCTAATATGCAGAAAGCTGGCGACTTTTGATTTCTGATGCACAAAATATTAATTCGAACTACGTCATCTTAATTCGCGATGCCCTTATCAAAAAAGGTCCTGGAGGATTCGGTCAGGTTGACCAGGATTCACCGGATCAAGATCATGTTATACATGCTCCAGGTGGCCATCCTGGTGGCACTGGCGTTCCTCGTCGTATTCATCATAGGGGATGCGAAGATCAAGCCGAGTCTATACCTTCCCCTCGACTCCTTCGCCGCTGTGGTCGTCTTGATTCTGTTTGTCATCTGCGTCGAAGGATTCTTCTTTAGAATACTGGAGATACGGTTTGCCAGGAGCTCCAGCGCCAGGCACCTTATGGCCAATACCTCGATGAAGAGGTCGATACTGATAGCGATCATAAGCGCAGCAATCACGTTTGTGCTCATGGTACCACCGATACTGTCGGTGGTCGAGGACGCCACGGAGAGGACGGTCGCGATCACCAGTGGCACAGACTATTCTTTCTGGTCGAGGGACCCGATCGCATTGTTGAGGGCCTCTGAGATCAGGGCCACCTCGCAGGACATTGTCCAGCTATACCTGGTCAAGGATGCGGTATATCGGGAATATAATGGTAGCTTGGACGAAATGTACTCGATGAGATTGAATCATGATAACTACGTGATCGACGGGGAGCTGACCATCACGATACCATTCGCCGATCACACCCTCTTCCATCTGGTGCTCAATGACCTGGATAATCCTGGTGCAATCATCACCGTGACCCTGTCTAACGAAGTATCCGAAACACTCACCGGGCTCGTATCACTCCTCACCCTTGCGTTTGTGGTAGCGAACATAGCATGGGTCGCATATCTAGTCCCGATAGAGAGGAAATACGCTCACGGATCCATCTACAAGTAGCCGTACAGGGAACAGCAGGTTTCGCGTCGCCTTATCGTGAAACCGGATTTCTTCAGAAGAGCCACAGTGGACTCCGAGGGCATCACGATCCCATCCAAGCCGGCCTGGACCGCATCGAACTCCCAGGACCTGTTCCGCTTCGATCTCATGCAACCAAAGACGATCTTGGTCTCGGGCATCCGTTCGCGTGCGAGAGAGATGATCCCGATCATGTCGCTGGGAGACGGGGGCAACAAGCTCGCATAGCACGTGCCTTCCGTCGGGATCAGGGATATCAGGACCAGGACCGGAACCCCGACATCGGCAATTTCTGCGATCGCTCTCCTCTCACCCCTCAGCTGCCCACCATGAACCCCCACGCATACGTGCGGAACGACCAAGGGAGCCCTGAAGGATTTGAGAGATTTCAGAACGCACATGTAGTCCTCGACAGTGGCCTGCAACCCCAAGACCTCTGCAATGGTCTCATCCGACCCGTATATGTCGACAGAGAAAGCGTCGATGCCACTTCGAACGAGCTCGGCCAACTCGTCTCCGGTTGTGAGACCGATATGCGCATTGATCTTGAGGGATGTCTCGGTCTTTATGCGCGCAATTGTCGAGGCGAAATCACTCAGGGGGACTCGGCCATTCGCATCCGATCCACCGCTGAGCAAGAATCCCTTCGCACCTCTCGCTTCGAGGGCCTTGGCGAATCTGAGCAGATCTTCCGGGGTGGTGACCGGCACCATCCCTTCGAGATATTTCGCACCACAGTGCTTGCATCTGAGAGCGCAGATCGGACCTGTGACGGAGACTGAAGGGAAGCTGCGTCCGGGGTAGAAGCACTCTATCTCTCGCAACACGATCCCTTAGCAACGCCCAGTCGGCATATCAAGCTTATGAGGGAGGCAGGCCGGAAAGGGGTTGTCCAGGCAAAAGCTTTATTTGCGACCCTTTCTCTAGGGCCCCTGCTGGTCTGCATGAAAGCTTTCGAAGTTAAGGGTCAGTTCAGACTATCGGTCAAGGAATGGCAACCTTTCACTATTGAGGTTGCGTCAACTGATGAAAAAGGCGCTGTAGATAAACTGCTGGCATTGATCGGCAGCAGGCACAACGTCAAGCGGGCGTTCATCAAGATCGACGGCGTTAAACTCCTCAAATCAGAGGAGATCACGAATCATACCGTGAAATACCTGCTGGAGGCAAAGAAGTGATTGATGAGACGGCTCTCAGAGAGAACATGATGAAGCTCGACACGGCCAAGGCACAGCTGGAAGGGCTTGCTAGGCAGCAGGAACTGATCCAGCTCGCCATCGAGGAGCACGTCAAGGCCCGCGAGACCGTGAAGAGCCTTTCCACAGGAGCTTCAGGAGATGACCTGATGATACCAATAGGTGCCGATTCGTACATTTATGCCAAGGCGTCTGAGAGGAAGGACGTTGTCATCGGCGTGGGTTCTGGGGTGTCGGTCCAGAGGAACGCTGTGGAAGCGCAAAAACTATTGGATACCAGAATAGAGGAGCTGTCCCAAGGGTTCCAGAAGGTCTCTGAGAAGGCAAACCAGGTAGAGGCCACCGTTCAGCAATTGTCACAGTTGGTTCAGAGTCAATACGAAGAGATGCAGGCAGGCCAAATAGCCTGAGGGCGTATCATGTTCCGAGCGCTGAAAGAGAAATTCTCCGCCACATCCAAAGTCGCGGAGAGCAGGTCGATCGACGACATCTCAGAAGTCGCTGGTGATTCTGGAAGGAGGCTCAGGGAGAGCGTCCTTGACGATGTTCTCCATGAGCTGGAGATGGGACTTCTCGAATCAGATGTCGCTCTATCGGTCGCCGAGGAACTCACGAAGAGTGTGAGAATGGCATTGGTGGGCAAGAGGATCGATAAAGGGTTCAAGATCGATGAGGCGATTGAACTAGCACTGCGGGTCGCCGTGAGAGATGTCCTGCAGGCCAACACATTCTCCCTGAAGGATGTGCTGGCTTCGAAGGATCCGCCTTATGTCATCATGTTTGTAGGCATAAACGGAACCGGGAAGACCACAGTCATTGCCAAGATGGCGAGCAGGCTGAAGACTCACGGATACAGTGTCGTTCTCGCTGCAGCAGACACTTTCAGGGCGGGCGCGATAGAGCAGCTGACGATACACTCAGAGAGACTTGAATGCAAGATAATCAAACATCAGGCAGGAGGGGACCCCGCGGCCGTTGCATATGACGCAATCGAGCATGCGAAGGCCCGCAAGAGAGGAATCGTCCTGATCGACACTGCGGGTCGGATGCAAACCAATGCGAACCTGATGGATGAGATGAAGAAGATCAAGCGCGTCGCGAAACCGGACCTCATCGTGTTCGTAGGCGATTCGCTCGCGGGATCCGATGCGGTAATCCAGGCCAAGAAGTTCGACGAAGCCGTCGGAATCGATGCAGTTGTGTTGACGAAGATAGATGCCGATGCGAAAGGTGGCGCGGCGCTGTCCATCGCGAAGACGGTCGGCAAGCCCATCGCATATGTGAGCTTCGGCCAGGAATACGATCAATTCCGGCGCTTCGACGCGGACTGGATGGTCGGAAGGATTTTCGGGGACAAGCAATCCGCGTCCACTCAGGATTCCTGAGCAGAGGATATCGCGTCACCTGCAAAGAGCAGGGCGAAGACTTTCGTGTCGGACATCAAGTTATCGATCACACAGTATTCATTCGCATCGTGTGCCATGGAGTCTAGAGACGCCCAGACCACTGCGTCGATTCCTTCGCGCCTGAATGGAGTGGCGCATGTGCCGCCGCCCATGCCAGTGGGGCGTGGCTCCACTTTCTTGATCGTCCTGACAGCAACGGATAGCCTCTTCACGACCTCTGAGTCCACGCTGGTCCTCGGGGGCGCGTCGGCCCTCTGTTCGACGTCCAGCACGATCCTGGCACCGCTCTCGGATTCGATTCCTTTGGCGACCCGGTTCATATCGGCCAGAATCTCATCCAAGCGGTATTCCGGAAGGACCCTGAAATCAAATGCGAACCTCTGTTTCCCGGGGATCGTATTGATGTTCGGGCCGTTTGATTCGCATCTCGTCGCAACGAATGTGCTCGGAGGGGGGTTGAAAAGTGGATCGCTATCTGCATATTTTGCACGCAGTTCGTCTGTTACCTTCAACATGTATTTGGCAGCAACCTCGAGGGCGTTGACGCCATCGTCAGGGGTGCTTGCGTGGGTCTGCTTCCCGAGGACCTCGACGTTCACCCATAGAATGCTCTTCTCCACTACCTCCAGTTCGGACCCATCGGACGCCCCATGGTCGGGGACCACCGCGAGATCGCCTTTCTTGAACAATCCCTTTGAGAGCAGGAACTCGATCCCGTGATCGTTGCCCTGCTCCTCGTCGGCAACGAAGGCGAGATTGATGTTCATCTCAGGCACAATCCCCGCAGCCTTGACCGTCGCCAGCGCGAAGAGAGAGGCGATGAGCTCCTGCCCGTTGTCCTCAGACCCTCGGCCATATATCCGGCCATCCTTGACCAGAGGGTCGAATGGTGGAGAGGCCCAGGCGGAGATATCACCTTCCGGGACCGTGTCCATGTGTGTTACGACCCAAAGATCCTTGTCGGTGCGCCCCGCGAGCCGGAGTATGATGTTCGGCCGGCCACCGGAAGGAACCCGTGGGTCGCTCGAGCACAATACTTCGGCTTTGCCTAGGCCGAGGTCGGCTGCCAACTTGACAAGGAATTCCGCGCGGGCCTGCTCGCCTTCACCTCCGCTATCAGGTGCGATCGCTTTTATTCTGAGCATCGAGCAGAAATCCTTGATCATGCCATCTTTCCGCGCGTCGACCAGTTGCGAAAGCTGCTCAGTATCCATGCAATCCTCACATCCCTTTGGGCAGGATATCAGGGATCGCCCATATGACGGTTGCTGATTATCGACATCACATCTCGATCAGCATACCGACCGCGTTCCCCCCACCTAGGCAGAGGGTTGCCAGACCACGGTGCGCGCCGCGGTTCTTCATGGCATAGACCAGCGTGGTCAGGACACGTGCGCCGCTGCATCCGATTGGATGGCCGAGGGCGACTGCGCCACCGTTCACGTTGAACCGATCCAGAGGGACGGCGAGCGCGCGGATCACGGCGACCGAGGCTGTCGAGAATGCTTCGTTGTGTTCGAACAGGTCGATATCCTCTATGGTCAGCTTGTTCCGCTCGAGAAGCTTGCGAACGGCATCGATCGGGGCCTCCATCAGAAGCTCCGGTTTCGTTCCCGTCGTTACATAATCCACAATCCTGGCCAGCGGAGTGATTCCTTTCTCGCGGGCGACTTCTCCATCCATTATGACTAGAGCCGAAGCCCCGTCGTTGATGCTCGATGAATTGCCGGCAGTCAGGATACCGTCGTTGCGAAACACGGGTTTGAGCTTCCCCAGCGATTCGATCGATGCGTCCTCTCGCGGACCCTCATCGGTCGAGAATATGATGTTACCCTTCTTCGAGGGTATCTCCACGTCGACCGTCTCGGCCCTGAATGCCCCGGCCTTGATGGCGGCGATGGACTTCTTGTGGCTGCCACATGAGAATTCGTCGGCTTCGAGCCTCGTGATGCCGTGCTTCTGTGCGACTATCTCGCCAGTGTTGCCCATGTGGAAATCGTTGAACACGTCCCACAGACCATCCCTCACCATGGAATCGATGAGTTTGGAATCGAACAACTTGTACCCGAACCGCGCCTTCTCCAGAAGGTAGGGTGCGTTCGACATGCTTTCCATGCCGCCTGCGACGATGATCTTCTCACGGCCGGCTAGAATCGCATCGCTTGCAAGCATCACTGCCTTCATGCCGGATCCACAGACCTTGTTTATTGTCAGCGCAGACACGGAATCTGGCAGCCCTGCCCAAAGAGCGGCCTGCCGGCCAGGGTTCTGGCCCAGACCTGCAGGTAGGACATTGCCCATAATGCATTCTTCGACTTCTCCCGGCTCGATTCCCGCGCGTCGTACGGCTTCCTTGACGGTCACGGCGCCCAAACGTGGTGCGCTCATGTCCTTCAGTGCTCCTCCGAACTTGCCAATGGCAGTCCTCGTCGCACTTGCGATTACCGGTTGTGTCATTGTTTATCACACTCCCAGCACCCCTGGCTGTCGATGCAGGATGTGGTCAATTGATTCGAATATCTGTATTTATATTTTGTTGATGGCACCCTTCGACATTCGCCGAATCGGCTTGTGAAGATGGCGCCTAGAAGATACCGGGGGCTCGTACCACCCAAGGGCTAACCTCCTAGGTTCCTCGACTCTCACCGACGAGGAGTCGGATGCGCGAGATCCGCACTTCTTGCACCTGAAGCCCTGGCCACGGCCCATCGACCCCATGGATTTCCCGCATTTCACACATGCCGGATTTCTCACCTTTTTGACATCCCGGGACAGGTTCTTGATCTGCAGCTTCTCGACATTCAATGTCCGTGGTGATGATCTGACCGATCCGAATGCGACCACCTCGTCCCCGGGAATCAGCGATCTGGCGACCTCCCTGAAGCTCTTGGATGGTTCGTAGAACGCTGCATCGATTTCTGAACCGTCGGAGATCCTGATGACGACATGACCGCCAGGGATTGTCACCGGCATCGTAGTCACGCGGGCCTCGACCTTGACCGAATCACCGGGACGAAGCTGGCGGATCCTCTTCCTGACGATATGGTCCTCGGTCCCCTGATTCGAGAGATACACCAGCCATCGTTCGGGCTTCTCACCCCGGATCATATCGCTTGCGAGCAGAAGGTCGCTCTGAGAATCACCCCGGATTCCATATAGGACAGGGCAGGGAGATCCAGGAACTATCGCCACGTGGCCGTTCTCATGATCATAGTTGTTGAATGTGCTCGCGACGCTCTTGTCCATCACAATGACACTGGCATCATCGATCACCCTCTCTTTGCCGAGCATGGAGGGATGCCGGTAAGTGATGACCTCCCATGTGCGGTCCCGTGGTCTCCAGGCAGCAGCTGCAGCGGCCCCGATTAGTCCTCTGCCGCCTTTGTACACCTTCCACTTGGCCCCGCATCCTCGAAGGATCGTCTCTACATCCTCCAGTCGGACTATCTCCCTCACTGCCTTCCAATACAGCGAAGGGGGTGGGCGATTCAATGTGCATAGGATGCCAGGGTTCGTGCTATGATATTCGAAACGGGCATTTGATTCCAGAACCTCTGCCGCACGGGCAAGAAGTTGTTCGGGGTCGACCGGAGTGCCGCTTCTGAAACACTTGATCGTGCGGCCTCCGATGTGACCGCAGACGGCCTCTCGTCCCGTTCCAGTCCCGAGCTGGATGCTCACCGCAGCATTGCCTCTCGTCTTCCAGGGGACGTTCGGGTTCAGCCTCACCAGCCTAGGCAGACCTATGAGATCATAGTCCCTCAACTCGTCTAGCATCAGGGTTGCGAGGTATGTCGTGCACATACCCTCGGGTGAGTCCGTATCATCGAAGGCGAGCGTTGTCCCGGGCACAATTCGCCGAACGTCCGCAACCAACAAAAGGGTTGCCATCAGGCCACGGGGCGAATCGCCCAAACTTGGAGACCTGTGACAAATACATCACTATCAAAGACCAGGGTGCAATCCAGTATCCAGAAACCGTCCCGCAGAGTCCCCAAAGACTCGCAAGGCCATAGAGCTATACTCGATTCGCGGTGTTCGTCGAACAGGCGATAGGCCCCGTCCGAATCATGTTCGACCAGACCTGTCAGATTGAATCGATCGCCTTCGAAGAGCTGCCAGGATGCGCGGAGTGTGGAGAGTTCCAGCGCATTCTCCGAAGAGGATATCTGTTCGATCTTGCCATAGACGGTAAAAAGGGTGGGCCCTTCTTCGTCGAATGATATCTCGCCTTCTGCTCTGATCTCGTCACCTATGGACACCTGGCTGCTGGGAGGGGAAGCTGCAGAGGGGGTGCAAACGACCTTCAACGAGTATCGCCCGGATTCGTCGATCATCATGAGGATCTCGGTGCCTGACTCGTATCGCTTCAGGCTCGTGAGTATGCCATGGGTCACCACCCTGGCCCCGTCAAAGTCGGAGGATAACTCATCGATGGAGAGTACAGTCGTTTCTACCCCGTATGAGAGCAGCAACACGGAGGATATGGCAAGGGCGGCGATCGCGGCATTGCATCTCGGCCCTGGCAGATCCATGCGTTTCCGATTCGCGAGGGGATGCTATAGGATGTGGGCTGCATGTAGCGGTCTGCGAGCGATTCTGTCAATCATCGGGAGGTGGTCGCTCGGACCCACCGTTCGATCGATCCTTGTATGTACGATCATTTGCACCTGGCAGCCAGTGGGACATCGGGCTCTTGATGCTGAACACCACGTGTATCACCCGTGCAAAGATAGAACCGCTGGAGCAAATCCTTTTAACATTATTCAGATTACCATCCCTCTAAGGTGAGCGATTGACCAAGAGGATAACGATTGAATATCGATTCGAACTGAGCGTGCTCATGGTTATAGTGTTCGCTTTGGTGACACTTGTTGGAATCGTCGGCGTATTCTTCGAGGATTCGCTGCCATCATCCATCTCGTTCCTGAGCGATATATCGACGCCTTTTGGGGCCTGGGTGTATTGGCTGGTCATCATGGGCCCGATCGGCCTGGTCTCTGGGATATGGTGGCTCTATGATTACGTGAAGAAGTCCAGGAAACTCGGGAACCTGATGAAGACCCCGAGCAAGGCGAAATTCGTACGGAACCTGGACGACATCGAGTATCTCGCATGGTCACTGCCGCAGCGATTCGAGGATCGTGTATTGGATCGCAAGAAGGGGTTCGGGCTCTAGGCACCGTACAGGCCCCCCTGTGGTTCTACTGGAGGAGTTATACCCTACACTGCCTCACGAAAGGGGCGGGGGCTGAACGAGGATCGTCCCATTTGATGCTCTCAACCAACCAATGATCTTCTCGGAATCATCGATATTGCACCTCACGCTCAGTCGAATATGATCTTCCTTGATATCGCTGATGACATCCGATAATGGATGAAGTCTAGAAATCAGACTGTAACTCTCATCAACGATTGGGAGTGATGCTTCGATGACATGATTCCTTCCCTGCATCTCATGTATACGTTCTCTTATGAGATCCAATCCATCTTTTGTGAAAGAGGATACGAATATCAATTGTCTTGAGCCTATAATCCCTTGAATAATCTTACGTGATTCTTCTATCTTCTCTGAGGAAATCTTATCCATCTTTGAACCGATAGCTACGATTGGTGTGTCGCCTACCTTTGGAAGGAGTATGTCGAAAGCAGTCCTCATCTTCATCTCAAGAATCTCAGTATCATCGCTTGAATCGAATACGAACAGGACGAGATCTGAATAGAATATCTCTTCAAGGGTTGATTTGAAAGCATTGATGAGGTCTGGAGGAAGATCTCTAATGAATCCAACCGTATCTATCATCAGTACATTCCCTTTCATTCCAGGGATTCTCCTGGTCGTTGTCGACAGAGAAGAGAATAGTTCAGAACTGACTTCGACATCTGAACCACATAATGCATTCATCAACGCGGATTTCCCTGCGTTCGTATATCCTGCCAATGAAACAAGCAGATAACCTTGTTCATGACGTCTCGATCTTTTCACTCCTCTACCTTCTGATATATCTATCAACTTCTTCTCTAAACGTTTGATATGAGTTCTTGCATGTTCATAGTACACATCAGTTGCATATGCACCACCAGATAGGAACCCTGGTCGTTCACCGCTCTTGGCCTTGTTTACCCATTCACGCAAGAAAGGTTGCTCATATCTCAATCTGGCCAATTGCACCTGTGCGATTGCCTCAGGAGTCTGAGCATGTTCTGAGAATATTCTGAGGATCACTCCAACCCGATCGATGCACTCCTTCTGGAATCTCATCTCGAGGACATGATGTTGTGATGGTTTGAGATGACCATTGATCACAATGACATCTGGGTCAATTCCCTTGATTTCTTCTACAATCTCGTCTATCTTCCCAGGACCAAAATGGCTCGCACTATGAGGGACGTCGCGCTTCTGAACGAATTCCTTCACGATTTCGTATTTCAGAGTATGAAGCAGCGAGTACAGTTCAGATAGGTCTGTGGTTATCGATAGTATGACTGCGCGCATTTGATGCGAACCATGTAACATAATCGTGAATGATAATGCATTCTATGCCGGAATTCGACTGGAAACGGGGGTATCTCGACCGAACCTTCCGATGGAATTTTCTACACTCCGTACGCTGAGGGGTCGGAAAAACACCTCCATATGAAATGAAGGGGGGTCTCTACTCTGATGTATGCGTGTATACATTCCTCTGTTATGATCAAAATGCACATTTCTCGAGGTTTGCTGGCCAAATCAAAACCTAGAAATTCTGGGCCTGCGGGAAAAATGGGATTTGTAGATAATATTAACACTTAAGTACGGTGCCCCGTATTCCCCAAATCCCACCGTTTCAAGTGGATTCCGAGAACGGCTTCCACAGGAAGCAGCGGGGAGGGGAAAGACCTTTTGGCTTTCGGGGGCTATCGATGCAGGACACCATATTTCAACAGTACATAAGGTCCAAATCAATTTTCAAAGGCGACAGGGATGTGTTGCGGCCATCATACATACCCGACGAGCTACCGCACAGGGAAGAGCAGATAAATCAGCTCGCCTCCATCCTCGTCACCGCCTTGGAAGGGCAGAGGCCCTCGAACGTATTGTTGTTCGGTAAGACTGGAACTGGAAAGACCGCCACCATCAAGTATATCGGCAAGGAAATCAAAAAGGCCAGGTCAGACCTCCGCAACGTGCACTTCCTATACATGAACTGCGAAGTGGTGGATACACAATACGGCGTCTTGCAGAACATCGGCAACGAGTTCATCGAGGATTTCGAACAGAGAATACCATTCACTGGGTGGAGCACGGAACGCGTCTATAACATCCTGCGGGAGAAGATAGACGAGGACCGGAGGGTCATCGTCATCGCCTTGGACGAGATCGACAAGCTCGTCTCGAAGAGCGGAGATGATGTGCTGTACCATCTATGCAGGATCAACGATGACCTGAAGAACGCAAAAGTGAGCGTGATAGGCATATCCAACGATCTCAAGTTCACCGAATTCCTTGACCCCCGGGTCAAGAGTTCATTGAGTGAGGAGAAGATGGTCTTCCCTCCATACAACGCCGAACAGTTGCGAGACATACTCGCGCAGAGGTCCGCACTGGTATTCGAGGAGAACGTCCTGGAACCATCGGTCATACCTCTCTGCGCCGCGCTGGCCGCGCAGGAGCATGGGGACGCCAGACGAGCGCTGGACCTGCTGAGAGTCTCGGCGGAGATCGCAGAGAGGAATCATCTGTCCATCGTGAACGAATCCGATGTGACCAAGGCAAAAAACAAGATCGAACTGGACTGCGTCACCGAAGCCATACGTACGCTGCCACTGCAATCCAAGATGATATTGATGGGCGTGGTGCTCAGCGGTGAGCGCGGGTGCGGAAAACTGACCACCGGCGACCTTTATGAGACCTACAAAGAACTCTCCCAATGTACGTCGACCGCGGTATTGACCCAGCGCAGGGTGACGGACTTGGTGTCCGAACTCGACATGCTCGGACTCGTGCACGCGCGCGTCAAATCCTTCGGTCGCGGAGGCCGGACGAAGGAGATCGAGCTCAGCGTCCCGCAGCATGATGCCAAGAAATCTCTCGAAGAGGATGAGACACTGGGTCAGCTGAAGAACTATCGGCTGAGGTATCAGACGACTCTCATGTAAGGCCCGATTTCATAGGTTCTCATCTGGAGGCGGGACCGGTTCCGTCGCAGGCGGTTCAGGTGGCGGTGTCTCCACGGGCTCCGTCGCTCCGATTTGTTGCTGCGCATCGAATTCGTGTTGAGCCGTCTCTCTCCTCTTGGCGATCTTCTTCCTTATTCTGAATGTGAGCACCACATCGACTACGATGGGTGCGGCCACGATGAATGCCATGCTTATCCAGAGGTTCCTAACACTGTTCTCTGGGGCAGGGCTACCGAGCGAGTCCGTAGCCCACAGTTTCAGAAGTCCGAACCATGGCATCTCACCTCTTGCGATGCCAACTACCCAATCCAACTTGACTGGGCTGTATCTGCTCGCCAGAGATTGGTCGACATTGAGATTGTGATCTCCCTTCGTGATGTATCCGCTCGGAAGCGTCGAATATTGTCGGAATGCGGTTATGATCCTGCCAATGTCGATTGATGTGGACGTGTCCCTGTATCCGACGTTTCGTATCGTGAGTGTGCTTGTCAGATGATCCCAGGTATCCGATGGGTTGGAAGTGCTCCACTTGTTGTCCTCATCGGGTATATCCTTCAGGGACGGCGCGCTGTAGCTGACCCCGTCCGCGTTGCCCTGTAGGTATATCATCGCCCTATGGATGATGGGCGTGCTAGTCAACTGACCGTTCACCCTGTAGATGACGACGTCTCCGTAATCCCCGTAGGTCTTATGCCCCGAGGTGTAGCCGTCCATGTATGTCTGGATATCTGTAACGGAATCGACGTCCTTGACCAGAACCAGATCTCCGGTATCGATTGCCCCGATGTAACTGGTGTTATCATTACTGTGCATCATACTGTCCGATTCGACGACCACGAGCGGTGGCCATAGACCCGTATATGCGTACATGACGACGAGGATGCTCAAAACGAGTGCCAAAGCTATGCCTGCATCCCTCAGGAATTGGAGCCCGGGGGATAGTTTCTTCTTGCGCTCTGGCACACTTCCCTCGCTCGCCACAACGCCATGAGTGGAAGTAAGGTATAAAATGAATATGGTGCGCCCAGAAGTCATCGGTTCAGCCCGGTGTCATCAAAAACAGTGAAACTGATGTCGAAAAGGGTTTGATCGACGGCCACGCCCGTTCAGCTGCAAGTGCAGTTGTTAGCGGGGCAGTCGTTCACTACATCGTAGTCGTAGGTGTAGTTGTAGTCGTAGTTGAACTCATGAGGGGTCTGCGTCGTGTCTCCGCCGAACGCCCACTGCCACATGTGCTGCCACATGTTCATGTGACCGGCCCCGTCGTTTGTGCCCATGCCCTTCGAGTCCGAGCTCGAGGCGGTCAGGGCGCCGCTCGCTGCTGCGATCCCGGCGAACCCGAGAACTGCGACCACTCCGACAATCGCGACTATGATTGTTGCCTTCATTTCTTATTCACCTCTCTCTTTCGGCGCTTGGAGCCCGGATACCCCGGTCGCCCTTCGCGCCTCTTGAGTCTATACTTCGGTGAAAGGGTATTTGGACCTATGCTGAAAAGTGGCTCGTACCTTTGCACCTCGGTGAAAAGTGAGATGAAAAGTGCCATATGGGCTATCTTCTGAGGTTGATCCTGATCTTGTTGGTGGAGCCGTGCCTCTCCTTGGAGATGACCCCCTTCTGCTCGAGTCGTTCGAGGACCCTAGATACCTTGGCATTGGACATTTTCGTACGTTGCATGAGATCCTTCTGCAGGGCTTCTCCCCCAGAATCCATGACCGATTTGAACATGGTCCTCTCATCCCCCGAAAGCAATCTCAGGGCGAGGTACCTCTCCTCCATGTCCTTGTCCTCAGAAACGGTTGCCTCTTCGATGACGGGCGATGAAACCTTCTCTTCCTCGACCGCAGATTTCGGAGACGCCACCTTGTCCTTAGTCACGAGGGCCCTCTCGTCCTCTGGTGGTGGAGGCAAGGTCATCGAGGGCGGGAGGGGCACATACTCCTCTCGAAGGAGTATGAACATCACCGCGACGGCGATGATCAAAGATGCTAGGATGATCAGGGCGAGGTTGGACGTGGAATATGTATGGACATTATCCCACATGCCCTTCTGGTCCTCCGTGGTGTCGGTTGGCGTGTTGTTGAGGATGGCGTAGGCCAACAGCGCTATCGCGATGATTGCGAGGACTGCGGCGATGATCTTTGTCCATTTAGTCATCCGGATCACTCTGATATCTCGGAGAATGTAGAACCTGATAGAATAAGTAAACGTTGGTCTGCCCCGATCGACGGAAAGATAGAAATCCATTCAGCGTCTTCACACAGCCTGGGCAGAGACCGTGTCAGGCAAGAACAACAGGCGCATATCGAAGGACGAGTACTTCATGAACATCGCCATCGAAGTCTCGCGCAGGAGCACGTGCACCCGCAGGCAGATCGGCGCTATCATAGTCAGCCCACACGGGGAGATCAAGAGCACTGGATACAACGGCAATCCGAGAGGGCTGCCTCACTGCGAGGAGATGGGGTGCATCCGAGACAAACTGAACATCCCCTCCGGAACGCGTCTGGAGACCTGCACCGCAGTTCACGCCGAGCAGAACGCACTGATCCAGGCAGGGACCAATGCTCAAGGTTCTACGATGTATTCTACAATTGTGCCCTGCCCAATATGCGCTAGGATGATACTCAACTCACAGATCGTACAAGTGGTTTTCATAGGGGATTATTCGGACCTATCCGGCTTGGAGTTGCTAAAGCAGGGCGGAATCAAGGTGACCAGACTGGACAAAGCCTCCTTCGAGGGCCGTCTCCCACACTGACAGGGCATTCTCTTACCTCTGGACCTTGCACATATACGCGTGCCAAATCGTCGAATGTCGAAAATTGTCGCCAGATTACTGAGACTCACTCGTCGAATCGTCGATGTACATAGAAACAATTATCCGCAAAAGACCGTTATCCAAAAAACTGAAGTGGCTTTCATGGGGAAGGCAGAGATCCTCCAGAAGATCAAGATCGCGGAGGAGCAGGTCCGCGCGATGATTAAGCAGGCCGAGGAGAAGCGGAAAGCGCTGCAGGCAGAGGGAAAGCGGATGACCATAGAGGTGGTCGACGCTGCTGACGCCGAACTGAAAAAGCAGATCGACCGTCGCATCGCTGACGCAAAGAATGCCATCGGAGCGAAGAAGAAGGCAATCCTCGCAGAGGGTGTCAGGAAGGCAGATGCTCTGGAATCACGCGCTCGTGCTAACTCTAGCAATGTCCGGGCCTTGGTTCTAACGGAGTTCGAGAGGACCGCAGATGCTTAAGCCGGAAGAAATGACCCGTGCGGTAGTAGTCGGGTCAATCGAGAGTCTCGATGTCACGATCGAGGGTCTGTACGTGCTTGGAGTATTGCACCTCATCGATTTCAACGAACAGGATGAGGACTTCAAGATCGGCCAACCATTGGAGAAGGCATCGGATGCGTCGAAGAAGCTCATCAAGCTCCGGTCGATGATTCGAGCGCTCGAGATAGAACCACACAAGCTACGTGAGAAGATGCCCGTCTCCGAGATCACCAAGACTCTGGAGCAGGCGCTCGTCACACTCGACCTCAACACTTCAAAGAAAGCCGAGAACAGGCAGAGGATACAGTCACTCATCCACGAGAAGAGGATCGAGATAACCTCACTCGAACCTTTTGCGCCTTTTGGAATCGCCATCGAAGACTTCGGAGGCTACGAATCGATTATCTCATTCGTGGGTCTTTGCACGGCCGACCCTACCCTGGCGTTCAGCAGCAAGCTTCGTGAATCGGAGATATTCACCAATCCGCGCAAGAGCGATATCGCGATCGCAGCCTTTGTCGGGACAGACGACCGGGCAGAAGCGCAACGGATATTGTCTGAACATGGTTTCCAGGAAGCGAAGATCCCACAGGTGACCGGCGCTCCTGGAGACGTCATTGCCAGGAACAAGTCCGAGATAGCGGACCTGGAGAAGGACCTCGAGCGAACGGAGGCGGACCTCGATGCTATCAGGAAGAAATTCGCAGGCCTCATCATCTCGTCCGAGGAACATCTGTCTATCGAGGTGCTCAAGGCGGAGACGCCTCTCAAGATAGCGACCACTATGAATTCGTTCGTAATCGACGGATGGATCCCCAGCAGCAAGGTCAAGATGCTTCAGGATTCCCTGAACCGGCAATGTTGCGGACTTGCGTTCGTTGAGACCCTTCCAAGCGAGAAGGGGGATGAACCACCCGTCAAGCTGAAGAACGCAAAACCGGTCAAACCATTCGAGTTCTTCCTTGATCTCGTGTCGACCCCAAAGTACGACGAGGTCGACCCGACGCTCATCCTGTTCATAACATTCCCCGTCTTCTTCGGGTTCATGATTGGCGACCTCGGGTTCGGGCTGGGCCTCATGGCGCTCGGCGCCTTCATGAGGTTCAAGCTCAAGGATTCGCCAGACCTGAAGATGCTCGGCACGATCATCATCGTCAGCGGTTTGATGGCGAGTCTGTTCGGCCTGTTCGTGTTCGCCGAAGCGTTCGGCGTCCCGTTCCATCCACCGGAGGCCAACCCGGACGAGCACTCGTGGGAATCCGTCGCCAACATTCCGATACATCCGTTGCTGGACAAGATGCACGACATCAAGGAGATGCTCGCGCTGTCGCTGCTCGCAGGATGGGTGCATCTCACGGCCGGCTTCATACTCGGGTTCGTGAATCAATATCATCACAATAAGAAGCACGCGATGGCAAAGATCGCATGGCTCTTCCTGCTCTTTGGTCTGTTCATCGAGATGATGACGATCGCAGGCTCCGCGACGGTCACGAGCGAGTTCATCAACGGCACCATACTCAGTCCCGTGCCAGATATGACCGCTACTCTGACCGGGATCTCCGTCTCCATTCCAGCAGTCGTGTTGATACTGATAGGTGTGATCGGGCTCCCGCTGACCGAGGGGCCTCTAGCCATGACGGAGATCATAGGGTTGTTCACCAACCTGGTCTCCTATACCAGGCTGGCCGCTCTCGCAGTAGGCAAGGGCGCGATGGCACTGGCGTTCAACACCATGCTCTTCCCTCTGATATTCGAGAGCCACAATATCGCATTCATCGTCCTGGGAGCACTCGCCCTGTTCGTTACCCAGATGTTCTTCGTCTTCTTCCTCGGCGCATTGTCCGCAGGGATTCAAGCTATCAGATTGAACTATGTTGAATTCTTCCTCAAGTTCTTCGAGGGCGGTGGGACGGAATTCTCCCCGCTCAGATACATTAGGAAGTACTCGGTCGAAACGAAATAAGGAGGTAAGAAAATGGACCCAACACAAATGGGAATGGCGTTGGTCGGCGCAGGTATCGCGATAGGCGCAGCAGGTATCGGAACCGGCATCGCCCAAGGACAGGTAGGCGCGGCAGCGGTCGGTGCGACCGCCGAGAACCCGAAGATGTTCGGAAAGGGTATGATCCTGATGGTTCTGCCCGAAACCATAGTCATCCTCGGTTTCGTCGTTGCATTCCTGATAATGAACGCGTGAGGCATCGAAAGTCAGAATGAATGGTATGCTAGACGACCCAGGCGGTCTGCGGAGTTGAAGAACTATGGGCTTGGACAAGGTAGTCGAGGACATCCTTCGCCGAGGCGAGGAGCGGAAGAGCGAGATAATTCGCCAAGGGGAGCGCGAGCGGGATGAGCAGTTGGCACAGACGAGTGCCATGATCGCGGAGCACCGCAAGAACGCTGAGCGGCGAGCCGAGAACGTCATCGCTCAGATGGAACAGCAGGAGCTATCCAGCGGGGAACTCGAAGCGAAGAAGTCACTCCTGGCGGCTCAGATGCGTGTGATGGAGGAGCTCAAAACGCAGGTGCTGGTAGAGTTGGCGAACTACCCTGCGGACAAGCGCAAGAAGCTGTATGGCCGACTAATGCAGAACGCTATGACGGAATTGGGAGCATGCTACGTGTACTCCAATTCCTCGGACAAGGCTCTCTTGAAACCCATCGCAGGCGTGACAGATGGTGGTGTGATGGAGTGCATGGGGGGTCTCGTCTTCGAGAGCAAGGACCGTAGTGTCAGACTCGACTACAGGTTCGAGAGCATCCTTGAGGGTGTGTGGAACAACAAGATCCAGGAGATATACTCCAGTCTGTTCGGGTGAGATTGAGAATGAGGCTCTTCGGCGGGAAAGGGAACTATGCATATGCGTGCGCACGAGTGAAAGCGCGCAAGAGTTTCCTCCTATCGAAGGACACCTATTCGCGGATGATGGTGATGGACATACACGAGATTGGCCGGTTCCTCGGTGAGACCCAATACAGGGAGGAGATGTCCCTGTATGGTGGCAAGTACTCAGGAGCCAGCCTCGTCGAGGTCGCGGTGACAAGGAGCCTAGCTAGCACATACTCTGACGTGCTCGCGTTTACGACCGGGCATCTGCGCGAGATGGTCGGCAACTATCTGAGAAGGTGGGACACATTCAACGTGAAGACCATCCTGAGAGGCAAGGTGTCCAAAGCAAGTAACGATGAGATCATCGACACGCTCGTCCCCGCGGGGGCCTTCTCCGAGGAATATCTGAAGACGCTGGTGGCGATGCCTTCTCTTCAGGAGATCACCGACTCGCTCATGAAGCAACCCGCCCTCAGATTGACCCTCGAGATGCAGAGGGACGTCGTCGAATTGGGCAAGCTCGCCCCGATGGAAGATCACCTGGACAAGATGCTCTACTACGACCTTCTCGATGTGATCGAACCGACCAAGAACCCTGAGCGCCTGCTACGGGACTTCATCAGGAGGGAGGTGGACGTCACCAACCTCAAAGTCCTGTTGAAGCTCAAGGCCGAGCGGATACCCGAGGACCGCATCCAGAGATATCTGATTCCTGGAGGGTTCGAATACGGCCTGGACAAGCTCAAGACACTCGCGCAGGGTGGGGACGTATCGACCATAGTCGCAGAGCTGGAGAAGTCATCATTGTTCGAGGAGTCCAGGCCTGCCTTGGAACGATATAGGGCAGACGCGCACATGTCCACGCTCACGATAGCATTGGACAAATCGTTGATAGGTCAGAGTGAGAAGTTCGCCCACTTCTATCCTCTATCCGTGCTCCCGATCGTGAACTACATGATACGGAAGAAGGTGGAAGTGGACAATATCAGGATAATCGCGAGAGGAAAAGAGAGCGGCCTCTCCAGCAAAGTGATCGAAGAGCTCTTGGTGATGTGAATGGAGATCGCAGTGGTAGGGTCTGAGGAGTTCGTCGTCGGCTTCAGACTCGCTGGGATAAGGAAGGTGTACGGCGTGGAACCCGACAAGTTGCAGGAGACGATATTGCAGCTGTTGGAGGAGAAGAGCGTCGGCATACTAGCAGTCCACTCGAAGGACATCGAGAGGCTGCCCCAGCCGCTGCGCGACAGGATGATGGCAAGCGTGGATCCCGTGGTCATCCCCGTCGGTGAGGAAGAAGGCGACATGAGAGACAAGATCAGAAGGGCGATGGGAATCGACCTTTACAAGACGAAATGAGAGGAAGTGTTCCGTATGGCGGATGAGATGAGAGGGAAGATCAGCAGAGTCGCAGGTCCCGTGGTGACTGCCGAGGGCATCTCGCCCAGGATGTACGACGTCGTGCTAGTCGGCGAGATGAAACTCATGGGTGAGGTCATCAAGCTCGTGGGCGACAAGACCGTCATCCAGGTCTATGAGGACACGTCGGGCATCCGCCCTGGTGAGGAGGTCGTCGACACAGGCGCCCCTCTGCAGGTGGAGTTGGGACCCGGCCTGCTATCGAGCATCTACGACGGAGTCCAGAGACCGCTGCCCGTCCTGAGGGACAAGCAAGGCGATTTCGTATCGAGAGGAGTGACAGCTCCTGGTCTCGACCGCACGAAGAAATGGAAGTTCAAACCGACAGTCAAGAAAGGAGACGACCTTCATGGCGGCATGGTCGTGGGCGAGGTCCCCGAGGGGAACATCGTACACAAGATCATGCTCCCTCCGAATGCGAAGGGTAAGGTAGTCAGGATCTCCGAAGGGGATTTCACAATAGAGGAGATCATCGGCGAGCTCGACTCCGGCCACAAGATCATGATGTTGCAGAAGTGGGCTGTCAGGAAGTCGAGGCCATATGTCGAGAAGCTCCTTCCGGACATCCCTCTCGTCACAGGTCAGAGGGTCCTGGACATGCTCTTCCCATTGGCAAAGGGCGGAACGGCCGCCATCCCCGGCGGGTTCGGGACCGGGAAGACGGTCACATCACAGCAACTCTCCAAGTGGAGCGATGCGCAGATAGTGGTCTATGTCGGATGCGGCGAGCGCGGGAACGAGATGACCGAGGTGCTCACAACATTCCCGGAGCTGGAGGACCCGAAGAGTGGGAAACCTCTCATGGGCAGAACGATCCTCATCGCGAACACGTCGAACATGCCAGTCGCTGCGCGAGAAGCCTCCGTTTATACTGGTATCACAGTCGCCGAATATTACCGGGACATGGGATATGATGTCTCTCTGATGGCCGATTCGACATCCAGATGGGCCGAGGCCATGAGGGAGATCTCGTCCAGGCTCGAGGAGATGCCAGGCGAGGAAGGATACCCTGCCTATCTCGCATCTAGATTGTCAGAATTCTATGAGAGATGCGGTCGCGTGAACACACTCGCAGGACCGACCGGCTCCATATCGGTCATCGGCGCAGTATCGCCATCCGGCGGAGATTTCAGCGAGCCTGTCACTCAGAGCACCCTCAGGATCGTGAAGGTCTTCTGGGCGCTCGACTCCAAGCTCAGGGAACGGAGACATTTCCCTGCCATCAACTGGTTGACCTCTTACAGCCTGTACAGCCCGATCCTGGAGGAATGGTACCGCCAGAACGTCGCGGAAGACTGGAATCCGCTCAGGCTCTGGGCCATGGACAATCTCCAGAAGGAGTCCGAGCTGCAGGAGATCGTCCAGCTGGTCGGATCAGATGCGTTGCCGGACGAGCAGAGGCTGACTTTGGAGGTCGCAAGGATGATCCGGGAATTCTTCCTGCAGCAGAGTGCGTACCACGCGGTGGACACATACAGTCCGTTGAGACGTCAGTATGATTACATGAACGCGATCCGCAGGTATGCGGAACTCGCCAAGAAGGCTCTGGCTCTCGAGGTGCCCTTGGAGAAGGTCATCTCTCTCACGGTCAGGTCGGACCTCGGCAAATTGAAGTTCGAAGAGACGATCGACAAGGACCTTAAGTCGATCCTGGGTGAGATGGACAGACAGTTCTCAGAGCTGGGGGTGTGATGTAATGGTCAAGGAATACCACACGATAAGCCAGGTCGCAGGCCCGCTGGTCTTCGTCAAGAAAACCGAGCCAATATCCTACGGGGAATTGGTCTCGATCAGCCTGCCGGACGGGTCGACCAAGAGAGGCCAGGTCCTAGACACATCGAACGAAGTGGTCGTCGTGCAGGTCTTCGAAGGTACTGGCGGCATCAACCGTTCGTCGGGCGTCAAATTCCTGGGCGAGACCGTCAAGATGCCGGTCTCCAAGGACATGCTCGGAAGGATACTCTCCGGCTCGGGGGACCCGCTGGACAAAGGCCCACCTATCATCCCTGAGAAGCGGCTCGAGATCATCGGCGCGGCGATCAATCCATATGCCAGGGACAATCCTCAAGAGTTCATCCAGACCGGCATCTCATCGATCGACGGCATGAACACCCTGGTCCGAGGACAGAAACTGCCAATCTTCTCAGGGTCCGGTCTTCCACATAACGACATCGCTCTGCAGATCGCGCGACAGGCCAAGGTGCTAGGTGAGAAAGAGGAGTTCGCCGTCGTCTTCGCAGCCATGGGTATAACGAGCGAAGAGGCACAGTATTTCATGAAGGATTTCGAAAGGACGGGCGCGCTCAAGCGAGCGGTCGTGTTCCTCAACCTCGCGGACGATCCGGCGATCGAGAGGCTGCTCACGCCGAAGCTGGCACTGACGACCGCAGAGTACCTCGCATTCGATCTCGGGATGCACGTGTTGGTCATTCTGACCGATATCACGAACTATTGCGAGGCGCTCAGGCAGATCGGTGCGGCAAGGGAGGAGGTCCCTGCTCGGAGAGGCTATCCTGGGTACATGTACACCGACCTGGCGGGTATGTACGAGCGCGCTGGGAGGATCAAGGACAAGGCAGGGTCGATCACCCAGTTCCCCATACTGTCCATGCCGGGCGATGATATCACTCATCCGATACCCGATCTGACGGGATACATAACGGAAGGGCAGATCGTGGCTTCCAGGGAATTGCACAGGCAGGGCATTTATCCGCCGGTCGCGGTAGAGCGGTCGTTGTCACGTCTGATGGGCCAAGGTATCGGTCCCGGTCGTACGAGGGAGGATCACCGAGCCGTATCCGATCAGCTCTATGCCGCCTATGCCGAGGGCAGGGATCTGAGAGGGCTCGTTGCGATCGTTGGCAAGGAGGCGTTGTCCGATAGGGACAGGAATTTCCTGAACTTCGCAGAATCCTTCGAGGACAGGTTCATCCGTCAGGCGAAGGATGAGGACCGGACAATAGACCAAACGCTGGACCTCGGCTGGGAACTGCTCTCGGTGCTCCCGATAGATTCCCTGACGAAGATCGACAGGAAGTTCATCGAGAAGTATCACCCCGCGAACAAGAAGAAGTGAGTTCAGATGGCCGTCAGAGAGATACAGCCTACCAGGTCGGAACTGCTCGAGACCACGAGGAAGATCAGGCTGACCAAGAACGGGCACAAGATCCTCAAGCTGAAGAGGGACGGCCTTATCCTAGAGTTCTTCAACATACTCGATCAGGCGAAGAACCTGAGACAGGAGATCGCGGGACTTTACAAGACGGCGAAGGAGACGATCGCCATCGCGTCCGCGGTGGACGGCGTGATCGCGGTCCGGTCGGCTGCCTATGCCCTCACGGTGCACCCTGAGATCCAGCTCCGCAGCAGGAACCTGATGGGGGTCGTGGTCCCCGAGATAACATCATCCCGTATCGTGGCTCCGCTCGACGAGAGAGGTTACGGGATTATAGGGACGTCTCCCAGGATCGACGAGGCCGCGGATGCCTACGAGAAGCTGGTCGAGACGGTCGTGAAGGCGGCCGAACTGGAGACCACGATGAAGAAGCTCTTGGAGGAGATCGAGAGGACGAAGAGGCGAGTGAACGCCCTGGAGTTCAAGGTCTTGCCGGAGCTGGAGGAGATCGAACGTTTCATCAGATTCAGACTGGAGGAGTTGGAACGTGACAACATATTCCGTTTGAAGCGGATCAAGAACAAGACCGCTGCGAAGACCGAGGCATGAGGACTTGCGACTGTTCGATATATTCCATGATAGGGTGAAGCTCATCAAACTCTTCTACATCGCATTCTGGGTCAGCCTGGTGTTCCTAGGGATCGGTTATGCGATCATCATCACGGATCTGTTCGGCTAGAGCACCTTGAGATAGTTCTCGATCTCCCATCTGGTGACCTGGGTCCTGTAAGTGTCCCACTCCCTCTGCTTGATCACGATGAAGTGGTTGAACGCGTGTTCCCCCAAGGTATCCTTCATCAATTCGCTCTTCGCGAAATAGCTCAGGGCATGGCCCAGGTTCGCGGGCAGGGACTCTATCCCGTTCTTCTCGCGGTCCTTCTGCGACATCGCGAACAGGTCCTTCTCCACAGGGTCCGGTGGGTCCAATCTCTTCTTGATGCCATCGAGGCCAGATGCCAGCATCACGGCGAACTGCAGATACGGATTGCCGGCGGGATCAGGGTTCCTCACCTCTATCCTCGTGGCGGCTCCCCGGCCTGCAGGCACGCGGACCAGCGCGCTCCTGTTCCTGTTGGCCCATGATATATATGCCGGTGCCTCGAATCCCGGGACTATCCTCTTGTACGAATTGACCCACGAATTCAAAATCGCGCAGTTATCCTTCGCGTGGTTCAGTATTCCTGCTATGTAATGGGTCATCGTCTTCGAGAGCTCGTTCTTCGCTTTGGGATCGTAGAACGCGTTCTCGCCTTCGGCCGTGAATAATGACTGGTGCACATGCATCCCACTTCCGTTCACTCCGTACACTGGCTTGGGCATGAATGTGGCCCAGAGGTTGTGCTGCAGTGCGACCGTCTTGATCGCGTGCTTGAGCATCAGTATCCTGTCAGCTATCGAGAGCGCATCGTCGTATCTCAAGTCTATCTCGTGCTGCCCAGGTGACACCTCGTGTGTGGTCCTCTCCACATTGAACTTGAGCTGGTCCAGATAAAGAGCGGTCTCCTTTCTGACGCGTTCTGCCTGGTCCAAGGGCAACAGGTCGAAGTAGCCTCCGTGATCGGTGGGGGTGGTCGTAGGCTCACCATGTTCATCTAGCTTGAACAGGAAGAACTCGAACTCGGGGCCGGTGTTGAATACGAACCCGAGCTCCTTGGCCTTGTCCATCTGTCGTTGGAGTATGTATCTCGGGTCTCCTCTGAACCTCTTGCCATCTATCGTGAAGATGTCACATATCATCCTGGCAGTCTTCATCCTCCCCTCGGTCCATGGGAATATCAGGAATGTGTCATGGTCCGGATGCGCCCGCATATCGGACTCGTCGATCGTCGCGTAACCGACTATGGATGATCCATCGAATAATATCCCCTCATCGAGCGCCCGTTCCATCCTGGCGACCGGCACGGACATGCACTTGACGGTGCCCAAGATGTCCATGAACTGGAATTCTATGAACTCTACCTCCTCCTTCTCGACCACTTCGAGAAGCTCCTCTTTAGTAGGTTTCGCCATACCATCTCCTCCTGGACTTTCTCCTACTTGGTTCTGCCCTTACCTCTCTCAGATAGGCAGCCATTCTTCGTCGGTTCAGGGTGATCGATGCCCATCTTGTCTAGCCACTTTCCTCGCTCAGAGAGTGCATGCAATGCTGTGATCCCTCTCTCAGGGACAGACATGACCGGTATCCCCCTCGAATCAAGATATTGTTCCGATTCCTGATCGAAGATTCCGGCAAAACACGCAACCGTCGGCTTGCCGCTCAGCTTCGATGTGATGGCTATCCATTTGGCTATCTGGAACAAGTTCGTCGCGGCCTGTCTCGCAGCTATCACCATGATCGCCTTGACCTCCGGCGCCCTGCCCACCGCGGTGAGGACCTTGGCGTATCTGGAAGTATCTGCGTCCCCTATGATGTCGATCGGGTTCCCCCAGCTCCAGGTCGGTGGGCAAGCCTTTCCGATGTCCTGGAGCGTTTCATCGGACAGCTCCGCGAGCTTGAGATTCATATCGAAAGCGAAATCCGTCGCGATCACTCCCATGCCGCCGGCATTCGTCACGATCGCAACGCCTTCTCCTTTCATGGGCGGCTGGTTGGCAAGCGCCTGAGCCGCATCGAACAGCTCGAACATGGTCTTGGCCCTGTATACGCCGGTCTGTTTGAACGCCCCGTCATAGGCGGAATCAGAACCGGCCAGAGCACCAGTGTGCGATCTGGCAGCCTTCGCTCCTCTCTCAGTCCTCCCCGCCTTGAGGATCACGATCGGTTTCTTCTTGGAGGCTCTCTTGAGCGAGTCGAAGAGCGCGTGTCCATCCTTCGTAGACTCCATGTACGCTGCGATGCAGGTGGTCCTCTTATCTGATGCGAAGTGATCCACCAGATCCGAATCTCCCACGTCTGCCTTATTTCCAGAACTGACGAATGCTGAGAACCCGAGCATCTCCCTTACGGAGTATTCTATCGCCGCAGTGCAGAATGCGCCACTCTGCGAGAAGAATGCGATCGGCCCCTTCAAAGGCGAGGTCCTGGCGAAAGACGCGTTCATCTTATGGTGTGGTGAGATCACTCCGAGGGAATTGGGCCCCACTATCCTCATCCTGTGTTTTTTGGATATTTCTAAGATGAGGTTCTCTCTGTCTCGTCCCTCCTGGTCACCTTCCGAGAAGCCCGCGGATATCACCACCGCCCCTTTGACCTTCTTCCTCCCTGCCTGCTCAAGAACATCGGGCACTATCTTCGCAGGGACGACTACTATGGCGAGATCAACACTATCCGGACAATCGGTTATCTTCGGATAACATGGCATCCCCAGGATTTCGTCATAGTTCGGGTTCACGAAGTGTATCCTGCCATCGTATCCCTCTCCATAGAGGTTCTCTATTACGATGTTGCCTATCTTTCCCGGGGTCGGGGTGGCACCTATCACAGCGACCGATCTTGGCTTGAAGAAGACCTCCAACTCTCGCATGAGTCTCAATCCCGCTCACACGATATCAAATATACTCTCATAAAGGGTTCAGTACGAGAAATCTTCGATCCACGACTCCCCAGTACCCAGGTTTATCATGGGTACTCTGGCGGGGTCAGGGACCACGTTGTGCATCCTCTGGAACTCCGTCTGGGATTGCCAGGTGGATGCGTTGATCAGTTTGATCCCCCTGTACTCCGAGACGCCACACGAATGCACGTGACCGGTCACGAATATGTTCGGCACACGATCGATTATCATGTAGTCCTTCTGCTCGGGCGCGATCGCCGTACGCTCGCCATATACAGGAGCGAGATGCCTTCTCTTCAGCATCTCCTTCATCGCATCCAAGGGTGCGGAATAGGATAGGCTGGGCACACTGGCTATGAAATCGTCCATGCTTCGGCCATGATATGCCAGGATCGAACGTCCTTCTATCTCCAGGTAGCACGGGTTCCCGGCGAACATCACGCGGGAGTCGAATATGTTCTGGATCTCTTTCGACAGGGCTGGCTGAGGTTCGGCGAGGCGGACGGCGTCATGGTTGCCAGGCATCATCACGATCTTGATCCAGTCCGGGATCGGTTCGATCAATTTCGACAAAGCCTCATATTGCGCAAAGACATCTTCTATGAGGAGCTCGTCCTCCTGACCCGGGTATATCCCGATGCCGTCAACGAGGTCTCCTGGCATCACCATGTATCTTATCTTCTTCGCCGACGGATCCTTGTTCAACCACTCGAGGAACCTGTTCCATTTCTCCGGCAGGAATGTATCGCTGCCGACATGGATGTCCGAGACGAAAGCAATGACCGAATCCGAACCGTTCGGAATCATCGCACTGTTCATGGGAACATCTGGTCTGATGATCTCCTTTGCGATTATTATCTCGCCATCCTTGCTGAACGAGCCGATCACGCCGATCACTTCGTCCTTGAGGAAAGCCTCTCTGATCTTCCTGGAACCCTTCATGATGAGTATCTGGATCTTGTCCGCCTCGTCTTCGAGCTCCAGGAGTGTGTGCCCGTTCTTTGTCGTCCTTATTTCGTTGACCATGCCCACTATCTTGATGTCCCTCTGAACCTTCTTCGCTCTGGAGATCGAGATGATGCCCGCGAGTTCCCTTCTTCTATAGAGCATCTTACGTATGGTAGAATAACGGTCGTTGAATAGCTTCGCGAAGTCGATCACGTTGCCAACACAAGTGGAATCCCCGGTGATGTCCCTGACCACGATGACCTCATGTTTCTTCACGGTCGTCTCGGCCGCTGCCATCTTCTTCTTGGGTTCCGATACCTTCCTAGGTTCGGCGATCGTCTTCTCGGACACACAATGGGCATATTGCTCGACATCTTCCTTGGAGAGTATGAGTGGTCGGTTGTCAGGGTCCTTCAAGATGTGCTTCACGCAACCAATCGGATCAGGCAATGTGCAGAGCATGTCCACAGCCGCCGGGTCGACGAGTATCCCACCTCCAGTCAGCAGCTCCAAAATGCGCTTCTTCATCTCGGCAAACCTAGCGCGGACGTCTTTAAATATCTTTCACTGGGCAAAATGGTGTCGTTGAACTTCTCGGATGAAAGATTACAGGAAGAATCGCGATGACGACAGTAATCCGGAAAGCAGACTCTAGATTATGTGTCGTGAGGAATGAGGGACTCAACTCTCTTTCGCTTGTCTGTATTTCAGTATGCGGACAAGACCGTACGAAGCGACCGCGACGCTATTCACAACGACAAGTATAATCAGGGAGATTTCGGTCCTATCCGGCTCCGAGGATGGTATGAGCGCATGTACTTCTGCCCCGCAGCTATAGTAGACAGTTTCATCACTACCCAAGCAAACGAAGCTGTAACCATCTAGATCAGCGCGATGCCTCCAAGCAACGGCCCCATCAGAATCGATCCTCTTGATTGAGGAATCATCCTTGGCCAGCAGACCTCCTGAATGGAATCTATCCACCATAATGCCGAGGAAAGGTTTCACCCAGAGTATTGCCCCGCTAGGATCCAATGAATAAGAGTATCTGTCGTCGACATCATCGCAGAAGAGCTTGCCCTCGACATCTACTATGGCCAGTGAGAGTTGATAGCTCCCCGGTGAGAGATGATCAGGATTGTCGGAGTAGTGCAGGAGTGTTTTCCATTCTATAGAGCCATTCAATAGGCTCAGTGCATAGACACTGATTGCGGTGGTCTCATTGTCGATACCCTCCTTCCTCACCTCATACATTCTTGTCCCGTCTGAGCTCAGAGGGCGATATGGAGGGTAATTGTAGTAATCTCCCTCCTCTATGTAGGCTAGAATCCCGTCCTTGGTAATACCCACCAGGTAGCTGCTGTAGTCTTGAAATCCAATCATTTCGAATGTGCCATTCTCGGCCACTCTCTGGTTTGTCCAAATCGTGTCGGTGATTGGCACGTCCATGCTCCAGACCTCCGACCCTGTGCTCGAGATAGCTATTATTCGGTCGACAGTGACCACCCACTCATCGGAGATGTAGTTGTACTCATTATCGTGGTGATACGCAATCACTCGACCATCAGGGTAGATCCCCCACAGTTCCAAGGTGCCATTTGGCGTCACGAAACTCCATTTGAATTCACCGTTGGCATCAAGCGCCGTGATGTTGGACCACGCTGCCATAGAAGGACTGCTTGTATTCCAATCCTGGTAGTAGTATCCTCCATCAGGCCCTTCCACAATTTGCGGGCGCGCATTTGTATCTGCCCTCCACAGGAGCATACCATTCGCATCGATGGCCAAGAAGCCCGACCAATCATCCAGGATTAGATTGCCCCTGCTATCGAAATAGCATCCCCAGCTCAGCTCCCGCTCGTTCCCGTAAGAATCGAGATTGCGATACACCCATCTGTCTTCCATCCCCCCCCATTCAGAATCATAGGCAATGATAGCCGCACCGATGAAGGCAGATGATACTAGCAGAAGTACAAGAGCAATTGCCGCAACTCCAATAGCAGAAGCGCCAATCCTCACCGATTCCACCTTGCCTCACAGACAACAGATGGACTATATTACATCTCTGATGAATCGTCCTCAATCTGCGAAAGCTGACAAACGGATCTGAGCGCTAGACGATTGCCTATCGCAGGATAGGGTCTAGCAAAGGGTGTAACTCTGGCGATTCTCCATCTGATTGAAATCAGAAAAAGGGCATCTGGCTAGCTCAGGGTGTGCGGCCCGGCGGCCGCACGTTCAGCCTTCCTGAGAAAAGGTCATAAGGGGCAAAAGGAAAGGGGTTTGAGGGGACGGACGAGACGGGTCATGGGAACGCTTCAACTGGCGCGGTTTTACGTCGCGAGAACGCACAGTTAAATATCTTTTCGAGCATGGTCAGCACATCATGGATATAAGGGCAGTGGCCAGATGCTATCCCACTGAGGATCGGTCGAAGGTGGTTCAGGCCATTCTCTCCATCTTCCCCGACGCAGTAATCGACGGTGATGATGAGATCATAGCGAGAACCTCTTCATTTGAGCATTTCAGTGAAATGTTGCAGAAGCAGAGGATACGATCAGCGGCTAGGTCGGCACTGAGGAGGAGCATGATGCCCGGGTCCATACGGTTCAATCTCAATAAGCAGGTGGCCACCATCGGCAAGATATCTTTCTCTGAAGAGTGTCGACCGTTGGGGGACATCGTAGTCGAGGTCTCGTGCGAGGATCCGGAAGGGCTCATCGATTCGATCGCCCCGCTCCCCGTGAAGGAGGGGCCGAAGTGATCGGCGTCGCCTCCCCTGCCTTCTGCGCCAAGCCGTTCGATGAGACGTTAGCGACTATCTCCAAACACTTCTCACTCTGGGAAATACTCCCGGAAGGCGAACATCATCTGAACGAGATCGAGAAGGGGATATTATACGGCCGAGATTCATTGGATCTGAAGTTCCAGATCCATGCGCCGATGACTGATGTGAACATCGGTAGCGTATACGAGCCGATGAGACTGGCAGCATTGAAGGAGATTCGAAACGTCATATCTGTCTGCAGGGAACTGGATATCCGACTCGTGACCATCCATCCGGGTTTCGTGAACGGCATCGCTTTCCTGGACAGATCGAAGGTGTTCGAGGCAACAAAACGCTCGGTTCGCGAACTGGCTCCGTTCGCCAAGGATAATTCCGTTCACCTAGCTCTTGAGAACATGCCTGCGAACATCAACGCGACATGCACAGCCGCGGCAGATCTGGTCGAAGCGGTTCAGGGGACTGACGTCGGCCTGTGCTTTGACATGGGGCATGCGAACACCTCGAATCAGCTCGACGAGATGCTTAAGCACAAATCGGAATTCAGAAACGTCCATCTCCACAATAATGATGGCCAGTGGGACCAACACAACAGGATCGACCACGGCACTGCTGACCTGGACCGGGTTCTCAGAGCCTTGAAAGGTTCTTACGATGGCAATCTGATCATAGAAGCGACCGGCCTCGATGAGGGGATTGAGAGCAAGAGGATATTGGAGGACCGACTACTGTAGCGAGCCGCACCTGAGGCACTGGAACCGTCCATCGAGCCATCTCGCCTGCGTGCTGCCGCATACGGGGCATATGAACACCGCTCCGAACCCAGGTATTGCGTTTTGCGTCGTGACAGGTTCGCGTCGGTCGGGTTCTGGGCTTCTCGTGACTGATGGAGTCTCCCTTTGCAGTTGCGTAATCTGCCCACCGTACGAATGAGTGTAGTGTACTGGCTGTGGCGCGGGTCGATCCTCGAAGTACTTGCGTTTGGTGACGAATTCCGCCATGCGTGTCAGGTAGTATCCGAAGAATACGCTGCCCATCCCGATCCATAGGAGCACTGCCACTCCCAGGAACACGAGTATGCTCAGGGATGCCCCTGGGAAGACATCGGACGGGAGTGAGAGGTAGTCGAATCCGAAATGCAGCATGATCGAGGCGGCGAGTCCATGCCTCAGGAACATGTACCCGAATGCGAGTCCCGCCACCGCCGTAGGGAACACTTTCCATGCGCCCCATCCTTCGTAGTGCCCCATGCCAAACATGGCAGATGAGAATATCAGAAGGGCTGCTTCCGGGATCCCTATGCTTATCCCTCCGCCTAGAACATACTTGTGAGGTTTGTACGGTAGCGCTCTTCCGCTGAACGCGCGTCTTAGGAGATCGATGGCCATCAGAGGCAGGCCGATCATGAGCACCCGTACTATGAGTTCTTCCCAGACGGATGCATTGGCCAGCAGGAAGAGGAGTTCCCATAGGTCCCTGTCCTCAACGGGCGAGGTCACCTCGTTGCCGAACATCCCCATCACAAGTATCACGACCATGTTCAGGAAGATTACTGCGAACATCAGTCCGCAGAGATCGAATATCGCGCTATGCTTTCTGGATTCGGCCCTCATCCCAAGTTCCTTCCTGAAAGGCCTCGCGCTGGTCGCAAACAGCCAAAAGGCGCTCATCAAGATCGCCGCGACGATGAGGAGATAGTACACACCCAGCGCATCGCCGGATATCCTGCCTATCTCGACCAGGTTTGGTGTGATGATTATCATCGAGAACGTATGTTTGACGATCTCCGGGAGCACTATCGTTATCCCATATATCAGGGTGACAAGAGCGAGGATGAACTGGGCCAGCAATGTAATCATCGAATATGCCGACCCAGTTTTGAAGAGCCTACGCCACGAAGGCCCTGTCTTCACGGGAACGGTTCTGGCCATGGGGAACGGTGACTGGGTAGGATCGGAAGCCCTCAGAGACGCCCTTATCGCCCCACATCTCGGGCAGAAATTACCTGTCGGCGGTATCCAAGCACCGCATAATGTGCAGTACTCGCCGGGCGTATTCTGACATGCTGGCCGTGGCTCCTCTGACACGACCGAACCAACCTGCTCGTCACTATATTATGATTTGTATATCCGCCAACAGCCATGAAAGTCCGGGGCAATCCTCGTGGATATGAATTCGGGCCATCTCATTGTGCATAAACGTGTACGGTGTCCCATATCCTCCGCCAACGTTTATATGACCGGAACGGTGTTTTCACTGCCGCCACATCACGGAGGCAACCAAATGGATGATGAGAAGGGAGCAAAGGTCCGTTTTGAGACGTTGAGCGCTGAGAAGATTCCTTTTGGAAAGAACAATTTCTTGGAAGTCGCGCGAAAGAAGGCAATAACTGATGAGGGCGACAGTGAGTTCATCTCTGTGTCCAGGGGTTACTTCCTTCCGGATGGTAGCGAGAAATACAAGAAATCGATCACCATCCCGGACGAACCCGCGATCAAGACCTTCGTGACGGAGAAAATAAACACGCTCTGAAACCTCCGTCAATCAAACGAGTTCGCGTCAATCCGTAGTTGATCGACGAGGGGATGGACCCTCGTTCCTAGTGTTACCGAGAGTCCTAGTCCTTGGCTTTCTGAAGCGTCAGCTCGAGATATGTTCGCGGTTCCATCTTCGATAGTGCCAGTTCGGCTCGGAGCTGCTCTATGAGTCTCTCCGCTCTCTTTGGTTCCTCGGTGATGAGCTCAAGCTCTACATACTCTCCGAGACCATCGACATCGTCCACGGCGATCCTTATCTTATCGTAGATGTAATTCACGCGTCTCTTCTTGATGGTCATGAATTCCGCGAACCCGAGTCTCTCCACGATCCTCTGCATCGCGAGGGGGTTCTCCATCTTCATCGTGATCTCCTCCCTCGCCTTGGTGTGCTGCATATGCATCCTCGGGCCCTTGTATGTCAGTTCGGAGGAATCCCCCATCTTCCGCAATCTGAGGGCTTCGTCCGTCTTGCCGAAATCCCTGACTGGATGGCGATAATAGATGTCCTCCATCTCCTCCTCGGAGGTCTTGACCGCCCCGATCCTCTGAAGGGTCTTCTCGATCTTGTCGTTGCCCGGAGACAGGTACTTGCTCTCTACTTCCAACACGGCTCCAGATATCTTCTGATGGTAGATTAACTTCTCCCGGAGGAAACAAAGCGTATCACTGAGAACTGGAGAAGGGCCAACCAAAAGTTATAAGTCTCGACTCATTGATAGATGGGACCCCCGGTATAGGTGAATATCATGGAGCAACCAGACCGCGCCATAAAGATGCGCAAGGAGGAGCTCGTAGAGATCAAGCGGCTTTACGAAACAGTCATGACTTTTGCATCCCACGGAATGTTCTACAGGAGCGGAAGGATAATGGGCAATCGTATCGTCAAGACGACGGGCACTGACTTGGGCAGGATACGAGAAGTCCTGATCAAGGAAGGCTGGGCGATCGACCTCGTCTTTGAAGGCGATACCGTGTCCATATCCGGCTCTATCGAGGTGCACAGTTCTGACATGCCGACCTGTCATATGCTCAGGGGCATACTCGCAAAGGTGTTCGAGGAACGCACAGGCAAGGATGTGTATTGCCACGAGCGGAAGTGCGTATCCAAAGGAGACGATAAATGCGTCTTCATCATAGATACAGAGGTGCTGTAGATGTCTAGGAAGACCTCTGGAATACCAGGTCTGGATGGAATGCTCCAGGGAGGTTTCCCGTTCCCATCCGCAGTGCTCGTCGCTGGCGAGCCAGGTACTGGAAAGACCACCTTCGCGGTCCAGAGCCTGTTCCACGGTGCCCGCGAGGGCGAGAAGGGTCTTTACATAACTGCAATATCGGAACCGCAATGGCTCGTGCAGAAATTCCTTTCATCGTTCTCATTCTACGACCAGCAGCTGGTCGAGCGTGGGATTGTGAACTTCATCGATATCGGACCGACGCTCATGAAGAACCCGAGCGATATGCTGGGCACTATAAAGAAGCAGATCGAACAGCACCATCCCGCCAGGATAGTGATCGACCCCATCACTCCGATGACCGATATGCTGCAATGGCGTGGCGAGACGAGGGAGTTCATGCACGAACTGTTCGCTTACCTGAAAGCGTTCGAATCGCTCGCGATCATCACCGCGGAGCTGTCATACGATGACATCTCCCACAGCCAGGAATCTTACATGGTCGATGGAGTCGTGATGCTCTCCTACCCTGAGGAAGAGAAGGTCAGGCGGAAGTTCCTCGAAGTCTTGAAGATGAGGGGGACCAAGCACACGACTGGAAGACAGTTGATCGACATCACCGACGAGGGGTTGGCTGTCCAGGCAGGCTTGAGGTAAGTCATTTCATGAGTGGCGGATATAGCCCTGCTCTCATCAACGGCAACTCGTACCTGTTCACGAAGAAGGGCGTCGAACAGGCCTATGATGCCATGAAGAAGATGCTCGCTGAGGGCAGGCGTGGGCTTGTGATCACCCGCACCCATCCGAGTCGGGTGCAGCAGCTGTACGGCTTGGACTGCCCCATCATGTGGATCGCCAAGAACATCAAGACGACCACAACCACCAGTGGTGTGATCAACCTCGAACCGACTAGGTTGATGAAGATACACAGCACGATCTCGGATTTCATAAAGGCGAACCCCGGAGCGACAGTCCTCCTCGACGGTCTTGAGTACCTGATAACCGAGAACGGTTTCTCGACAGTCATGAAGGCGATACAACTCACGAACGAGGAGGTGGCGATGTCCGGAGCCCTCCTTCTTGTTCCAGTCGACCCGAGAACCCTGGAGACGCAACAGTTGGGATACCTCGAGCGCGAGTTCTCTCTGCCAGAGGATAACAACAGGGACCGATGAATCAGCCCAAGCGATTTTCTAGTCGGACGCTACTCCCATTCTCGATGTCTGAGGTAAAGGGCTTGGGCAAGATCCACGTCATCACTGGGCCTGGCAAGGGCAAGACCACCGCAGCTTTCGGGTCGGCCATACGTGCAGCCGGCCACGGCATCCGAGTCGGCATTGTGCAGTTCATGAAAGCCGACGGCAGCGGAGAGGTCATCTCTGCAAGACATCTTGACAACATCGAAGTAGTGCAGTTCGGGACTGGCAACTTCATCGATTTTGGCCACGCTCGCGAGCACGATACCGCGAAGGCTGGCGAGGGTTTGCGACAGGCCGAGAAATTCTTGACATCCGGTGATTATGGTCTCGTGATCCTGGATGAGATAAGCGTCGCGGTCGACTTCGGATTGTTGAGCGCGGATGAGGTGCTCGCGGTCATCCGGTCGAGGAAAAGTGGCGTTGAGGTCATCCTGACGGGTAGGAACGTGCCGAAGTCATTCGTGTCTGAAGCAGACTATGTCTCCTTCATCCAAAGCGTGAAGCATCCGTTCGATAAAGGCGGCGAGGCCCGACGTGGGATAGAATGGTAGCGGTCAGCCCTTCTTATCCTTGAGGAAGAGGAGGTAGCGTGCCTCCTCTGTCGTGAAGACCGTGTTCTTCTTAAGCCCTTCATAATCGCCATCCGCGAGCATCCTCAGGATCATGGGTTGACCTCGGCTCATCATGAATATCCTTCTGAACGCGTCCTTCTCTATCTTCTCGTTACCCAGGAGTCTCATGGCGCTCTTCTCATCGAGCCCTTTGATTCTGAGCACCCTGACGGTCTCGTCATCGACATGCTTCTTGTGGTAGAACCAGTTATATGCTGGCGTCTCCTCCCTCGCGGTCACTATGATCTTCGTCCTTCCGTCGGATTCGATCATGGTCGTGAGGAACTCGACGACCTCTTCGGTTACTGTGAAGAAATCATCGAAAATTATGACGCTCTCCTCCAGATCAAGGGCCCGCTCATTCTCCGCGGATTGTCCTGTCACCTTCTCGGCGAATCGACGCAGCTTAACAAGGATCTCTTCGAGGGAGGTCTGCGAGTCCAGAGGGACCCATAGCGCATTGGTCTCGTCATGGGTCTGTATCAACCTTCTTGCGATGGTGGATGTGCCGGAGCCGCGATTGCCCAAGATGACCATTGCACGCGAATCAGACCTGAGGAAGTCTTCCCCACTCCTAAGCTCATCATCTCTTCCATAGAACTCTACAGGCTCTGGGGAATCGTCCATCATCCTGATGGGCTCAGTCTGCTTCTTCCCTATGTCGACGACCCCATCTTTTATGCGTGATACAATGGCAAGAGCCTTCTTCTTGCCCACCAGCTCCTCGATCTGAGCGCCTGTCATGGATTCCGCACTCTCTCCGCGCTGGACTTTGAGATGGGAATTCGAGATATCTCTCCAAAGCTCCGAGGCGGTCTTGACACCTTCTGCGGTGACCGCATAGACACTCATCCTTCTCTCATGACCCGTGACTCGGGCCCTCGACTCATCGACAAAACCCTGCTTCATTAGCCCCTTGACCGCTCTCGGGGCATGGGTTCGTGATATGCCGATGGCCGCTGCTATCCCTGCCTGTGTACACTCCGACGGGAATTCCGTAGGTGGTACGTCGGTAGCGAACCTGAGCAGGTGTAGAAGCACCCTATCATTGACGCTGAGCTGGCCAGCTTCAGACATCAACCCGCGAAATACCCTTGAGCTTATATAACCGTGCGGTCGCGATCGGTACCTGACACATGGTGGCCGACCTCTCGTAAGGTAGTTGGTAATGACCGCAACACGTTTATATACGCACTTATACGTTTGAAACCTAAGCTGGCAGGGCACTCCATCTCCCCGGAGGATGCATCGATGAGTCTGAAACTATTCAAGAGAAAAGCATGGTCTGATGATAGCGCTGTTTCCGAAATTATCGGCAATATACTCATACTAATGATAACTGTGATGCTGTTCAGCGGGATCATGGTATTCGTCAATCAGATGCCCGTCCCTGAATTGGCCACGAAGACCGATTTCGTCGGCAGCGTTTCGTTCGATGCTTCGGGTACGGAGGCGACCCTGACCATCACTCACTCCGGAGGTGCAGTACTTCCTGCCAATTACACGACCGTTTTCATCCTCATCGACGACGTGAGCTACACATACAAACTCTCTGAGGATGCAGAATTCACCCATGATTATTGGGCCACTGGTCTTGATTGGACCAAGACCTTCAATAGCACTTCATATTCAAGCGTAATAACCGTTACAGTCATCGACGATGTCAAGCACTCTGCCGTCTGGGTCAGCCAGCTCAGTGGCGGAATGGGTGGCGGACCACCTACCATCCTCCAGAGATATGTCGATTCCAATGTGAACACCCCGACTGCGGATTACATCAAAGCCGGAGATGATTTCTCACTGTTCGTCAAGGTCATCGATCTTGATGGCGATCTGGACACTACCACGAGTGGTGTCTGGGTCGATTCGAGAAGTATAGGTGGCGTCGAAAATGATACGTACGAGGTGGCAAGCGGAGGATGGTTCCGCTGGGATTACACGGATGTGACCGATGATGTGGTCAGTGTCGATGGAAAGGTTCTCATCATCCATGCTAAGGACACCGCAGGTCACGAATCCATATCCAATTTCAAGATATCTGTAATCGTGCTTCCTGTTGAACCCGGTGATGTGACCCTTATCGAAACTCCAACCGACGAAGGGGGCTTGCCGTCATATCTGACCTTCTCATCACCCATACTCGGCTCAGGCTACGGCGTCTATGGCGAGAACTTGACGAACAACACGCCTACGGAGAGGGCTGATGTGAACGATGCGAGGACAACCTTCGACAAGGATGAGAGAGTGTTCGTCCGGGTCGCGAGCACCCAGATGACCAACATCATGGGCCGGAACGATTTGACCCTTAAGGACACAAGGACGGGCCTCACTTACATCCCGACCTTCTTCAACCAGAGCGCTGTCAATGTCGATAACCCGTTCTATGTCTATGGATCGGCCGGATCAGCCCAGATATATCAAGCCAAGTTCAACACGTCCGGTCTGCCACCGAGTGCATACAGTATGAACATTTACCTGAGAAGTGCAGGTACTGACGAGGTCGTGTTCCAGACGGATATTACGCTCATAATCCAGCAGGAAGGCTCACCTATCACCTTCATCCCGCAAATCTATCTGTTCTCGGATGCAACGATGACCATTCCTTTCGGGACAAAGACGACTCCATACGATGTCAACGGTGGGACGCATACCATTTACGCAAGCATGAATGTGCAGGATGCCCAGAGCACCCCGCCATACCCTGTTGTCGGTGAGATACGGATCGAGGATTTGACCGGTGGGGCGGAGATATACGGAACCCCACCTGCTGGTGCGATGATCAGCAACTTCGTGCAGGATGCGACCAATGCATCACACCAGAGATACAGTTTCACGATAGATCTGAGAATCAACAATGCAGACCAATGGCTCTCTGGCAGCAACACTTATACCCTACGCATATCCAGTTTCAGTGACAATAATGAGGGGATATACAGCCTCGCGAAGCAGGTCTATATAAAGGCCAGCGTCAGCAAGATGGACTTCTTCACTGCGACGAACGGCATCTATTCGACCAGAGGTGGCAGTACCAACTTCGTGAACCCTGAATACATCTACTATATCGAGAACAACAACTTCTTCACGACCAGGGTATTGCACGACCAATCCAATTCCCCCAGTGCAGCAGCTATGTACTACATGACCGCGATGGCCGTTGGCGACCTCGATGGTGACGCCGATGACGACCTCATAGCGGCCCAGTTCAAGCCGTCAGGGTCAGGTTATGTCGCAGAGGGGCATCTGCTATACTTCGAGAACTCCATGAACTCCTATGGTAATTGGCAAGCTCCATCGTTCATCACCAGAGCAAGTGCGGACGATACGACCGTGAAGATCGAATGGATTGCCGCAGGAGACACCAATGGCGATGGCGATATCGATATCATGTATGCAACGGAGGCGCACAAGTTGTTCATCTACAACAACACATATGGTGCAGCAGCGGTGCGATTCCTCAGTTCCGCATATGGTTCGGGCAACGATGGCATCAGGAAGATCGATCTGAAGGACATGAACGGTGACGATGCTGCCGATCTCATCGTTCTTGCGAACGGAATCGTGTACGTCTATGACATCAAGAATTGGAGGACCACCCCGATCGCCACGATCCAGGCGACCAGCGGCACTTCGAATATCGAAGACTTCGATATCGCGGACGTCAATGGCGATGGGATGCTTGATGTCCTCACTGCGGATCCGAACAGTGCCTCTGGTAATAGCATCGAAGGCGTGTGGGTCAATTACTACAGAGAATCCACATCCCCAACGGTGAAGTTGCTGGACCAGACGTTCACTCCCGTTGTGACATATGGGGCTATCTCCCCGAGCACTCTCCCGACTTCGGTGACCTATACCCAAGTCAATGACACTCAGGCCACGGCTGTTCAAGAGAGCGCAGTTTCTGGTATTGCATCCGCGACATTCAAGGTCCAAGCTCTCACGGCTGACAAAGACCAGATATTGCATGTGACCGCTAGAACGGTCGGGAACGACGAATCATTCTATATCTGGTATTCGATCGATTCGACGAACGGCATCGATGGCAAGTTCACCCCAGTGATCGTGGTGACAAATGGCACCACTAATTGGAGGGAATACACATTCAGACTACCATCCAATGTCGCAGGTCACACCATGTTCATACGCGTGACGGACTCGCTCAACTCATACGGTTCTCTCCAAGATTCCCTCGAACTGAACTATGTCTCAGTCCATTCGAGCGTGTTCGGATCGTATATGACGACCAGGACGAATATCGTGACTGTCACGCCTGTATACGCATGCGTTAGAGCGATGAATATCGATGGCATCGGTTCACTCGAGATAGTTGCAGCGAAGAACGGCAATTGGTCGACATTCTATGCATCGGGCACAGGGCAATATGTCAGCGGCTGGAGCGTCACGAACTCGTACCTCTATATCTACGGTCCCGGTATGACATTGGTATCGCCGACATTATTCACCGTCGCTGATGTGAATGGTGACAGCTACTCCGATGTCGTGGCGTCCTTCACTCCGAGCAGTATCGGCAGTGCCTCTCAGATCTCCGTGATCGGCGTGTACATCAATATCGACAACTACTGGTATGTCCAGATCAAAGACCATTACGCTGGCTACCTCTCAGGAACCGAGACAGGATCGATTCTCTACTTGCTGGTATCCGATGTCATGCACGAAAGTTCCTAGTTGACTGAACGCTCAAAACCATTTCTTACCCTTGTTTTCGCACTGGTCAGCTAGAGCGCTTCCTGTATCAACTCGCTGACTTCTTGCGCCCTCTCAAGCTCCAATACTGCTAGAAGCTCCTTCGAGTTCTTCGAAGCATCCAGTATGCCATTGGCCATGGCTTCGACCCGCTTGCTCTCTATGAGTCTGAACCCTTGCATGCCGTTTATCACACGGTCCCAGAGCATCACGAACTCCTCAGGTGTTTCCGCATTGAAACTTCTGTGCCTGAGAGCCCAGGTCCTCGTGGAATGTCTGAAGAGGGCGGAGCCCGTGACGGCCGCACAATAGAGGTCCGTGTAGCTGACCTCATCCAGATCCACCGGTACGAGGGGTATTCCGAAATGGTCCGATAGCTCCACGGCTGCCACATAACATGGTGGCGGCGCAGCGACCTCTCCATATCTGCCCAATCTGGAAACATATATCTCCTCATATCTCGAGAGTTCAGGCTCGTAGTCATCGGGCAGGTTCCTCAAACCTTCTATCTCTTCCTTCGAGAGTGAGATCGCTACCTTGTTCGGCTGCACCTTCTCGAAAGCATCCTTGACCTTGTCCGTCTCGGATTTCAGACCTTTTATCACAGGGAGGATGTGGATCATGTGGCCATTCGCATTTATGGTGGTCATCGCTTTCATTGCATCGGCCTCTTCTCTCTCTTGAGTATGAGTTCCATCAGATCATCGGAATGGTCCACCCTTCTGAGCTCGTCCTTGGTCACGAGCGGTGTGCCATCGATCTCTTCGATGCTCGTACGTTTGTGTATGATTATGACGCTTTTCCTCTCCGTGACCCTCGAGAGGTTCCCGACGACCTTCGCCTTCTTCTCGGTCATCCTTGGATCCTCTCCTATGCCTGTGAGCAGAAGCAGCTCCTCTTCGCTCGCGAGAGCGTCGAATGGCGCCTTCCTGGTAGGGATGACGGAATAGCCTATCTCCCTCAACATCTCGAATATGTCCTTGTTGTGCCCTTCGAAATCCTCGAGTACTTTTAGGTTCTCGGCGACCTCCGCAATATACGTGAACGGATCGAGTGGGACCAGCAATGGCGCGTCAAGGAACTCCTCGATCCTTGATGCTATATCCATCATCGCACCCATTCCTGATTCGTACATCTGGATGGCCTTTCTAGACACGCCCGCTGCTTCAGCGAGGGTTCCCAATGACATGGCTCTCTCCTGCCTGATCTGCTTGAGCATCTCGCCATCGAGTCGGACATACAGTCCACCCGGGGCGGCGTAGACCAGTGGAGGAACGCCTTCGAGCATGAATTCCGCGAAGGTGCCCTCGGACACGATGGGCACTCCGAACCTGGTGTAGAGGATGCCATCCTCCAGCTCCGCAGAGCTGGAGTGCAACCCTATCACCGCAGGGCTCGCATTGAGCAGTCTGCCAAGAGTCTTGAGTTCCTCGGCGTCCTCTGATGATAATGAATCTATGTTGCACAGGGCCTTGACTATCAGCAGTTGTCTGTCTCTGCGCGCGACGAGGTCGAAGCTTATGCTCCTTAGATTGTGCGGGTTCGATACGTAGAATCCGCACTTCGCGAGCGTCTCCCTGGTCCGCCTGATCAACTGATCCCTGTCACTGGCGACGGATCTCCCGTGCCTGACAGGTTTGGCTCTTTGTTCCTGTAAGTCCATCCCAAGCCTCTGTTTCATCTGTACATCGCATTCGGCGACAGTTTCTCGTATCTCCGGATCTCGTTCTCGGTCATCGGTATGACGTTCTCCATGGCCGCTTCGAAGTACTTCATGCCGACCTTGCGCCCCTTCATCTTCTCCTCGTCGAGGCCGCTTCCTTCAAGGACGTAATCCCTTATCGCCAGCATCACAGCTTCGTTGCACACGGCCGATATCTCAGCACCCGTGTAGTTCTCCATCTTTGAGGCCAGTTTGTCAAGGTCCACATCGTCGTCCAAAGGTTTACCCTTTGTGTGTATCCTCATTATCTCCTTCCTGGCAGCAAGATCAGGTGGCCCTATGTAGACCATCCTGTCGAACCTGCCCGGTCTCAGGAGCGCTGGATCGATTATATCAGGTCGATTCGTCGCCGCGATCACCACCACGTTGTGGAGTGATTCAAGCCCGTCCATCTCCGTCAGCAACTGGCTTATGACCCTCTCGGTCACGCCGGAGTCGCTCGAAGTGCCTCTCACCGGCGCTATCGCGTCTATCTCATCCAGGAATATCACGCACGGTGCAGCCTGTCTGGCCTTCCTGAAGGTCTCGCGGACGGCTTTCTCGCTCTCGCCGACCCACTTGGATAGGAATTCCGGCCCCTTCACGCTTATGAAATTCGCCTCGCTCTCGCTCGCGACGGCCTTTGCAAGAAGCGTTTTGCCAGTGCCAGGTGGGCCGTAGAGCAACAACCCTTTCGGTGGCGTCGCATTCATGTGTCTGTATAAAGCGGAATATTTCATGGGCCATTCGACGGACTCCATCAATTCCTGCTTCGGTTTCTCGAGACCGCCGATCTCCTCCCATTTGACATTGGGCGATTCGACCAGGACCTCTCTGAGTGTGGAAGGCTGCATCTCGCGGTAAGCATCCATGAAATCCTCCATTCGGGTGCTCAGACCGTTCAGCACTTCGGTCGGTATAGACTCCGCCTCCAGGTCTATGGTCGGAAGGACCTTCCTCAGCGATCGCATCGCCGCTTCCCTGGTTAAAGCTGCGAGATCTGCACCGACATAGCCATGGGTCATGGACGCTAGCTTGTCCAGGTCGACGTCATCATCGAGAGGCATTCCACGGGTGTGTATCTGCAGTATCTGCAGCCTACCTTCCTTGTTCGGTATGCCCATCTCTATCTCGCGATCGAACCTTCCTGGTCTCCTCAGAGCGGGGTCGAGCGCGTTCGGCCTGTTCGTGGCCCCTATTACCACGACCTTCCCTCTGCCTTCGAGCCCATCCATGAGTGCCAGGAGTTGTGCGACCACCCTGCGCTCCGTCTCTGCAGTCACCTCGTCCCTCTTGGGCGCGATGCTGTCGATCTCATCTATGAATATGATGCTCGGCGCGTTCTCCGCTGCCTCTTTGAAGATGTCCCTGAGCCGCTCCTCGCTCTCTCCGTGGAACTTGCTCATTATCTCAGGTCCACCAATGGACGTGAAATTCGCGCTCGTTTCCGATGCGACTGCCTTCGCGAGCAGTGTCTTCCCCGTCCCTGGCGGACCGTGCAGGAGCACTCCTTTCGGCGCATCGACCCCGAGTTTCTCGAACAGTTCCGGATGCCTGAGCGGTAGCTCTATCATCTCTCTGACCCTGCTCACTTCGTCCGAGAGACCTCCGATGTCTTCGTAGGCGACCTTGGGTCCTTTCGCGGCCGCCTCCTTCGCGGGCTTCTCGCTGAGCTTGACCTCGGTGAAATTCTGGATCACGACCGCCTCTCCCGAAGGCTGATAGCTCTGGACCACGAGGTCGAACCTCCTTCCCATGACGTTGACTTCCACGAGGTCGCCTTTGACCATCGGCCTGCCCTCGAGAGTCTGGACCAGATATTCTTCTCCTCCCAGGAGCTTGAGCGGTTGGGTAGGCGCAAAAGTGGCTTTCGTCGCTGGCTTGGGCACGATCTTCCTTATGCCGACCTTCTCGTCCAGACCGGCTCCCGCGTTCTTCCTGGTGGTCCCATCTATCCTGATGGTGCCTCTGTTCTCATCCTCTGGGTATCCTTGGTACACGGTCACCGCGGTATTCCTGGTCCCTTCTATCATGACCGTGTCTCCCTGATCGAGTTTTAGAATTCGCATCAGTGCAGGATCCACCCTGGCTATGCCCTTTCCGTCATCGCCCGTCTTGGCCTGCACCACCCTGAGTATCTTTTCCTTCTTTGTCATTTCAAGCACCGATCATTTCCTGTTGATGTCATTGAGAAATGTGAGATGAAAGCGATTTCATGTCCCTCTCAAATCACTTTATCGCGACTTTCCTGGCCTTCTTCTCTGGAGGGGCGGCCTTCGGTAGTCGCACGAAGAGCACTCCGTCCTTCAGCTCCGCCTCGACCTTGTCCATCCGTACATTCTCTGGCAGAGGCACGGATCGGTAGAACTTCGAGAACCTGCGCTCCCTTCGGATGTAGCCAGATCCCTTGTCCTCTTTCTTCTCATCGACCTGTGTCTCCCCAGATATCTCAAGGCCTCTCTCGGTGACCTCGATCCTGAGGTCGTCTTTCTTGATGCCGGGGATCTCAGCCGTGACCAAGAAGTCCTTGCCGTTGTCCACTAGATCGATCAAAGGCTGCCTGATCATATCTGTCGTCATCGTCTGCGGCATGACGAACATCGTCTCCCATTCCGATCTGAAATCATCGAATATGCGGTCCATGTCGGTAAGCAACGACCACGGACTCACCATGCTGGGACCCCAGTAGTCAGAGGTCACCAGTCCTTCGCGCCTGTCCTTCCTTCTTATCATCTCATCCACCTATGAATTTCGATGAGGTTCTGGACCTCAAGGTAAATTATGTTTGCACTTCTATATGAAACTTATGGCTTGTTTGCGAGGGCCCCGCGCATTGCTCTCCTGCCGAGCAAGACTCCTCATGCCCTCTTCTGGAACACTAATAATACCTGGTTATGATATCCTCGCTGAATGCCTGGAGTGCTCAAAGGCCGCGAAATCATCGTGGATGACCAATCCGAATCGAGTCAGGTCTACAACAAGGGGTACTACGGCGTCCCTCAATCTGGCGGAAGCCTCAGGATGGACATCATGGAAGCCACCTACCTGGTCGAATGTGGGCGGCTGGAGGTCTTGTCCGATGGAAAGCTATTGAGCGCCGGCGAACTCCTGAGACTCGCCCACAAGACCTCGGAAGGTTTCGAAGTCAGATATCTCGTCTACAGGGAGCTGAGGCAGAGGGGCTATATCGTGAAGCTCAGCAGCCCCCCACTGGATTTCAGGGTGTTCCCCAGAGGCGGATCGCCCAACAAGACCCCCAGCAAGTGGTGGGTCGCAGCCATATCCGAACGGTCCACGTTCGACCTGGGCGACCTGTTGACCAATCTGGACCACACATCCGATGTCAGGAAGAAGCTGCTCCTCGCAGTCGTGGATGAGGAGAGCGATGTGACATATTACGATGTCAGGCGTATCTCACCAAAGGGCCGGTTGGGCGCTGTCGATCTCAGTGTCCCATCCGAAGGTTTGCTCATGGCAGACAGGGTCCTCGTGGATGATCCAGACTCTTTGAAGGCTCTGCACGGAGGGCACTACTTCGGCAAGATGATAGGTGCCACACTGCAGTTATCACTGATCGAGGCGGTCTTCCTGACGGAGCTTGGCGTCCTGAAGCTCAGGGACGCGAAGACGAACCGCCCGCTCAGCCTCGCGACTCTCAAGAAACGTGCGCGTGCCGTGCAACCAGATTTCGATTTGCGCCTCAACGCCTTCAAGGACCTGAAAGGAAAGGGGCTGATAGTCAAGACCGGGTTCAAGTACGGTTCCCATTTCCGCGCATACGAGGGTGACCCTGACAAACAGCACGCACGGTTCCTTGTACATGCCGTGCCAGAGAATTATACCTCCATGTGGCCGGAGGTCAGCAGGGCCGTGCGATTAGCTCATGGTGTCAAGAAGGAGATACTCCTGGGACGCGTGAAGAAGGATGCGGTCGAATATGTCTGCCTGAACAGATTCAGACCGTGATCATATCCTGGAGCTTCCGCCTGATTTGTAGAGTTCATCTCTCCAGGGTACCTGTCTGTAGCGTTTGCAGTACTCGTCGATCCTGTTCCTGTGCTCCATCGGCGGCACTATGCCCTTGCACTCGATGCCGAAACGATCGCAGTCGTAGCAGGATACCATGGCATTGCTACTAGCCCGTGCGGACTAATAATCGTTGGCACGGCAATCCTAACGTATCACAGGAGTTTGCCCGTGAGGTCCACGAGTCTGTTGGCGTATCCCCACTCGTTGTCATACCATGACAGAATCTTCGCGGCATGACCCTTACCACCTATGACCATCGTGGAGAGGGAGTCTATCACGCTCGAGTGAGGGTTGCCAACGACATCCATCGAGACGATCGGTTCTTCGCAGAACTCCATCACGCCCTTCATCGGTCCATCCGCCGCCTGCTTCAATGCTGCGTTGATCTCCTCCGCCGTGGCCTCCGCCTTCGTCGTGAAGCTCAGGTCGGTCACCGAGCCCACTGGTGTCGGCACCCTGAGCGCCAGACCGTTCATCTTGCCCATCAGCGCGGGAATCACCAATCCGATCGCCTTCGCGGCTCCGGTCGATGTCGGTATTATCGAGAGTGCGGCCGCCCTGCCCCTCCTCAGATCCTTGTGCGGAAGGTCGATGAGCTTCTGGTCCCCGGTGTAAGCATGGATTGTCGTCATCATGCCCTGCTCGATGCCGAATGTGTCGTTGATTATCTTCGCCGGAGGCGCCAGGCTTCCCGTTGTGCAGGACGCCATGCTCACGACGTTGTGGATCGTCCTGTCATAAATGTCCATGTTGACGCCGATGACCAAGGTCGCATCTGCATCCTTGGACGGGGCGGATATGATGACCTTCCTCGCGCCGCCGACCATGTGCTTGGACGCCTTCTCCTTGTCAGTGAACAATCCAGTGGATTCTATGACGACATCGACACCGAACTTCCTCCACGGGATCTCAGAAGGCTCTCTGATCTGTGTGATCTCGAACCTGCTGTTGCCCACGGTGACCCCTGATGCGTCCTTCTTGACCTCTTTGCCGATCTTGCCGTAGACCGAGTCCCACTTGAGCATGTATGCCAGTGAATCAAGGGGTGCGATGTCGTTGACCGCAACGATCTCGAAGTCCTTGCCGTACCCTTCCTTCTCGATCGCAGCCCTGTAAACGTTCCGTCCGATCCTACCGAATCCGTTTATCCCTATCTTGATCAAAGTGTTCTCCCCGTCACGCCTAAGGTCAGGGCTGCATAAAAAGTTGTCCGTTTCACTATCTTGGTCTATGCATGAAAACGAAGACGAATCGGGTTTGGGGAAGGAGTTTTCCAGTCAGAATATCAGAGCTGGACTTCGATACCGAGCTTCTCAGTGAGCTCCTTGTACCTGTTCCTGATGGTGACCTCAGTGACGCCGGCTACGTCCGCCACCTCTCTCTGCGTCCTGCGCTCGTTGCACAGGATCGACGAGATGTAGATCGCGGCCGCGGCCACGCCCGTTGGTCCCCTTCCGGAGGTGAGTTCCTTCTTCGCGGCGTCCTTGAGTATCTCCGCCGCCTTGGCCTGGACCTCTCCGGAGAGTTTCAGCTCCGAGCAGAATCTGGACACGTAGTCCTGAGGCTTCGTAGGCATGAGCTTCAGCTTGAGCTCCCTCGTCATGAACCTGTATGTCCTGCCGATCTCCTTGCGACCGACCCTGGACGAGTTCGCGACTTCATCTAGGGTTCTGGGCACATTGCATTGCCTGCAAGCTGCGTACAACGATGCCGCGACGACTCCCTCGATGCTCCTGCCACGTATGAGGTTCTTGTTGACCGCCTTCCTGTAAGTCATCGCGGCGGTCTCCCTCACATTCCTCGGCAGCCCCATCGAAGAGGCCATGCGATCGAGTTCGCTCAGTGCGAACGCGAGGTTCCTCTCGGTGGCGTTCGATACACGTATCCTGCGCTGCCACTTCCTCAATCTGTACAACTGGGCCCTGTTCCTAGTCGGGATGCTCTTCCCGTAAGAATCCTTGTTCTTCCAAGATATCTCTGTGGAGAGACCCTTATCGTGGATGGTGTAGGTCATCGGCGCACCGGTCCTCGCCCTCTTCTCCCCCTGTTCCACATCGAAGGCCCTCCATTCGGGCCCTTGGTCTATCAGCTGGTCGTCCAGGACTATCCCGCAGTCCTCGCAGACGAGTTCTCCTCGCTCGTAGTCTCTCACCAGATGAGCGCTGTTGCATTCAGGGCATCTCTCGACCTGCTCAGTTTCTTCTCTTACCTTTGCCATGGTCCCACTCCTGTTGAACGTAGACTTCCTTGCCGAGCACAGCAAGGGTCCTGAGTTCTCTTCGCGGTTCTATTGCCACATAAGGCGACCGGGTCGGACCAAAAACTTTCACCACTCTTCCGACCTCCCCCTTCAAGTTATCCCTCACGATGGTTCTTACATTCGGCGCGAACCGAGCTTTCACAATGAGCCTCCCGTCGTGGGAAATATCCTGAACCACTCCGAGAAGTTGCACCGTCTCACCGAATCGTATATATAATTTGTGCCGAGCGCCCTATGTGTATAGTTATATATAATGTTTTTCTCAAGGTATTTAAGGTTTGAGCATATATCTGGGTCATACTGGAACCGGTCCCGTGCATGATCGATCGGCCTTGAGAAGGTTTACCATGACGAATATTCCCAAGAGTCATCCTCGATACGATTCCCTGGTGCTCAGGGAGCGGCTCGTCGCAGGCTATAACGATGGTATAGTGGCTACACAAGGACTGATAGCACATGGGCGGGGAGAGATGTTCTACTACCTCCTCGGTGAGAGGACGACCAAGGAGGCTCGAACAGCAGAACGGGCCGCTGCTGCGCTCATGCTTCTGGCGAAGAACCCTGTCATATCCGTCAACGGGAATGTCGCTGCGCTGTGCCCTGGCGAGGTCGTTCGTCTGGCGGAGGTGACCGGTGCGAAGATCGAGGTCGGCCTCTTCCATAGGTCGGATCAGCGCGTTGCGAAGATACAGGCGGTTCTGGAAGATCATGGTGCGAAGGATGTGCTCGGCTTATTGCCCGATGCACGCATAGATGGCGTCGACAGCATGCGAGGGCTCTGCTGCGGTGACGGCATCCACTCTGCTGACGTCGTGCTCATACCGCTCGAGGATGGGGACCGTGCCGAGGCACTGTCGAGGATGGGGAAGAAGACGATCGTCGTCGACCTGAATCCGCTGTCGCGGACTTCGCGGTCAGGAACTGTCGCAATCGTCGACGAAGTCACCAAAGCGCTACCAGAGATATCTCTGTTCGCAGAGGAACTGGAAGATGATGCATCCGAGCAGGATCGCTTGCTGACGAATTATGATCGCGATGCCAATCTTCAAGCCGTGATGAATGTCATGCAAGGCAACCTCGGCAAACTGGGCTGATCCATTCTAGCCTTCGCCACCTGCGCGCAAGTGACGATGTAGATGACCGGTCGGATATTCTGCACACGATGCTTCTCTATTCATAGCGACTGAGATGTCGTGATTCGAAAACTGTTATCTACCATACAACCGATGCGATTCACGATATCATGGCCAAGAACGAGCTGGTCGAAAAGGGCGTACGCAGGATAGAATGGGCACGGGCGCATATGCCAGTGCTCGCGAAGATACGCGATAGGATGGTCAAGGAGCAGATCTTCGAGGGGCTCAAGGTCGCCATGGCCCTTCACACGGAGGCCAAGACTGCCGTGCTCGCATTGACGATACAAGAGGCGGGAGCGGAGGTCCGCCTGTCCAGCTGCAACCCTCTTTCGACCGACGATTCGGTCGCCGTCGCACTGAACGAGAAGTACGGGCTCGAGACCTATGCCAAGAAGGGGCAGAACAACAAGGACTACTACGCCTCTCTCAACAAGGTGTTGGACATGAAGCCGGATTACGTCATCGACGATGGGGCCGATCTCATATTCCTGCTCCATACCAAGCGCAAGGAACTTCTTTCGAAGGTCAAGGGCGCGAACGAGGAGACCACCACCGGAGTGCTCCGCCTGAGGGCAATGGCACAACAGGGCGCGCTCAAGTTCCCAGTGATGTCCGTCAACGACGCATATATGAAATACCTGTTCGACAACCGTTATGGCACTGGCCAGTCCACTATGGATGGCTTCATGGCCGCGACCAACCTGGTGATTGCTGGCAAGAACTTCGTGATCGCGGGCTACGGATGGTGCGGCCGCGGCATAGCCATGCGCGCGAAGGGCATGGGTGCAGATGTCACCATCTGCGAGGTGGACCCGATCCGGGCCATAGAGGCGAAATTGGACGGGTTCGCGGTAATGCCCATGAAGGACGCGGTGAAGAATGCCGATATACTGGTCTCGGCCACGGGCTGCAAGGACGTCGTGACGACTCAGGATATGAAGGCCATGAAGAATGGTTGCGTCCTTGCGAATTCTGGACATTTCGACAACGAGATCTCTAAGACCGATCTGATGAAACTGGCCAAATCGAAGAAGAAGGTCAGAGATTCGGTTGACGAGTATGTGTTGAAGAACGGCAAGCGACTCTACCTCCTTGCGGATGGCCGCCTGGTCAATCTCGCGGCTGGGCAGGGTCATCCCGCGGAGATCATGGATATGAGTTTCGCCATCCAAGCGCTGTGCCTGGAGTATCTGGACTTCAGCGCTCAGACACTGGAACCCGCGGTCTACGATGTGCCCGACCATCTCGACGATCTCGTCGCTCGGCTGAAACTTCAGACGGCGGGCATCAAGATCGACAAGCTGTCAAAGGAACAACAGCAATATGTCCGGAGCTGGAAGGAAGGTACATAATAGTGCACCGCACCGGTCCGCGCAGGCCGTATCAGGACACTTATCGCCGTTAATCGGACTTGTCCCATGAGATTTTTCAAGTATCTTGGGTACAATACGGGACACTCGGAGTGGCGGATCTTGCGGAAGAACAACTTCCTTGGCGTCTATGGACACACTGCTATCGACATCATCTATTCCTCGGACGAATTCCCTCGACCTAACACCTGCGTGGAGCTGAAAGGTCGTAAGGAGCAGTATGGAGGTACTGGCGCGAATGTCGCCAGGATCGCAGCATCTCTCGGGGTCCCGACCGCCCTCGCGAGCCACGTGGGGGATGATTTCCCGAAAGAGTTCATGGAATCGCTCCGTGAAGAAGGCGTCGACACAGTGGACGTCGTCAAGGTCAGGGGCCAGAGGACCCCGTTCGTGATCATGATCTCCGACAAGGGGCACAACCAGATAGGCTTCGTCGAGCAAGGGGCCGTGCTCGAGTCGGAGAAGTTGCCGCTGCGGACACATACGGTGGACTCGTCGCAGTTCGTGCATGTGGGCACGGGTCGTCCAACCTACATGCTCAAAGTGGCCAGACGGGCGAAGCGTAAGAAACGGACTGTCTGCTTCGACCCCGCTCAGGAGCTGCACTACGTCTACACTCCAGAGACATTCAAGCAGGTGCTGGAGCAGAGCGACATCTTCTTCGCTAACTCCTCCGAGTTGGAGCGGGCGAAGGAGTATCTTAATCTGAAAGAAGATCCGGAGCTCCTGTCATATGTCAAGATGGTCATCCATACGAAGGGTGCTGACGGTAGCAGGATACTCACAGCCGATGACGATCTGATTGTAGGTGCGATACCGCCTGACAAGGTGACGGATACGACGGGTGCGGGAGATGCCTTCCGCGCAGGGTTCTACGCGGGTCTCTCCAAATCCCTGCCTATAGAAGAATGTGCCTGGATCGGCGCATCCGTGGCTTCCTTTGTTGTCGAGAGCGTTGGTGCTCAGAGCGCGCTCCCTTCCTGGGACATGGTACAGAGAAGGGCTGCGCGGAGGAAGTACGTTTGAGTGACGGGTCAGAGACAAGCACTGCTCAACCACTGGATGAGAAGATCATCGAACTTCTGCGCAAGGCGAAGAGGGTGAGCGTTCTCACAGGGGCGGGAGTTTCCGCGGAGAGCGGAATACCGACTTTCAGGGGTGCTGGTGGTATCTGGGCGAAGTATGATTATAGAAAACTGGCGACTCCCGCGGGATTCGCCGAGGACCCGGAACTCGTGTGGGAATGGTATCAACTCCGCCAGCGCGAGATAATGAAAGCGCGCCCCAATCGTGCGCATGAGGCGATCTCGCTGATGGAACGATACTATCCCGAGTTCACCGTGATTACTCAGAACATAGATGGTCTTCATCATCGTGCGGGGAATTCAACCGTCTTGGAGCTCCATGGCAACATATGGCGGATGAGGTGTGATCGCGACCATGCCCTCATGGACATTTCAGAACCTCTGGATCATATACCGCCTATTTGCCAATGCGGCAGCATACTCCGTCCGGATGTGGTATGGTTCGGCGAATCGTTGCCGACAGATGTCCTGGATGCTGCGTCGAGATCCGCATCCGAATGTGAAGTCATGTTCGTCGTGGGAACATCAGCTATTGTCTACCCGGCTGCAGCGCTCCCTGTACTCACCAAGAATTCGGGAGGGTGCGTGATCGAGGTCAATCTCGAACCGACCGATGTGACTACCTACGCGGACGTGTCATTACGTGGGCGCGCGAGTGAAGTCTTGCCAGAACTCTGGACTGCGGTCGTTAATCCCGAAAGCTTTATCAAATGACAGCCCATTATACTGCATTGGTGAGCACCAGATGGCAGTGGGTTTTATACTGATAAGCACCGCGCCAGCGAAGGAGCACGAGGTTTACAACGAATTACTGAAGGTCAAGGAAGTGGTCGAGCTGCACCCTCTCTTCGGAGAGTACGACCTGATTGCCAAGATCGAGGCCGAGGATTTCAACCTGCTAGGGCAGGTTGTGGTCGATAAGGTCCGTTCGATCCCGGGCGTCATAGACACCAAGACCTTGACAGGTATTAAGTTCTGAACTTCGATGCGGGATTCAAAGGTGAGCTAAATGGAACTACTTGAGTTCATGACGGTACTACTGATGATATTCGGCCTGTTCATGCTGCTGGCGGGCGTGTTCACAGCATACTTTGGCAGCGGAAAGAGCAGAATCATCGGTGTAGTGCTCCTGGTCATAGGCCTGATCGTCGGAGTCTTGTGGGCGGTCATGTGCATTGACTCAGTCGCAGTAATTGATGTCAACCTGAGCAAGGTGATTTGGGACGCATTCCTGTATATCTTGGCAGGACTGATCGGAGCCCTCGCAGCGGTTGGCGTGTTCCTTCTTGCGATAATGAAGTCGTAAGAACGCAAACCTTTTTCTACAAACTATTCTTCTACCTTTTGATGAGTGTCCAGATAGTTCTTGGTAGCAAGAGCGATATGAAGGTGGCCGAGAAGGCGGTCTCAGTCCTCAAGGAACTGGGAATACCTTATCGGATCGCTGTGGCCAGCGCGCACAGGACCCCGGAGCTGGTAGACCAGCTCGTGACCGAAGCCGATGCTGAAGTGTTCATCGCGATCGCGGGTCTGTCCGCAGCCCTGCCGGGTGTCATCGCATCTAAGACGGTGAGACCGGTCATAGGCGTCCCCGTCAGCGGGGCGATCAACCTCGATGCCATACTTTCCGTCGTTCAGATGCCCCCGGGCATACCAGTGGCCAGTGTCGGCCTGGATAGGGGAGAGAACGCGGCATTGCTCGCAGCATCAATACTTGCGCTGAGGGACGACAGAATCTTGACCGCGCTGAAGGCGTATCGTCAGAAGCTCAAGGACAAGGTCATCCAGGATTCCAAGGAAGTTGAGTTCTAGATGTTCGACGCACAGAAATTCATCGACCAGCAGATCGCCAAAGTGAAAGAGGACGTTGAAGGCACGGCGATAATCGCAGCCTCCGGCGGAGTGGACAGCACGGTATGCGCGGGTATCGTCAGCAAGGCGATCGGCGACAGACTGCTCGCAGTCTATGTCGACACCGGTTTCATGCGCAAGGGCGAGAACGACTCGGTCGACAAGATGCTCTCTCGTCTGGGGGTCAACCACATCATTGTGGATGCCAGCGACGAGTACTACGAAGCGTTGAAGGGCGTCACGGACCCGGAGCGGAAGAGGAAGATCATCGGCGAGAAGTTCATACGCGTATTCGAGCGTGAGGCGAAGAAGTTCGGCGCTGAGTACCTCGTGCAGGGAACCATCGCACCGGACTGGATCGAGAGCGGTGGCGGACTCAGGGACACCATCAAGTCCCATCACAACGTGGGTGGTCTCCCGGCCGATATGAACCTGAAATTGGTGGAACCACTCAGGGACCTCTACAAGGACGAGGTCCGGAAGGTCGCGCGCATGCTCAAGATCGAGGTCGCGGAGAAACAGCCTTTCCCGGGACCCGCGCTGGCGATAAGGGTTCTCGGTGAGCCAACGCGCGAATCCGTGGAGATCGTGCGCGAGGCATGTGCCATTACCGAGGAGGAGATCGAGAAAGCCGCAGCCGCTGGCAAGATGAAGCTGCCATGGCAATACTTCGCGGTCCTCCTCCCGATCAGGAGCGTCGGAGTGCAGGGCGACATAAGAGCGTATGGTTACACGATAGCCGTACGCGCGGTGGATTCCGTGGATGCCATGTCCGCAGTATACTGCAAGATACCGCACGAGATCCTCGAGACAATATCCACCAGGATATCGAACAAGATGAAGGACAAGGTCAACAGGGTCGTCTATGATATAACGGACAAGCCACCGGGCACAATAGAATGGGAGTGATTGTCCCCCAAAGGACCGGCAAGTCCGGGACCCTTCTCTTCGTTCTTTAAATACTCTTCATATTCCATCTCCCGCACTGGCTGCGGTCTTGCGAGCGCATTCTCTCGTTCCTCAGCAGAGGCTATATATCTACTCCATGTTCCCTCCTTCATGCGCATATTGGTCGTTGATAATGGCGGTCAATGGACACACCGGGAGTGGAGGGTGCTCAGGGATCTTGGCACCGAGTGCGAGATAATACCGAACACGACCCCGGTCGAGAACATCCATGCGGACGGCTTGGTCCTATCCGGTGGAGCGCCCCGCGTAGGCCTGAACCAGGAGAGCATGGGAAAGTGCGGGGATTACATTCAGAAGGCAGGCATACCCGTGCTCGGCATATGCGCAGGTCATCAATTCATGGCATGGTTCCTCGGAGGCAAGGCCGGACCATCCAAGGTTCCAGAATTCGGCAAGACCATGGTTTCCATTGATGATGAGGACGACCTCTTCAAGGGGCTGCCCGACACATTAGTGGCATGGGAGTCTCACAACGACGAGGTGACGGAACTTCCTCCGGATTTCATCGCGCTGGCTCACTCTGACAATTGCCAGGTCCAGGCCATGAGACACAAGACGAAGCCGCTTTTCGGCGTGCAGTTCCACCCCGAGGTAGAGCACACTGACAACGGATACGATATCTTCCAAGCTTTCGTCGATGTCTGTCAAGCACACAAGAAGGATTGAGTGATGGATCAAGAGGCGCTTGAGATTCTGAGAGAAGCCATCGAAACGAGGTTGAGAAGCGAATCGGTCGAGCGTTCTATCGGTCGTACTGTCCGCAGGCGAGGCCTCGATTTTTCCGTATATATCGGCATGATGAGCGATATCAGAGACGTCGCGGGGTCCAGAAAAATCTCTTTGGATGATGCTGCCGAAACCCTACTGGAAGAGGAATATCAGGATCGCGAGTAGACAGCACACTGCCAGTATCACACCGATCACGAACATCGCAAATGCCGTTTTCTTGTCCGATCCGAAGGCAATCGGCACTGGGCCGACCATCACGACCCCTCCATACTTGGTCTCCGCTGGGCGCGATATTCCTTTCCTAGCAGGATAGTCTCCTGCCTGTACGGTATCTATCTGACTCCTTACCATCACGAAGAACCCTGTCATGAAGCTCAGCACTATCAGTGCAGTCCCCAGCATGAACAGGCCACTTGAACCTGAGAATACTGGGAATATCAGAACGAGCGAGACCTCTCCTTCTCCAGACGCCACGGCTATGCCTATGATCGCCAATCCCGCGACGAACATGAGCACTGGAATCATGATGCTCGTTCGCACCGTTGCTCCCATGTCGTTCTCCTGATGGTCAATGGCTCGCCCTGGACTATTTAACTTGCGGGAAGCCAGTCACGCAGAAGCCTTTTATTGACCCCTTGCGTTCCGGATTCGGGAACAGCAGTGGTCACACTAAGGGATCATCTCGTTGACATACTCGAATCGAAGGATTTCTCGGTCAGCGAGAAAGACGGTTACCTCTACGGCTCGAGGGATGATATCTCCGTCGTGGTCCTCGCTGCCAGTGATATGTTGATGGAGGATGTAGAGGATTTCATCAGCAATGTATCAGATTTCCACGGCCGGAAGATAGTCGCGTCGCTGTCGAAAGCGGATGACGGGGTCCAGGGATTCCTGCAGAAGAGAGGGGTCCATTATTGGGGGCGCGAGGAGCTCGAGCATGAGATAGGCAACCTGCAGCTCCAGACTGTCAGTGGCGGGATCGGCAAGAGCCTATTGGACGATATAATATCGGACGACTTCCCCCAGAGACTATCGGAACCGCCCGAGCAATCAGTCCCGATCATCGTCGAGAGTGCAGGCGATCTGGCGGAACGGATCGTCAAGCCGAACTTCATGCTGGAGGATATCAAACATCTGGCTCGACACGAGGTGCAGGGTTACAGATTCGACCTTGACCTGGTCCCTCATTATCTATTTCATTATGTGCTGAACCTGGAGGGCGGCAAACAGCGGGCAGGGATCGTCGCTGTAAACGCGTTGACGAGTCAGCTGGAGACCTGGCGTTGGGGTTTCGAACTCGTGGATTCGATCGATGCTCAGCACACGAAGCGGGAACCGAAGATCGACCAGGAGAAAGCAAACGAGTTGGCCCGAGAAGAGATCGCGAAGGAGTTCAGGTCGTTCACGGAAACGGTGAAGGATTACGGACATTCTGAGATAATAGAACGCAAGAGATCCTCCAAAGATCCGATGATGATAGATCCTAAGGGACTCGTGTATCTGCCTGTCTGGTGCATCGAAGGCAAGAACGGCGCGATGATCGTGAATTCATCTAGCGGGAAGATCATCAGCGAGCACTTGCACGGTGCGGAGACTAGGCAAGGTTGAGCTTCCGGAATCGTTCCATTATGCCGAGCCAGTGGGACCCGCGCCAATACACCTTGCCGCAACCCCCGCACTTCCAGAACTTGTCGTTGCTCGCGAACGCCCCTTCGGGCACGGAACCATTCGCCTCCTCCTTAGGGAGGCTGACCAGCTCTCCGTTGCACTGCGTGCACCTTATAGTGTCCTCGCTGAACTTCAGACCGAACTTCTCGCGGACCACAGTCAATTGCGCCTCGAGGTCTTCGGTTTCTATCAGCATGGCTCCAGGTTCCTTGGACAGTTCCTTGTCTCTGGTCAGGACGAATCGGTTATCGGCTCTCGCGGCTGCTGCGATCTGTTTATCATCCATCGTCTTGTCATAGATTGTATCGTATCCTAACATCCGGAGCCATTTCGCCAGGGATCCAAGCATTTGATCCACGGCGAACGTCGGTTTCGGCACATCTTCGCTCATTTGACCACCTCATATCTCACGAGGACCCCGCTTCCGAGGACCTCTGCCCCCTTCAGTCTGAGTGGCACCATTTCCAGTGTTTCGGAAGCGCCATCTCCTCCAGCAGGGGTCGGCGCCCGCTCCCCCCCAATGATGATACTTCCTATGAATATGTTGACCTCATCGGCCAGCCGATTTCTCAGGAATGACCATATGATGGTGGAGCCCCCTTCTACGAGCAACCTCTTGATGCCAATCCTCTCCAGGATCGGAATAAGGTTCGGTATGTCCACATCGTCCCTACCGCATCGGATGGTCTTTGCGTTCGGGAATGTCTTGGAGCATCCCTCGTTCGTGACGATGATCGTCTCCGCCTTCCCGTCGAAGACCAATGAATCAGATGGCGTCCTCCCGTTGGAATCGAGGACGATCCTGATGGGGTGTCTTGGGGTCTTGACGTACTTCTCCTTCACAGTCAGTTTAGGGTTGTCTGAGATGACCGTTTCCACCCCGACAAGTATGGCATCCGAGGAATTCCTCAGCATGTGCACCCTCTTCTTGTCCTCTTCGTTGGAGATAGGGGTCTGCCTTCTGGTCTTCAATGCTATCTTGCCATCTGCAGACATTGCGCAGTTTATTGTAATCTGCAAGAGTACCATCTGGAAGAACCGTTCGCACTGCTAATAACTTTTCGGGACAGAGGCCAGTGATCCCGAAGACGATCCCTCCGGTAGCCATGCGTCAACGGGGTCGGTGCACACACGGTTCCTGCCCAAGACGCATTTCCCAACACTTATAAGCGGACCATCTCATTTGGGCACCGATGGACGGAGACGATATCAAGATATACGAGATCATGAAGAAGGACTTGCGAGGCGCGACCATCATAGATGGTTTTCCAAGCGTCGGCTTGGTGAGCTCCATCTCTGCTAATTACTTGATCAAAGTGCTGAAGATGGAACATATAGGAATCATGGATTCACCACAGTTCCCGACCGTCTCCTTGATACGTGACGCACAACCGTTGAGCCCTGTCAGGATTTATGCCGGAGATAAGGGCCCACGTGGCGATCAGCTGGTGGCATTCATCTCTGAGTTCCAAGCCCCAGCGAACCTTGTCCGACCGATTTCAAGAGCGCTTGTGGATTGGGCCATCGAGCAGCGGTGCAAGATGATTGTGTCTCCCGAAGGGCTCGTGGTAGACCCCGAGATTCGGGACAGTGCGGACATCTCAGATGTTGTGTTCGGGATTGCAAGCACATTGCGTTCGCGCGAACTGTTGAAAGAACATGGCATACGCCCGTTCGAGGAAGGCGTCATTTCCGGAGTCGCTGGAGTGCTCCTGAATGAAGGGCGGAAGAGGGATTTCGATGTCATTACCATTCTCGCAGAAGCTCATCCAGACTTCCCCGATGCGAAGGCGGCTGCACTCGTGCTCGAAGCGATCGACAACATTCTCCTGGGCATTGATTTCGATGCCAAGCCGCTCTTCGAAGAAGCGCAGCGGATCGAAACGCACATACGGGAGATTCAGAAGCAGGCCGTGGTCAAGAAGGACGATAAGCCCGCCGCGAGACCGCCTATGTATGGCTAGACCGTGCTGATTCTGACGAGTCCGCCATCCTCGGAAGTGACGAACCTCCTTCCCAGGAATCTTTCTATAACCCAGATGTTGGTCTTCGCATGCTCTGTCAGCTCCTCGGCCAACATGGTCGACTCGCCATCCGCAAGAGCCATGTATGGTAGCAGTTGATCAAGTCCATGTTCATCCACAGTGGCCCCTGAATCGATGGTCTCCATCAGATCGATCGCGCAGGATTCACCGATCGTCTCGGCCCGCACACCCTTCTCTCCAAGAGTCGATTCACCCAATATCGAGTGCTCATACCTTGCAGCGAGGACTATCCCTGCACCGGTACTGCTCCCGGATGTGATCTGCGATTGCACCTTGACTCGATTGAAATTCACAAGGGATTTTAGGGCGGAGTGTTTCATCCTTGTGACCACATGTTCTGGGAGATTCTGTGCGAATGCGATTCCAAGGATATCCTTCAAGTCTCCTCTCGTGCCGAGATCCACAGCGTGCAAGCCTCCAGATGGAGCGCAGGTGGCAATGATCGCCCCCCCACCTTCTGGATAGAATCCTCTCGATTCAATGTCGAGCTCACAGGAAACACCGAATCTCTCTAGTTGTGGGATATGGACTTGGGCGACGTACTCTATGGGAGGAGACCATCGGACATCCGTGCCACCTCGGATTCTCATCCTTACAACGGATTTAGAAATGGACGCTGGCAACAGACATGTCTGGAGGACAAGTGATACGCTACCTGCTGTACCGACATCGAATTCGAAATCCCCTCCGGTCAGCTGGCCTGGCTCGAAGGAGATCGCATTCGAGCCAACGTATAATCCTTCTACCTCGGCGTCGCAGAGTTCCGCGGCCGCTTCTATGCTGGTGAGATGCTGTGGTGACAGGCCAGGACTTGGACGGCCTGCTCGTATGTTCGAGACATGAACGCTCTTGCGCAGGACTGAGGCAAGCGAGACCGCCGTCCGCAGGATCTGTCCGCCACCCTCTCCATGAGATCCATCGATCTCGATCATGAGCTCTCAACCTTCTTCTTCGAGAACCTTTTTACGATCAAGTTCACGAGGAAGAACCACGTCATCATTACAACTGCCAACCCAATCAGACCCGCTGCGAAATACAGCAGCCATTCAGGAGCGGACTCGTCCCCGCTGGCAACGATGATGGCGAGGCCCAACCCCTCGGCTACGAATGCGCCGAAACCTAGTGCGAAGGAATATAGTCCCATCGTTGCCCCATAACATGTGTCCTTGGATGAATCTGCCATCAATGCAAGGGCCGCGGGAACGAACGCGCCGACTCCAAGGCCCATGATGCCTAAAGGAATCATGCCGAGCAGTTTGAATTCGATCTGCCCATCGACCATCTCATAGGCGTAGTCCGAGAAGAACAACATCATCACGACGATCCCGAATATGCTGAAGACACCGTAGGCCATGACTGGTATCCTACCGATCCTATCGGAAACCCTTCCCCAGAATGGTTGCAGGAGACAGAGCGCGACGCCAGCCGCCCCGAACATTATGCCTATGGTCGCCCCCGAAATATCCTCGCTTAGCATGATTCTCGGGAGGTATGTGATTGCGAGACCTAGCAGAACCGCGATTATGAGCCATATCGGGAACATCAGTCGGATCTCTCGAATCTTGAAGACGATCTTCAGACTCTGGAACCCTCCCAAATGATCGTTTTTCTTTATCGCTCGTTCCTTCTTGACCAGTGATTGTAGTAGAGTGGCCGAAGCGGCGAGTAGCAGCGCGACGATGATGAATCCTGCGATCGGTCCAGCATAATCGATCATGAAACCGCCGACAACTGCGCCGACTATGTATCCGCTGAAAGTCGCGTAATCAAACCATCCCATCTGTCTGCCGCGATCACAACTGTCCGCATGGTCTGCGATCATCGCGATTGCGGGTGCGATTGTGGCGGCAGCCCCGATCCCGTGGATTCCGTGCAAGGCCGCCAGGTACCAGACGTTGTTCGACAGGGTGTATAGGGTTACTATAATGGCCGCTAGCGCGGTCCCGAGGACGATTATCTTCTTGCGTCCAATCTTGTCGCTCAAGATCCCGAAGTAGTTGGCGGTCAGCATCTCCGCCAATGGATATGGGACAGCAATGATAGCCACATTGAGAAGCGCCTCGTAATCATTCTGGTACGGGACGTAACTCGCGATCAGCAGGAGGAGCGCTCCGAAAGCTGTTCTAAGGAAGAACGTGGAGAGATAAAGCACTCTGAGGTGCCAGGGAGTCCGTATCCCCTTTCTATTGGACATGCCGAACATCTGAACTGAGGTCAGCTGATGTAATTACTTAACACTTATGCAGAATGGCTGTAGCAATACCCTGGCCCCAAGGAACCCCTCAGAATGGTTTAAGTAACCGATGGACATAGTCCCGCATCGGGTCCAACGTATGGCAGTCGAGGCAATCGGCGTCCTGGTACTAATCGCCTCCCTGATCGTGATTCTGATCAGCTGCGAGATCTTCGTGAATGGCATCGAATGGCTCGGATGTCGGCTGGGGCTCGCGGAGACCGCCACCGGCAGCATTTTGGCCGCTATCGGGACCGCCATGCCCGAAACGATAATCCCGATCATCGCGATCTTCTTCATGAGCAATGGTGCCGGCGAGGAGATCGGCGAAGGTGCGATTCTCGGGGCGCCGTTCATGCTCGGCACACTCGCCATGTTCATCGGCGGAGTGTCGATATGGTTAGCCTGCAGACGCGGGAAGCGCGGCAAGTGTCTCGTGCTGAAGGCGGGGCACGCCGAGCGGGATCTCAAGTTTTTCATGTCCATGTACTTGATTGCGCTCCTCACGGGCCTTCTTGGATTGCAGGATTCCTTCGATACCAAGTACATCAATTGGTGTGCTGCCGCAGTGCTTCTGCTCGCCTATGTACTCTATCTCCAGCGCACCCTGAGAGATGAGGCCGACATGAGCGAATCATCTTGCCCGACCCTTTACCTGGGACGCGCAGTCCGAAAGGCGCCTCCCAAAGGTATCGTCGGCATGTCGATGATTCTATTTCAGGTCACAGCTGCACTCGTCGGGATAATCATAGGCGCCAAATTCTTCGTAGATGAGGTGGACGCGATATCTGAATCCATCGGGATCTCACCGATAATACTCGCCTTCCTGATCGCACCAATCGCAACGGAATTGCCTGAGAAATTCAACAGTGTCATCTGGTACTGGCGCGAGAAGGACACGCTCGCCCTGGGGAACATAACCGGTGCAATGGTGTTCCAGAGCAGCATCCCGGTCAGCATCGGTCTCCTCTTCACCAAGTGGTCCCTGGAACCGATCAACATCGCGAGCATGGTCATAGCTCTCACGGCGGCGGGTTGGATATTATATTCGGTGACGGTCAAGAAGCGCGTGGAGTACAAGACTCTGATCGCTTCAGGATCCCTTTACATTCTGTACATCATACTCCTGTTGATGTTCCCTATTCATTCGTCTTAGTAGCTGAGCTACTAAACGTTTGAACACCTGGCCAGACTGCGCTCCAGATAAGTTATAAGTACGCACCAGGCATATCCACGCCCGGATGGGATGCAGACCGATTCACTATGAATTAGTTGGCATCTTCTTCTCAGAACGAGAAGGGAAGACGGGATGAGTGCGGAGTCCGAGCTGCTGTTCCAGATGGGCGCCATCATGCTGCTTGCGTTCGTGGCTGCCACGCTCGCTGGCAAGCTGAACCAGTCGGTCATGATCGGATACATAGTGATAGGTATCTTCATCGGCCCGAAGATGAGCTTCGAAATCTTTGGGCTCGAATACCGTGGTTTCATAAGCGACACGAGCCTGATCGAGATACTGTCTTTTGTCGGGCTCGTGATGCTGATGTTCTTCGTCGGCCTGGAATTCTCCTTCTCCAAATTGAAGAAGACGCGCACGCCCGCGATAATCCTGGCCATCATCGATGTGAGCGTGGGGCTGTTCGTTGGATTCATATTCGCATCCTTCCTCGGGTGGCCATTGATCGATTCGATCTTCCTTGCTGGTGTCATAGCGATGAGCAGTTCCAGCATAGCCATGAAGGTGCTGTTCGATCTGAAGCGGATGTCCAGTCCGGAGGTGGAGTTCCTCATAGGTTTGGTCATAGTCGAGACGTTCATCGCGATGCTCATACTCGCTGTCGCGAGCGGCATGGTCGTCAGACCCGACAGCAATCCGATGGAATATGGGCAGTTGCTCCTCGGCATGGCCGCGTTCTACGCCTTCTTCATATGGGTCGCGATGTGGGCCGTCCCCAGGGTCGTCTCGTTCTTCAACAGCATAGAGAACGACGAACTCTTCATACTGTTCGCGCTCGGAATAGTCTTCCTCACATCTGGGTTCGCCGCAGCGATGAACGTGCCTCCTATCATAGGGGCGTTCTTCATCGGGATGATACTCGCAGAGACGAATGTGTCCGCGCGTATCCGCTCGAAACTGGAGTCATTCAAGGACGCATTCGTGGCGATATTCTTCACCTCATTCGGGATGATGATCGACCCTGCGATGTTCTCCGATGTGATTTGGATGGTAGCCATCGCCATCCCGCTCGTGCTATTCTACGAGATATTCGTCATATCTTCGGTCACATACTTCCTCGGTTTCTCGGCAAAGGCTGCCACAACAATCGGTACCAGTGCTACTGGAAGAGGCGTCGAGTCCATTCTGTTCGCTAGTGTGGGTAGCAATGTCCAAGGCGCGACCATGGGCTCCCTGCTCAATCCGTTCGCAGGCGCTTTCTGCTTCGGCATGAGCGCGGTCACTTCGGTGTTCGTTAAGCACTCGACGGCTCTGGCAAACGCTCTCTCGAAGGTGATTCCTGCCCCATTGAAATTCTCTGGCTCGGTCATATCCAGAACGCTCGGAAAGGCTGTGATGCCCTCATCTATTCGGATATTCAAAGGCGCGAAGATAACTGGCGCACTCCTGCTGTCGTTTGTGATATTATGCACAATGATCCTGATGGTGAAGCCACCTCTACACCTGCTGCTCGTGGGCTGCGGGATCATAATGACGTTCGTGATATACTTCGTGATAAGGTTCGAAGTGAAAGAGATTGTAAAACACGTGAATTACTCCAACCTCGGGGTGAGGTCAGAGCGCAAGAGCGTTATCGTGGATCTGGTGTCGTGGTTGATATTCGGCTCTGTTCTCTCAGTCCTGATAGTGGTCTCCATATGGACGTACATGTGGCAACTGTCCCTGGTAGTAGCCATCTCTTATCTGGTCGGTCTGTTCTATCTCATGTTTGCAGCGCACAAGCACCTGTACGCCGAACAAGCCGCATTCATCCCGCCCATATACATGATGCCTCGACATGAGATCAAGGAAGATGATGAGGGGAATGGCCACGCAAAACCTTTGCCGAAGGCGGTGTACGGCGTCGTGAAGACGCTTCCGAAGAACATGCGACTGTAGTAGCGCTCAGAGCGACACTTGGGTCGCTGATCATCCCTGATGAAAATTGCTCTCCGAAGACCGCATTTGGCCATCAAAGATGGTTTGGCCGAATATGATAATCATCATATCTTCTCCTGGTCAATCACCCTTCAATGACCTGGAAGTCACAGGACGGCTATACTGCAGGGTTGTATAGCGGCGTTCTCGCGATCGTCACTTTCTGTGTGCTGTATCCAATTGCAGCTTACCAGGACCCAGACTATAGATTCCTTGACAACTACCTGAGCGATCTTGGTGTAGGTCCAGGTGCATGGGCTTTCAACTCTGGACTTATCGTGACCGGTTCTCTCCTCGCGGTGTTCGCAATATTTGGGGTGTACCGAGCGATCGGAACTGGCATATGGTCCAAACTGGGCACGGCAGCACTCGCAATATCTGGTGCATTTCTGGTATGTATTGGAATATTCACCGAGGATTTCGACGAGGTCCACACATTCTTCTCGTTCGCTTTTTTCATAACACTATTGATCACACTCGGGCTGATGTCCGTTGTCATGATCAGGACCAAGGCGCTAGGTTCCATAGGCACCGGTGCGTCGATAACTGCCTTCATGGCAGGGGCGGCGTTGATCCCGCTCGGGGCGAATCCATTCACGGAGACCATTGCTGTCTTGATCATACTGGCATGGGGTTCTTTGATCACGGTCCTTATATTCCTGAAGGACCAGGTTCAGAGCTCCGGCGAACCACATCTACGCCGTTAAGTGTGCCCTACAATCATTTTAAAACAGTAGTGCAATCAGCATCGCTAAGCAAGCCTGCATCACAGGCTGGAATAGAGGTCGAACGAAATGAAAGCCAACGAGTACAGGGAACTTGATGAGAAATATGGGGCGCACAACTACCACCCGTTGCCAGTCGTACTGTCCAAGGCAAAGGGCGTTTGGGTCTGGGATGTCGAGGGAAACAAGTACATCGACATGCTGAGCTCATACTCCGCAATCAACCAGGGGCACCTTCATCCCAAGATTGTCGCAGCGGCTATCGAACAGCTCACAAGGATATCCCTCTCGTCGAGAGCGTTCTCGAACGACAGGATGGGGCCGTATCTGAAGAAGCTCTGCGAGATCAGCGGTATGGAGATGGCCTTGCCGATGAACACTGGCGCAGAGGCCGTGGAGACCGCGCTGAAACTCGCTCGCAGATGGGCATATCAGAAGATGGGGGTTCCAGAGAACAAGGGTGAGTTGATAGTATGCGAGAACAACTTCCATGGGAGAACCACGACCATCATCAGCTTTTCATCGGATCCAGGTTCCAAGAAGGGCTTTGGCCCTTACACGCCAGGCTTCGTGACCATTCCGTACAACGATATCAAGAGCTTCGAGAATGCGATCACCCCGAACACGATCGGTATCATGGTCGAGCCGATCCAAGGCGAGGCCGGTATCAATGTGCCATCTCCTGGCTACCTGAAGGAGCTCAGAAGGATCTGCACCGAGAAAGGCATACTGCTCATAATCGATGAGATACAGACGGGGTTCGCCAGGACCGGCAAGATGTTCGCCTTCGAACACGACGGGATCAAGCCGGATATCCTCTGTGTCGGCAAGGCTCTCGGAGGAGGACTGTATCCTGTATCCGCCGCGCTCTCGTCCAGGGAGATAATGAGCATGTTCACACCCGGGTCGCACGGTAGCACATTCGGAGGCAACCCGCTCGCATGCGCGATAGCAGAAGCCGCCCTGGATGTCCTTATCGAGGAGAAGCTGACTAAGAGATCCACGGAGATGGGCGAGTACTTCGTCAAGAAGTTGAAGGAAGTCAAGACCCCCAAGATCAAGGAGATCAGGGCAAGGGGGCTGCTCATCGGTGTAGAATTCCACCTCGGTGCAAAGGAGACTGTCAGGCCTATCTGCGAGAAGCTCATGCAGAACGGAGTTCTTGCGAAGGACACACATGAGAAGACCATCAGGTTCGCACCTCCGCTCACGATCACAACGGATGAGATCGACTGGGCGATGGAGCGGATCAAGAAGGTCTTCGAAGAATATTGATAAACATCACTGCACGGGGGATTTTGCATCCCCGTGGCAATCTTATTTTTCTTGGTTGCGTCATACCTCTACTGGGAGTCATATGGAAGTAATGCGGAATGGCAACCTGATATTTCTGCGTCTCGATCACGACGACGATATTCTGGCCAAGGTCCATGAGATCATCGCATCTGAAAAGTCGACGATGGTCTTCACAACCGGACTCGGTATGATACATGATTTCGAGCTGGGGTACTTCGACAACGGGCAATATCTGAAGAAGCACTATGCTGAGCCACACGAGCTTCTCTCGGTCCAGGGCTCCGTATCTTCTGATGGAGAATCAAGGATCCATATTCACATCACAGTCGCAGACAAAGCACATGAGTCATTCGGAGGCCACCTACTATCTGGACGTGTCTGGATGAGCAATGAATTGGTGTTGTTGACAGTCGATGGTGTACGATCAAGACGAGAAATCGATCCAATCAGAAAGGTCGCAATCCTTCACTTTCCATGAAGTGGATATTCGCTAGAGCAGATCCTTGACCATCAATATTTCTGTTGATTCGACCTCGAATCCTGCGGACTTGTACATGCCAAGAGCCTTCTCGTTCTCAGCATCGACCATCAGCAGGACTCGTTTGGCTCCTTGAGACTTGAGCCAGTTCACACTATCGAGAAGGAGATTCCTACCCAACCCCTGCCTGCGATGTGATTGGACGACCCCCAGGATGGCTACCCATCCTTCTCTCACATCTCTTCCTTCGGTCTCAGGTTGCCTATCCTCACTCATAGCGAAGCCAACCGTTTTCCCATCGTCCACTGCGAACGTGACTGCAAACCTGTCGTTTGTGGCCTCGAAGAAATTCTTGAACCTGTCCATTGTGACGGGCGCGTAATTGAAATGATCCACAAACGATTCGTTTCGGACATCAACAATTCTCGAGGAGAGATTTTCGATATCATCCTCGATGAGTATGTGCTCAATCCTAATGCCCTTCGGAAACACGGCCTCCTCCGGTTCGCAATTCCCTTTTCGAACTATTTCGTAATACCTTCGGACTTCACGGAAGCCCGAGTTCTCCAGCAATTTCTTCTTCCAGGAGTCAATCTGATAGCACGGTATCTGCGTCGCGGATACACCACGACCTACGAGATAATCGAGGGACTTCTCAAGAAGTGTTTCTTCGATTCCGTCGCATCTATGATTCCGCATGATCTCGATGTATAGATACGAATCTCTCAATCCATAGGCCAGTCTGGCCTGGTCCACAAATCCGTTTGCATGACCAACAGCTTCTCCATCGATGATTGCCAGCCAAGCCCCTTCCGGGTCGTAATCGCTATCGAGAAAAGTCTCCACTCTCATCTCATCTGGATTTACCATTCTTTGCGAGGGTAGACCTGCTCTTGAATCGTTAGAGATCTTCGCCATCGACTCGACGTCACTCTCGGTCGGATGTCGATATTCTATTTCGGGCATTATTCTCACCACGGATATGTGAGCCATTTGAATATAATCTTTTGAGGCCTCTTGTCCGGAGAATCAGGGAACCAATCTCAATTCTAAGGATGTAATCATCAATCCAGGTCATCTCTGACAACTCGCCTTTTCTTTCCGCATTCCAGACAAGAATCTCTATGGACACAGAGGGTTCCTCCGCACTCAGGGCATGTCCATCTTATTTTTTCACTCGCAACAAATTTCCTTATCCCATTTTCTTGAATATTTTCAAGGTTCTCGATCATGCTCATCCCATATCTGGTTCTGTATCTCTTATCCAATTGTTTCATTCTTCTACATGGGAATTTGTCGCATGTGAAACAGAATCTCGGCGTTTTCAGATTCATACACTTTCTAATAGTGCACTTAGAATGATGAGCCTTGTTCGGATTCTCATAATTACACCCTAGACATCTGTTCTTCTCTCTCTGATGGCCCAGACAGATCGCACAATTCATCCCACATGGTGCGATTAGCTTCAGATTCATGACTACTCCTCCGCAGATTCAGTCAGCTATTCTCCAGTCAGTTCGAATAGACATTCCTATCGTCGGTCGAGAAGGGCGCCTCATGTTTGAGGCGGTGGGGCCTCCTCTCCCTTGTCGCCATTCTTCCTGATCATGGTCACGTAGAGCCCGATCAAGATCGCCGCACCCAATATTCCCCCTATCAGACCCATGATGAATCCTGACAAGCTGATGTCATCACCTTCAGAACTCGATTGGTTCTCAACATCTCCAATTCTGTCCACCGTCTCATCAAGCAGGTCCTGGGTGATATTGAGCGACTCGCTAATGGAAGCCAAAGAGATCAGTAGTGCCTCTAGTTCCGCATCAAACGCTGATTGATTGTCATCTGCACTGTCAAGGCCAACATATAGCTCCTGAATGTCATCTCGCACAGCAGCGAGGCCATCGGATAGTTCGTCGAGGGAGGCCTGTAGCGTTTCGAGATCGTCCTTGCTAGCATTCAGATCCGACCATATTATGGTCATGTCCGCGACGATCCTTCCGAGATCTTCTTCCAGAGCAATCAGTTCAGTCCACAGCTCGGGTACTGGATTCTCGTAAGTGATCGTGATGCTTACACTGCGCGAGTTTCCTGAAATGTCCTCTGCGGTCACCATGATGGTGTTTTCGCCCTCCGAGAGCGCGAGGTTCATCGAGAATGCACCGGTCAGATCATCCACAGCTGCAATCAAGCCACCGATTGAGAGGGTTGCTCCAGGCTCTGTAGTCCCGGATACGGTGATGGTCGGTGTGTTGGTGGTGGCGCCCGAAATCGGCTCATCGACAGACAGTGCGGGAGGGGTGACATCCGGTGCTAGATAGGTATTGACTCCCGCTCTCTGGGTTATTCCATCATGCTGCAACCATATGGCGATGGTCGTTCCCGCACCACCTGAGGCGACATCCGGCAGCTCTCCCTGTCCCATGAACTCCTCGATGAGCTCTGGCTCACCCCAGCCAATACTGGTCGTATACAAATTCGCATAGACGCTGTAGCGGTAGCCATCGAACTGTGTCCAGACTGCCACTGCGCCCCCCTTATCATTGAGGGAAATCGCAGGAGTGCCGGCGTTATTGTCGTTCTTCTCAATCAGTTCCGCCGTGCCCCATCCTGAACTTGGAGTGTATCGATTCGCATGGATGTTGTTCCGTATACCATCCGATTGGGACCAAACGGTGATAGCGTTCCCGTCATCGTCCGTTCCGACGTCCCAGGCGAGGACGTGTCCCGTATCATCATTCTCGACGAGCTCTGGTTCACCCCAACCATCTCCGGCGACGTACCTGCACGCCAATAGACTGGCGGTCGTGCCGATCAACTCCTGCCAGACGACGGTGGCATTACCTCCTTCATCCATGGCGATTCTCGGATTTCCCGCAGTCCCGTCATACACATCCTCTACGAGATGTGCGGTTCCCCACCCTTCACCGATTTTATATTCATTCGCCCAGGCCTCGTAAATGGGGCTAGCCCAGACCTTCCAGACCACCACGGCATTGCCCTTTCCGTCCATGGCTATCTGCGGGTAGCTGGGGTTCCCAGGGTAATCGTCTCCAATGATCTCCGTTGGTCCCCACCCCTCACCCTGGACGTACCTACTTGCGGTCACGTTGACGTGGTAACTATCGAACTGCGTCCAGACTGCGATCATATTATCTTCTCCATCTGTCGCAACAGACGGGCGAACACCTGATGCGGATGAGGCATCCTGCACGACTTCAGGTGTACTCCAACCCATGCCTGGTCGGTACTGGCTCGAGTATATCCAATAGGGCCCCACATTCTGACTCCACACGATAGTCACATTGCCATTGGTGTCTGCAGCAATTGCAGGCGACTCGAGCAACTCCCACGAACCAAACTCGATGGTGCTTGCATCCGTCCATCCCTTGTCTGCGATGTACCTGCTTGTCATGACATTGATCGTGCTGACGCCATCGTACTGTCCCCAGACAGCCATGCCATTTCCATTCCCATCAACGACCACACTGGGTGCAGTGCAATAACCTATACCATCGTCTATCAATTCCGCTGTGCCCCAGTCGGATGCGACCTCCGCAGAGGATGGAACTGGTGTCATGAGCGTTCCACAGATTGTGATCAGAGCCAACATTGATACGAGCAACTTCCGACGCATTGTCTCCCCATAAGGGCAATGGCTACACTGACTAAATCCCTTTGCAGGGCAACCCTGAAGACGAAATGAATTCTCTGGACGAAGAAGCATAGGAGTGCGGCTGCCGGGATTCGAACCCGGGCTTGAAGCTTGGGAAGCTTCAGTCCTAACCACTAGACTACAGCCGCTTGTATTGCACGAATGTGGCATTTTGATTTAAACATATCCGAGCGGAAGGCGGTCTATTATGATTCGATAACGGACAGGAAATGGTAGCCGTCTCTCGAGACGATCTCCTTCGAATCCAACCTGATCGGGTATGAGAACATCGGTCCGTCCGTCACCACCGTGTGATACTCGCCGTTCTCTCCCGCTGCATCTATTCCTATGGCTTCTATCTCACTCACGACGCTCGGTGTCAGTTCCTTTCCGAGGTAACTCTTATCCAAAACACCGTCCTTGACGGATACGATCCTGGCTTCGAAACCCATTGCGAAGAACTCGGCCAGCAGTTCTCGTCTGCCCATTTTCCAGAGCGGAAGAGCCGCCTTCATCCCCTTCTCCAATGTGACCCTCTCGACCCATTCCCTGTGACCTTCGAGGTCTATGTCACCGAAGACACCGTGGGTTATCCCCAGCTTCTTCAGTTCATCCAGGGCATCTTTGAACTGCCCTTCGTACCCCTCCCAGGAGGCATTCCTGGTCATCAGTGGGATCCCCATCGCTCTGGCTTGGCTGTCAATCACGGAGACGGGCAATCCATGCCCCCGCGACCTATCACCGGTCTCGATCAGCATGGTCAGAAGATTTCTGGGCGATGCTCCGAGCTCGATGGCATGGAACAATGCGAGTGCGGAGTCCTTACCTCCGCTCCACGAACAAAAGAATGGTGTTTCGGGAACCAGCGTCTCTACTTCACGTTCTCGAGCTGGCTTATGATGTTCCATATGAGCGTCCGCCCGTGGAGGGGTATGTTCGGGTCATTGGCTAGTTCGTCGAGGATCATGATCGCGCTCGCGCTCCTGATGTCCAAAGCCTCCTCTTTGTGCGACAGTCTCTCCTTTGCTTGTGTCGCACCGCGCCGGATGTTCCTCGGGACCGAGTTGTCCTCGGCCAGCTGGTCCAACACCTCCATGATCTGTCTAAGCTTTGTTTCCATATCCATAGCGCTCACCTTCGAAAGTGATTATTAATGAGAAAGGCGGAGAAGACTATTCCTTCTGCTCTTCCTCAACATCGACCTTGATCTTGCCTCTTTCCTTGAATGTGGTGACGACCATGAAGGTCTTGGTCTCCTTCACACCGTTTATGTCTGCGACATCGTCGACTATGAACTTCTTGAGTGCTCCATAATTAGGGAACCTTGCCTTCGCGAAGATATCCGTGTCTCCTGTGACCAGGAATACATCCTCGACATGGTCGAAGGACGCGATCTTCTCCGCGACATCGTCGGACCCCTTCGTGTCGATCTTGAAGCTGATCAGGGCCGTGACCTGTTCTTCTCCATAGTACGTCGAGATGATCTCCTCGTACTCCTTCTTGTCTTTATCTTCCATGTCTTCGCCCCCCGATCGAGGATGCCTCTATCCGCGTGGTGCGGTTATCCGAGCTCAGGCGCCCTTAGGGTCAACAAGAGCCTTATCCTCGGCATTCCCGGAAGGGACTGCTTTGATAAGGGTCGGTACGAGCCCGATGTTACAGGCGTGCGCCTTCGAATTCCTCTTGGAGGTCTATGATCACCTGTTCAAGGATCTCCTCCAAGCTGGCGCTCCTGTACTCTCTCATTCCACCAAGGTCACTCTGAACTCTTGCAACATACGATGCGTTGCTCTTCAGAAACTCAACGTTGCACAAGGGCTCTTCCATCCGTGTTCACCCCATCTGGCCCAGGCACCACCCGAGGCCATGGTTAGCGCGCTGGTGCGCCATATATCCTCTATTATTTAGACCTTTCTTAAAATGCTTCCGGTCACCCGACTAGCCAGAAAGCGATCTGACGCGAGTCCAGGTCGGATGATGGGGCCGTCAGGCCTGATCCACCCCCCAAAAAACATGCCATCCCTGATTGGTTTACAATGTCCAAGTTCGACCAATGCCAGCAACCAAGTATTATATATCGCGGCGACCGTAATCCCCAAATCGATGAACTCGGCAGCCAATAGCCTTATCATAATTATAGGCTGATTCTTGCCCCCATTGCCGAGTTTGTATTAGAGGCCTTTTGGAGGGATTTGTTGTCATGAAGAAGTACTACCGAGAACCTGCCGGCGAGACCTTTTCCGGCATAGAAGAGGAGGTTCTCTCTCTCTGGGAGCGGGAGGGCATGCTGCTCGAGGTCAGGGAGCGGATGCGCAACGGTATCCCGCTGTACTTCTGCGAAGGTCCGCCGACCGCTAAGAGCCCACCCCATTTCGGGGACGCGCTCACGCGCGCGGTTAAGGACGCGTTCCTCAGATTCCACATAATGAACGGTCGAAAGGTCCTGCCCTACATAGGTGGTTGGGACTGTCATGGACTTCCAGTCGAGCTGGAGGTCGAGAGGTCTCTAGGGCTGGAGTGCAAGGAAGATATCGAGCGATACGGGATCGAACTCTTCAACGCACGATGTCGCGAGAGCGTCCTCCGTTACAAGGGCGATTGGGAGGAGATGAGCCGTAGGGTCGGCTACTGGATCGATTTCGAGAACGCCTACATGACCATGTCTAACGAGTACATTGAGAGTGTATGGTGGTCCGTCAAACAATTGCATTCGAAGGGATTGCTGGTCAAGGACAAACAGGTCGTCCCTTACTGCCCACGGTGCGGGACCACCCTGAGCACGCACGAAGTGGCCTTGGGGTTCGGCGAGGTCGAGACCAGATTCGTCGTCGCCCGCTTCAGAATCGACACGTTAGATGCCAGCGCTCTGGTCTACACCGAGACACCATGGACCCTAGTGGCGAACGCCCTGCTCGCGGTCGATGGAAACCAACGATATGTGCTTATCGAATCATCGGGCGAGAGGTTACTCCTGAGCGACCGTAGCTCGAGGGCATTGTTGCCTTCATGCAAGGTGCTTCGCACCTTCTCAGGCACGGAGCTGGTCGGTCTATCCTATGTTCCACCGTTCGATTACTCGGGGCGGCCCAGCGATTCGTTCAGGATCGTTCATTCCGACGAGGTCACCAAAGAGGAGGGCACCGGGATAATGCACGTGTGCCCTGCCTGCAGCTCGATAGATTTCGAGATATCAGCGGCCGAGGGACTCGAATTGTTCGATCCGGTCGACGATACCGCAAGGTTCACACAGAAGATCCCCGAACTCGCTGGCAAGTCGGTCACAGGTTCGAGCACCGAAGTGATACGAATGCTCGAGGGTTCAGGGTCGTTGTTCAAATGGGGTCTGATGAAACGGTCATCACCTTTCTGCTGGAGGTGTCAGACCCCGCTGATCTACAAGCTTAGGGACGCCTGGCTCATAAAGGCATCAGATGTGAAGGACGAGATGTCTCGATTGAACGAGAAGATCCGATGGGTGCCTGAGACCTTCCAGGACCTCAGGTTCGGAAACTTCATCGCTGACGCCAAAGACTGGGCCGTTAGCCGGAGTCGGTACTGGGGGACTCCGCTGCCCATCTGGAGGTGCACGGAGGGCCACGAACATTGCGTGGGTTCGGTCCAGGAGCTAAGGGAGATGTCTGAGCTCCCGGTTCCAGATGGATTGGACCTGCACCGTCCCTTCGTGGATGATATCACCCTGAGGTGCCCACAATGTGGCAAGAGCATGAAGCGTGAGGAATTCGTCCTTGACTGCTGGTACGATTCCGGGTGCGCGCCATTCGCTCAACATCACTACCCGTTCGAGAACAAGGATGCGTTCGATTCGCACAGGTCTTTGGATTTCATATCGGAATCGGTGGACCAGACTCGTGGGTGGTTCTACACACAGCATGTGCTGAGCACCCTGCTGTTCGATGCCCCTGCGTTCACTTCCGTTCTGGTGATGGGCAACGTGCTAGGTGCCGATGGGAAGAAGATGAGAAACGTGCACAAGAACACGGTATCGCCGTCAGAGGTGTTCTCATCCATCGGTGCGGATGCATCAAGATTCTATCTCTTGGGAAGCCCGACATGGGAATCCATTCAATTCTCAGAGGAGGATGTGAGGAAGACGATGGTCGGCACGCTCAAGACGCTCCTTAATGTCTACGCCTTCTACGCTTCCAATGCCAACGCCTATGGTTACACTGGCCAGGATGCCGAAGCCAAGACACACGACCTGGACACGTGGATCCTCTCCAGATTGAACACTACCATAGTTGATGCCAGAAACGGGTTCGACGACCTCGAGGTCCATTGGGCGGTGAACTCTATCATGAAGTTCGTAGAGGATTTGAGTAATTGGTATGTTCGCAGATCCAGGCGCAGGTTCTGGGTCGATAGCGATCCGCTCGACCGCTTCTCCGCGCATTCCACGCTCCACGAATGCCTCATGACATTGTCCATGATAATGGCCCCGATCACACCTTTCTTCGCGGACTGGCTCTACAGAAATCTGAAAGGGGCAAAGGGGAGCGTGCATCTCGAGGACTATCCGGTCTCGGGCGAGGAACATTCCAACAGACCGCTCGAACTGCAGATGTCCGTTGTTCGGAGGGCGGTGGAAGCTGGCCGCCTGGCCCGTCAGAACGCTAACATCAAGCTGAGGCAGCCGCTAGAGGAGGTCGTGATAGCCGCCAGCAGAGACGATGTCTGGACGCTACGCAGATATGAGAAGATGATCTCCGAGGAACTGAATGTCAGATCTGTGAAGTGCATGGAATCTCGGGAGAGCATGGTGGAGTATGCCATATCGGCGAACCTCAGGACCCTTGGCCCGAGGTTCAAGGAAGGGGCCGAAGAGGTTTCGAAGCTGCTAGAGATGGTCGACGGCAGCGAACTGGTGAAGCATCTGAAGGCGAAGGGAAGGCTGCGCCTGGGAGGTTACGACCTCTACGAGGAGGATGTCATCATCAGCGAGACGCAGAAACCAGGATACACCCACGCATCGATGGATGACCTGCACGTCTACTTCTCGACCCAGATCAACACGAAGCTCAAGATGGACGGCCTGGCGAGAGAGGTCATCAGGCGCGTCCAGCACATGCGCAAGGCGCAGGGCCTGGCCTTTGACGACCTAGTGGTCGTGGAGTATTCGGCCCATCCGGACATCGAAGCCGCTATCGTCGCCCACAAGTCGCGCCTGGAGACGGAGACGCATGCGAAATCCTATTCGAAGGCCACCTCACTCCAAGGGGCCAAGAAGTGGACGGTCAACAAGATGCCACTAGAACTGGTGGTCAGGATACTTTGACCCTCTTCTTCGGTCCCTTGGATATCGATTTCTCCATCATGTATGCGTGCTTCTTGGCGCCGTAATAATCTTTCGCCATGGTCTTCAGAACATACCCGTGTTTGAGGTATAGGCTGATGGCCGGGGTGTTCTCTATGCCGACCTCGAGGCCACACCGGCGAACCCCCAGGACAATCATCTTTTTCTCGCATTCAATCAATAGGCGCGAAGCCAACCCCTTCTCGCGTCTGCCATCCAGGACTGCGATGGATGCGATGCGTCCTTCCCCGCACCTCTTCGAGAACATGCACATGGCTGCCCCTACGATCATCTGTTCATCGACCGCGACCAATGCGATGGTATCGTTCCTGACGATGAATGCGGTGACGGTCTCCTGCTCGAACCGTCTCTCATCGAAACATTCCGCCTCCAAGCGCATGATGCCTGGTAGGTCTTTCATGGTGGCGATCCTCACCTTCACAGATGGCATACAACACTGCTTCGATATGTTCGTTGCGCTTCTTCCGAAGGGCTTATATTCGCCATGGGACTTCAGCATCTGGATGGTCTCCATAAAGAACGCCGTCTCAGAAAAAATGGTAGGCAAGACTGTCCAGGTACGTGGATGGGTCTACCGCACCAGGAGCAGCGGCGGTATCGCTTTCGTCGTCATGCGTGATTCGACGGGCATAGCCCAGGTCACTGTGAAGAAGGGTTCTGTCCCGGATGAGGACTTCGTCTCAGCCACCGATAACGGTATCGAGTCCTCGGCCATAGTCGAAGGGACCGTCGCGGAGGACAAGCGCGCACCGGGTGGCTATGAGATACGCGCAAGTCGGTTCATTCTGGTAGGAAAGGCCGAGCCGTTCCCAATCACTGAATATCAAAGCACCGAGCTTCTGCTGGACCTGAGGCATCTATGGATCCGATCCCGGGAACAAACCGCGATCATGAGGATCAAGGATTCGCTTCTAAGGGGAGCACGCAACTGGTTCCATGAGAACGATTACACCGAAGTGACACCCCCTATCATAACAGGGGTCGCTGCAGAGGACAGTACCAGCCTGTTCCAGATAAAGTACTTCGACAGGATAGCGTTCTTATCACAAAGTGCACAGTTCTATCTGGAATCGCTCATATTCTCGTGCGACAAGGTTTGGGCCCTCACCCCATCTTTCAGAGCGGAGAAGTCGAGAACCCCCAGACATTTGGCGGAATTCTGGCATCTCGAGATGGAAGCAGCCTGGCTGACGAACGAGGAGAACATGCAGGTGCAGGAGCAGATGGTGACCGCCATGCTGCACAATGTGGCGGACGAATGTCCCGACGAGCTCGCGATGTTCAAGCGTGACCCAGCGGCCCTGAAGAAGATCGTGCCACCGTTCGATAGAATGCCTTACGGAGAGGCCATGCAGTACCTGCAAGGCAAAGGGTTCGACATGTCCTGGGGAGACGACCTGGGCGCAGTCGAAGAGCGCGAGCTGACCAAGGATCGCACCATCCCGATGTTCGTGGTGAACTATCCGAAGGAGCTCAAACCGTTCTACATGAAGGAAAACCCGGATGACCCGCGCACATACAAGAACAGCGACTTGCTGGCGCCGGAAGGCTTCGGCGAGATCATCGGCGGCAGCGAGAGAGAGACGGACAACGAACTCATCCTCGAGAGATTGCGTGAGAAGGGCGAACCCTTGGAGAACTACAGCTGGTATCTGGATCTCAGAAGGTACGGGTCGGTCCCGCACTCCGGGTTCGGTCTGGGAACGGAGAGGATCGTAACATGGATATGCGGTCTAGATCACATCCGCGACGCGATACCATTCCCGCGCACAGTGTCCAGGGTGTTCCCCTAGAACACCTTCGGATCAGAGTCCTGCCATCTTGGCGCAGTAATCTGCATAGATCCTTGCTGCCTTCGCGACGTCCTCGACCTTGATCCATTCGTCTGGAATGTGACACGACGTCGGATCGCCAGGTCCGCATATCATGAGCTTGTCATTGGCTGACTTGAACATCACCATCTCGGTGGCGTAGGGCACCGCGAGCACCTTCGTGTCCGGCCCTATGACCTCCTTTAAGGTCGTGACAGCTTCTATCGAAGGGTCAGTTCCGACAGGGTCGAGTTCGTGAAGTATCTTGATCTCGTATCCGTCATCGCCTATCCTCTTCCTCACCTCGTCAAGCACGGCCGAGGTGTTCATCTCCGGAGGATATCTGACATCCACCTCGACGACGCACTCCGCCGGTATCACGTTCGTCGCCGTGCCTCCTCTTATGACGTCCACGGTGAGGGTCATATGCTCGACCGGGTCCTCTGGAGGTATCTGGAGGTCCTTCATCTTCTGCAGGAGATCCACCATCTTGACTATCGCATTCTCGCCGAGGTGCGGCATGCTCGCATGCGCAGACTTCCCATCCGTGCATATCTCGAATTGTACCAGTCCCTTCTCCCGTATGACTATGTCGAAGTCAGTGGCCTCGGTGACCATCACAGCCGGAGCGTTCTTCACCGCGGGGTCGATCGAAGCCGCGGCTGCGCCTGCCATCGAAGTCTCCTCATCGGTCGTGAAGCACAGCGAGAACGGTGTCTTCGCCTTGACCATCTCCTCTGCCGCTAGCAGCATGGCCACACAGCCGCCCTTCATGTCCCCCGTACCGCGACCGTAGAGGACGCCATCGATCATCTCTCCCTGCTTCTTCGTCCATCCAGTAGTGCCTATAGGGACGGTATCTAGATGACCTGACAACATCACGCCGTTCTCCATGAACTGGCCTATCATCGCTGGGTTGTCTTTGGAGCCGTAGTTCCTGACATGCATCCCCAGCTCCTTCATCACCTTCGTCACATAGTTCGTGACTGGCTGCATGGAATCGTTCTCCGCCGATCTGATCAGTACTAGTTCTGTGAGCATCTTCTCCGCTTTGCTTATCAAAGTATCACCGTGTCTTCTTGCCCGCGATCCGTTCGGATATCGCCACGATCAGCCTGGATAGGTTTTGCAGGTCCTTTAGGCTGGCGCATTCGGTCGGAGAATGCGTGTACCTCATAGGTATCCCGAGGGGCATCATGAGCGCGCCGAAATCTTGCATGACCGCGCCATCCGTAGCTCCCCCGCCTGTGCCATATTGCAGAGGTATCTTCTTCTCCTTGGCGACCGCCTCGATCATCTTGCGCAGCCTAGGGGATGCGATGGCAGCGTGATCCAGCATCCTCAGCGCAGGTCCGCTGCCAAGCAATATCCTTTCATAGGCGTCGCCCTGCATCGGTCCGTCCGTGGTCGTCATCGTATCGACGGCGAATACATAGTCGGGCCTCATCGAGAAACCCACGACCTTGGCCCCCTTGAGCCCTATCTCCTCCTGCACGCTCCAGACGAATACGAGCTTGACTGGCAGCTTCCTCTTCCTGAGGATATCGATCGCGTCCAAGAGGATGGCGCAACCCGCGCGGTTGTCTATGCCGCGCGCGCATATGAGGTCTCTTCCGATGTATGACACATCCTTCTTGAAGACCATCGGGTCCAGGATCCTTATCCCGAGCTTCTCCGTCTCCTTCCTGCTCCTGGTTCCGACATCGACCCTGACGTCCTCCCAGCTGACGGCCTTCTTCTTATCGTCACTCTCGGTCATCAGGTGAGGGGGTTTCAGACCGATCACCCCGTTCACGGTCCCCTTCTCGGTCTTGATCTCGACCACCCTGCCGACGAGTGTGCGGTCGTCTATCCCACCGATCTTGCGTATCCTTATGGACCCGTCGTTCTCGAGCTTGCTGACGATGAGCCCGAGTTCGTCCATGTGCGCTATGAGCACGACCTTGGGACCAGTGTCCCCGATGGTGCAGATCAAATTCCCTATGTTGTCCTCCTCGGTCTTCAGCCCCATCGCTTCGACCTTGGACCTGATGAACTCCCTTATCTCGTCCTCGAACCCGGACACCCCGGGCACGTGAATCATCTCTTCCAGTAACTCCTTCATTCTAAGCCCCCCTTGACGAACGGTGGCTTGACCACCTCTGCGGATACTAGCGTGTCCCGCACCTTAATCTCGGCCTTCGTGCCGACCTTGGACATCCCGATGGGAACATATCCCATGGCGATGCCCTTCCTGAGCACCGGGGACAGCGTACCGCTCGTGACCCTGCCCACCTTGCTCCCATCCATCATGATATCGTAACCGTGTCTGGGTATACCCCTGTCCGTGGCCATCATGCAGACCAGCTTGTCGTAGTCCTTAGAGGCCTTCTGCTCCTCCAGCACGCTCTTGCCGAGGAAATCGTGCTTCCAATCGACGACCCACGAAGGCCCGGTCTGAAGGCTCGTCTGAGCCCCCTCGAAATCTGTGCCGGACAACAGCAGCGCCTTCTCGAGTCTGAGCGTGTCCCTCGCGCCCAGACCGATCGGCTCGACCCCGAACGCCTTGCCCCTCTCGAGCACTGCTCTCCATACATCCACGGCATCTGCGTTCTCGCATATGATCTCGAAACCGTCCTCTCCAGTGTAACCGGTCCTTGAGACGAGCGCCTTTATCCCATCTCCAGGGCCGTTGCGATACTCCCTTCCCTTCAGGAGTTCGGTCTCGGGTTCCGAGCCACGCGTCTGGATACGGTCCAGCCGCGCGAACGCCGCCCAGAAGAAACCGACCTTCGACAGGTCGACAGTGGTCAGGCTGGCGAGCACATCCTTCGCGGTAGGTCCCTGGACCGCGATGGCTGCCAGATCCATGGACATATCCACGAGCTCCTGGCTCTTGAGATGGCTATCGACCCACTTCCTCATCTTCGAGGTCGTCGCCGCGTTCGGAACCATGAAGTATTCGTCAGGTCCGAGGGGCGTGGCGATCGTATCGTCCAATATGTGCCCGTGTTCGTCCAGCAGATGTGAGTAAACGCATTTGCCCTGTGGGGCTCTCCGTACATCGTTCGTCATGAGCGTGTCGATGAGATCGCCGACACCCTCACCTCTGATTATAAAATCCCCCATGTGGGACACATCGAAGGCACCACATGATTTTCGAACCGTCAAGTGCTCCTCGATGACTGACCTGTACTGGATGGGCATCTCCCATCCGGCGAACCAGACCATCTTCCCTCCGAGCGCGACATGTTCGCCGTGAAGAGGCGTCCTGTTCATGCAACGGAATCGGACTAGTTATGCAAAAGCTTTGGGAACATAATCAAAAGATTCGCCAGATAAACGACCCTCAACGATATTGGTCGATCAGCTTCATCATGTCCTTCTCGAGGCCGACGCTCATGGCTGGAGCCTCGATCACCTCTACGTTCCTCTCAAGAAGCGCCAGCTCCTTCTCGCTGAAGGCGTCGGGGCTTATCGGTATCAGGACCACGGACTTGCTCTGCATGACCTGTTCGTTTATGTGCTCGGCGAACCTGAGCACCTGCTGGAACCCGTTGTTTATGACAAGGTACTCGAGCCCGTCAACGATGACGACGCACCTCTCGTACCTCTCGATGAACGAAGAGATCATGGTCGCGAGTGTGCCTATGCTAGTAGGGTTGTGATGGTCCTTGCCTGGGGTGTGGCTCAACCACAGGATGCGCGTGTCGCCCAAGTCGAAAGCCTCCTTGACTTTCTCAGGGTACTGACGGGTGACGCATAATCCCGGAATGCTCTCAGAAATCGCGTTTTCAAACAGCCTGTAGGATAGGAAAGGCTTCCGCTCCCTGACTACGTAACACATTCCCGCTTCGGGACGGATCAGCTCCATCTGGCTGGAGTTCTTCTCCTCCGAACCGATGTCCTTGTCCTCCACGATGTGTGTGACTGAAACGGCCCTATTTATATATTGGCATTCCTGGCAATTTAACCGCTCGGTAATCGTCAGATAGATTCATCTAGCATCTGCGAAACCTTCTGCTGAAGAACCTTCGCCGGGATGTCTAGAAGGGTTATGACTGTCGTCTTTCCAGATATGCCTAGCCCACTCTTCTTGGCGCTCACGACGCCGAGCGTGTCAAGATCCTTCATCAATGTCCAGAACGCGGTGTGTGCCCGCGGCTTCTCGTCGTACTCCTCGCACGCGACGCTATAGGCCGATTCCGCGTCCTTGGTCGTTATGTATGCCTTGCCCTTGGATGCCCTCGCGATCCCAAGGAGCGTGAGCTTCTGATGCTTATCGAGGCAGCTCAACTTCGATTCGGTTATGGAGCTGTAAGCCTCGGCCTTAGCTCCCCTTACGTGCTCCACATTGATCATGCCCTGCCTTTCCTCATCGGCCAGCATGCCTGCCTTCTCCAGGATCTCGATAGCGAATCTAGCATCACCCCATTCGGAGGAAACCTCTGCCATGAGGTCGACGGAATCATCGTCCACGGAACCTTCGTGCAGCGCGAGTTCGGCTCTCTGGGCTATTATGTCCCTCAGCTCCTCGCAGGTGTATTTCCCGAACTCGACCACATTGGTCCGCTTGAATGTGCTGGCAGATGCTGGATCGATCATATCGAAGATGTTCTTCTGCGATATCAGTATGACCGAAACGAGTGGTCTGGAGTCGACCTTCTCTTCGCCGAACCGCGTGAGTTTGTATATTATGTCCGGGCCGGCCTTCTTCAGGAGCACGTCGGCTTCATCGAGGGCCACGACCAGATGTATTTTGCGCTTCTCGAGATCCTTCCTGAGGATGCTGAGCATCTCAGTTATGCTGAAACCTCTGTCAGGGAAGTTGGGCTGGAAGTGGTTCACTATCTGCAGGACCACGGCGGATTCGCTGTTCCTCTGCCTGCAGTTGACGATGGTCCAATCGATTGCCACTTGCTTCTTCTCGCCGTGCTCCTTGAGATCCATGCAGAATCTCTTGGCAGTGGCCGTCTTGCCGGTTCCAACGCTGCCCATGAGCATGGCGTTCTGCGAGGCATTCTCCTCGAAGACGGGCCTGAAGAGCATGACCAGTTTCCGCATATGCGTCTCTCTGTGCACGAGTTTGGGCGGAACGTAGTCGAACGACAGAGTACGTTGATCCTTGAAAACGCTCTTACCAATAGATTCCCACATCTGACTCCGCCTGAGGACTCGGCTGGCTATCTACTTCGCCGTATTTTAAAGGATTCGCGCCGATGAGCTCAGGCAAATGATTTTATGCCAATACGTCGGTCGAAGGGCGGTGTGAGGATGGCTTCGGAAGAGGATATCATCAGTTCGGTGCTGAAGGGCACGAAATCAATGCTGCAGTCGGAGACGCTCATCGTCGATGCTGTCCAGGAGCTCGTGAAGGACGAGATCAAGAGGCACATGAGGGCGAAACTCGACGCGGACCCTGCGTTGAGAGCGGAGCTGAAGAAAGCCATCGAGGAGATGCTCGAGGCGAAGCTCCACGAAGCATATGCTCTGCTGAAGATCGGCAAGTGCGGTGCTAAACTCGGCATCTCCATGGTGCCTCCAGAGATGCGGAAGGAGATAGGGCACGAGCTGGCATCGATTTTTGAGAAGGAAATGTCGAAGATGCTCGAACAGGAATGAGCTCGTAGGACGTGCGCACAGCTGCAACTCTGCCCGATATAGGATGACGACCCATCCAAAACAGATGGATTAAGGGGTTCAAAGAAGAGGTTTGAAAGAACAGTAGAAAGGTGGTTTCAGCCGAAGAGCGCGCTGAGACCAGCTGCTGCCTCTTCCTCAGAGACTCCCTTTTCCTCTTTCTCTTCTTTCTTATCTTCCTTCTTCTCCGCGGATCCCGCAGCTGGCGCCGCAGCGGCCACAGGTGCAGCGACTGCAGTTGCGATCGCTTCGTCTATGTCGACACCATCGAGGGCCGCGGTCAAAGCCTTGACGCGTGTCGCGTCTGGCGTGACACCGGCGGCCTTCAGGACGCTCGTTATGCTCTCTTCGGTCACCGGCTTCTTCGCCGCGTGCAGGACCATCGCGCTGTACACATACTCCATTCTTCTGCCTCCTTACATCGATTATCCGAATAGTGCCCCGAGGCCGGCCGCAGCCTCATCCTCAGAGACCTTCTCTTCCTTCTTGTCCTCTTTCTTCTCTTCCTTCTTGCCACCATCGGACTTCGGCTCTGATGGCTTGGGGACTGCGCTCAGAATGCCCTTGAGTTCGTCGTCCAGCCCCTCAGTGGAGACCTTGGACGCGAGGGACAACATCTGGGCGTTCGCCTTCGACAACATTAGCTTGATAGTCTCCTCGTTCGCGATGCTCGCGTTGACCGCGAGGTTCAACGCGTTCATGTGTGCCTTCGAAAGCATCGGCCTGATAGACACAGTAGTCGGGAAGGATACGAAGACCGCCAGGTTGAGGGCGCCGGCCGCAGCCTGCAGCACATTTGAAAGGTATGCATCATAATCAATCGCGAGGACATCCTTGCCGTATACGGTGCCATTCTCGTAGGCCGCGTGAAGACTGAGACCAACAGTCATGGGGTATATCTCGAGCTTCGAGAGGACGAGCGCGACATCCCTGGATATCGTCTCGCCCTTCTTCACCAGCACCTTGTCCTTCTTGATGACCACTTTCCCACGCTCGATCGCCGCAGGAAGTCCCGCCTTCTGCAGGTCTCCCACGATCGGACCGGGTTTGAATGGCGTGTCGCCAGCCTTGATCTCGATGTCCTCGGGGGATATCTCTCCTCCCTTCGCTGGCATCTTGGTCTTGGTGGCGTCCAACTGCCTGAACAATTTGAATGGGTTGAGCGAAGATATGACCACCGCACACTGACCGTCGACCACGTCGGTGAGCGTCTCGACCCCCTTGATCTGTTTCCCCACATCCTGCAGGGCGAGCTTCATCAGGGAGTTCTTTAGCATCATTATCTCAGCTGAGTCACGCAGGTTCGCCCTGATCGTCTGGAACGCAGGCGCAGGGACTCCGTGGATATCGACTACACCGATGACCTTCCCCTTGGCTATCCTTGAGGATAGTTCGGCGACGGCCTGCTTCTTCTGCCCTGCAACGTGCGCCGTCATCTCATATCACCTTGAATGATGGGCCCATGGTTGTCTTGACATAGGCCGACCGGATGTTCATCTTACCCCTCTCCAGCTTGGATGTCAGCCTCTTGATTACCGCATCGAGGTTCTCGGCTAGCTGCTCGGGAGTCATCTCCTTCGTCCCGATCGGCAGATGGAAGGTCTTCTTGTCCTTCGTCCTGACGGTGACGCTCACCTTCAACTTCTCGATGATCGATTTCGGGTCCGAGCCTGGCGGGATCGGCTTCGGCATCTTGCCCCTGGGGGCGAGGATTACGCCCAGCCTCTTACCGATCGTGGGCATCAGAGGCGCTTCAGCGACGAAGAAATCGTTCGTCCTGGCGAACTTCTTCGCCTTGGTCTTGTCCTTGGCTATCTCTTCGATCTCCTCAGGTTGTACGATGGCATCGGCAATCCCTTTTGCCTTCACGGCCATCTCAGAACCGCCGAAGACGCCGACCTTGATCTCTCTCCCACGTCCGTGTGGGAGCATGATCTCCTCTTGGATCCTGTTCTTCGGGTTGCTGAGGTCAATGTCCTTGAGGTTGACCGCGAGTTCGACCGATTCTATAAAATTTCTTTTCTTGGACTCGGCCTGGAGCTTCTTCATGATTTCAATCAGATGTTGGTCTACCACTGTGAACCCTCCGCTGTAGTCCCTGCGAGCACGAAAGCTCTCCTACATGCCTAGGGAAATGAGCGAATGACGAATTGGTTTATAAGTCTTTCGCGTCTCCAATGCCGTCATCTGGTGACTGGCTAGGAGCTGCCTGCGCCCCTCATGGCACCATCAGGCAAATGATTTAACGCTGCCGGGGCAATGCATGACATGCCTCAGGGGTGAGCAGGTTGGTTCGGAGGATAGTGATAGTCGGCGCTGGTTGCGGTGGAGGTACGGCCGCCCAGTTCGCTAGGAAAACGGACCGTGTAGCCGAGATTACAATGATAGAGCGAGAGAACTACCCTCAGTATTCTCGCTGCGGCTTGCCCTATGGCATATCCGGGGTCATACCCGAACTGACCAACCTGATCGAGGCACCCGAGGAACGATTGAAGAAGAACAGGATCGGTGTCATGCTCGGCACCGAGGTCACATCCGTGGATCCGGGGTCCAAGGTGGTCCACGCCAGGAAGGCAGACGGTGCAGAGGTCGAGCTTCCTTATGACAGCCTGGTCCTGGCGACAGGCGCGATGGCTTGGGTGCCCAACATCAAGGGTGCGTTCAAGGACGGCAGCAAGGAGTTGAAGCAAGGTGTATTCGTGCTTCGGACGATCGAGGATGCCAGAGGGATACAATCCCTGGCGTCCAAGGGCAAGCGCGCAGTGGTCGTTGGCGCTGGCCTGGTCGGTTTGGAGGTGGCAGAGGCCCTCATGGTGCGTGGATGCAAGGTGACCATAATCGAGTACCTCTCAAACTGCATACTCGCGATGGTCGATGATGACATGGCCCAGATGATGGCCGATGCTATCAGGGGACATGATGTGAAGATGTTCAACGAGTACGAGGTCACCGAGATACTGGGCGATGACCGCGCGAACTGCGTCGTCGCAGTTGACCGCAAGACCAAAGAGGAGCGGACCTTCTACGCCGATTTGATCGTCATAGCTACCGGCCAGAGGGGAGAGACGATGCTGGCCAAGCAGGTCGGGTGCGATGTCGGGAACACCAAGCAGATCGTTGTGGATGACAGGTGCGAGACATGCATGAAAGACGTCTTCTCCGTGGGCGACTGCACAGAGTATCCTGATCTGATAACGGGGACGCCGACCGTGAGCGGGCTGGGCACGATAGCCGTCAAGATGGCCATGGTGGCTGGCATCAATGCCGCGGGAGGGGACGAGAGGTTGCCGAAAGGTTTCCTGCAGACGAGGGCCACGGAGCCTTTCGGATGTCAGGTGGCTGCAGTAGGGCCCACCTCCGCGCAGCTGGAACAGCACGGTATCAAGCCAATCATCGGGAAGGTTCGAGGGTTCACGCTGCCGGATTACTTCCCAGGCAGGAAGGAGATCTATGTGAAGGTCCTCGCACACCCGGACGATGGAAAGATACTCGGCGCTCAGATCGTCGGTGAGGATAGGGTCCACATGCGGGTGAACGCGTATGCGGTCGCGCTACAGGCGGGCATGACGGTGCACGAGTTCGCGCAGCTGGAGACCGCCTATTGTCCTCCGGCGGCACCTACCATGGATGTGATCACGATCGCATGCGAGGCGGTCAGGCTGAAGCTCGCCAGAGGCGCAGCTAAGAATTGACAGTCTCCGCACGAGTCAGGTCGTATTAGAAAACGCCCGCGTAGCCGCCCGCGTCCATTTCCTTGATGACGTCCTTGGGCTCCTTACCATCCACGGTCACACCCATGGATGTACAGGTCCCGACGACCTCTCTGAACCTGGACCTCTTATCCTTGCCCAGCATCGAGTCCTTCTTCATCTCTGCGATCTTCAGAGCCTGCTGGATGCTCAGGTTCCCGACCTTGGTCGACTTGGGGCTACCGCTCCCCTTCTCGATCTTGATCTCCTTCAAGATCAGCGCAGTCGTGGGCGGCGTACCAACCTTGATCTCAAACCCCTTCGTCTTGGGATCTACGGTGAGTGTGATTGGCACCTTCATGCCTGCGAAAGCCTTCGTCTTCTCGTTTATTGCGTTTACTACCTGTATCACGTTGACTCCCATTGGACCGAGTGCCGGACCAAGTGGTGGTCCAGGTGTTGCCTTTCCCCCGTCCACTAGGACTTCGAGTTTCTCTACCATTGAGCTCACTTCTCCTTTTCAAGAACTCGGACGTGGTCTCCCCGTATAGTCACCGGGATCGGGACCATCGCCTCGAATAGTTCGACAGTTATCTCTTCCTTGTTCTGATCGATCTGCTGGACCCTGGCCTTCTCACCCTTGAACGGTCCAGCTATGAGTTCGACTATGTCTCCTTCGACTATGCCGGCCACTATGGGCTTCGGCGTCAGGAAGTGCTCGATCTCGGCGAAGGTGGTCTCTCCCTTGACCATGCCCCTCGTGCGCCTGACACCCTTCACCACTTCCCTGAGACCGTCCGTGTTCATCGCCTCGACGAAGACGTAGCCTCGGATCGTCGCCGGTGATAGGATTGCGAACACTCCCATCGGCTTCGGCTTCGCCCTGCTGGCGATGGAGTCCGCGACCGTCTTCTCGTGACCTATTGATGTCTTGACCGCCAGGATAGATTGTCTGGCAGTGGCCTGTATGGTGACGACATCGCTGATGCCGGGATCATCCTTGATCGCCGCGCTGATCAGCACGGTCACCTTGTCTCCGAACCTAGCACCAGAAGGCGAGTTGATCTTCAAGGTGAGGTTCTTCTCCTCACCAGGCATGATGTCGAATGAGGCCTCGTTGGTATGGTCGGCTGATGGCGTGTTCTCCCAGACAACCCCGACCGCGTCGTAGAGCTTGACGAACCATTCAGGTGAGCCCTCCTCGGTCGCGGAGAATACGGTGTCGACCTTCAATGAGACCGAATGTGTCTGCCCATCGTCTAGGATCTTCAGGCTCATCTCGCACTCGGTCGAATCGCCAGACGGGACCGACCTGTTGGTCTCCCCTTGGATAACGAACTGCAAGCTCTTCGAGCCAGACGGTGCAGGGTGGTCCGCTTCCTTCTTCGGCTCCTGCTTCTTTGAATTTACATCAAACAATCCCAAAATAATCCCTCATATCTCCATAGTGCTGAAACCTCAGCTGAACGCCTTGATGATCATGTCGGAACCGTATTCGAAGATCCAATAGATCAGGAATCCAAGCCCTCCGATCAGAGCCAGCCCTATGGCTACGGTCTGAGTGACCTTGATGTACTCCTCGCCCGTCGGTTTGCGCGCCATCTTCAACACTCTGCCGTACTTGCCTTTCCCGACGTGCTTGGTCTTCTCCTCGATCTTCCTCTGAAGATTCCAGGATTTGTCAACTATGTCTGCCATTTTGTTCCTGTCCTGTTAGTACCTACTTGATGAAGTCCAGCCCCATCGCCTCGTTCTTCCTGTTCTTCTTGGGGCCCAGGATGTGCCTGGACTTCACTCCGGTTATGACGACCATGACCCTAATCGTCCTCTCGAGGGTCTCGTCGACGGCCGCACCCCAGATGATCCTCGCGCCTGGGCTGATCTTCGACTGGATGACTTCGGCGACCTGTTCGGCTTCGCTCACGGTCATGTCGGAACCTCCCGTGACGTTGACGAGCGCTGCGGTCGCTTCGGATATGTCCAGCTCTATCAACGGTGAGTTGATGGCTTCGGTGACTGCCGCGACTGCCCTGTCGTCGTCGTCCGATTCGCCTAGCCCTATCATGGCGACTCCGCCAGCCTTCATGACTGTCTTGATATCGTTGAAATCCAGATTTACCAGTCCGGGCTTGGTGACAATCTCCGTGATGCCCTTTATGGATCTCATGAGGACCTCGTCCGCCACCTTGAACGCCGCGTTCAGGGATAGCTTGGGGACGATCTCCAGGAGCTTATCGTTTGGTATCACGATGACAGTGTCCGCGACGCTCCTCAGCCGGTCCAGTCCCCATTCCGCGTTCTCGGCCCTTATCGAGCCTTCCGCCTGGAACGGGTATGTGCATATTGCGATCGTGAGCGCTCCGCACTCCTTCGCCACCTGAGCGACGAATGGTGCAGAACCTGTCCCGGTACCACCACCGAGACCGCATGTGACGAATACTATATCGGCTCCGACGACGGACTTCTTGATCTCTTCCTCCGCCTCCCTGGCAGCCTCCTCACCGACCTGTGGCAAGGCGCCTGCCCCGAGCCCTCTAGTGACACGCCTTCCGAGAAGTATCTTGTGTGGCGCGCGCGTCATAAGGAGATGCTGTGCGTCTGTGTTCGCAGCGTACAGCTCGGCTCCGATGATGCCTGCCTCAGCAAGCCTGTTTATCGTGTTGGAGCCGCCTCCACCGCATCCGAAGATCCTAATGGTGGTCTTCAGACCTTGGAGTATCTTCTGCAGCTCCTCATCTTCCGCCGTGAAGGATTGGAAACCTTCCGGCCTCTTCATCTGCTCTTCTTCAATTGCTGTGAGGGCACTGTCGACGAGGGACTTCATCTCGGGCCTCCGTGGCGTTGTACACGTATAGTGAACGTGACAAAGTGGCAACGGCGAGCCAAGCTCACCGGTTGATTGGACCGTAGCTGATTAGGTATCTTAAACGTTTCGGAGATGCTTTGGAGCGTCAGCGGACCAGATCCACCTCGCCGATGCCCTTGTATCTCTTCTCCGCCTGCTTCCCTAGAATCTGCGACGACTTGACTCCAGTAGCCACTAACATGACCCGGATGGTCTTGTCCAAGGCAGGGTCGACAGCCGCTCCCCATATGATGCGAGCGTTCGGTCCCACCCTCGCCTGTATCTCCTCCGCGGCGCGCTGCGCCTCGGATATCGTCATATCCGTTCCACCTATGACATCGATGAGCACGCCATTAGCCTCGCTTATATCGACATCGAGGAGCGGTGAGTTGATCGCTTGTTCTATCGCTTCCATGATCCTATCGTCACCTGGGGCGTCCGATTCCCCTAGACCGATCATGGCCACTCCTGCACCCTTCATTATGGTCTTGACATCGTTGAAGTCGAGGTTCACCAGACCTGGTCTGGTTATGACCTCGGTGAGTCCCTTTATGGACCTCATCAGTACCTCATCCGCGACCTTGAACGCCGCGTTGAGCGAGAGTCTTGGGACGACCTCGAGTAACTTGTCGTTGGGGATGACTATGACGGTGTCAGCGGAATCCCTGAGCTTGTCCAGCCCCCATTCCGCGTTCTCCATTCTCATCTTGCCCTCTCCCTTGAACGGGAGCGTGGCGACAGCGATCGTGAGTGCGCCCATCTCCTTGGCCATGCGCGCCACTACGGATGCCGCACCTGTTCCGGTGCCGCCACCGAGACCGCAGGTGATGAAGCAGATGTGTGTGTCCGCAAGGATCTTCTTGAGTTCATCCTCCGCCTCTCTGGCCGCCTCTTCGCCTATCTGTGGGAGTGCGCCTGCGCCCAGTCCTCTCGTGACTCTGCGGCCTAGGAGGATCTTGTGCGGTACCCTGAGGACGAGGAGGTGTTGAGCATCCGTGTTAGCTGCGTACAGCTCCGCGCCTACGATACCTTCATCATGTATCCTGGCAACGGTGTTGGTTCCACCTCCACCAACACCTATGATCTTGATGTTAGTTTTGAGGCTCCGCAATATCTGCTCGAGCTCTGCGTCCACCCTTTGATCCTGGTCCAGCATCCCTGCTTCGGTGATACCAGTCCCAGGGCCTGACTCTCTTGCGATTGCGTCTTCGACGAGTGATCTCATCATGTTTGTTCACCCCTATCAGAGGCGATAGCGCATATCTCGCTACGCCACTGGCTAGTGCATCCCACGCGCGCGTCGCGTATACGATAAAATCGCAATGTGAGTATAAAAAATGTTCGCACACTGACAGAATCGCGGGATCGCCCCTCCTCTCTCATCATCCAATCACGCGCAATCTTTTTCCCGGGATACATAGATTCCATCAGAGTGGAGATACGCGCACACGTCATCTTCGAAGGGCTCGTGCAGGGAGTGTTCTTCAGAGCGAACGCTCAGAGATTCGCGCAAAACCATGGATTGACTGGTTGGGTCAGGAACATGCCCGATGGACGTGTGGAGGCCGTGTTCGAGGGCGATGAGGGATCGGTCGATGCTGCGATAGAGTGGTGCTCTAACAAGCAGCCGCATGCGCGGGTCGATCGGAGCACGGTCGATAGATCAGAAGCGACCGATGAGTATGATGATTTCTCGATCGCGCATTGAACCAGGTCACTTCACGATGATTATCGATGCTAGCGCAACCGCGGCGACAGTCATGCAGATGGATGGGTCGGCCCCGACCACGAGCACTGCGATCAGGATCGCTATCCCGACACACTTTCCCGCGCTCAGGTAGAATTCCCTGAGGAGCACACCCTTCTTCTTGAAACGCTCCAGCTTGTCGACCAGCATAGTGAATAGGAACGATGGTATCATTGCGATCCAGAAGTACGCCAGACTCATGGCGGACAGGTACTCTCCTGGTCCGTTCGAATAAGCTGCGTACAAGGTGCTGATGGCCCCGAAGGCCGCTCCTATCCTGACTATCGAGACCCTGTCCTTCAGACGGTCCGACAGATAGCCTAACGCCACGGTGGTCACCGCTCCCCAGAATGCGAACAGCGCGAGATAGCCGCTGAGAGTCACCTCGGATTTCGCGAACTCGAAGCTTATCAGGGGCACCAGCACCCAGAATATCCCGTCCTGTATCCCCTCGGCGAATAGGGATGATTTGAGTCTCCAGCTCACACCTTTCATGTCCAAGTCCACGTGCAGTTTCCCCACCAGGTTGACCTTCATCGACTGGAGCAGTTCAGGTATGATGATCCGTTCCCTCAGCTCTTTGAATACGCCGAAGCCGGAGACGTAGACCAAGTTGCATGTTACGATGATGGCAGCAATAGCGAAGAGGACCTGGTAGGAGCCGATTCCTATGATGAGTCCGCCCGCGAGCGGAGCCGTGGTCGACACCAGCGGGAATATGAGGAAATATGCGCCCACTCCCGCACCCCTCTTCTTCCTCGATGTTATGTGCATTATGAGCGCGTTGTACGGCACCCAGAACGTGGCCATATATGTCCCGAAGAATATCGGAGGTATCAGTATCAGGTACCATCCCTTCAGGAACATGAGCAGGATGTAGTATGCGACGAGACAAACGAGCGCGGTCTCGATGGATGCAGGAAAACTGCGCATGATCGGTCTGGCCGCGAACGCTATCAAAGCGGTCGTCATGACCACGCTGACGAGGATGAATAGGGCGCATTGCTGATAGTCCGCCCCGCCTTTGTAGAGATAGATCAGAGCGAAGGCATTCGCCATCGTGTTGGATATGGCGACGAGTGTCTGCAGGATGATGAGCGAACCATGCCTATGAGACATCTCCAGAATGTAGTGTTTGAATTGAGAGCCCTGCATGATATCCTTTCCGTCATCTGCCCTTCGGTATTTGTCGCATACACAAATCAGTCTTTCTATTGCAACCCCGCATCATGCGAATGCTTTGCCATATACCGCACGGGGGACATCGTGGTGTATCTTGTGGGCCGCCTCCTCACTCATGATCCCCTTCTCCATGAGGGCCTTCGTCCGCTTGGGCACCGTTCCGATCGCGAGGACCGCGCCGGGTCGTGACGGGTCGTCCAGGAAGTCCGTCTCGAGCATGAACCGATCTCCTTTGGACAGCGCCACCTGAACCGCTGATTTCCCTGCTAGGACCGATGGCACGAGTCCGAAGTTCTCGTCCTCTTGGACCAGGGGTGGCGAATAGTGCTTGACCACGCGGCCAGGTTCGAGGCCGACGGATTCCGCCATGTGAGCCAGTTCCTTCATAGATTCGGGCGTTGCCCCTTCCGTATGCAGCACGATCGCGCAACCTGTGCGCCTGGCAACTTGCATTCCGTGACGCAGGATATCGTTCGAGGCGCTCCAGACCTCCTCGCCGACTGGAAAATGGGGTCGTCCCACCTCGCCTATCGCAATGGCTCTGCCATCTGCCACATATTCCGCGGCTATATCCATGCCTTCCATCATGATCTGTTTGGCCGTCTCGAGCCCGTATCTCCTCTGGAAGCTCAGGAGCTCCACGGGATATGGTCCGACCGTAGCGTACGCGTGCAGCGAAGTCTCTTTGTTGACTCTGTCCTTGATGTTCACGGTCACATCGAAGGCGGTCCTGAAATCATCCGCCTTGGATATCTCGACGTGGTCGTATGGAAGATGTGAGATTATCAGGTGGGTGCCGCCGAGCTTCTCGAACTCCCTCGCCGAATCCACATTTCTTCCCTTGATCGGTTCCAGATGGACGTGGTTATCCAATATCGGTATGGACATGGGTGTAAGTTCTCGGTCACTTGAAGAGTCACGCAGATTTCAATTCTTCTGTTCTCTTATCAACAGCGACTTCGACATCCTCAGGCCTCCAGACATATGCAACTTATTTATCAGCACACTCCGTTCCCATCTCCTGCAGTCGGCCAGGCTAGCCTGCTGCGTTCGGGCATCAGAGGTGTTCTTGGATGGGAGATAACGGCGCGTCCTCAAGTGGTCAAGGCATATTCCTCAGAGAGACCACTGGCCTGGTCCGAGAGATGAAGTGGCACGACGCCCTTTTCATCAACCTGCTCAACATGAGTGTAGGGGTCGGCGTTGCCTATGTCATATTCCTCGGCCCAGGAATATTCCCAGGAGCGAATGTCACACTTGGTCTGGTTCTGTGCGCGATCGGCTGCTTCTTCGGGATGTACTGTTTTTCAGCGCTCACGGCCGCGATGCCGCGCAGCGGCGGCGACTATGTCTTCGTCAGCAGAGTCCTCCATCCGTCCATCGGGTTCGGCTCCAGCTGGATGTGGGTCTTCTGGAACGTCGTCTGGTGCGCCATCCTCGGGACGTGGGTCGTGACCTGGGGTCTCAGAGACCTCTTCGGAATGCTGGGTGTCGTGAACAACGATCCGAACCTGCTCGACTGGGCCGACAGGCTGAGCCAGCCGGACCATCCGATCACTTTCACGCTCACTGCAATGGTCGTCATACTGTCCGGCGTGATGTTGGCACTGGGAACCAAGTTATACCTGAGGGTGCAGGCAGTCTGTGCGATAATCGGCCTTATCATGCTGGTCGTGGTCGCGGCCATTTTCCTCACGACCTCAAATCAGGAATTCTCATCGACCTGGGACCAATACGCAACCGGTCAAGGCGCTGCGGACTATAGTGAGACCGTCGCGGATGCCGCCTATGATTCTCCATGGTACAATTACAGTGACTGGCAGTTGACCCTTGCCATCCTGCCGATAGGGTTATGGTCCCTTGCATATCCGTACTTCACGTCGTTCGTGGGCGGCGAACTGAAGACTCCAAGAAGGACCGCATTAATCGGCAACATGGGTGCGTTGGTCATCGGCGCGGCATTCATAATCGGGCTATGGTCGATAATCACGAACACGTTGGGAGATACGTTCATACAGGGTACCTACGCCCAGTTCTACGAATATGGCTCGACGAGCTACGGGATGCCGAGCGTATGGTTCGACTTCCACGCCGGCATCGCTTCGAAGAGCAGCGCAGCGGTCTATATCATCGGTATAGGGATGGTCGCATGGCTGCTCATGTACCCGGCCCTGGCATGCATCGGCCAGACAAGGGCGGCGCTGGCATGGTCCATGGATAGGATAGTGCCGTCGTGGTTCGGGAAGGTGAGCGAGAGATGGAATTCGCCTTTGAACGCGATCGTCTTCTTCACCACGATCAACATGATATACCTGGCATTCTACGCGAGATTCTCTGACTACCAGGGCGGTTTCACCGCGGTGCTCGGCCAAGCGCTCGCGACATTCACGCTCGTCGGTTTTGCCGCCATACTCCTGCCATACAGGAAGAAGACGAGGAAGATATACGAATCCTCAGGGATGAATCACAAGATATTCGGAGTGCCGTTGATCACCATCTCCGGCATAATATGGGTCGCATTCCTGTCGGTGAGCATCTGGTACTTCATGATCGACCCCAACCTCGGAGCGACTGATTATTGGAGTCCCGTGACCAGATACTTCTCGCTCTATCTCACGGTGGCGATATTCTTTGCGGGGTTCGCGCTTTATTGGGTGTCGAGATGGTATAGGAAGAAACACGGCGTGAACATCGACCTTGCCTTCGAACAGCTCCCACCCGAATGATCTGCTCTCCGAGGATAAGGGCACCCTCTAGTACATGTTCAAGTATCGCTTGAGCGCGGCAAGCGCTACGACCGTTATCCATTGGTCTTTCTCGGGGTTCGGTCGCTCGGATACATGCCAGAAACCTTCCTTCGTCCTTGCAGCCAGAAGCCATCGTATGGGCTTCTCCATTCGCGGGTCCTCCGGGCCATATCCGTTCCATGTTAGGATGTCCAGGGCCGACAGTCCGCTCCCGAGGTATGTCGGATACTTGAATCTGGTCCAATTCTTCTCGGATTGGTAGAACGATGCGTGATAATTGCGTTTGAAGAACCGGTCGAGTATGAAGTCGATACCTCTGCGCACAGCCGCTGATTTGTGAAGGAGTTTGTGGTATGTGAGTCCCCTGATGGCCATGACCGTGCTCCAGATGCAGCTGGGTATGTCGTCATAGTCCTTCGGATCATATGCCGGCGCATCCTCACTTTCGACAAGGTCCATGAACCCACGTTTCTTCAAGCATCTATATTTCGGCCGATACCACATATCTTGGATGTATGGGATATTCCACCCACCATCCTGCCTCTGCATGCTCAGGATCCATCGAATCAGTCTCTGGGTCCTTGGATCGTCAAACAGGCCGAATTGTTGCATGTTCCTAACTGCGAAACCGTTGTAATACGGGAGCGGGAAGGCATTGGTCCACGGTCCAGAAATATATCCTTCCTTGGTCTGCCATCCGAAGACCTTCTCAAACGATGCTCGGACATGCCCCTCATCGATGTTGGTTATGTAATCTCCGAGGGTGTATTGGTTTCTAAGGATTGTCACATATGTCCATCCGATGGGAGGTCCTGGCCCCCTCTCCTCCTCAAATCGTTTCTGTCTTGATATCGGCCATGTGCCGTCCGCGCTCTGTTTGCTCAGGAGACGCAGCTTCGCAGGATATTCAGCGCACTCTCTGTTCGTCTGCTTCATCATGGAGTCCTCATCCCCCTTCTCCATGATGACCCTTAGAAGCCAGTGTTTGACCGGAGGAGAAGATATCTGAAGCAGCTTCCTCGAAGAGTCTTCGACAACTTTGTTGATTTCAGCGCGCATCTTCGAATCCACCAATGCATCGTGTGATTTGAAAGGTTTTGGATCAGCACGAATTCTGCACGTCGCGCATGATCAATACATGTCTGCGTATCGAGAGAGTGTACTGATGGCTATCTCCGTTATCCACTGATTCTTCTCGGGATCCGGCCTCTCGGACCTGTACCAGAATCCATCCTTAGACCTCATCTTCAGAAGCCATCTCACTGCCTTTTCCATGCGCTCATCCTCTGGACCGTATCCTAATATGGCCAGGATTTCTAGAGCCGAGAGCCCGCTGCCGAGATATGTTGGGTACTTCAATGTCGTCCAGTTCGTCTCAGACTGCAGTAATGTCGAGTGATAGTTCCTCTTGAAGAAGCCATCCATGAGAAAATCGGCGCCTCTCAGGACCGCCCTCCTCTTCATCATGTCTGGGTTCCAGACGGCCCCTCTTATGACGGCGAGTGTGCTCCACAGGCAGCTTGGAATATGTCTGTACTCATCGGGGTCGTAAGATGGCCGGTCCTCGCTCTCAACCAGTTTCATAAAATTCTTCATCTTCATGTGGACATACTCTGGTCGGTAGCGCACATCCTGCAGATACGGAATGTTCCATCCACCATCATGCCGTTGCATGCTCAACAGCCATTTCATGAGCTTGTCCACTCTCGGGTCGTCCCGCAATCCGAACTCAAGAGAGTTCCTAAGTGCCAATCCGTTGTAGTGCGGTATCGGAAATGCGTCAGTGGTTGGGCCAGGAATGTACCCTTCCTTGACCTGCCAGCCAAGCATCTTCTCGAAAGAAGCTCGCACATTACCCTCGTCGATCTTGGCAACATACTCCCCGAGCATCAACTGGTTCCTCAACATGGTGGTGTATGTCCACCCGATTGGCGGCCCAGGCCCGCGCTCCTCCTCCATCCTCCTCAATCTCGATATCGGCCATGTGCCGTCTTCACGCAGCGAATCGAGTAGATGCAGTCTAGGAGGGTATGTCTCACATTCTTTGATTGTCTGCTTGAGGACTGGGTCGTCAGAGTCCTTCTTCATCACGTCGGAAAGGAGCCAAAATCTCACCGGAGGAATCGATATCTGAAGGAGCTTCCTTGCAGACTCGTCCACCGTTCTTCGAATCTCTGTCAACATCACTGTGCCGGGAGGTCAATGTCTTTGTAGGAAATCTCTTTTTCGTAGATCGAGTCCGACGCAGTGATTTTCCTAATTCAGCTCCACGATCATGATTGAAGTCCACATTCCACCGCAAACTTGAAGCCCTTCCCCTCTTCTTCTTGAACCTTCTTGTAGAAGTCGCAATTCATGCATACGATCACCTTGGGCACGAACGATCCCGTGGGTTCTCCTCCACAGAGAGTGCCGGCGACCGCCCAGCATATCCTTCCACCATTCTTCCCATGGTTCATTCCATCCGATCGAGAGTACGTGCACGCTGGACATACTCCGCGTTCGGATACCTTGGCTCCTCCAGGGAATCGCTGGCAATCTTTGAACTCCCAACAGTTCTGCACTCCCATTTCCTCACCACTCCCAAACGTGCTTCGGATAGAGCACGGTCCGGAGCATGGAATGACGGTACATTTCTGATAAGTCTTGCCATGAATCGGTCTGGAATGCGAAAGCATTGATACGCCATCTGAGAGCCATAGAACGGCATGCCGAGTTATCCCAACAAGACTATCAAGAAGGAGCTCGGGAGTTTCAAGCGCAAGGGTGATATGCCTTCGGGCATCAAGCAGTACACGCTTCACAAGATCTTGCCTAGCATCCGCGCAGAGAAGTCGAATGACAAGAATGAAAGACTTCACGGCACGGAGAAATCGAGAACCAAGATCATGAGGGCATTCGACCACGAAGCGGGAGCGTCTGCTTTGATGGACGGATGGAGGGTTCATTACGATATGATTCGGACTCATCAAACGCTCGTCATGACACCAGCCGAAGCCGCTGATATTCCGTCATTGCCAGGCTTCAAGTGGTATGAACTAATAAAGCTGGCTAGCAGGCAAAGCTCTTGAATATCAGAAAATGAAATTTAGAGGCAAAAATCATATATAGTGCGATTCAATAGTGGGTAACATAAAATCCCCAGTATGACCCTTCTCTTCACGAAAAGGGGAATGCTGGGTTCCACTTCTTCAATCATAATCTCCTGGAGGAATGATAAATCGGACGCTATCATATTCATTGATGGAAACAATTTCTATCACAACTCACGATCAATGGGAATTAAGCCTGGGAGCATAGATTTCGATAAGCTCATCAATTTCATCTGTTTAGAGTTCAAATGCAATAGAAAGCAAGTTCGTTACTACAATTCTGAACCAGATATTTCGGATGGAACGAAGAAATATTACGGTGCTCAGAAATTCTTCAGCGAACTAAAAAAGCTCGGTTTTATCGTTCAGACGAGAAAACTCCAGAAGCAATCAAACGAAAAAGAGATCAATGCAAGGATTAAGGTCATTGATGACGAGGAATATTGTCCTATATGCAGACCACTTGTTGAGAATGCATGTATTCAATGCGTGGGTCGATTCAGCAAAAAGGAAAAGGGCATTGATGTTTGGATAGCCATTGATATGCTAAATCTTTGTCTGTTGCGTAATGAATGCGATATGTGTATATTAGTGTCGGGTGATGGTGATTTTGTTCCCGCCCTGGATATTATCAAGGGATCTGGCAAGGAGGTTGCATCCACATCCGTATACCATGGATATTCGAATCTCCTGAGAGAGAAACATAGATTCAAGACAATAACAGAACAGGAACTCGAAGGACTCTTGAAACAAGATCGTTTTTGACTAATGCACTCAGACTCGCCACCATCCGAAGATTTACAGCGGAAAACGTCAGACGGAAACCACCCGTTAATTAGACAGAACCGAGACCAAGGGCATTGTTGCATTAAGTATGATTCAGTAGATGTCTCCGAAATGCTTGTCTGACGATTCATATGGCCAGTCGTCGGAATATTGTGAGCCCTCATCATGTCACATTCTCATTTCAGAGGAACTAGTAGCCACCGATCATGATTAAGGAAGGGCACGAAGATGTTGCCACCGCTGTCTCTGTTGGCCAAATACGTATGAATCCCGATTTGGTTCAAGGACAGATGCATGAATCGTTCTATGTAGAATTCCCAGGGTCTCTCCGATGTCGTCCTTGGTTCCTTTTCCAGGAGCTTTAGGGCGGTCTCAGAGCAGTCTTGCAGGTATTTCATGAAGATTGGCCAACCTTCTTGTCCAAATCCATCTCCCTTTTCTTTGCTGCCCTCTTCTCCAGTATAATCATCACCCGGTTTTCCATGTGCTCCGAAATGTGGTGACGGATCGCTGATGCCCTTCAATCTTTCTTCGAGCTCGATTCTGATTTCTGCAATATCTGAATCGACCCCATAAAACCTCAATCTGATCTCTGGAGTTTTCGGTTCCAAGACTGGGCATTCTTCTCTTAGAAAATGCCATCTCATGTCCTGCCTACGCTCTTGCGCACGTTCCTTTACCTCATTCACATAGTTTTTCACAAAGCCAAGCAGGACTCTATCGAAATCCCCCGCATTTCTCAGATGGATATTTACCTCAACCCACTTGTATTCACTCATTTGAACCACCTACGGTCATGAATGCGTCTGCTGATAGATTATCATTCTTATCTGGGCCAGTCAAATCTGAACGCGGCACTCAACATTCTTCAGGCCAAGGTGTCGATGTTATTCCCTGCATCTTGCGCATTTCCTTATGGTTCCCAACCCACCAGCAAATTATCGTATTCTTGGGAACCTCATTGCAGGGGCATCTATGCTTGGTCTGATGAATAGTCCCTATGCATTCCCAGCAGAGAGTCACGATTATTCGGAGGTCTTTTAGGACCTTTATCTCCCTATCGCCAGCCAGGCCCGCAGTGAGTGGGTAAGTGAAGTGTTTTGGATTCTCAAGAACCTTCTTCAATTTCTTCTCGATAGCGCTACGCGCTATGGGGTCACCAATACATTTGAGACATTCCTTGAATTTTGGATGAAAAAGAAAAGATGGTGGTTCATTCGGACTCAAAGACTTCACTCCATGTCAGGAGTTCCTTTGCCTTAAATGGTGTCTCCAGCGTTTCTCTGATCTCTGGGTATCTGTATGAGAACATGAGATCCAGAGTTCGTATCCATTCTTTAGGAATCTCAAATTCGTAACTGACATCCCGCAGCTTGATCGGATTGAGCAATGGGGTACCATCTGGTATGTCGTCTATCTTTGCCGTCGAGTCTCTATAGGGAACTTGGCATCTGTGACTCAGATCCCTCAATTCCCTACCAGTATACTCTCCAAGATGGTGAATCCAACCACTTAGATGGTCGATTATTGGGGCGTTCTCTCCCGAATCAATGAACTCAGACATCTGGGAGACAAGCTCTTTCCCTTCCTTTGTTATCGCCTCGATAGCTTTGTTCTGACCTTTTAACTCTACGAATCCAATCTGGTTAAAGAGGTCAAGGTCCTTGACAATCTCAGCACTCATCGGTCCATGTGTCCATTTAAAGAATTGGTAATTGATTCCTTTTATCCGCTTTACCTGAGCATCGTACTGATTGAAAAACGCGGTCTTCTGAATTTTCCATTTATCCAAAGTGCCATATTCAGAAAGCCCATTCATTGTGTACAATAACAGCACTTTGTTTATAATCTCATCAACCTCTGCGAGGTCGTCCATCTCACCCTGCTCGACGCTTATCATTCCTATCCGTCCAAACGACTATCTATTCCATCAAATTCTCACTTTCACGGGTGCCAATGTTAGCTAGTATAATATGATTTTGATATGTCATTCAGCGATATTAAGCTTGCCGACTGACGCATTCATAATGATTTCATACCGGGATTTTTTGTATGCTGGCTAACAAATTCTAGAAATGAGAACGCGGCTCAAATCATTCGATAGACTGAAACGACTTGTTTTCGACGACCCCACACTTCAGCTCGGGCTAGAGGATTTCGGCCTGGCTGGGGATAGCTACTTATACAACACGCACCAATTAGGGTATATTGAGGGTGCAAATAACCCCTCTTGGATGGGACGGTATGGAAGTAACGATACCCGATGCCGACATAGTGATCGAGGCCGGAGTAACGGAAGATGGCCGGATATACGGCCTCAAGAAGTACGCTGGCCGTACGGTCAAGATTGTCGTGCTAGAGGAGAAACGGAAGAAGTAAATCGACACCAAACAACAATGGGTGACTGGGCCGGAGGTTGCCGCCTCCGCCCAGTCGGGAGGCCCGATACCTTGAATATCAGACCCCCAGAGAATCACATCAAGCTTGAACCGAATAAGACTTTCGCAGGTAGGACCGAAACTGGTCATGTAGGATGCAAGTTCTGCAAGAGCCACCAGGTCGTCAAGAATGGCAAGCGTGGCGATAAGCAGCTCTACAAGTGCAAATCATGTGGCAAGCAATTCGTAGACAATGAATGCTTTCCGAGGATGCGCACCAGTGCACGAGCAATCTCCGTCGCTCTCGAAGCCTATTTCGATGGTCTCTCACTCGCTAAGGTCGTCAATCTTCTGAGGCGCGTGTATGGAATCACCATAAACAGGGCGACAGTCTGGAGGTGGATTCAGAAGTACGTTCCTTTGGTCAAGAAGATGATGGGCCAGTTCACCGCCAATGCAACTAGTTCATGGCACGCAGATGAGACTGCAGTGAAGATCAAGGGAAATATCCATTGGTTCTGGGATGGCATCGATTATGATACGCGCTTCATCGTGATGGGTTTGCTCACTCGAAGACGTTCTGTCTCTAACGCTCGCAAGTTCTTCATTGGAGCCAAGGCACAAGTGGGCGGAAAGGCTCCTGGAGTCATAGTGACTGATGGCTGTGGCTCCTATCGGAAGGGTGTCACAAAGGCGTTCTGGAGAAAGGTCCAGCTTGGAGAATGCACTCTTATCCAGAAAGCTGGGTTAAGGGCTAGGTTGGGTAAGCTCTCCAACAATGTGATCGAACGATTCCACAACACCCTCAAAGACCGTGTCAAGATTCTAAGAGGATTCGGGAGTCGAGGTGGCGCATCAACTGCCCTTGACGGATTCGTGATTCAGTATAACTTTCTTCGAAGGCATACCTCATTGAAAGGTATGACTCCTGCAGAAAGGGCTGGAATCAGACTACCGACCGTGATGGGATGGGGCGACCTCATACAGTGGTCTCTGAAGCGTTCATAGTGCAATAGTGCAGATACTCACTTAGGTTTTCTGAAATGCATCATGTTGTGATGTTGATGGTTTATTCTGTATGCATATGGGTATCCGAAAGGGAACAATGGCTTGACGGGCTGGAGCAACACAACGGTCCCTGAGAACTCGTAACCAATCTTCTCCATCATTGGCACTATGTCTGCCTGGACGCATTTCTCCTTCTTCTTCACCGTGAAGTCGCTCATTATGAGAGTGCAATATCTACCGTTCCTAAGCCTGGAGAAGGTCTTCGACATGATGTCCGAGAGAGACTGAATGAACCCACTGTACTCATCGATATTGCCCAAGTCGTTCTTTCTGTCAGTGTAGCAGGCTACACCTTCTCTCGCCCCCATGCGATACAGTTTCCCATTGTGCTGTCGTATCCCCTTTCCATTGTTCTTGAGGATGTTATGGTAGGGCGGAGAGGTCACCACGTAGTCGACCATTGGCACATTATCGAGTTTCTTCAGGGAGTCGCCGATGATATACTCGTATTCTTCTAGATCTCTCGACCTCAGTCTCTTCTGGGCAATCTTCTTGTAGTCTGCATTTATGTCAATTCCTATTGCTTTTCGTCCTACCTGGTTGGAGGCAAGCAGTGTCGTTCCGCTCCCAGCGAACGGGTCAAGCACCGTCATCCCTTTCTTTGTGAACAACTCGACAAGTCTTTGAATATCCCTGACGAGAAATGGTGCGGGATGACTGTAGGCTTCCTTGTCGTCTGCGCAGCCAACAGATTGCCAGAAGCTGCCGGATAGTAGGAGCCAGTCACGTCCTGACAGATTGTTCAGCTTATTCCTAATATCATATTTGCCAGGCTTGTTCTCCTCCGACAGGGGCTTCCTCGGGTTCTTCTTCTCGGTTGTACTCTTCATTTCAATTCCTTTGCCGTTCGTGTGATTTCCTTGATGGTTGGCTCGGAGAACCCTGCTAGACGCTCAACATCTCTATATGTTAGGTATCTCCAACTGTTTTCCTCGAATGCTCTGACGAACAGAGGGTCACAAACCCTCTTCAATTCCGATTCCCGAGCTATGGGTATTACCATGAACTTGGGAATTGTCTTCTCCGTGTTGGATGCTCTTTGAATGGCTGATGTGAATCCAGTGGAGTTCTCAACCTCGAAAACGCATTCTATGGACGCCCCATCTTCTGATAGCCAGAGGACATCAATCATCTCTATTCGTTCCAGTTTCAATGATTCATAGCTGCCACTGAGGGTAGATAGGTCCACAAATGTCGAAAGGTCACGAAGAGGCTTGTTGAAATCGTAGAATTCGGGCTGCTCTCGTTTTCCCACGAATACCGAGAATCCGTTCTTCCTTCCTGCGGCACAGAGCAAGCTAATGATGCGGCTGTGTTCACCAACCGTTTTCACCACCACATCCTTTATCTTCCAAAATCCACCAGCTCGAGAGGCGTACTTCTCCAATACCTTGACGATGCCACGTGGGTCGGGAGTGAGGCCATTTGGGTATGTCTGGAAGAGTTCTCCGATGACATCGTCAAGTCTCACAGAAACTCTTCTTCTGAGTATGGACAGAACTAATTCCTCCACACGGTCTTGAAGTGGTCTGTCTGGGTAGTTAATGTGGCTCTGCGGTTCTCTGAACCACCATATGTCGCCAGAACCGTCGAATTCGTTCGGCATCACTACGAATGTGCCCTCCTCCCCAGCCTCTCGTCTCAGAACTCTTTCAATTTCCTGGCTGTAGTCTCTCGGATGGATGTATCCTGCTTGGATCATCTCTGGAATCAACCCCGCAACAATGAACGTGTATGGTGTAGGTTCGTTTCGAATCGCGATTATCTCTATGGCTTTCTGCACAATGAAATGCTCTAGACCAGACTGGTCATCGGTAAAATCCACATCCCTGCGTTTGACACATCGTATGTAGAAGTCGGCTCCAGACGTTCCATACGGATTAGAGACGTTGGATTCACCCGACCTACGATTGTATTGGTGTGTCACTTTGTCGAATCTAAATCCCGCTATCTTGACTGCATTCACAAAGTCGTTCCATTCGCGGATCTTCTTGTGGTGGAATGTCACCACCAAGTAGCCATCATCCTTGAGCACTTGATGCATTTGCTTGAACGCATTCGCCATTCTCGTTCTGTACTGCTCTCTACTAGCTAGACCCTCCTTTATCGTAATCTCAGAACTGAGATCGGGCGCGTATTTCTTATCCACTTCCTTGAGCCAGACGAGCCATATCAGACTCAGGTCAAGATAGAAGACCAATCCTGCGTATGGAGGGTCCGTGATTATGAAGTCGATGCTTTTCTCTTTAACGTACTTTGATAAATCCGCCACATCCAGTGTCCCATAGTTAATGTCCTTGCTCCCGTCGATTTTCTTCTTGACGTTGAGACATGAGACAGATATGTCTTTCTTCAACCTCTTCTTGGCGTCAATCATTGCTGAGCGAACACTTTGTTTACCCAGGCATGCCCTCTCGAAGATGATTAGAGGGTTCTGTTCAAGGGATTTGCTTCGTATCATATAGTCGGCTCTTCCCCAACTCCCTGAGAAATCTCTTTGGGATGCCTTGCTTCTGGGAACCACCATCTTGAATGTAAGATGGAGTGTCTGGATGAATCCATACAGCAACTGATGACGAATATCTCTGTCGTCGACCTTGAGTATCTTGTCGAATATTGATGAGAGCAAGTACAGGTTCCTCCTTGTCCAGAGGAACTCGAAACTGTCCCCACCCACATCTAGGATGAATTTGTGAGTAATGGATGGTGTGGTGGGAAACTTATCCTTTGGATACTTGAATGGTATATCGATGCTCAGCATCTGAATCGCTTTCTCTCTGTCAACATCCTCCGCCGGAAGCCGATATTTCTTGCCCGAATTCGTTTCTAGGCACACTTCGTCAACGTTTCCAGATTTCCATCTGTAATTGTATACATGAGTGCCCTGGCCCTGATGGAGTCTCATGTAGTGCTCCTTGTACACCAAATCCGATTCTATCGCTTCCTTGATTCTCAGGAACTCTTCCACGAATCTTGGCTCATCGAAATTCGTGTCGAACACCTCTATCGTGAACGATGTGATTGGATTCAAGTCGAAGCACAGTGCTCTCCTTCGTGCAATGACCGTCTCAAATGCGGACATTGCGCTGCCAGCAAAAGGATCAAGCACCAAGCCACCAGGTGGGCAGTAGCATTCAACATATCTCCGCCAGATATTGTGAGGTTTCTTCCCCCAGTACTTCATTGCGGTGTACATCGGAGGACGAACATCTTCAACGAGAGCGTAATTGATGTGCGTCACTGCGAAATCAGTTTCCTGCTGCCCAATCAATTCTTGCCACCTCTCTGTATCCAGTTGAGGATGGCCTCTTCGACCGCAGCCTTGATGTCGCCCTTCTTAAAACCGCCAGACCGTTTGTAGATCTCGTCACGCAGAGCTTTGTCGACCTCGTGGGAAATCTCAACCTTGGTCAAGTTATCGCAGATGTATGCACGTAAGTACTTATGTACTTTGGTACTTTAGTTCCTAAGTGTCTGTAACCGGAGCCCTGCGCGTTGATGGGTGTGTTACCGAAGGTAGGACACATCTCATCTTCGTGGCTGGTAAACCTTCTTATGATAACCATTTCGTCTGAAGAGCTTATATGCTCGCGTGTAGACGTTTCGCCAATCACCCTTGCTCAGGTCCTTGTAGTGACAATTGAGGCCCCGTCTCGTCTTTGAAGCGATATAGTCTAGACAGCGATGACCATAGGCGATTCTCACATAATCGGTTGCAGTTTCTGGGCGAATTCCTATCGAGCCGACAAAACCGTCAATCATGTCGCGTATCCCCTCAGGAGAATGCCAATAATCGAGGTCACGATGGTCTGGGCCAAATTTCTTTGCGTTCTTGTCCATTCTTCTATGAACGCTCGTTCCGTCAGTATCCTCGTATATCACTCCGTTCTTCACGAGGCGTTTCTCATCAAAATCTAGATGATAGTCCAGAGATGGCACCATTTCCACCCGGAGGCATAGATGCCCCTTCGGCCTATTGATGATATTGCAGATCCCATCTGTTAGAGTCAAGAACTCCGAGGTTCCCGCTCTTTCTCCCGCTTTCCAACAATTTTCATCAGCTGAGGGATGTCCTTCTCCACCCTGGCCGATAGCTTTTCAATTGCCTTCATTACAGGTCTGATTTCAAATGTCGAATTCAAGAATACGACGGTCATCGTGGGAGCATCGAAGAAGCCAAAATGAGGTGCATTGAGGGGCAGCATCGTGTGCTTCTGGAAATTCACTCCCCCTCTCCTGAAGCCAGGGTTGGCCTTCATCCACTTGTCGAGCCTTTCGTCGAAGTGGTCGAAATGGTCCCTCATCTTGCGTGAGTTCAACGGGGATGTTTCGAGGATGGAGAATCGCGACTTCAGATGCCTTGCCCTTTCTTGGCACCTTTCCGATTTGTTAGGTGGCCAGAATGATCTAGAAATACCTGCGGATGAACGGAGCAAAGCCTTCAGACAGAACCAGACCCGATCAGCATCTCGAACAGCAATGCTGCACAACAGACCGCGATAAGCCATCTTGGCGTGCAGACAATCGTCTTCCAGTGAGTACTCGAAACCAAGAATCTCCATATCCTCCATGCGGTCACCTAATGATGATATGGGATGTCCCATCTCTTAGGATGTATGATTCTGGGCTTCTTCCTTTGGACAAGATCGGGCCTTGGCTCTCCATCGCTTCCTAGCGGAATCATGGTCATACAACTGAGAACCCTCTCGATTGTCATATGGTTTTGGGCTGCATGTAGGCTACAGGATTGGGCTGTACTATCGGCTACCCGCAGTCAATACACTTATATGTGCCACTTGAGTAGAATGCATCCAAGGGAATACCGTGAAGTCATACGAAAGAGCAAGGAGCGCCGAAGGGAAGAAGAGAGAGCCGTACTGCGCCAAGGTGAGCATCGTCGAAACCCAGATGCGAAACATGTGGCCGGATGCGTACTTGATGCCCAGAGAAGCGTACTTGATACACCTGCGCATCCTGATTAGCGAGATGACTGCGTTGATAAAGGCGACCGAGGCTGAGATCAAACGAGTAGAAAACTGATTGGTGGTTACTCGGAATCTGAAGGAGGCAACGAATACAGTTCCTTATCTACCATCTTGTTGAACTCCAGCTGAGCATTGCGCGCCTCCTTATACGTCTCATTCGCATCCAATGAAGACATACCTGCGAAGAGGATTAGCACGGACCCAACGACAATCGCTGCAATCTGAAAGCTATCTCCCACCAGAGAGTATGCCAGTATTAAGAATCCCATGCCTAACAGACATATCATCGCACGGAGGACCAGCGAGGAACACTTGTCTTCGGCAGTCCATCCCTCAGTGTAGAGTGTTGACACCTTCTCACACTCCCCGAACTTGCTGGTCAGCTCTTCTGTCAATTCCTTGAGTTGGCCATGCTCTTCGGGCGTAGGGGGCGTCTTCTCAATAAGCGCTTTGACTGCATTGAGGACTTCTGATGTGTCCTGGTCCTCAGTCATTGCCTTAATGAGACTTTTCCGAATCTCCGCAAATTCAGGGTTTCGCTTCAGGATGTTATCGATCTGTTGAACCGATTTCGTGAGGTACGTGAGGAAGAACTGATTGACAAGTCTTGAGCGCATAGCTACGTGTTGGTCCCTCCCTTCTTTTCGGAACCTCTCCGCATGAGATCGCAGGTGAACGAAGAGCGCCACCAACGCGCCCCCACCGACCAAACACGCGGCTCCAATCGCAACAAAATCATCGGCCATAGTCTCTCCCTATTCAACTGGCGGTCCTTCGTACTCGGACTCCTTCGCAAATGATGGATAGTGCTCGTACACGTGCGTTATCAAATCATGAATGGGCATCATATTGTACTGTATCTTGATGTCTACGAGCCCCTGTCTCAAGCGCGGTTCAAGCGAATCGTAAGCCATCCTTGCTCGTTCAAAACCTTCAGGAGTCAGGCTATAGACTTCACTCCCGAAGCCTGAGGTAATCTGGATGAGCCCTTTCCTAATCAGGTCTGAGAAGTCATTCCAAGCACCGTCTGAATACGGCCCGTACTTGTATGGTCGAAATGAGTAGAACCCTTTGACATCTTTGAATCGCATCAAGAAGAGAAACAGTTCCTTCATGAGCCGTGTCTTCCCCGCAATCGGTTCGTTGTATCGCTGCCTCCTTCCACCCGCGAAGAGAAGCATCAGTATCCAGTCTTCTAGTCGAGTAGGAATCTCGCTAATAGTGGCTTTCCTCTCTTCCCAGGGCATCCCTAGCATTTCCCGAATCGCTCCCTTTCGAGAGCCATTATACCATTTGTGCCATTTAAGCCTAGGCCACTTCTGAGGGTGCTCATCACCATCACCCGACTTGTGACAGAACTGGCAGGACCAGGTTCGTTCATTCATATCCGAGGTCTATCCAATCAAAAAGGCACGATTCCCAGGCTCAAAGTGAGTCTGACGCCCTGAAGGTGCCCATTTCGGAGACCTCTGAAATCGTCAGAATCTCGTCTGACTGGACTACCCAGATTCATCCTACTTAATGCAACAATGCCGAGACCAAGAAAGGTATAAATACTCACGAGTTTATACTGACATTTGTCTGACAATTCGAGCAATATCGTCCGACGCCGGGAGACTTCCAAATGGTCGAGTCAGAGCGTGTCACGATAAGACTACCGAATGAGCGCGTCCAGGCGCTCCAGGCTCTAGTGGATCAGGGGAAGTTCTCCACGCTCTCCGACGCGATCAGAGCCGCGATAGACAAGTTCGTCGAGAGCGAATTCACACCAGAATATATAGAGAAGGTAACAGTCGAGCTGCCTAAGGGCAATGTCGTGAACCTGAAGCAGCTGGTTCAGGACGGCGACTCCGTTTCTGTAGACGACGCCATCAGAAACGCTGTGCGCGAATACATACGCAAGAGATTGTCACAAGCGATGCAAGAACTCGAAAGGTGACGATCCACAAACCGAGCGCAGAGGATGGGAAGCAGATGGCCACGCACGCATGTATGCATGAGCGAACGCCCTCTTCAGGGAGGTGCAATTAGCGCATGCTCAACAAGTTGATCCAGGATGCCCTCGAGACGGAGCGCGACTTCGAGGTACATCTTGCTCCGAAGATATGCGTCGTGGGCTGCGGTGGCGGCGGTTCGAACAGTGTGCACAGGATCAATAGAGTAGCGCTGGAAGGTGTCGACACCATCGCTATCAACACGGACAAGTTCCACTTGGCCAGGACCGATGCGAAGAAAAGGCTGCTCATAGGCGAGCATGCGACATTCGGATATGGCACGGGCGGAGACCCCGATATAGGCGAGAAGGTAGCGTATGACGCGATGGACAAGATAGAGGCGCTGGTGCGCCAATACGATATCGTGTTCGTCACGGCTGGCATGGGCGGCGGAACGGGCACGGGAGTCGCGCCAGTCGTAGCAGAGGCTGCGCGAAGACACGGCGCGATATCAGTCGCACTCGTGACGATACCCTTCGATATCGAGAAAGGGAGGTTGCGCGTCGCGTTCAACGGGATCGCGAAGCTGAGGGAGAGCGCTCACAGCACGATCATACTAGACAACAACCGTCTGTTGAAGATCGCGCCCAAGTTGCCGATCGAACAGGCGTTCATGGTGATGGACCAGCTCATCGTCGAGGTCGTCAAGGGTGTGACCGAAACGGTGTGCGAGACCAGCATGATCAATCTGGACTTCGCAGACTTCAGGAGCCTGATGCTCAAGGGTGGCGCGTCCACCGTGCTCTACGGTGAGAGCGAGGACGCTCAGAAGGTGGTCGCAGAGGCGATCAGCAACCCACTACTGGATATCGACTTCGAAGGCGCCACAGGCGCGATGATCCATCTCACCGGTGGTCCGTCGCTATCCCTGCGGAAGGCGTACGAAGTCTTCAACGGTATCACGAACAAACTCGGAGATTGCGCCCACATCAAACTGGGCGCAAGAATAGATCCGGACATAGGCCAGAGCATCAAGCTGATGGCGATAGTCACCGGCGTCCGGACACCCGAAGATACGGACGCGTTCAGGCTCCCAGAAATAGACGGGCTGATCAGCGCCCGGATCGCCATGGCAAACGTGTTAGGATGATATCCTCCCCCACATATACAACAACAAAAAATGCGCCCCCTACCGTAACTTTGGGGGGCGCCACAGATTTTTCCGGAAATCAATCATGATTCAAGCTCAGTCTTCGCATCATCCTTCTTGGCCTTGGACGAGGTCTTCCTGGGCCTCTTCTTGGGCAGCTCTCCATGGGTCGCCTCCTTTATGGCATTGTCCAGGACCCCCATGAGCGAATGGAATTCCCAGGTCGATGGGACCGCTCTCGACACGATCCGCCTGAACATGACCTTCGTCTTCCCCTTCTTGTGCTCGGGCCAATCGATGCAGTCGAGGAGCATGGCGAAGTATTCGTGCAGTTTCTCAGTCTCCATCTCGGAGGCCAGTTGCGGTTCCCATCTCTCCACACCTGTTGCGAAGAGCTCGTAGAACACTATCGCCGCGGCATGGCTGATGTTGAGGATAGTGTATGCCGGATTCGCTGGAATAGTGATGAGGAAGTCGCAACGCCTGAGGAGTTCCTTGTCGAGTCCGAAATCCTCTCGACCGAAAAGGATCGCGATGGTGCCATCGAACTCCTTGATCTTCTGCGAGAATTCCTTCGGAGTCATCGAGATCCTCGCGAAATGCTTCTCGTTGCAGGTATCGATTCCAGAAGTGGCAGCCACGAAATCAACACCCTGGAGCGCCTCCTCGTCGGTGAACACTCTCTTCGCGTTCTTGAGGATGTCCGTGGCGTGCATCGCGCGCTTGATCGCCTCCTCGCCTATGGCGCAAGGTCTGACGAGCACCAATTCCTCGAGCCCGAAGTTCTTCATGGACCGCGCGATCGCCCCGACGTTGCCGTCGTGCAACGGTTCTACCAGTACTACCCTGAAGTGCGGCACGGCATCACGACAGATGCCCTAGGTATTTAACTCTGTAGCAGATAATCTGGGCGTGAGCGGCGAAGAGGAGATACGGGTCGCGCTTAAGGTCGCATACGATGGCACGAACTACTTCGGCTTCCAGAGGCAGCCGGGCAGAGTGACCGTCGAGGGAGCACTTGTGACAGCGCTCGACAAGGTGGGTGCAATCAGCTCGCCGAGGGAGTGCGGGTACCGAAGTTCCAGTCGCACGGACCGGGGCGTGAGCGCCCTCGGGAACGTCATCTCCTTCCGCACGTCATTCCCGCTGCGGTCCATATGCTCAGCGATCAACTCTGAGCTGGAGGACATATGGGCGTATTCCATCGCTCGTGTCCCTGATGATTTCAATCCAAGAGCGGCCAGGCAGCGATGGTATCGATACTATCTCCCTAAGGATGGGCAGGACCTTACTGTAATGAAAGCCCTGGCCGAGAGATTCATCGGGATACATGATTTCTCATCATATGCCACGAAGGCCGATAGGAATCCGATGAGGAAGATCGACTCGATCGACATATCCGATGAGGGGCTTTTCCATGCCCTCGATTTCCGGGCGGAGAGTTTTCTCTGGAACATGATCCGCCGGATCGTCTGGGTGATGAACGAGGGAAGCACAGGCAGGCTGGATCTGGCATCGATAGGGCCGGAGGCGAAGAAGAAGCTCATAAGAATCGGCCTTTCCCCACCCGAGTACCTCCTGCTCATGGATGTCGACTGCGGCGTCGAGTTCGAGCTGGACGAGCGCGCGCGGATACGCATAAAGCGGATGGCAGAGCGGATGATGAAGAGTCATTCTATGAACCTGATCTTCTCGGAGCATGTCCGCGACCTATCTCTTCGCGGGTTGTGAAGGTTGATATGTGCGGAGACTCGTACGCACGTTAAGATGAAAGTGGCAGTGACAGGGACTCCAGGCGTCGGGAAGACCTCCGCGACCGCCCTCGTTCGTTCCATACGCGTCATACGGGTCAACGACCTAGTAGACGAGTACGACGCGATCACAGGCACCGACGAGGAGCGCGGTTCGAAGGAAGTGGACGTCGATAAGCTCAAGGCCGCTCTTTCGAAGATGGATGGGGATATGTTGCTCGAGGGGCACCTCTCCCACCTTCTAGGGGTCGATATCGCCATCGTCCTGCGCTGCTCGCCAGCCGTTCTTCGCGAGCGTCTGGAGCTGCGTGGATGGAGCGCGGCCAAGGTCATGGAGAACATGGAAGCGGAAGCCGTTGATGTCATCCTCGTCGAGGCTCTGGGGTGCGTTCCAAAGACATGCGAGATAGATGCCACGGGCATGTCTTCCGAGGCGGTGGCCAAAGCGATTGAGGAAATCATCGCCGGAGAAAGTGAAAAATATCCAGTTGGCAATGTTGACTGGAGCCAGGAGGTTATGAGCTGGTTTTAGAGAAGTATCGCACGGAGGCCGATAGGGTGCTGGCACCTGCCGCGCAGCAGCTCACCTCAGTCAACCCTCACCACATATCGGCAGCATCTCTGGTCTGCGCACTGTTCGCAGGCATATTCTTCGCGCAGCAGAGACCTGAGCTGTTCCTCCTGCTCGCATCCGCTTTCGTTGCATTGAACGGATTGCTCGACGCCCTGGACGGGAAGGTCGCCAGGCTGATGTCCAAGGAATCCAAGCGGGGCGACTTCGTCGACCACATCATCGATAGATACGCGGACATGTTCATACTCGCAGGTATCGCCCTCGGTGCCTACTGTTCGTTGTTCGTCGGATTGTTCGCGGTCATCGGCGTGATGCTGGCCAGCTACATGGGCACGCAGGCCCAGGCGCTCGGTCTCCGTCGAGAGTACAGGGGCGTGCTCGGACGAGCCGATAGACTAGTGCTTCTGATCCTGGTCCCGATACTCCAGTACATCCTATTGTGGCTGGGCGGGGACTTCAGCAGCGACATCATGGGATTGACTGTCATCGGATGGATGATGGTGTACTTCGGCATCGCTGGCAACATCACAGCTCTTCAGAGGGCCTGGATGATCTGGAAGTCACTTCCGTGACGGAGGTTTGAACCTCTTGCCTTTGGATCTGTAATATGTCAACGGATGGGCCATCCAATCCTTCTTGCACAGCGAATCAGGGTCGAAGCAGATGCCATAGCTCTTCATCGTGCTGCATTCGGGTGGAGTGTACTCCGTCCCGGAGATCTCCCCCGTGATATGCTGTATCTGGTACCGGGACTTGCTCTCGTCGAAATCAGGGGCTGATGAGAATGTCTCCAGTACCTCGTCAGAGTTCATGCCCAGTGTATGCAGGAACGATACCAATGCGAATCTCCCGGTGTGTGGGACGTTCTCTCCGCTCTGTATCATGGTGAGGAGCTTCTTCATGCATGGGGGGAATCTTATGATGCTGACCTTGCCCATGCTCCTCGCCTTGAACTCCGCGCGCTTCTCCTCCATGATCTTGCTTATGACCGTGATGTCCTGGGAGAATGCGTTCATGATGTCGTCGTTGACCGCGAGTGGAAGCTCGGACGAGATCTTCTCCGTGAGCATCTGCTGGATGAGTCTGACCAATCGCTGCTTTGTGACGATGACTCTACCATCTTGCAGCCGCTGATTGATGAGCTTCCAATCCTTGCTCCTCATCGCGGCAGAGAACCTCAGGAAATCGGTGAAATCCACGGAGATGGTATCCTCGTCCACCGAGACATTCAGTCCGAGCTCCTCAGCGACCGATTTGATGAACGTGAACTCCTCTCCTCTCAGATGCTTGTCAGCCTTCTTCGCCTCGGCGATGGCGTATCTGGTCACAAGCATCTGGTCGGTCACGGCCGATACTATCATCCTCGCGACTGGATAGCTCAATAATTCGTTGTTCGCATCTACTTCCGATGCCATCGGATGGTCCTCGATCATGCCGTTCTCCAGCGCTTCCATGACCCGTTCCTTTCCCATGAACCGGGCCCTTTCATAAGCTACGCTGGTGGTGAGCTTGCTCAGATCGACTCCGGTCTCCCTCAGATATGCAGATGCACCCTTCAGGAACGGATACTTCGCCGCCAGCTTGACATCCACGCCGTCCTCTCTCCTCTCTACTCGAATCGCCGCTCTGATTACAATAACTTGACTGCTACGATCTCTCTACATCTCCGCATACCAGATATGATCGTGCCGATGCGAGGGCGGTCTCCTCGTCGAATATCTGCCAGAGATCCTCCGGATCATCAAATGGCCTCTTTCTCATTATCGCCATGGCCCTCCTCCTGCCTATCCCAGGGATCGCTTCGAGCATCGCCATCGATGCGGTGTTCGCATTCGTCGGATTTGCTATCCCCGTCACGCTCCTGGGGCCGCACCCGATGATCGCGACATCGATATCCATTCCTATCTCGAAGGCGTATGGCAGGCCGACCAGGAGCGGGTAGGTGCCGACCTGCCTCCCGAAGGTCCTCCCGCCCTCCCTCAGTTCCGTACGGACATTCCTGAGGATGGAGCCGCTCGGCAGAAGTCTCTCCAGCATGGGCTGGTCGATCTGTTCCCTCACATCTCTCTTGAACTTCTCGAACTCCTTGCGGTGCCTGACGCCAGGTGAATCAGCGCGGTAGGGTACCACCTGCCGTATGTTTATTCGTCTGAGGAGGAGCCCTTCGTCCACGACCTTCTGAAGGAATTGGAGATTGAGCGCGTAGGTCTGCTTAGATTCCCCTTCGAGACCACATACGAAATTGATGCCTGGCAGAACATGGGGCAGACCGGATGGTCCGACCACTCTTCCCAATTCGTTGACGATCCTGACCGCTTCGATCGTCTGATCCGCTGATGCATTCAGGTTGTTCGCCTCCGCAACCTTAGGGTCTGCGGATTCCAGTCCGAAGGCGAGGACATTGCCGCTCGTGCAGTTCTCCACGATCGCTTTCAAGATCTTTCGAGACTCCTCTGGATGCGAGGCTATCACTGCGGGGTTCGCATTGTCTAGATGGAACACCCTCGGGCGCATCGTCTCCTTCACTCCCTTCAACAGGGACTCGATCGCCGCCACGTTCGGCCTCGGTGTCTCGCTCATGCCGACATCTTCTGATTTGTAGCAGAATACGCAGGACTGCGCACCCAATCGGATGTTTCTGACGCCCGCATCGGACAGGGCCGCGACCTCTCTCAAGATGTCCTTCGGTTCGCGAAAGACGACTTCCCCTGATAATGGTTCGACGCAGAACTTGCACCCGCCGCTGATGTACCTGACGCAGCCACGATACATCTGTACCTCGGCTATCAGTGGTCCTCCCGCGTCCGGGTGGATCGATGAGATGACCGCTCCAGCCTCCAGCCAGGAATTCCATTCCTCCTGACCTCTGCGCCTATCCTCCAGAGCCCCATTCGAAACGAGCTCGAACAGCGCAGCATCCAGATCCTCTGATACAATGTGGTCGAAGCATCCCTTCAATGCATCAGACAACCTGCGTTCGTCGACCCCTAGGCTGGCCACCTTCAAACCCTTGAACGACCCGCATATCTTGATGAGTTCCTTATCGCTTGCTGGCATTCCCCTGAGATACTTCCCGGGAACTGCCACCCTCCTGATCACAGCGAGCAGGTCGAACCCGCTGAAATCGTCCTCTCCATCCCTCCACTGGTCAACGGTCCTGTAGTGGCCCTCCGCTCCCGCTTTCGCGAGCGCGCCGAAGGCCAGTCTGGCATAGGGGGAGATATACGGCGGGACGCCAAGGCACGCAGGCTCATCGGTGTACCCGTCGAGGACGAGGGCTCTCATCGTCGCTGTGAACGGTTCTGTCCACATAATATGTTTCTATTTCGTCGACCACGTCCGACCTGCTCCCCCAAGCGCCTTCGTGTAAGATGATAATCTATTAATCCGTCGAAATAATCATGTCTTCATAGCAATAACCGTAACAAACGACCATATCGGTTGTTCGAAATCGGAGAATCAACCAACGAGTTTCGACGTTAACATAGACACAAAGGGGTAGAATCGAATGGCAAAGAAATCCAAGCCGGCCAGTAGGAAGGCCGTGAAGAACGCGCCCGCCAAGAAGAAGGCGGTCAAGTCCAAGGCGAAGGCAAAGCCCGCGAAACCGGTATCCGTTGAAGCCATGCTGAAGAAGGCATACGAACCGGCCAGACTCGCGATGATCTACCACCCGTTCTACGAGGGTAAGATCGAGATCACGCCCAAGTGCTGCGTGAGAGACTTCAACGACTTCGCCATCTGGTACACGCCGGGTGTGGCAGAGTCATGCAAGGCGATCAACAAGGACAAGGAACTGTCGTATACCCACACGAACAGGTGGAACACGGTCGCTGTCGTATCCGACGGTACGAGGGTATTGGGTCTCGGCGACATCGGTCCCGAGGCTGGTATGCCGGTCATGGAGGGCAAGTCTCTCCTGTTCAAGTACCTCGGCGGCGTCGACGCATACCCGCTATGCCTCGGTACGAAGGACCCCGAGGAGATCATAAACACGGTCAAGCTGCTGCAGCCATCCCTCGGTGGCGTCAACCTCGAGGACATCTCGCAGCCCAAGTGCTTCTACATACTCGAGCGCCTGAGGAAGGAGTGCGAGATCCCTGTCTGGCACGACGACCAGCAGGGCACTGGTACGATCGTTGCTGCCGGTGCGGTGAACGCTGCGAAGATGGTCGGCAAGAAGCCGTCACAGATGAAGGCGGTCTTCATCGGTGCGGGTGCCGCAAACATAGCCATATCCAGGATCATGCAGGTCTCCGGCTTCAAGTGGGAGAACATGATCATGTGCGATTCCAAGGGAACCCTTCATCCTGGCAGAGAGGAAGTCAAGGCCGAGTTCAAGGAGAAGTGGTTCATGTGTGAGAATTCCAACAAGGAACGAGTCGTCGGTACATCACAGGATGCGATGAAGGGTGCCGATATCGTCGTCGCAGCTTCGAAGCCGGGACCTGGCACGATCAAGCCGGAGTGGATCAAGGGTATGGCGAATGACTCGATCGTGTTCGCCACAGCCAACCCGATACCTGAGATATGGCCATGGGAGGCGAAGGAAGCTGGCGCGAAGATCGTCGCAACAGGCAGGTCCGACTTCCCGAACCAGGTCAACAACTCGCTCGGATTCCCTGGCATATTCAGGGGAACCCTCGATGTCAGGGCTAGGACGATATCCGACACTATGTGTCTGGCAGCCGTCCTCGAGATCGCGAAGACCGCGGAGGACAAAGGCCTCACCGAGGAATACATCGTCCCAACGATGGATGAGTGGGAAGTGTTCCCGAGAGAGGCAGCGGCCGTCGGTAGGGCAGCCATCAAGGAAGGCATCGCAAGGGTCAAGCTCAGCAGGCAGGAGCTCTACGAGAAGGCTGAGTCGATCATCAGGCGCGCAAGGAACCAGACAAAGTACCTGATGAAGGGCAGATACATCCCCCCGCCACCTAAGGCGTAGGGTCCTGGCCAACGACCATTAAACCCTTTCAGAAAACCCTTATCCTTTCAATTTCTGAACCGATAGATATTCTGCAGAGCATCCGCTATCTTCGAAACTGGGCAAGAATCTTATGTTCAGAGCAGTCCCATCTGGACGATCTCTACACTCTGGACGCCGCCGACGCCGGATATAGCTGCTTCCACCTGGTCAGCGCCGCCCTTCTTGTCGTCAAGGACCACGAGCACGTGCAACGCTTTCAGGCCGAATGCGACGGGTTTCGTTTCGGAAGCCTTGAAAACAGCTCCCTCCGGCAGTACCTTCCGTATCTCCTTCACCAGACTGTCCAGATCGATATCGACACTCTCCGGAAGGATCCTGTACTGTAGACCTACTTCTCCCATGAAAGGCACCTCAAGGTCCGATGAATCCACATCCGGGACACTTGTACTTGACACTCTGGTCCCTGCAGTTCATGCATCTGCCGATTACAGCGTTCCCGCACTTCGGGCATGGGAACGTGGTCTCGGTCTTCCTGACGAGGCGTATGCCACAAGAGGAGCATTTCTTTTCATGGTCGCTCAAAATCTTCGACCTCGGCGCTGAGATATAAGCTATTTGTATATAACCCTTAGTGAGCTGGACAGCGAAGTTAAATCTATTGGATTCCATCAGTGCCAGGGGCTGACAAATATGAGAGGTCTGGTCGTTTACGACAGCTACTATGGAAATACGAAGGCGGTTGCCGAGGCCATTGCCGAGGAGATCCGGGCAATGGGTCACGATGCGGTCATGCATTCTGCAAGGGAGAGCTTCCCGAAAGAGCTGGACTATGGTTTCCTATTCATCGGATCGCCCACGCGTATGACCAAGATGACTAGCCGCACGAAGAAGTTCGTGAAGAAGCTCGGGAAGAGTTCCTGGAGCTCAAAGCCCGTGTATACGTATGATACTATTATGACTGGTGCGATGGAGAACGCAGGGCGTTGGAGTGGGACGGCCGCTCAGAAGCTGCATGATCTCGCCAAAGATGTCGGTCTCAATCCAGACCCATCGGTCCTGCACACCGATGTTACCGGCATGAAGGGACCGTTGGCAAAAGACGCAATCGACAAGGCGAAGGCGTATGTACGCGATAGCTTGTCGAAGCTCGACAGATGACGATGTGTCCTTGCTCCGATCATCTGGGTGCGTCTAGAGTCGACGCATTTCCCGTCAGTGTGATAACCCGTGGCAATGGTGCAGTTAATAATATTTGCCCAAAACGCTATTATTATTATCCAATTATTATAGTACAATACACCAAATATATGCTGTCTGGAGGGGAATCCGGCCCAAACCTCTCGATGGATGATAGTCATTAAATACTTGAACGAACTACACGGGCTGCTAACGCAGCCTAGGGTATCTACGCCGCCCAGGGCCCGTAGCTCAGCTAGGTAGGAATCTCATGCATTCTCGATGTTATGGTTTCCCTAGAAAGAGCATCTGCCTTTTAAGCAGGTGGCCCGGGGTTCGAATGACTACGCCATACAGACTAGTCTCGGAAATCCCCGCGGGCCCGCCGGGCGTCGACTGCGGACCGGGGGAGAAACGGAACGAATCCCACGGTTTCTCTGTAGAATACCCTTCGCCAGTATGGTGATTAGGATGGCCGGAGAATTTAACGTCTTGGAGCATGAGCTCGTACCCGAGTATCATCTTCTGTCGGAGAAGGAGGCCGAGAAGGTCCTTAAGCAGCTGAAGCTTACGAAGGACCAGCTTCCAAAGACAAGGATAACTGACCCGTGCATTCGCACGCTCGATGCGATTGTTGGGCCAGTCGAAGAGGGAATGGTAGTCAAGATCGTCAGGCGCAGCTCAACGAGCGGCGTGTCGATCTGTTACAGACTTGTAGTGCGGGGGTGAACCCTTGAGGGAACTTGTTGAAACCTATTTCAGGGAAAGAAGTGTAGTCAACCATCACACAGCGTCGTACAACGATTTCCTGCCGACGATAGACCATCCGAACAGCAGGATGCAGACGATCGTGGACAACGTCCGCGCATCTCCCGACGAGGCCGACAGGGGGATAATCCGGCTCGACCCAGACCGGACCGAGGGCAAGATCATCGAGATCAGGATCGGTCGCAGAAGGGACGAGAAGACCGGGCGCGTTGATCCAAGCGCCAGGCCGACGATATCTGTCGGAAGGCCGGTGATCAAGGAGGCCAATGGTGCCACCCACGACCTCTATCCGATGGAGGCGAGGTTGAGGAACCTCAATTACTCCGCACCGATTCATCTCGAATTCACGATCGTAGAGGACGGGATCGAACGCGAGCCAGAGAGGGTGCACATCGGTGACCTGCCCGTAATGATACAGTCCAAGAAGTGCAACCTGCACAAAGACAACATCGACATGGACCGCGAACCGACCGACGAAGACGTCCGCGAGTTTCATGTGAAGATGGGCGAAGATTTGTGCGACCCAGGCGGCTATTTCATCATAGGTGGTACCGAGAGGGCGCTGATATCCCTCGAGGACCTCGCGCCGAACAGGGTCATGGTCGAGATGAACGAGCGCTACGGCACGAGCCTACACGTTGCGAAAGTATTCTCGCAGAAGGAAGGTTACAGGGCGCTCACTCTGATGGAGAAGAAGAAGGACGGTATACTGGTCGTATCAGTGCCCGCTGCCTCCGGTCAGATCCCGTTAATAGTCCTCATGAAGTCTCTCGGGATGGAGAGTGATGAGGAGATATACAAATCGATAGTGTCTGATCCGCAGATGGCGAACATCGTGTACGCCAACATCGAAGAGTGTCAGAACAAGAAGCTGTATCCTCCGAACGGCATCTACACGACCGAGGACGCGATACTGTTCCTCGAGAGGAAGTTCGCGACTGGCCAGGCGAAGGAATACAGGGCGAAGAAGGTCGAGAGCATAATCGACCGGTCCCTGCTACCACACCTTGGTGACACCTCGGATGCGAGGATGAAGAAGTCCATATTCCTGGGCCGTGTCGCCAGAGCCATACTCGAACTTGAGCTCGGCAAGCGTAAGGAGGACGACAAGGACCACTACGCTAACAAGAGGTTGAAGCTCGCAGGCGACCTGATGGAGGACCTCTATAGGGTCGCTTTCACCAACCTGATCAAGGACCTGAAGTACCAACTGGAGCGAGGGTACACGAGGAAGAAGGGCATGAGGATATCCTCGGCCATAAGACCTGATCTACTCACCCACAGGTTGCTCCATGCGTTCGCGACCGGCAACTGGGTCGGCGGAAGGGCTGGTGTCTCTCAATTGCTGGACAGGACGTCCAACATGAGCGCGCTGTCCCACCTTAGGAGGGTAACATCGCCACTCACCAGGAGCCAGCCTCACTTCGAGGCGAGGGACCTGCACCCCACTCAATGGGGTCGATTGTGTCCGAACGAGACTCCTGAAGGTCAGAATTGCGGTCTGGTCAAGAACTGCGCTCTCATCATCGATGTGAGTGAGGGGACGGACGACAAGGAGGTCATCTGGCTCCTGCGCGACCTTGGCGTGAAGGAGGTCAGCGAGCAGCAGACGACCGAGACCCGTGTCTATGTCAACGGTGACCTGATAGGTCTCCACGACAAGCCCAAAGAGCTGGTCGAGGAGATACGCCAGAGGCGCAGGTCCGGCCTGTTGTCGCACGAGGTCAACATACGCTTCGACAACAACATGAATGAGATCATTATCAACTGCGACGAGGGCAGGCTGAGGAGGCCTCTGCTCGTCGTCCGCCACGGCAAGACGCTCATGACCCGGAGGCACATCGAGGACATGCGGTCGCATAAGGCGAAGTGGTCCGACCTCATACGCGAGGGAGTCGTCGAATGGATCGATGCGGAAGAAGAGGAAGATTCCTATATCGCCGTGTTCGCGCACGAGACACCTCAGAAGTGTGAGCACTGCGGAAAGTTCCTGTCCACACTCGATGTGGAATGGCGCAACCCTGGAGAGGAGGGCAAGACCGTCCTGGAGTGCAAGTCATGTGGCGGCACGATGCAGATCGAATCGCAACTGAAGGATAACCACACTCACCTGGAGATCGACCCGATGGTCATCCTGGGTGTGTGTTCAGGCATGGTTCCGTACCCCGAGCACAACTCTAGCCCGAGGGTCACCATGGGTGCGGGTATGGCCAAGCAGTCGTTGGGCCTGAGTTCGTCCAACTACCGCATAAGGCCGGATACCCGGAGTCACGTGATGCACTATCCGCAGCGGTCGTTGACGACCACGAAGACGATGGAGTTCGTCAACTTCATGCACAGGCCCGCGGGACAGAACTTCGTTGTCGCGATAATGTCGTATCAGGGTTACAACATGGAAGATGCGATCGTCATGAACAAGTCCTCCGTCGAGAGGGGGCTGGGCCGATCGACCTTCATGAGGACCTACAGGGCGGAGGAGCGCAGGTATCCGGGAGGTCAGGAGGACCACTTCGAGATACCGAGTCCGGATGTTAGAGGCGCCAGAGCCGACCTCTCCTACAGCAACTTGGGTGAGGACGGTCTCATCGGCCCTGAGACGAGGGTCGAGGGCGGTGATGTGCTCATAGGCAAGACGTCACCTCCGAGGTTCTTGGAGGAGGAAGCTGATTTCCTCACACCTCAGAAGAGGAGGGAGACATCCGTCACGGTCCGTCCAGGCGAGAGCGGCTGGGTCGACTCCGTCATGCTGACTGAGTCCGAGAACGGGTCGAGGCTCGTCAAGGTCAAGGTCAGGGATCAGAGGATCCCGGAGCTGGGGGACAAGTTCGCTTCCAGACACGGCCAGAAGGGTGTCGTCGGATTGCTCGTGCACCAGGAGGACATGCCGTTCACTGGTGACGGATTGATCCCAGACCTGATCATCAACCCGCACGCCATCCCATCCCGTATGACCGTCGCCCACGTGCTGGAGATGGTCGGCGGCAAGGTCGGCTCGATGGAAGGCAGATTCATGGACGGTACCGCGTTCAGCGGCGAGACGGAAGAGGCGATCAGAGACGCGCTCATACGGAACGGGTTCAAGCATAACGGTAACGAGGTCATGTATGACGGGGTCACCGGCCGCAAGATAGAGGCGGAGATATTCATCGGCGTGATCTACTACCAGAAGCTGCACCACATGGTATCTGGTAAATTGCATGTCAGGAGCAGAGGCCCGGTCCAGATACTCACCAGACAGCCGACCGAGGGGCGCTCGAGGCAGGGCGGTCTGAGATTCGGTGAGATGGAGAGGGATTGCCTGATCGGTCACGGGGCCGCGATGGTCATCAAGGACAGGCTCTTGGATGAATCTGATGGTACGCTGCAATATGTCTGTGGCAACTCGAGCTGCGGACATATCGCGATCCTGGATAGGAGAGGCACGTTGAGGTGCCCTGTCTGTGGCAATAACTCGAAGATATACCAGGTCCAGACATCCTACGCGTTCAAACTGTTGCTCGACGAGCTTCTGTCGCTTGGTGTCGCCATGCGCCTTCAACTGGAGGATTTGAAATGATGGTCACTGGAGTTACCAAGAGGATATCAGCCATCAAGTTCGCGCATCTGTCGCCTGACGAGATCAGGAAGATGAGTGCGACCAAGATCATAACCGCAGACACATACGACGACGACGGATTCCCGATCGACATGGGTCTGATGGATCCTCACCTGGGTGTCATCGAACCCGGGCTGCGATGCAAGACCTGCGGCAAGAAGGTGGACGAGTGTCCAGGTCACTTCGGGCACATCGACCTCGCGATGCCTGTGATACATGTCGGATACGTCAAGGACATCAAGAAGCTGCTCCAGTCCACGTGCCGCTCATGCGGCCGTCTGTTGCTCACGGGAGAGCAGGCCGCCGAGTACAGGAAACAGCGCGACAGGATGGAGGAGCTCGGGGCGGACATGCTCGACGCGTCCATGGTATCCAAGGACGCAGCGAAGGACGCATCGTCCAGGACTTCTTGTCCGCACTGCGCGACCGTCCAACTGAAGATCACTTTGGACAAGCCTACCACCTTCAGGGAGGAGGGGCACAAGCTCACCCCCAAGGAAATACGGGAGAGGCTGGAGAGGGTCCCGGACGAGGACCTGATATCGCTCGGCATGGACCCGAGCGTGTCCCGTCCCGAATGGATGATCCTTACCGCATTGCCGGTCCCGCCAGTCACGGTGAGGCCTTCGATCACGCTCGAATCCGGTGACCGCTCGGAGGACGATGTCACTCACAAGCTGGTCGATGTCCTCAGGATCAACCAGAGGTTGAGGGAGAACAGAGATGCAGGAGCACCACAGCTCATCGTCGAGGACTTGTGGGAACTCTTGCAGTATCATATCACCACCTACTTCGATAACCAGACATCGGGCATCCCGCCTGCCAGGCACAGGTCCGGGAGGCCGTTGAAGACCCTCGTACAGAGGTTGAAGGGCAAGGAAGGACGGTTCAGGTCGAACCTTTCAGGTAAGCGTGTCAACTTCTCCGCGAGGACGGTCATCTCCCCGGATCCGATGCTCTCGGTCAACGAGGTCGGAGTGCCCATCGCGGCTGCCAGGGAACTCACGGTCCCGATCCGGGTGACCGATAGGAACCTGGCGATAGGGAAGGAGATGTGCTCACGAGGTCCAGCGCCACCAGGCGAAGACTATCGGCCAGGGGTGAACTACGTCATCAGGACCGATGGCCGCAGGATAAAGGTCACGGACAAGAACGCGGAGACGATCGCTGAGGGCATCGAGCCCGGCTACATGATCGAGAGGCACCTCATGGACGGCGACATAGTTCTGTTCAACAGACAGCCGTCACTGCACAGGATGTCCATCATGGCGCACGAGGTGCGCGTGATGCCGTACAAGACATTCAGGTTCAACCTATGCGTCTGTCCGCCTTACAACGCAGACTTCGATGGCGATGAGATGAACCTGCACGTGCTGCAGAGCGAGGAGGCCAGGGCCGAGGCGAAGGTACTGATGAGGGTCCAGGAACACATCCTGTCCCCGAGGTTCGGCGGACCGGTCATCGGTGGCATCCACGACCACATAACCGGCGCGTTCCTTCTCACGCACAGAGATTCGAAGTTCTCCAGGGAGGAGACGCTCAAGATACTGGAGAAGGTCAACATACCTGATGTTCCCGAATCGGATGTCGAAGTGAACGGCAAGCTCTACTGGTCTGGCAAGCGACTGTTCAGCATGATCCTGCCGAAGAATCTGCACATGACATTCAAATCATCGATATGCTCGAGGTGCGATCCCTGCAAGAAGGAGGAGTGCGAGTTCGACTCCTTCGTCGTCGTGCGTGACGGAAAACTGATCACGGGCACAATCGACGAGAAGGCCATTGGCGCATTCAAGGGCCGGATCCTCGACAAGCTCTCGAGGGACTACGGTCCTGACGGCGCACGCGCTTTCATAGACGCGAGCACGAAGATGTCCATCGGGGCCATCATGGTGCGCGGCTTCACGACCGGCATCGAGGACGAGGACATACCGGACCAGGCGAAACGCGAGATAGACGACGCGATGGTCCAGGCGAGGATGAAGGTCGAAGAGCACATTTCCGCATACAGGCGCGGAGAGCTCGAACAGATGCCTGGCCGATCGATCGAGGAGACCCTCGAGGTCGAGATCATGAAGGTCCTGGGCAAGGCGAGAGACACGGCCGGTCAGATCGCGGGCCGACACCTCGGTATGGAGAACTCGGCCGTCATAATGGCCCGTTGCGGTGCGAGAGGGTCGATGTTGAACCTGTCACAGATGGCTGGCGCCATCGGTCAGCAGGCGGTCAGAGGAGAGCGTCTGTCCAGGGGTTACTGGAACAGAACACTCCCGCACTTCGAGGCGGGTGACCTGGGTTCAGAGGCGAGGGGTTTCATCGAGAACTCCTACAAGAGCGGTCTCTCACCGACGGAGTACTTCTTCCACTCGATGGGTGGCAGGGAAGGTCTGGTCGATACCGCGGTCAGGACATCCAGGTCCGGTTACATGCAGAGGAGGCTCGTGAACGCGCTGGAGGATCTGAAGGTCATGCAAGACGGATCCGTCAGGAACACTGCGGGTACGATCATACAGTTCATGTACGGAGAGGACGGCACCGACCCGACGAGGAGCGTCCAGGGCGACGCGGTGGATGTCGACGACGTCATCCTGTGCGTGCTCGGGAACAAGGGCGAACACATAGCCAAGGTGCAGGAGAAGGGAGTCGTGAGCTACGGTATCCAGGATAGGGACCTGCTCGAGACCCCTGAGGAGCCTGAGAGCGAGGAAGAATCCGACTTCGACATGAGCGGCGGAGAGGAGGGATGATAATGGCCACCAAGAATGCACTCGAGGTGTTCAAGAGCCGTGGCTTGGACGAGAAGACCTCGGAGAAGCTCATCGAGAATGGTTACACTTACACGAAGGTCGCCCGAGCGAACGAGAAGACGCTGAGGGAGATCGAGAAGCTCATAGGCGAGAAGAAGTTGAAGCAGATACTGTCCGTGGTGCGATCGAAGGATAGGGGACCGAAGAAGAAGAAGGAGAAACCCCTCAAGGCGATCACTCTGACGAAGATGGAGCTGCCAGTAAAAGTCGAGAAGCCCACGAAATTCGAGGACAAGCTCACCAAGATGCTCGAGGGCATGAACAAGAAGCTGCCATGGTCGGTCATGCACGAGATCGCCATAAGGTTGGACGGCGCGAACATCTCGGACAAGATGTTGAAGAAGATCCTGGAGACGACCCATGAACGGTGCCAGGTGCACGCCGTCGATCCGAGCGAGAGCGTGGGCATACTCGCCGCGCAGAGCATAGGTGAGCCTGGTACGCAGATGACGATGAGAACCTTCCACTACGCGGGAGTCGCTGAGATGAACGTCACACTCGGTCTGCCCAGGCTGATCGAGATCGTGGACGCGAGGCGCGTCCCGAGCACACCTATCATGGAGATACACCTCGAGGTGTCCTCGGAGGACGACCTGGAGAAGGTGCGCGCGATCGCATCGAACATCGAGCTGACGAACCTGATCGATATCGCGGACATCGAGACGGACATCAACACGATGGAGGTGCTCGTCAAACTCGACAAGCGCAAGATGGAGCGGAAGAACATCACTCCGGAGGAGGTCCTTAGGAAGCTCAACAAGGCCAAGGGACTCAAAGGCCTCGCGGAGATGCGCGAATCGATGATAGTCATCAAGTGTGACGAACCTTCGTACAAGAAACTGCAGAAGATATCCGAGGATGCCAAGAGCAGTCAGATCAAAGGTATCGATGGTATCAACCGTGCGGTCATACGGAAGCTCGGCGGCAGATATGTCGTATATACGGAAGGATCGAACCTCGAGAAGGTCCTGATGATAGATCACGTGGATAGGAGCAAGACCACGACCAACAGCATCCTCGAGATATACGAGGTTCTGGGCGTGGAGGCCGCGAGGAACTCGATCATAAACGAAGCCTCGAAGACGCTTGAGGAGCAGGGTCTCACAGTCGACATCAGACACATCATGCTCGTAGCCGACCTGATGACCAACGACGGCGATGTGAAGGCGATCGGCAGGCACGGCATATCCGGCCGCAAGTCTAGCGTGCTAGCGAGGGCCGCGTTCGAGATCACTTCGACACATCTGTTGAGAGCAGCTATCATAGGTGAAGTCGACCCGCTGGAGGGCGTTGTAGAAAACATTATAGTGGGCCAGCCAGTTACTGTGGGTACTGGCGCGGTCAACCTGGTTTGGGCCCCACCGAAGAAGGACGGTGAATAAACATGATAGATATCGCGAGAGCTCTGAAGACAGCGGCTGCATCGGGAGACGTCAGGTTCGGCCTCGCAGAGACTAAGAAATCACTGAAGAACGGCGAAGCGAAGATGGTCGTCGTGGCAAGCAACTGTCCCGAGAAAGATGAGTTGCAGGCGACCTCGAGCGTCAAGGTGATCGCATTCCCTGGATCGAACCTCGAACTTGGTTCGGCATGCGGGAAACCCTATCCGATCTCCGCGCTCGCTGTAATCAGCCCTGGAGAGTCGAACATACTATCTGCCTGAAGAGTTGGTCCAATGGGAGACATCACCTTTACGGAGGACACCCTCCGGTACATTTCTCTTTTCGAGAAGATAACTGGCACTCAGGTCAAGGACTGTATGGAGACTGAGGAGAAGCTCGTCTTCGTGGTCGAGAAAGGCCAGGGGTCAAGGGCCGTGGGCAAGAAGGGCGAGAATGTCATCCGCCTGAAGAACCTCACGAGCAAGAACATACATGTGATCGAGTACTCGGAAGATCCAGAGACATTCGTGAGGAACGTGTTCCACACGTACAGCGTGCAATCCGTCGCGCTCGAGGACCGCGGGAACATAGTGCACGCGACGGTCACCGTCGACCCAAAGGTCAAAGGGAAGGCGATAGGCAAGAACGGCCGTAACCTGAGGATCGCCAGGGAGATCGTCAGCAGGCATCATAACATACAGAGCATCAGCGTCGCTTGAGCGGCGAACGCTCGACCTCGAGCCTGTCCGCGGTCGGATATTCTTCCACGATGAATGATTCCAGTTCGAGCTCCCCTGCGATCTCCTCCAGCACCCATGGGGCGATCTCGAGCCTCTTCTTCTCGAGATCGACGAACATGAGTCTTCTGGGCACTTCGAACCTCTGCCTCAGCATCTCCATGGTCCCGCCAATGTCTTTCGTCTCTATGACGCCCTTGAGCAGGGTCGAATCATTCGTGAGTATCTCGTGCGGTTTCCGGACGTTTCGCGCCCTCCTCGTTATCCTGTTCCGGAGCTGGACGCCGTCCTTGAACGCGGACGAGCAGTAGTGTATGGGGACCGATACGTCCATTCTCAGCAGTCCGAGCGCGAGTTCCTCGCTTCCGGCGATCCCGGAAGATGCATCGTCCTTGACGTCGAACCCTCGCGTCTTGAGCGCTTGCCAGTTGGTCTCGGAGCCCTCCAGTTCGTTTAGGTTTACGAAATCGAGCCCGGAACCGTCGGCAAACCTTATCGCGGCTTCCAGCCCTCCCTCGCATCCAGGAAGCGACGGTATCTCGAGTCCAGTGACCATGCCTCTCTTCACGGCAAATCTCGTCGCGGGGGCGAACATCGATCGATCCAATCGCCTCCAGATCACCGGGGTGGGATGGAACCGTATCTCATCGAGTCCGACCCTGGCAACCTTGTCGATCCTTTTCGTATCGGTCGTCGAGGTGTACAGATGTATCTGATGGTCGTCCCCGAAATGCTTCTTTAGCATGCGGATGGCGTCCACGGTCCTGTCGATTGACAGTAGAGGGTCTCCTCCAGTGATTCCCGTTCCAAGGGCGTCGATGAGTTCGGCCTCTTCAATAATTTCATCAAGGGCCCTGACCCTCAGCTCATTCGCGAATATGACGTCTTTACCTTTCTTCTTGGCTGACAGAGGGCAGTAGTAGCATCTCTTCATGCACCTGCCGGTTATCAGAAGCACGAGCTTGGCACCTTTCTGGCACATGATGCAGCCAGGCGCAAGCTTCCCAGTATATGCCGAACCTTTCTGCATGCGTCGGATCCTTGTCACGTCCACTGATATCGGGGTTTTGGTAATTGAATGGATGCGCTAGCCATCCGGTCGTTTGCAAAGGATTAACGGCACGGTCGACGATTCGTAGACCATGGAGAAGAACACTAGGATCATTCTGGCGCTCGATGTCACCTCCAGAGACGATGCCATGCGCGTGGTCAGAGCAGTCAAGGATCATGTCGACGGGATCAAGATAAACTGGCCATTGATCCTTGCAGCGGGTCCGGACATAATACGTGAGATGTCTGCAGTCAAGGACGTCATATGCGACATGAAGATCGCAGACATACCGAACACTAACCGTCTGATCGTGGAACAAGCTATGAGCCTAGGGGCATCCGCCGTCATCGCCCATGGTTTCACAGGCGACGATTCCGTGAGGGCGTGCGTGGAGGCTGCGAAGGGTCAGGTGTTCGTAGTGACTGAGATGAGCCATCCAGGCGGAAAGCAATTCACTGCGCCTTTGGCGGACAAGCTAGCATATCTCGCAAAGACCGCGGGCGCAAGAGGCATAGTCGCACCGGCCACGAGGCCGGAGAGGATCGCCGCCCTCAGAAAGGTCATAGGTGATCTAGAGATAATCAGCCCTGGTGTGGGTGCTCAGGGCGGAAAGGCCTCGGATGCTCTAAATGCAGGTGCTGACTACATCATCGTCGGCAGGGCGATATACGAAGCCGCGGACCCGGGGAAGGCCGCTTCGGAGTTGGCCGCAGAAACCAAATCCTGTGTCTGATGTGCCCGTGCTTGGCGAGACATGTTCCGAACCGACGACCTGCCCATGCCAGATATTCGACTTATGTGGCACCACGTCCGTAGGACGTGACCCCTAACGTATATATAGTGCCCCAGGCATCGCTGGAGCTACTATCACTAGGTGGAATTATCGTTGGCCGAAACAAGGGATAGTCCTGCTAGGTCCCTGTTTCCCAAGCTATCGAAGGGGGAGCGGGGTCCGAGCGAATTTGGTAAGTGGATGAGGGCGAATTGGACCGCATTGCTCATGCTGTCCTTCATATTCCTCCTGGCGCTCTTTGTACGGTCGTATTTCGCATATGATACGTCCGTTAACAACGGGTACTTAGTGTCAGGTGGATCTGATTCGTATTATTGGGACCGAATCATCAACTACCATGTCGAAACGGGCGATAGCCTATATTTCGACCCGATGTTGAACTATCCATTTGGCGGTATCAACCCGAGACCTCCGGTCTATAGCATGGCTATAGCCATCCCAGCCGTGTTCTCACAGGGGTTGTTCGGATCGATCGATGACGCGACCGGGTTCATGATCGTCTGGTCCACCGCCTTCTGGGGCGCCCTGACGGTCGTACCGGTGTACTTCCTCGGTAAGGAGACATTCGGAAGACGCGCTGGTATGGTTGCAGCGTTCTTCTTCTCCGTCATGCCAGCTCACGTCCAGCGTAGCGTGCTATCCAACGCGGATCACGACGCCTTGATCTTGTTCTTCATAGTGCTGATATTCTACTTCCTGCTCAAGTCTGTCAAGACCCAGGAGCACAGGAGATGGGTCACGAAGTGGAAGGACTGGTCAAGCATAAGGTCGGGGCTTAAGGACTACTTCGCGAACAGTCGAGCGCCGATCCTTTACGCGCTTCTCGCGGGTATCGCCTACGGCGTGCTGATGATGACCTGGGTGGGATTCGCGTATGTGACGGTCCTCATACTGGTCTATTACATCGCGCAGTTGTTGTTCAACAAGTTCAAGAACCAGGATTCGACAAGCGTCACCATTCTGATGCTCTTCGCGTTCGGCATCGGTTACATCATTGCGCTCCCGTACTACATCAACTACTACGATTCCTTCATGGAGATCCGTTTCCTCGTGCCAGTCTACCTGACGATCGGTGCCATGGCCTTCGGAGGGATGTTCGTGATCACCAGGGACTATCCATGGACTCTGAGCCTGCCCGCGATTGGCGGAGTGCTCTCGGTCGGTGTCCTGAGTGTGCTGATACTCTACCCTGAGCTGGGTGAGGCGATCATCACCGGTGCGGGTTATTTCCAGGCCAGCAAGCTGTACTCGACCATCGCTGAAGCGCGTGCACCCATATTCTCCGAGCTGGCGTTGTCGTTCGGCGTCGTGACATTCTTCATGTCTCTGATCGGTCTCGTCTGGGCAGTCATCAAGATCCCGAAGCGCGCAACGACCGAATACATGTTCATCGTCGTCTGGCTCGCAGCCTCAATCTTCATGGCGATCTCCGCTGGCAGGTTCATGTTCAACGCCGCGCCCGCCTTCGCATTGTCTGCTGGTTGGGTGCTGGTATTGATAATCGATGCACTCGATTTCGAGAGTGTGCGTAAGACCATGATGGGTGCTGGCGGCTCCTTCCTGACTGTGTTCAGGAAGAGTATCAAGATCAGGCACATCGTGGGCGTGCTCTTCCTTGCGTTCCTGGTCGTTCTGCCAAATGTCTGGTACTCCGTGGACGCTGGGATGCCTTCTGAAGTCAAGCGGATGTACGACAAGCAGGTCTACTCGACACTGCCGAGTTTCATGCAGCAAGACAATTATGACGCGATAAACGGGACTTACTGGTACTTCGGTGCCTTCGGATACTCTTTGCCGCTTCCGACATACTACTTCCCTGCTGCCTGGGACTGGTTTTCTGAACAGGACACCGACGTGGTTCCAGCTTCGAGCAAACCCGCATATGCTGCGTGGTGGGACTACGGTTTCGAAGCCATCGATGTAGGTGAGCACCCTGCAGTGGCAGATAACTTCCAGAACGGCTATCGGATGACTGGTAATATCATCCTCGCTCAGAGTGAGGATGAGGCCATCGCCCTGTTCGCATACCGATTGATCGAAGTGGGCCTCTCCAAGAGCGAAGATATGGAAGCCGGCATAATGACACTTCTCGAGAGCTACGGCATCTCGTCAGAGAGGATGTCTGAAATACGGTTTGGTTCCGGACAGGCACTCATAGACGAGGTGCTTGCGGATCCAGATATGTACGGTCCGATGTCCTCTGATTTGGATGTCGAGAACGCCCGTATCACCGTTGGTCGTGTCGAACTCTCGAAGATCGGAACGGACCTCCTGGTGGCTCTATACGATGATTTGTGCGCCTTCACTGGCTGGGAGATCAGGTACTTCAATGTGGACTCAAGGATGTTCCCTCTCTCAGGGTCGAGCACCGGCATATTCTATGCTCCCGCCAAACTCGCTGACCGAAGGTTCGCGGAAGGGTCCTCGATACCATACGACTTCTTCCGCATCGTCGCCGTGGACTCCAGCGGGGTACAGCACGAGCTCGAGGATCTCACGTACAATATGAACATCGTGAGTTACGAGGTAGTCTACACAGAGATGTTCTACAACAGCATGTTCTACGCAGCCATGTGTGGCTTCAGCGGCTCCGACATCGGCCTCGAGGACGCGGGTCTGCCCGGTTACTCGGGAGATATCCAGAGCGAGACGCCGATGCCTGGATGGAACATGACTCACTTCCGGATGGTCTACAGGACTGCCTATTACAATCCGTACCCGACAGCCGAGATACCTTATCACTCCGATGCGACCATCGCGATAAGCTACGATGAGGCGCTCGAGATAAGCGAGAAGATCGCGAACGGCGAGATGGAAGGATACGTATACGCTCCTGCTTCTGCCTACCAGAGCGGCACGGTGTTCTTGGAGTACTACCACGGTGCATATGTCAACGGAACTGTCACCACAGAGGAAGAATACCCTGTCGAGGGATTGGTGGTGACGATACTGGACGAGTACGGCATACCGCACCATGTGACCACAACCAACTCTGAGGGCGAGTATTCTCTGCTCGCTCCGTTCGGGAACGTCACGGTCGTGATCTCGCAAGGTTCGTACATGACGACCTCGCTGATAGGCACAAACGAGATCGATTACATTCAGTTCGATGTCACGGACGACCAGGCGATGAGAGTGAAACAGGACCTGAACGGTGACGGGATACTAGACTACATAATCACCAAAGATTTCGTGATGGCCAGCACACCAGTGTCGGGCGATATCTTCTGGGATGTCGACAAGGAAGGCAATTACACCGTGGGCACGGACGAGCTAATCTCCGATGTTACCGTGGTCGCAGTCGATACCGTCTCCGGCAGGGCTTACACATTCGACGCCTCCGAAGGCACATATGAGGGTATGCTTCCACCGGGCCAATACGATTTCAGCGCGATAATGTTCGGCAAGAATCTGACGAACGCTGCGATGGCTGATGTCAAGGCCAACTCTGAATTCACACTCGACCTGCCAATCGTACCTGGCATAATCGTAGGCTACGCCAGCTATGTCGATGGTGAACCTGCAGCAGGCGTGGAACTTGTGCTTTCCGATATAGCGTCGGACATGCAGTTCGTCACGGTCACGGGCGAGAACGGCGAATACCTGTTCGATCGGGTCCTCGAAGCCAAGTTCAGGCTTCAGACGACAGAGCCTGGACTGATAGTGTTCGATGAGAAGTTCTCCGTCACGACCTACACCGAGGCGCGGAACATCACCGTCTACGACAAGGTCTCGATATCGTACAGGGCAACCGTCGACGGTGCTGCCGCAGCCTATGCTTCGTACCAGGTCTCGGATGACTATGATGCGTCCGAGTACCTTACCGGAAGCGCGGACAAATACGGAAAGATCAAACTCGACCTTCCGGTGGGACACTTTAGTCTATACGTCACATACAACTCAGGTGAAGTGACTTACGCAGGATCAATCGCGATAGATGCGAGCATATCGTCTACGGGCACGCTCGCACTCGCACAATCCTACAGAATCGTTGGCGGACTCCTGTCCCCTAGCGGATCCGTGGTGAAGAATTGCCATGTCACATTCACATCGGAGAACGGCGCAAGGATCCCTGTCCAGAGCGACAAATATGGTGGTCTGGAGATATGGCTTCCAGCCGGCACGTACGCCGTAACTGCGTCCTCTATGGCAGAGGGCGGCATCTACTCATCCACTATCACGGTCAGTTCGAACATCGTCGGAACCAGCTTCAAGATGTCCACCGCGATCGCGATATCCGGGACTCTGTACATGGACTCCAATAGCGATGGAGCGATATCCTTGTCTGAGGCTGGTTTGGGTGGACTCATGATCTCCACCGACTCCTTCGGAAGGACGCACTATTGGAGAGCGTATGCAGATGGTACATTCTCCATCATGATTCAGAAAGGTATCAAGACGGTCCTCACGAGTGGAAATGATGGATACTCGTCCTGGTCCAGCAGCATCCTCTTCGGCAGCGATGTCTCAGACACATCGTTAATAATGGTGCCGGACAAAGTGGTCATCACCGGCAAGGTGACCATGGGCTCCATCGGCATCAGAGCAGTCGATATCCTGTTCGACCCAACGAGCACTAGCATATCTCCAGTCACCGTGGTGTCCGGAACGAACGGATACTTCTCCGTGGCAATCAATCCATCGGAGTACACGGTCATAATCGATCAGGAATCATCCATCGTCGAGGGTCAGTGGTATCAGTACGAATCGGATATCGAGATATTGCCAGGTTCGGCATCCACGACTCTGAACCTCCCCGTGATCACGCGAGTCGAGGTTTCTGGAAACATACTCGGGGCATCGTCTGATTTGAGAGTCAGCTTCACAGGGCCTGAAACCAAGGAACAGTCGCTCGACCTATTCAGCTATTCCATGCTTCTGATTCCGGGCACATACGACGTGTATGCGAGCGGCATCACTGGCAGCTCTAGCTACGCTCAGATGCTCTCTTTCGATGTGTCCATCGACTCTCGTGTGTGCGATATCCACCTTGAGCTTGCCCACAAGCTGTCGGGGGCCATAACCCTAGAGAGCTCCACTGTGACCAAGCCGATCTCTATCACAGCTACCTCGCTGTTCGGCGTCCAGATATCCGACAAATCCTCAAGTTCTGGAGTCTACAGCCTGACTCTGCCTCAAGGGACCTATGTCGTCTCGTATCTTTTGGAGAGCACTCTGGCGGATGCATCCGGCACGAGGTACATCGAATACTATGACGAATCGATCGTCGAGATGAGCTCATATGACGTCGTCGAGAGTCCAGAGCTTTTCATGCGGTTCGACAACACGACCTTGAGCGGACAGGTCGTCAATGAATACGGCACGCCTGTGACGGCGTTCGTTCAGCTGACCCCTAACGGAGACTACGGCATCGCGACATCGTTCGCAACATCGTCCTCAGGTTCGTTCTCGGCCAAGGTTCAGCCGGGAGACTATACGATGTACGTCACGAGGTCGACTGACAAGCGTGTATCTATCAGCTATCTTCACATAGCTCGGAACACGCCAGTCGAACAGACGGTTACGCTCTCGGTCGGAGTATACCTGAAGGGTACGCTGACAGTCGCAGGTTCGGCATCGCAGGAGACCGTTATGATCTCCAGTGGGGAGACGATACTAAGTCTCGTACCAGGAGCGGACGGATTCTTCAACGCGCTCGTGCCTAGTGGTGAGTTCATGGTCAGCTCTTCTGCCTCCAGGGTCGAAGGCGGCATGACCGTGAGCTACGGCCTCTCGAAGGACGTGGCCATGAACAAGAGCGATGTCTTTGTCAACCTGGCTCTGGTCCGGGACACGGAACGTTCGGTCGTCGGAAGCTGGAATCCCACTGCGCTCAAGACGGTCGCGCTCGGAGGGGAGGTCAGCTATGTGATCGCCCTCGAGAACACGGGAAACGTCGCAGATACCTACATACTCTCATACTCGGGCAGCGACTTCGAAGTGACCTTCGAGCCGGCCCAGGTGTACGCAGATTACGGCACTTACGGCGATATGGTATACGTCATCGCGAAGATAATTGTCGGCGACTCGCTCGAAGCGGGGAACAATACACTCACTGTGACCGCGAAGTCGGATTCCCAGAGCAGCATCCGGTCTGATATCAACATGATCGTGAACGTGCTGCCGTCCCACTCAGTGATGATCGAAAGCGCGAATATTGGCGAACCCGTCGACGGGAACAGCACCACCACTACATTCGTCGTGACCAATACCGGCAATGTCGCTGATGAGTTCACACTCGAGATCTCCAACCTGGAGTCGCTCGCTGGATCCGGCTGGACAGCGGAGATCGTGGATGTCAAGACGGACGAGGAAGTGACATCCGTCGAGCTAGATGCATTTGAAGAGGCGGAGCTCAAGGTAATATTCACGAGCATTCGCGTGACCCCTGACCCGAAAGTAGGAGCGGTCGTTCTGGCGGTCTCTACAGTCAACGACGGAATCGAGTCGCAAGGCACGGTAGCAGTCAAGCTGCCGGACCTCGTAGTGGGTGTCGGCGATCTCGAGGTCGAACGGGACGACGTTTCGTATGTGTATGACGCGAGCCGCCTGTACCTGGATGTGTTGCTTGCAGCCATGCTCGCAGCTCTCGTGGCGATGTTCTTCATAATGAGACGCCGCAAAGGTCTCGGCAGATCATCTGAAAAGGGGGGTAAGAAATGAAGGCCTTCGCAGTCCGAGCGATGACATTGGCAGTGATGACCCTCATGGTTCTGGCACTATGCGTGGTCGCGTTTGATCGCGCATCGACCAATGTGACCGCATACTCTCCGATCACGGTCTCCGTCGAAGTCGCCGCCGCGGCGGAGAAGTCTGCTATCATCCCAGGCAAGATCACCATCGTGGGCGGTCCCGCAGCCGATGGATCGGGTAATTACTCGTACAAGGCGGAGATCATCGCTGACAACAAGACGGGCTCATCGGTCTCGCCGAGCACGGGCACATCCTCATCCGGCAAGTTCGGACTGAACATCACCATGCCCGGGTACGGTCCTCAGACAATCACGCTGAAGGTCAACGTGACCTCGAAGAACTCGGCCACGGGCGACAGTGTCAGCAAGATACACGAAGTGGAGATCAAGGTCGTCGACCCTATCATCCTGAGCGTCACCGTCCACAACACCGGTGTGGTCGATGCTAAGAATGTCACGGCGAGATTCTACGCCGATGGGATACTCCTGAACACGCAGATATTCAATGTATCCGCCGGTTCGTCCAAGGTGCTCAGACAGAACTGGACCTGGGTCAATGTCGCGAATGGCGAACATGTCGTATCCGTGATAATCGACGACCCGAAAGGGATCGTGGAGTTCAGCGACGGGAACAATGTCTATTCGATGACAGTCTACATCGGAGAGCAGAGCAACCCAATCGGCGGCGTGCTGACGATCGGCGTGATCATCATGTCTGTGCTCGTGGGATTGACAATGCTGACCAAGCCGACCCGCAAGAAGAAGTGATCTAGGGCGGACGAGATATGGTACTATTCCCTATCTGGGATAGATATTATATCGCAGAAGCTCTTTGTGGCCAGTCAAGGAAGTGAGGCCTCTGTCAGAAGACATCGTACATCTTACGGATGCGAATTTCGAGACCGTCGTGAAATCCTCAGATAAGCTGATAATTGACTGTTGGGCACCATGGTGTGGTCCTTGCAGGATGCTCGCGCCGACGTTCGAAGCGCTCGCGAAGGATTACAAGGGCAAGGTCACCTTCGCCAAGCTCGACACGGACGAGGCTCCTAAGATTGCGATGTCCATGGGCATCAACAGCATACCGACCTTGATATTCTTCAAGGGCGGGAATCAGGTCGAGAGGATGACCGGTGCTCATCCGAGGACGAGCATCGAGAACACGATGAAGAAACACTTCTGATCGTTTTCGGAAGTGCCGCTCCTCAAAACTTCTTCAACACCTCTTCCAACTTTTCCTGAAGGTTCTTCGCGCTAGCGGCGACCGCCACCTCTCCACGCGTCTTCTCCAGCAGGCTCCTCGCGATATCCTGCTTCCGCCTTATGGCGACGATCGCATCGGGATAATCGAACCTCATCAGTGCCGTGTACAGGTCCTCCATCCTGTCCAGGAAGTAGTTCGCCCTGATCACGTTACTTCTCTTCAGCTCGTCCAGGGCGAGGCGTCTCAGCTCCCCGACCGAGTCCCCGAGCGCGAGCAGGTAGGCGACGCTGGATACCCCTAGGTCGTCCGGTGATGGCACATCATCCTTCTCTAAGATTGACAGGATTATTCCAACCTCTGCATACTCCTGGAACGCGCTCTCCACATATCCGGCGGACCATAGGTCCGGATGGTCTGTGATGAGACTGGACAGCATAGAAGCCTCGTCCTTCAGATCATCCAGGGCTTCGGCGATATCCTCGTCCCTGTGGATGCTCTTCATTATCCCTCCTGACAGTCTTACGACCGTCCTGGACGATTTCAGGGCGACCTCTCTGATCTGGTCCTTCTCGTCGAGCTCCTCTTCTATCTTCGTGACCACTTTCTCCAGGTTAATCACTTTGAGCACCCTCTGATATCATTCATCCTAACTACCTTCGCTTCCAGCATGGTCCGCTTGCCTATGTCGTGTCTCACGAATACATTGCCAGAGACATGCTTGATCGCGTTCTCCGCGATCCTCTCTGCCTCGTATATCTCATCCGAGACGCCGACGATGCCGACAGACCTCGAGGTGGTGGTGTAGACCTTACCGTCCTTCTCGTTCACGCTGGAATAGTACAACACCGCGCCCTCGTCCGATATCCCCTTCTCATCGACCTTGATCTCCTCTCCTGCGAGAGGTTTGGAGCCGTATCCTGCAGGCACGACGTACTTGCAGACGGAGGCCTTCCTGTGGAACTGGTTGAGACCGTTCGCGAGGTTCCCATCTGCCATCCCCTGACATATCTTCACGAAGTCGCCCCGCAACAATGTGAGGACATTCATGGCCTCGGGATCCCCAAACCGTGCATTGAATTCGATGACCTTCGGGCCATCTTTCGTAAGCATGAACTGGCCGTACAGGGTCCCCTTGTATGGTGCCCCTTCCTTCTTGAGGGCACCGACGGTCTGCTCTATGATAGACACCGCCTGATCATAATCGCCCCTGGTCAAGAAAGGCAGCAGTCCGTCGGATTGCGAGTACGAGCCCATGCCTCCAGTATTCGGGCCTTTATCCCCCTCATAGGCCCTCTTGTGATCCTGGACCGCTGGCATGGGCAGTATCCTGGTGCCGTCGCAGAATGCCTGAAGTGTGAACTCCTCGCCGACCAGTTTCTCCTCGAGGACAATCTTGCTGCCGCCTATGCGATTCGATATTATCTCCTCCGAATAGCGCAGGATGTCTTCTTTGGTCATCATGTGCTCGCCGAAGACCTTCACTCCCTTCCCACCTGTGAGCCCGGTCGGCTTCACGACGACCTCGTTCCCGAGCTCGTCCAGGCCTGACTCGACCTCGTCAATCGTGTGGGCCTCGACGAACCTTACCGACCCCTTCAAACCATGTTCCCTCATCAGATTCCGCATGAAGATCTTCGAGGTCTCTATCCTTGCAGCATCCTTGCAGGGGCTGGCAGTGGGTATGCCCGCGCTCTCGAGCCCGTCCGCCAGGCCGACCTCCAGAGGCGCCTCCGGTCCGACGACCGCGAGCTCAACGCTCTTCTCCTTGGCGTACTCGACCACCTTCGCCACATCCATCTCGTCGACGTAGAATGTGTCCTTGGCGATCCTAGCGATGCCGGGATTCCTGTTCTTCATCGCGACGAATATGTCCGCGCCAGATCTCGCGAGTCCGCTCACGATCGCGTGTTCTCGGGCACCTCCACCAACGGCCAACACTTTCATTATATGCAACCGGCCAGGGCATCAGGCTCAGGTCTTAAGAAGATTCTCTCTGGAACATTGTTTTTTCGGCCATCATCCTCCCTTCTGACGCTCAGCAAATCATTTAAGACGACTAACACCTTCTACCGCCCGATGACCTATTCTGGCCTCATCGGAAAGCTCCTGGAGGCTACGGGAACGTCCGTCGGCGATGTGATCTCCGTGACCCGCGGCAAGGAGAAGACCACGGGCGTTCTGATGCCACACCACGAGTTCAGTTCGGAATCGATCATCACGGTGAAGTTGTCAAACGGTTACAACATCGGTGTCCGCATAGACGGCAGTTCGCGCATCGGACTAATCTCCAAGAAGGAGTCGAAGACTTTGGTGAGCAGGTCGATGCCAACAGGGGATTCCAAGAAGGATGTCGCAGTCATAAGCACCGGCGGAACGATCGCATCTTATGTGGACTATAGGACCGGCGCGGTGCATCCTGCGAAGTCGGCGGAGGAACTGGTCTTCTCAGTGCCTGAACTGATGGATCTGTGCAATATCCGCGCGAAGGTTCTATATTCGATTCTCAGCGAGAACATGACCGTGAAGCATTGGCAGGGCCTGGCGAACGCAGTCGCGGACGAGCTCAACGGCGGCGCGGCCGGCGTCATAGTACCCCACGGCACGGACACGATGGGATTCACTTCAGCGGCTCTATCGTTCATGCTCAGGAACCTCTCTGGACCGGTGGTCTGCGTGGGTTCCCAGCGCTCATCGGACCGTCCCTCATCTGACGCTAGGATGAATCTGCTTGCAGCCACTCGTCTTTGCGTCGACTCGGACCTGGGCGAGGTCGTCGTGGTCATGCACGGTGAATCCTCAGATACTTATTGCCATGCCCATCGAGGCACCAGGGTCCGTAAGATGCACTCGTCCCGGAGGGACGCCTTCAGGAGCATCAACATCGACCCGATCGCGAAGGTAGAAGGGCCGGAGACGAGCTTCATTGGGCAGTATTCGAAACGTTCATCGGGCCCAGTAGAGGTGCGGGACAAGATGGACCGGAAGGTCAGCCTTCTTTACTTCTATCCCGGTTTCGAGGGCGAGCATTTCGACCTCATAGCGAGCCATGTGAAAGGCGTGGTCGTGGCCGGTACGGGGCTAGGTCATGTATCCGAGGAGATCACAAGGTCGATCAAGATTGCCGTGGACAATGGAGTTCACGTGGTCGTGACGAGCCAATGCCTCTCCGGTACCACGAACCTCAACGTCTATTCGACCGGAAGGGACATGGTCGCCGCTGGCGCCCTTCCTCTCGGTGACATGCTTCCAGAGACGGCGTACGTGAAGCTCATGTGGGCACTTGGCCAGGCCAAGGACCACGACGCGGTCAAGAAGCTCATGCTGACCAACATATCCGGGGAGATATGCTTGCGGAGGGAGGTCTGACTTGGACTACAAGAACCTCGGCCTCAGGGTTGGCATCGAGATACATCAACAGCTGAACACGGGTAAGCTGTTCTGCAGCTGCGATTCAGAGCTCGTCGACGAACACCACAAGGAATTCGTGCGGAACCTTCGCCCCACGCAGAGCGAGCTGGGCGAGATAGATAAGGCTGCGCTCGAAGAGGCGGAGAGGAAGCTCCAGTTCAGGTATCAGACGGTCCCGTGCTCGTGCCTGGTGGAGGCGGACGAGGAACCACCACACGATGCAAACAGGTTGGCGATCGAAGCGTCCTTGGAGATGGCATTGCTTCTGGGGGCGATACCTGTTGACGAGATACACTTCATGCGAAAGATCGTGATCGATGGGTCCAATACGGGAGGATTCCAGCGAACCGCGCTAATAGCCACCAAGGGGAGCTTCGAGCTTCACGGGAAGCGGTTCGGCATGTCATCGATATGTCTGGAGGAGGACGCTGCCAGGAAGATGACCGAGCACGCGTCGGAGGTCACCTACAGGCTGGACCGGCTAGGGATCCCACTGATCGAGATCGCGACGGACCCTGACATGTCGACTCCGGAGGAGGCCCGGGCCGTGGCCGCAAGGTTGGGCGCCCTGCTCAGGGCCACCAAGAAGGTCAGACGCGGCATAGGCACGATCCGCGAAGACATCAACATATCCATCGCAGGCGGCGCGAGGGTGGAGATCAAGGGTGCGCAGGACCTGCGCCTGATTCCTGTCTATGTCGAGGAGGAGGTCAAGAGGCAGCTCGCACTTCTGGATGTGAAGGACGTCCTGAGGAAGCGAGGAACGAAACCCGTCATCGTCGATATCAGGGACCTGTCCGGCCTCTTGAGGGGCACCAGCTGCAAAGTGCTTCGATCCGCCCTGGATTCAGGCGGTAGGGTGCTCGGGGTCAAACTAGAAAAATTCGCAGGCACCATGGGGCGTACGGAAGCCGGCGTCAAGCGATTGGGGGCCGAGATAGCCGCTCACGCTCGTGTCGCCGGGGTCAAAGGCCTGTTCCATTCGGACGAGCTTCCGGGCTACGGCATAACCCGGGCGGAGGTCGAGGACATCGGCACGATGCTGTCCGCAGAGGCTGAGGATGCATTCGTGCTCGTGGCGGATTCCGAGGAGAAGGCGAGGGCCGCCCTCACCCGCGTAGTCGACCGCGCGAACATCGGCCTATCCGGAGTGCCGGAGGAAACCAGGGACCCGCTTCCAGACGGTCAATCAGTTTACAGCAGGCCGCTCCCGGGGAAGGATAGGATGTACCCCGAGACTGATGTGAAGCCGATCCTGATCAGCGAGAAGGTGCTGAAGAGCATCGAACTCAACCTCCCCGAGTTGCCCGAGGCGAAGGTCTCGAGGTTGACGAAGGAGTATTCCATCAACAAGGAGCAGGCGGAGGCGTTGATCAACAACGCGTACGACGACGAGTTCGAGCTGCTCGCAGGGAGCCTGGGCAATGCTCCCGTGGTCGCGAGGATTTATCTCAACATATTCCCTGAGCTGGAGAAGGCGGGCCTGGACCAGGACAACGTGAAGGTGGAGATGGTCCGCGAACTTCTCTCCGCCCTCGATAAAGGGACCTTCGCGAAGGAGGCGATTCCGGACATACTGCACTGGATGCTCAAGAACGATGTCCGGGATGTCGAGAAGGCATCCGAATCACTCGGAGTGTCATCCGTCGGCCTATCCGATGTGCGCGCGATCTGCGAGCGAGTGGTGAAGGAGCGCGAATCTTACATAAAAGAGCGGGGCAAGAGCGCCCTAGGGCCGATAATGGGCATAGTCATGAAGGAGCTCCGCGGAAAAGTGGACGGAAAGATCATCAGTGAGATTTTGAACGAGAAGATAGAACAGCTCCTGAGTTGATGTCCTTCTTCGCGAGCACCGTGAGGAAGTCCTTGCAGTACCCGATCGCCGTCCCAGAGTCTTTCTCTTGACAGCTCAGGAAGCTCCTGCAGAGCTCGTCGAGGTCTTCCTGGTTGTTGTACTTCCTCTTCTTCTCAACGGTCACTGGAACCCTCTCCTGAAGGGATTCTCCCAATCGGGGCGGTGCCTAATAATACTTCTCGCTCACATTCTCAATGGCTGCCAATCTTCTGAACCAATCTGTACGCGAATATCGATTCGAAGAACATGTGCTTCTCCTCGATCATCTCCGTCTCGTACCGCTCCCTGGCTGCCCTGAGGATGCTCCTCAAGCCTCCAAGGGATGAGAGGATCATGTAGATCTCGCCCCTCGGTGAAAGATGCCTCCACGCGTGGTCTAGGAACCTGATGATCACGTCCGACCCGTCCCCTCCTCCCGCCCAAGCCTTCTCCATCCAGCTGGGCGGACCATCCTCGTCCGGGAGATAAGGCGGATTGAACACGATCACATCGAACAGCCCTGGTACCTTCTCGAAAAGATCGCTCTCGATCGCATCCATCTTCAAGTCGTTCCGCAGCGCGTTCGACCGTGCACACTGAACCGCATTGGGATTGATGTCGACAGCGGTCACCACGGCCCCGGCCTTCGCAGCATGGAGCGCCACTATCCCGCTGCCGGTGCCCATATCGAGCAGCTTCTGACCAGGGGACGCCTCAGCGATCTTCAGTATAAGGAAAGAATCATCGCTGGGGTTGTACACCTCTGAGGCCACCTGTATGTCTATCGAATGATCGAGCTTCACATGGTCGGTATGCACACCCTTACGATTAAGACTTTACCGAAAGAGGGTATTCTCCCTATCTGGAAGTACACCAATGGAAGCATATGTCCTTGTCGTGATAGCGGCGGTCATCGCCGCCATAGCATACTCCTATCTGAGGCAGTTCAGTTTCTCCCTGGTTGCCAGTGCGACCTGCGGCGCGGTGTTCCTGTTCATGCTGATCGATGCGGGAACCCGGGGCATAATTTACTCAAGAGCGATCGTGGAGTTCGGTTTCAGGCCAGAAGACTTGATTGACCCGAGCAGGTTCTACACGGTGCTCACATCGATGTTCACCCACGCGAGCTTCGGTCACTTGTTCATGAATGTGATCGCCCTCGCGTTCCTGGGGATGATCCTTGAGCAGCGTATAGGCACTCGTCAATACATCCTCATCTTCTTATTCGCTGGAGTGTGCGGAACGCTCTCCTTTGCCGCGTTCAGATGGAACGAGCCATTCGTGCTGGTCGTAGGGGCATCAGGGGCGATAAGCGGAGTGTTGGGCGCGCTTGTCAGGATGTACCCACACGAACGCATGACGCTGATATTCTTTCCTAGGATGCCTCTGCCGCTCTGGACGATAATCTGCGGATTCCTGCTTCTTCAGCTTGTAATGCTGATTGGCGATTACGGGGTCGCGGTGGAGGCTCATCTGGGCGGTCTGGTCGCCGGGATGTTCGCAGCGCCTTATTTCGCGAAGGCGCAGGTCCTTCGAAGGGAGAAGAGGACCATCCCGGTCACCGCGTTGAGGAAACTCGCCACCACCCATGAGCTGAAGGCCATGCTGGCCAGGATCGAGAACGAGGAGATCCCAGATGTCCGGAGCGCATGGATCGAGAAGTTCGTCTCTGTCGCCAGGTGCCCTGTGTGTGGGGCTGCTCTGAAGACGCGGAAGGCCGGTCTGTTCTGCGATCGAGGGCACCTGCTATGACCGACCGGGGTGCTCCTCCCAAAGTAAGAGTATTACGTCATGGCTGGATCGTGAGAGATGGCTCAAGAGTCGTGGACGCATCTTCGTCCGTCACCCTCATCGAGGAGGGTGACCATCGGTTCCTCGTCGATACGGGGGCATCCAAGGACTCGGACGCACTAATATGCGCACTCTCCGAGGTCGGCCTTCGCCCTCAGGATATTGATGATGTGGTGAACACTCATCTGCACATCGACCATTGCGGATGCAACGACCTGTTCACGAATGCCCGGTTCCACGCACACGCATCCGAGGCCCCTCCTCTCGGAACCGTTCGATTCACCGGGGATGTCGATCTTTCCCCGCATGTCCGAGTGGTCCATACGCCGGGTCATACGAGAGGATGCGTATCGGTCTTCGTAGAATCGGATACAAGGTACGCGATATGCGGGGACGCCCTTCCCACTGAGGCCAATTATCGGTCATGGGTGCCTCCAGGGATTCATTTCGACCGTTCCCTCGCCTTGGCAAGCATGGGACTCATCGTCGGCTGGGCCCAGACAGTTGTCCCGGGCCACGACAAGCCCTTCACCGTCATGGGAAAGAAGTAAAACCAAGGACCGCAATGGGCTCGCGATGAAAGCAGCACCTGCATCCATATCCGCCGAATGTCCAATATGTCGCGAGGAGACACTTCACGAGATACTTACTGGCAAGGTGGCAGGCAAGGCAAAGGCAGTCCTGGACTGTACGGCCAAATGTCGGCAGTGCGGACAGGTTCATCACATCACCTTGAGCGAGGACAAGCCAGTGGAGATACCTGTCATCGTCAGCTGGCTCAAGGATTCCAAGAAGGCCTCGGTCGTGTTCGGCCCTGATGAGGTGATATTCGTGGACGATGAGATCATGTGTGCGGAGACGCCAGCTCTCATAACATCCATCGAGTCCAAAGGCGCCCGCGTGAAGCGATGCAAGGCCAAGAACATCGATACTATCTGGGCCAAGAAGTTCGACAAGATCCGCGTGCCATTCTCGATCAACCATCAGGGTAAGAGCTACTCGGACCATGTCATGGCGGTCCCGGACGAGGAGTTCATCATCGGCGACATGGTCGAGATCAGCAAGAAGCAGGTAGTCATCCACTCGATAAAGCTCGAGAACCGGGTCTTCAGACGCGGTTCAGCGCTGGCCCGGGACATAGTCAGAGTCTATGGCAACCTCGTCAGGAAGACTGATCAGAACATGCCGCGCCCTCCAAGGTTTAAATCGTAATAGCCCCCTTTGATTGTACGATGGATTTCGACGGGGCTAGGGCAAGACTCGTGGCCGACCTCAGGCAGAGCCGTTTCATCAAGGATGATATGGTAGCGGATGCGATGCTGAAGGTGCCCAGGGAGCAGTTCGTCCCGAGATCGATGCGGGAAGAAGCGTACACCGACTCTCCGCTCTCTATCGGTTCCGGACAGACGATATCCGCTCCTCACATGGTCGCCATAATGGTGGAAGCGTCGCAGCTGAAGAGCGGGCACAAGGTGCTGGAGATAGGCGCAGGGTCGGGATATCACGCGGCGGTGGTCGCCGAGCTTGTCAGACCGGGCGGGAGAGTGTTCACGGTCGAGCGGGTGGCGTCTCTGGCGAAATTCGCGGGTGATAACATAAATCGCACGGGATATGGTAATACCGTGCAGATAATCTGCGGGGACGGTTCAAACGGTCTTCCGGAGGAAGCGCCCTTCGACAGGATATTCGTCGCGTGCGCCGCCCCGGATGTCCCCATGCCCCTGAAGGCGCAGTTGGCCGATGGCGGGAGATTGCTGGTGCCCGTCGGCGGTCGATATTTCCAGAAACTGATGCTCGTGGAACGGAAAGGTTCGAAGTTCAATCAGGAAGACCTCGGAGGTTGCGTATTCGTTCCACTCATAGGCGAGCACGGTTATCGAACATCGTCTATGTGATCCAGTATCCTGCGCAGGTCCCGCCCTTCGACCACGATGTCCGCCCGCGCCCTCACCTCTTCGTCCTCAGGTGAGAACGCGATGCCGAGCGAGGATGCCTCAAACATGGTGACATCGTACCGTGAGTTCCCCACGCTCACGATGTCCTTCTGTCCTATGCCAAGGCGACGGGCGGTTTCTGTGACCGTGTTGCCCTTGTCCATCAGCCTCACCCGCAGGATACCTTCCCCGGATAGTCGATCATGAGCATCCGTACCAAGGCCGTTTGCGAACTGCATGTCCATGTCCAGTTGCTGGCATATGCGTTCAGAAAGCAGGTCGATGCCGGCCGATACGATGACGGTCCTGTGGCCAGCCTCCTTCAGGGTCGAGACGGTCTCCTCAGCTCCATTCATCAGAGGCGCATCATCGAGCATTTTCCGGATGACCTCTCGCGTGATCCCAGGATCCTTCTCGCGCCACAGCTCGATGTCCCTTCGGATGAACTCGCGGTCATCTATCTCTCCTCTGAGATACGCGTGAAGTGAATGGTCGTTGTTCACGCCGAACTTGCGGTGGACGAATACCCAGGAGCTGTCGACATCGGCGAGCACGCCGTCCATGTCGAAGACAACCAGCTTGGTCACAGCCAGCCAATGGAACGAAGGTTTATTAAAAGCATCTCCCGATGGAGCCTTCCGATGATAACGCTGGTCGGGGTCGGGCACGTGTTCGCCATATCGGACAATGTGAAGGATATCATCCGTTCGAAGAACCCCGAAGTGGTGTGTCTAGAACTGGACGCGGCTAGGTTCAACTCGCTGATGAGCAAAAACCAGAGCAAGAAGGTCCCGCTCCAGTATATGCTGCTTGCCAGCATCCAGCGTCGCATGGCCAATAAGTTCGGGTCCGAGGTCGGCGATGAGATGATGGCTGCTTTTGGTGCCGCCCAGGAGATCGGGGCCAAGGTGGCGTTGATCGACATGGAGGCTTCGGTGGTCTTCAGCAATATGTGGCGCACGATGTCCTTGAAGGAGCGGATCAACTTGTTCATGGGGGCACTCATAGGCCTGGTCGCCTCCAAAGAGAAGGTCGAGCACGAGCTTGATGCGTACGCGGATAACGAAGCGAAGTACCTTGACACGCTGGGTGAGCAGTTCCCGTCCATAAAGAAGGCGCTCCTGGACGACAGAAACGTTTACATGGCGGAGCGCATCGCATCGTTGGCGACCAAGCACCAGAACATACTGGCGATCGTCGGGGATGGTCACATTTCGGGTCTGACAGCCGCTTTGGCCGGTCAGGAGGTCGAGACCGTCAGATTGAAGGATGTACGGAACGGATCCGCGTTACCAGAGAGCTCATCCACCGATTATTCTATCAGCTATAGGTATGACAGCCAATGATCGGAGGCGTGGGCCATCATCGCCGTCGGTCATATCCTACGCCTCTCGTGAAAAGCATTTAGATAGGTAAGTGGTTTAGCAAGACGCTTGGCGGAGATATCCTTGAATGTGAGATTGCTGAACTACACCAAGAACCCGGACAAGGTATGTGCGGCAGCGGCACAATCGTGCTACTCTGAGAAGGGCGCTGGTGAACTGTTCGATACGACGGCCGATGACCGTGCCGAGAAGATGATCACGAAGGTCGTGGGCATGGGGCATCTATCTGTCGTGGAGCATGCGTACTTCACATTCAGCGTAGAGGGTGTATCCAGATCCCTCACCCACCAGCTGGTCAGGCACAGGATCGCCTCCTATTCCCAGCAGAGCCAAAGGTATGTCGGCATGGCCAAGGCCGAATATGTGCTCCCTCCGTCCGTGGCTGGAGATGATGGGGCTAGGATGAAGTACACTCAGGCGATGGACGCGGCCTGGAAAGCCTATCGTGAACTCGCTGAGCTCGTGCCCAAGGAGGACGCCAGATACGTGCTCCCGAACGCATGCCACACGAACATAACGGTCACCATGAACGCGCGCGAGCTCTGGCACATGTTCAGGCTCCGATGCTGCCGGAGGGCACAATGGGAGATACGAATGATGGCATGGAAGATGTTGGAGGAGGCGAAGAAGGTCGCCCCCATCCTCTTCGAGAACGCAGGGCCTGGATGCTTCGCTGGACCATGCCCTGAGGGTGAGTATTCGTGCGGGAAGCCCTACAGACGCGGCGCGATGCCCTCGGACGATGAATTGCTGGTCGAGAGCGCCAAACCACGCAGCTGAATATTCTGGCTATTACCACCAAGAGGCCGTCTCCGTCCGCAAACCATATATATACCCTTCTCATTCGGAGAGTTTCACGGTGAGCCTCATGGGAAACATCAGGCCGACATACATCAAGAGGGTAGCAATCGAGCTGGTCCAGAATTACCCCGAGCAGTTCTCTGGTGACTTCCAGCACAACAAAGAGATGGTGTCAAAACTCACTGATGTACGGTCTATCACAATGAGGAACCGGATTGCTGGGTATGTGACGCGATACCGTACTCACTACGAAGCCTGAAATTGCGCCTATCATCTGGCGGTCCTCAAACCGGTTGATATTTTCATCTGGGCGTACCACGCCTATATAGCCATCAAATGATGTTCGAGTGTGCATAACTATGCATCAATACGCGGTCGAAACACAATCACTTACACGGGTCTTCACACCAAAGAAGCGAGAGGGCGAACCAGTCAACGCTCTCAATTCCGTCGATCTCAAGATAGAGACGGGAGAGCTGTTCGGCCTGCTTGGCCCGAACGGGGCCGGCAAGACCACACTTCTCAAGATACTATGTACCCTGCTTCTGCCGACATCCGGCAAGGCGTTCGTAGCCGGCCTGGACGTAGAGAATCAGTACGAGGACATACGGACGAAGATCAACATGGTCAGTGGCGGCGAGATGTCCGGATACGGGCTCCTGACGGTCAGGGAGAACCTATGGATGTTCTCGCAGTTCTACGGTATCAAGAGCAAGGTCGCCAAGGATAAGATAGACCGTCTGTTGGAGACCTTCGGGATGACTGACAAGAGCAAAGCGAAGCTGAGGACGCTGTCCACTGGTCAGCGTCAGAAGATGAATGTGATAAGGGGCTTCGTCACAGACCCGGAGATCATATTCCTGGACGAACCCACCCTTGGTCTGGATGTCAATGCCAGCCGCATCATCAGGACGTTCATCCTTGATTGGCTCAAGGATAACCCCGACAAGACCGTTGTGCTCACGACCCATTACATGGCCGAGGCCGACGAGCTCTGCGACCGGATCGCGATCATAGACCAGGGCGGGATACTCGCATGCGACACCCCTGAGAGGCTGAAGAAAACCGTCAGGATGAACACCATGCTCAGCATGGATGTCACCCTGTTGAAGAACAGAGAGGTATTCCAGGGGCTGAACGGGGTGGGGAATGTCTCATTCGTCGACGATTCCGAACGCAATCAGACGCATGTGAAATTCGTCGTTCAGGACGACTCCTGCGTCTCAGACATAGTCTCCGGCGTTCTCGATCAGGGTTCCAAGATAATCTCGCTTCAGAAGACCGAACCTACACTCGAGGACGTGTTCATCAAGATGGTTGGCAAGGGATTCGAATGACAGATGGCTGGCTTGTCAAGAACTTGAGGGCCATCCGCGGACGCGCGTACCCGAGGGTGATCGGCGCGGGCAGGGAGCCCAGCTGGATCTTCTTCGAGATAGTGCTGCCCTTGTTCACCGTCGCCGCCTATGCATATATCTACAAATTCATGGACGCGCGCGCCGAGCTGATAGGATATGTCGTGCTCGGTGGAGCTATGACTGCCTTCTGGCTGAACGTGCTCTGGAACATGGCGTCCCAGTTCTACTGGGAGAAGGAGATAGGGAACCTTCAGCTGTACATGATAGCGCCGATCTCCAGGATGTCCGTGCTTGCAGGCATGGCCCTTGGCGGCATGTTCTCGACCACCCTGCACGCCGCATCGACGTTGCTCATAGGCACGCTGCTGTTCAACATCACTTACCAGCTAGTCGATCCGATCATGTTGATACTGATATTCACCACGACACTGGTGGCCCTTTACGGCATGGGCATGATGTTCGCATCGATGTACCTGCTTTTCGGCCGCGAAGCCCATCATCTATCGAACCTGCTCACGGACCCCGTGTACCTGGTATCGGGTTTCTACTTCCCGGTGAATTCCTTGGGCACCTGGGCAGCGGCAGGCGCTTCGTTGATCCCGGTCACCCTGGGCTTGGACGCGATGCGACAGCTGTTCTTCTCGGATGTCTCGGGAGATGGGTTCCTGCCTCTCAATATCGAGCTGCTCATACTCGCCGGACTTAGCATCCTGTTCCTGGTCCTGGCGAAGTACTCGCTCTCGTACATGGAATATCTGGGCAAAACGACTGGGAGGTTGACCTTGAGATGGCAATAATGCACGACCTCCGGACCCTCAAGAACGCCGCGTGGCTTGGCTGGCAGATGGAGGCGAACTGGACGGACCCGTTCCTGTTCGCCACGTATTCGATAGTGAAACCCATCAGCGCGACCTTGATCCTGGTGTTCATGTACATGGTGGTGACAGGTGGGCAGACCAACTCTGCCTTCTTCTCCTACATGTACGTCGGGAACGCTCTCTACATGTACGTGGCCGAGGTGCTGTTCGGCGTGACATGGGTCATCCACGACGATAGGGAGCATTACATGACCCTGAAACAGGTGTACATCGCTCCGATAAAATTCCCCGCGTATATTCTCGGCCGCTCAGCGATCAAGATCGCGATAACCTCGGCGGGCGTGTTCGTGACCCTCTTGTTCGGAGTGATCGTACTTGGGGTCGGCATTGACATCGGAGCGGTAGACTGGCCGCTGTTCGCGGCCTCCATGCTCCTCGGTATGAGCTGCATATGCGTCCTCGGTCTGGCACTGGGCGGGGTCACGTTCCTCACGGCGAAGCACTCGATCGGCATAAACGAGGGCGTCGCCGGCGTGTTCTATGTGCTCTCAGGAGTCATATTCCCGATCACGGCCCTCCCAGGGTGGGCACAGTCGATATCTAAGGTCCTACCGATAACATACTGGATGGATTCCATGCGCCGGGCGCTTATGCCGGAGACGATGAGTGAGATGAACTCCTTGTCTGGCTTGGACGTGACCGGCCTGGGCACGTTCGACAACCTGTTCATCATGGCGTTCCTGGCACTGTCCGCCGCCATCTTCTTCATGATATCCCTCGGCGTGTTCAGGTATGCCGACAACGTCGCCAGAAAGCAAGGTAAGATCGACTGGACCACTGCATACTAACGCCCAGGGGCATGGTTAGTTATTTCTACCGTTCCCCGCATGGAGGTGTCCGCTCAATGAGCGAAATCATTGCCCGAGTGGGGTAGCTTGGATATCCTAGAAGCCTGCGGAGTTTCAGACCTGGGTTCGAATCCCAGCTCGGGCGCCTCCTCATTCTTGATGAAAGAGGGCTCTGCATAGTTATCGGTTGGTGTTGTTGACGGTGCCATCGGCAAGATAGGGGTCGCATCCGATGTGCAGCTGGACGAACGGCTATCCTCTCTGTTCAGCTGTTCTGGATCTTCCTGAAGAACCCGTCGAGCTTCGATAACTCCTCTTCCGTCACCAGAGGCGTCTTCGGTTTGCTCAATATCCTCTTCACCTCTTCGCTCGCTCTTCTGATGAGCGATCCGCGCTTGTCCTCGCTCATCCTGTGCTCGATGGATGCTTCTGGGCGCGTCGATGCAATGATTTCCTTTCTGAACCTCGCCATGGTATGCCTCTTGCCGATGAAATTGCCGTCCTTCGCCGCGTCCCTGATAGTATCAAACGAGATCGCATCGTCATCGGTGTCGAACTCTCTCGCGAACTCTTTCGCGACGTCCCATACCCAAGCATCGGCCACCAGCTGCTCGAACGAGGCCCCGGTCGCCATGTCGATCCCACCGAACCCCGAGGCCAGGTCGGATGGTACCATGCTCTGGATCGAGATGTGCGGCACCCCTTCCCATACATTGCTCATACCATGCGCCAGATTCTCCAGACCGACGCCTATTACCATCGTCGGCAGTCCGTAGGATCTCCCCATCTGTCCGGCGCCGACCCTTATGAGTGGTACTTCGAGAGCGCCGTAGTCGATTGAGCCGGTCTTGAGATCTGCCGGACTCGAGTCCGTGCTGTATATGAACGGGGATCCGCTCTTCGCAGCCTGCGATATGACTAGGCTGGCCAGATTCTCCGCGTTGACCTGGGTCAATGTGCCCGAGACTGTCACTGGTGAAGATAGGCCGGTGACGGACGCGGCCATCGCGACTATCGGTATGCCGCCACGTGAGAGTTCCACTTGTCCTTCCACCAACCCCTTCTCGAAGGTGAGCGGTGATATCGGGCATTCTACGGCTGAGAAGATAGGTCTCTCGGCGAGTGCCTCCTCTCCTCCCGTGAAGATCGAGGCCATCTCGATCATCCATCGTGCCTCCTCGGTGCCCGTGGCCATAGCCTGGATGTGTTTCGTTGTATGCATCATCGAGACCTTATGCTCGGTTATCCCCTTCAACCTCACAGGTTGTTCAAGGGCTCCGACCATGGGCCAGAAGAAATCTACCTGTGGCAGCTCGTTGACCAGTATGGCGAAATCCCTGAGGTCGTCCGATGTAGCGGACCTGGACTCCCCGGTCACAAGGTTCTTCACGAAAACTCCTTCGCCGCCGTTGGTGACATACATCCTATCGGGTGAGGGTATACTGATATCGTTCTTCCCATCCCTGGACGCCAGAAGCACCGGTCGCTTAGCATCCGACACGGCCGACATCACCATCCTCTCATCCAGAAGCAGCCTCTTGCCGTCATCAGACCGCCGCGCGCCCGCCTTTTCGAGCATTTCAGATACTTGCTGGCTATGGACCTGTATGCCCACTTCGTCCAGCAATCTCAACGATACCCCGTGTATGCGCGCTATTTCCTCCTTGTCTAAGAACTCCAAACGTCCCCTCGCCATCAGCAACACATCTCCTCTACGCCGAAGACCTGAAGCTCTCCATTTTGAATAATGTTTTGCTTTCTCGCGCCATTTTCGGTCATGTTTCTGACATAGACCGTCCATTCGTATCCCTGACAGTGCGCAATCGATGATACTTTGATATTGACTGGCACCATTATGCCCGCGAGGAGATCCCGGTACATGGAAGCGGAATGGCGCAAGGCCATGTTCAGATTCATTCTGAACAACATCGGACAGCTCGATCAGGACGAGTTCGATTCATGGGCCGACGATGATTTCGACCTGGCACCACTGCTGGCTCCGTTCCTGAAGACGATGTCTGTGCATAGGGATAGGATATTGGCGGAAATGCATCAGATGTTCCCTACAGAGGTGTTCGATAGGTTCAAGGCAGAGCATCCAGAGATCGCTATCGACTCGGCGGACAAGGTCATATTCAAGATTGGCAAGGAGCTCGAGGCGATAAAATCCATCGTGAGTTCGCTGTGAGGCTCTATCCATCTCTAGTGCCTTCGACCTTTCATGGACGTCTTGGTCCATTGTTGTACGGTGCGTTTGTTGATGGCCTTTGCGGAGGACCAAGGTGGAAGTCGCATCCGAATTCCCGCCATCTACTGATGCCAGGTATCGATTTGGCGGACTTGTATGTACGTGCAAAACCGTTATTATTCGGAATGGGATTTTGTAGATGACCCAGATGACGAATAATGATGTTCAGCCTGTCGATGCAGACAAGAGAAGCCCATCAAAATCTCATTTCAGCCCTCATTTGATGGCTGATTGGCAGGAAAAGTACCGCGAGAAGCTACGAACGGCCGAACAGGCGATCTCCACTATCCGTAGGGGAGACAAGGTCTTCATTGGGTCCGGTGCCGCAGAACCTCAGGTCTTGGTGAAGGCATTGATAGACTCCGCCGGGAGATTGGCGGACACTAGGATCATGCACATCATGACACTGGGTGTCGCGCCATACACCGAGGAGAAGTTCACGGACCAGTTCAGGCACAATGCGTTCTTCATCGGTGCCAACACAAGAAAGGCGGTTTCAGAGGGACGGGCAGATTACACTCCAGTGTTTCTATCAGAGATACCTGCACTCTTCCGTTCAGGTCAGAGTCCGATTGATGTCGCACTGATACAGGTCTCACCACCGGACAAGCACGGCTACTGCAGCTACGGAGTTTCCACAGACGTAGTGAAATCGGCTGCAGAGTCAGCCTCGAAGGTGATAGCGGAGATCAATCCGCAGATGCCCCGTGCGCTTGGGGATTGTTTCATCAACATGGATGACATCGACCTGGTTATCCCGATAGATGCGCCACTTCTCTATTCGAAGCGGGACCGAGCGGATGATATCGCGAAGAAGATCGGCAAGAACATCGCAGACCTGATCGAGGACGGATCCACGATCCAGATGGGTATTGGGACCATCCCCGACTCGGTGCTATATTATCTCACCGACAAGAAGGATCTGGGCATACACACTGAAATGTTCTCTGACGGGCTCATGGAGCTTGCCCAGAGGGACGTCATCAACAACTCCAGGAAGACCATACACAAAGGAAAGACGGTAGCATCGTTCTGCATGGGCAGCCGTGAGCTATACGATTTCGTGGATGACAATCCTGCTATCGAGTTCCACCCGACAGAATATACGAACGACCCGTTCATCATATCTCAGAACGACAAGATGGTCGCGATAAACTCTGCGATCGAAGTAGACCTCACAGGCCAGGTATGCGCGGACTCGCTCGGCACGATGTTCTACTCTGGCATCGGAGGCCAGGTCGATTTCGTCCGTGGATCGGCCAGGTCAAAGGGCGGAAAACCGATCATCGCCCTGCCATCGACCGCCAAGGACGATACGGTCTCAAGAATATCCGTACACCTCCACGAAGGCGCGGGCGTCGTAACGACTCGTGGAGATGTCCACTATGTGGTGACCGAATATGGGACTGCATACCTGCACGGGAAGAACATACGCGAGAGGGCGATGTCGCTCATCAGCATAGCACATCCCAAGTTCCGTCAGGATCTGATGGAAGCTGCGAAGGAGCTGAACTACGTCTACGGCGACCAGAAGCTCGCACCTCAAACGACGAGGTATCCCGAGGAATTCGAGACGATCATGCGCGAGAAGCAAGGTAGCGATCTCCTCGTGAGACCGATCAAGTCGACTGACGAGGAGATGCTCAGTGACATGTTCTACGACCTGAGCGATCAGACCATCATCAACCGTTTCTTCAGCATGCTCAAGTCGATGCCGCACAGGAGACTCCAGGAGTTCTGTGTGATAGACTACGAATCCGAGATGTCCCTGGTCGTGCTGGATGGCAAGGGACCGAAACAGAAGATGATCAGCGTGGGAAGCTATCACCTGAACCCTTCAACCAAGCGCGCTGAGATAGCGTTCCTCGTCGCCGATGAATGGCAGGGAAGGGGTATCGGGACATACTTGATGCACGAGCTGGTCAAGATAGCGAGACAGAAGAAGATGAAGGGATTCACCGCGGAGGTCCTGAGGGACAATGTGGCGATGATCGCACTGATGCACAAGGCCGGCGTTCCGCCGAAGTCCGCGATCGTGAACGGGGGCTACTTGTTCACGATGGATTTCGAATAAGTCTTATACGCTTCGTACGCAGATTACCGCCGAGGTTGCCGATGCTGTTGGGCGCGCATGTATCCATCTCTGGGGGCGTTCAGAACGCTCCTCAACGCGCACGTGATGTCACATGCGATTGTATGCAGATATTCTCTAAGAACCAGATGCAATGGAGGTCGAAACCGCTCGAGGCGACCGAGATCTCCCAGTTCAAAGAGAACCTGGGGAAGTTCGATATCCGCGAGACGGTCATACACGATTCATACCTGATCAACCTCGCGAGCCCGGACAAGACGCTGTTGACGAAATCGAGAGAGGCCTTCTTGGATGAAGCGGTCAGAGCGGATCAGTTGGGTGTCAGATACCTGATATTCCACCCGGGCGCTCATGTTGGTTCTGGCGAGCAGGCCGGGCTGAGGACCGTTGCGGAATCGTTGAACTGGGTGCGGAAGGAGTTGGGCTCGAGCTCAGTGGAGTTCATAATCGAGATAACAGCCGGCCAGGGCAGCGTGCTCGGCCATTCCTTCGAGCAGCTTTCCAGGATAATTGATGTGTTGGATGATCAGAAGCGCGCGGGCATCTGTTTCGATACCTGTCATGCATACGCTGCTGGGTACGATGTGAAGACCCGATCGGGATACGAGAAGACATTCGCCCACTTGGACGAAGTCCTAGGAGTAGAGATGGTCAAGGCAATGCACCTCAACGATTCCAAAGGGAAGCTAGGTTCCCATCTCGACAGGCATGATTCGATAGGGAGTGGCTTCCTCGGCATCGAGTGTTTCAAGCATCTCATGAACGACGATCGATGGGAGTCCGTTCCGATGGTTCTCGAGACGCCTCAGGCCGAAAAGAATTATGCCAATGAGCTCAAGACTCTCCGTTCGCTCGTCGAGAAGTGAGTTCCTGGATGTCGATCCCCGAACTCTCTAATATATCTAGATCGCCCGGGGGCAGGATGCTCTGTATCTCCTCTATCGGCACTCCGAACCTGTCGGCCAACACCTTGGCGAACCGGTTCTTCTCTATCCGACCGGGACGAAGGATCACCAGTCTCGTGCACTTCGCTCTGACCGCCGATATCGGTCCGCACATTATCTTGCGCTCATTTTCGTAGACGATCTCGCCGATCGCGAGTCTTATATCGATCTTGTTCGTGTAATTCCTCTTGCCTCGTATCACGAAAGCTCCCTTGGCGAGATATTCTCCGCTCTGCGGGGTCTTGCTGACCTGTTCTGGAAGCACCCAGTAGCCGGCAGCCGACCCTATCTTCGCGTTCCATGCTTTTGATGTTGCGACCGCGAACTCGCACGCCTCTCTCAGGGTCTCCTCGCCCACTCCATCTTTCATCTTCACGACTATGCTCGGCGCACCGTGCATATCCGCATGGGCGTACCTGTCGCCATCGTCGAGATGTTTCTTGACGAGCATATCATTGCTCTTGGCATCCTTTCCACCGAGGACTACCGCGTCCTCGCTGGATATGAACCACCTGTATCTCTCGAACCAGAATCTCTTGGTCGGCTTGTGCTTGGTCTTCTCTGCATCGGAGGCCTTCATCATCATCTTCTTCTGCTGCTCTATCTCCTTTCTCGTCTCCACAAGGACGACGAGGAGGCCTTCCAGCTTCCTCTTGGCCTTCTTCGCATCTTCATAATATCGTTGAGCGCTGGATTCGACAGATCCCTTTATGTCCAGCCTAAAAGTCGCATCAGCGATCTTCACGTCGAGGATCGAGGACTTCCTGTCGAACGAGACCACACCCGGTATGTCGCCCACGTCTCCTGATGCGTCGACGTTCCGTTTCGCAGCCGCGATGATCGCGCTGACTTCGCCATATATTGCATACAACGCATCTCCCATGGCTTGCGCATCCTTGCTCTCATTCTGGAGGCTCGTCACAGCAGCCTCCTGTTGAGCGATCTTCCTCTTGAGCTTGCCTGAATCCTTCGATTCCTCAGCGACCTTCTCCTTCTTGGTCGCGGGTTTCATCGATATGTATTCTTCAATGGCTTCCGAGAACGATGGGAATTCGCTCGTCTCTCCACCGTCGTATGTCCTCATGCTGATGGGGACTACATCTTCTACCACGCCGCCTTTCTTGACGATTATCCCCTTCTCAGACTCCTTCGCTTCTTTCATCAGAGTCTTTATCATATCGAGGATAGCGGAGGACTCATCCGCCGAGACATCCGCGGCCTCTCTATGAGGATCGATACCGAGGCGAGCGCACGCCTCCTCGCTGTATCTCCCACCCAGGTTCATCCTGGTCGCAAGGGTCCTCACGATGTCCGCATCGGACGCCTTCATCATCTCCATGATCGCGCCTTGATCCATCTCGGACGGGTCAGGTATGGGTGGCGGGAATGCGAACTCTCTCCTCGCCCTGACTACCCTGTGCTTCCATGTGCGGCTGATGAGCGGCTGGATTATGATCCCGTCCTTCACGAGGACGACGTTGCCCTCAGCGAAGAGTTCCAGGACGAGTTCGTACTTGCCATCCTTCTCCAGCGTGAGCACGATTATCCTCTCGAAGCCCTGCTGCCTCACACCCGTCAGTCTGGCGTTCGACACTCTCTTCCTGAGCATCATGGCGAAGTCCGTGGGCTGCTGCGGCATCTCCTTCGTTTTGGTGGACCTAAAAAGCCATTTCCCGACGAAGAAATTTATGAACTCCTTCCCCTCGCCACGGCTCTTCAGGGCGAGGATCAGATGTTCCCTTGTGGGCTGATAGACCTTATCAAGGTTCCAATCGACGTACCGCTGGAACTCCTTCACGACAGCTGTCACGTCGAAACTGCTCAGGGCTTCTTTCATCTGGATGATGAATCCTTGGTCTCGCTAATAAATGATGCGCATGCGCCCAGTATCTCCAGAAGGCCCTTCCCGATCCTCAATAACCTTTTAATATACCTGGCAGGATGACTTGCGGCCGGACACAGGATGCCACTGTGGCTTAGAGGTATAGCGACGCCTTGGTAAGGCGTAGGTCGAGGGTTCAATTCCCTCCAGTGGCTCCATCCCTTCTCTATCGTCATCTAGACGCGATGTCATGGAAAAATATGAAAATCGAAAGGGTTTTCAGGTTTTCATCGACCGCTATCAGCTCACTCGACCACGGTGATCAAGACCTCGATCCTGAACATGCTCGAGGATCCGAGGAATCCGAAGGTCGCTGCGCCGACATATGTCCCGGGGATGGCGGGCATGCCGTAATCGATGCTGAACGAGTACAGGCCGGACGAAACGAGCGGGGCTATCCCGGTCGCTGTTATGTATGTCCCTTCGACCCCTATCTGGACATTCAGTCCGAAGTATCCAGGGTTGCCGACAACCGTGTAGCCGAGCACCTTCACCAGGTATGTCCCATCAGCCACATCCCTCAGGGTGAGGCTCTCGTCCGATCCGCCTGCACCGACATACCAGTACGGTTCGTTCAAGGACGCTATGCCATCCTCGTTGGCGTCGTACCAGACACCCATGTCGATGTCTGGGCAATCAGACACTTCCCATACCGACACCTTCAGCACAGCTGCGCTCTCAACATAGATCGGCATCGTGTAGTCTGCGTTGGCCAGATCGGATTCGAAGTCGCTGCCCAGAACCCCCTGGTATATGGGCACGCTATCCCACTGGTATGATTTGGTCGGGTCCTCGCTACCTCCGCTCGCCGCGATCTCACCGTCGATCGTCACGTCGAACCATGCTGGTATCGATCCAGTCAAGGGATCTCCGTCCGAGATGTCCAGTTCGAGTTCGACCGCGGACGGTTCGAGACCGTTCAGAACGATCATCTTCGTGTATCCCTGGAGTGTCTCCGTCGGCGCATCGCCTGATATGAGCGGGCATCTCGTGACGATTGCGAACGGAGCTGGTGAACCTACTGCGGTCTCATAAGCACCGAGTGGAGCCGCTATCGCTTCCTTAGGTCCGCCCGTGTTCGTCCAGGAGCCGAATATGCCGGCGCCCATGTACCGCTCGTCGCTGGATGCGATGCCTGTCTCATAGTATCCAGGTCCGTAGGGGTCGTCGAACACTCCCTGCCACTCGCTCTCCGGATCAGTTGCCACCGGTGCGAGAACGTGTATGTTGATATCGGTAGGCAGGTCCGTCCATTCGACACAAGCCATGAGGTACGCGTTCGGATCTGGCATCTCAGTCGGGAGCGACCAGAATATCCTCCAGTCACCGACCTCGAACCTCCAGAATTTGTCGGTCACACCAGTGACCTCGTTGTTATATGGGGTATCGAAGTAGGATTCGCCACCGAATTCGAACTCGTACGACTGCGCAGGCACGTGTATCACGATTGGCAGGCATTGGATCCTCTCGCCATCATCTATGTAGACAGCTGCGCCGTACGATCCGACATATGCATCATCGGGTACCGAGACGAGGAGTTCCCATGCAAGTTGTCCACCGGCAGGGACTGTCGCAGTCAGACTGGATGACCATTCTTCGGTCCCCGCCGCCCTTACCTCCGCCCACGGAAATTCATCCAGCTCATAATAGTCCAGCTGGAGGCTGACTTCAATTCCCATCATCGGGGCGATCGCCCTTATCCTGACGATCAGACCATCCGTTGTCCTCTCGATCGGGTCCTTGAGCATTATCTGGTTGGCGTTGCATTGCGAGCCGTCCACGCTGTACCTGAACAATTCCCAGTTCCCGGTGGTCTTCCCAACGGCACCATTGCCATTCAGATCCGCCCAGTCGTGCAGCTCGAGCCAATACTCGACATTCTGAACATAGTCCTGTTCAGGGTCGGTCTGCTCGTACGGGATGTACATGGTGACCTCCAGGAGGTCAGTGTCTGCAGGCACGTACGCTGTGATATCGACGAATATGTCCGACCTGGGCTTTGTGACGAAGTTCAGGGTATCACTGCCGGTCTTGAGCAGAATTTCCGGTGATACGACCACATCGGCATCCTCTGTGCCGAAGTTGGACGAAGTCACTCCCTGAACCGCTTCCTGTCCGGGCAGCATGAAGTTCGGGAACATCTCGTAGCTCTGTCCGTAGACATCGCCTGGGTAGACGACACCTCCGGTGAAGAGTGCTCCCTGAGTAGTGGAGACTACGCCTGCTGCACCGCTCATGGCATCCGTGAATGTCTTCGCGTTCAGCCAGCCAGTTCCTTGCTTGAACGGATCGAAGTGCATATCATCGGCTGCTGCTAGCAGGACCGCCTTGGCGTAATCCTTCGCAGGCATCGCACCCTCGTTCGCGAGCTTGTACGCCTGGTATCCAAGAGCTGCGCCACCTGCTGCGGTCGGCGTCGCATGGCTCGTCCCACTTCCAAGCTGCGAGTGCCTGTACCCGTTCCCTATTGCTTCGTTGACCATGACGCTCATACTCGGGTCATAGTTGAGCGGAGCCGGTTCCATGGAGTACATTCCAGATGCGATGATCTCGGAGTTCAGCTTGCCGTTCCTGCCAGGTCCGGAGTTCGAGAACGGAGCTACGTCTCCCCACTGCGCATTGCCAGCGGGTTCGTAGCCCATGATGCCTCTGTACTGCATCGTCGTACCCGCACCAACATGGACCGAAGTGTAATCGGTCACGCTGTGAACAGTGCCGTATCCGGGCCCACCGTTTCCGGAGGACCAGAACCAGAGTGTCGGTCCTGACATCGAGATCGTGGTGGCGATCATATCTATCAGCTGATAGCCCGCGGCCACAGTGGTATCTGACCATCCGTAGCTGTTCGTGACTATGTCTGCCTCATCGCCCGTGCCCAGGATCCCATCAACACCGTATTGCGCAAACAGCCACGCGTTCACCGTGCTTCCGGTGAATGGTATCGCTATGAGCTTAGCACCTGGTGCCATGCCCTCTAGCTGTCCGCCATAGGTATAGCCGTTGGCCAATGCTGCAGAGGAAGTCATAGTCCCATGCGTTCCCGCATAGGCTCCCATGAATGCTACTGCGTCGCCAGAATCTGCAACGAAATCCGCTCCATATGTCCAGTCTGATGCGGGATACACATTGACTCCGTCGCTGATCCAGTAGACCATTCCGCCGGAGTAGTCAGCGTATCCATCGCCAGCGTTCCATGCGGAGAAGTCACTCTTCCCAGTGCTGGCATCGTACGCATCGAAATACGATATCTCATCACCCATGACGCACGCCTTGTCGTTGGTGAAGTCGAAATCGCGTGTGACATCGACGTAGACCGTGTCATAGACGCCGGCCACCTGTGAGTCCACAACCAGCACCGCGATGGATCCTCCCCAGAGCAGCTCAAGGGTCCAGTCAGGGCTGTATCCCATATGGACCACACCGCTCTGGCTCGAAAGCGCGTTACCATCGGCATCGGTCAGTCCCTTGATCAGGTACTTCGTGCCGTCGAACTTCACGTACTTGCTGTTCTTGACGGCGACCTCGGTCGAAGTGTCTACCACCCCTCCGCCTATGCTGCCGCTCGCCCATTGGTTGGCTGCATAGTCATCGTAGCAGATGGGCCATCCGGCGTATGTGCCGAACTCATACCTGGCCTGCTGTCCTTGCAGATCCGGATGAGCCATATCGAACCCGTCGTCGATGTCGGCCAGCAGTATCGTCTCACCCGTGTAACCGTCTTCCCACGCGGCCACCGCGCCATGTACTTCATCGACATCGATGTCCTCTGGCAACAGCGCAGCTATAGCGGCGGTCTCTTCCTTCGCGAGGTCCACTCTGTACGAATCGACCATCGGCTTTTCATAAGCAAGGATGCTCGTCACCGCATCGCTGTTCGCGAGCGCAAGAACCGTCTCCTTGTCCAGGGTCATGAGGCTCGTCAATTGGATGCCTGGGAATTCCTTTGCCTTTATCGGAGACAACCCTTTGGAGACCAGTAGTTCGTTGACCATCTCCTTATCCGATACGACCACATAGACTTCGAAGGGTCCGTCCGATTCCGCCAAGTCCTTCATGAGTCCGGAATCGATCTTGGACCCGCCCACATAGCCCACACTTCGCGCCACATCTCCGTTCACCGCTGCCTGCTCCGCAGCTGTCGGTGCGGAGCCGAGGACGACGAATGATGTCATCACCATCAGAGATGCCAACGCGAAACTGAGCGCAGCCTTCCTGAAAAACGTATTCACTGTTTACCCCCCTCAATACCTAGACCACTCTGAGCGTGGTCTTAACCGTTAAGTCCGGAACCGCGATTAGCGGTATTATACTCTATCGGCGAAGGGCAAGGTCAGTAGGACGAAAACCGAAGGAAGATCGGTGCGCGAATGAACACTTCTGTCATCGAAGACACCCCCCTTCTTCTAGCCTCATCGATTCGTCGAAAACAGTCAGTCGGATGACGGGTTTCCTCGTCAATCTTAAAGTATGAAAACCATCTCTCGTGCAACGATAAGTATTGGAGCCCGAGAACGGAAGGATACGATGAACAAGTACTCTCCAAGACCCTGGTTCGTCCATGGCGTGAACGAGCCTGGTGATGAGATATCTGCCAGACGGATCGGGAAGTTGTTGCTCAACAAGCAGAGGACCGGCCTCTTCCTCGGCCCTCTGGTATTCGTAATCATCCTGCTCATCCCAGAGCCACAGTCCATGATAGATGCTGCGGCGAATGTCGGCGCATCCGAACACGCTCCTCAGATCGCATTGGGCACACTTCTCTGGGTCCTCATCTGGTGGATCTCAGAGTGTGTTCCGCTGGGAATCGCCGCGTTGATACCTCCGATAGTCTTCTCGATGTCGCGAATAGTCGGCTGGAAGACATCGCTCACATCATTCACTGACCCCATCATCTGGATATTCATGGCCGGTTTCGTTCTTGCTGCGGCATTCAGGAAATGGGATCTCGACCGCCGCATAGCAGTGAGGTTGGGGTTGTTGTACAAGGGGAAGAACCCAATGATCGCAGCATTCTTCGTCGCTGCGTTACCGGTGTTCATACTGACGCTCACGGGTTCCATCACGGCATCGACTGCAGTCGTGTTTCCATTCCTCATAGCATATCTCTCGATGGCCGGCATCAAACCTGGTGGCAGATACAGTGAAGCTTGTATGCTCGTGCTCGCTCAGGCAGCGACCGCAGGTGCGATGCTGCTCCTCATCAGCACTCCGCCCAACCTGATCGCCAAGAGCACCGCGCAGGAATTCGGGAACATCGACATCACCTTCTTGGACTGGCTCATAATCGGAACGCCCCATGCCCTGATCGGTCTTCTCATCTCTTGGATCGTCGTTTTCAAAGTGTTGAGGCCCGAGGAGAAGAGTGTAGCCGCGGACCGCGGCAAGATGATGGCATTGTCCAAGCAGCTTGGTCGTATGAGCCGAGGGGAGAAGGTGGTCGTCGGTCTGTTGCTCACGGCGATCAGCCTGTGGGTGCTCCCGTCCGTGGTCAAGATACTGGCTGGCTACAATGCTGATCTTCTGCCTCTTTCGAACGATCTGACTGCCATAATGCCGGAGGCGATGCCCGCGGTCCTGGTGATTCTGCTCGCTGGTCTCATAAAGGTCAGGGGGGAACCGATCCTCAAATGGGAGGAACTCGCCCGTGGTATCGACTGGAACATCGTCTTCCTATTCGGAGGCGGCATCGCCCTCGGCATAGGACTAGCCGAGAGCGGGTTCGCGAATTGGCTCGCCACGGGCGTCAGCGGTGCTCTGGGGCCGAACCCTGGCGCGTGGGCGATCTTCGCGATGTCCTGCGTGCTCGGGTTCTTGTTGACATATGCTGCATCGAACACGGCCGCTGCGTTGATTACCTGTCCTATAGCCGCGACCCTCGCATTGGGTGCAGGGGTGTCCCCGATCCCGCCGATCATCGGGGCTGCACTCGCTTGTTCCATATCGAGTGCCATCCCGTCGACGACGCCACCGATGGCGATAGTCTACAGCTCTGGGTATGTCAAGATGTGGAGCATGTTCAAGGTGGGAATCATTTCCGACTTGCTCAGGTTGGGCGTGTTGATACTGATAGGTCCATTCCTCGCCAATATGCTCGTGTGATCGGGTGTTTCTTCACCTGGCGCGCGTCCGTTGAGCGCATGCCCGAGCGTGTGCGCGCGTGGCCGGTGCGCTCGTCCTACGCGCTTAAATACGATTGGAACACAAGTGTACGTATAGGGATGCACGATGCCACTGGATTTCATCAGTAGCGCGCTCAACAGGAATAGTGAGCGATCGTCTTCCGAGCAATCGAATGACGATCTCGAGATCGAGAAGATTGCAGCGGGCCTAAATGTCCGTATCAAACTAGTTGGTTGTGGTGGGGCCGGTTCGAATACCGTCACCAGGTGTTACGAGGACGATCTATCCGGTGTCGAGATGATCGCGATCAATACAGATGCCAAACATCTTCTATCCGTCAAATGCGGCCGGAAACTGCTCATCGGAAAGTTGCTCACGAGAGGCATGGGTGCCGGTGCTAGACCTGAGATCGGTGAGAAAGCCGCGATGGAGAATGAACGCGAGATAGGAGAGTTCATGAAGGAGGCGCAGATCGTCTTCATCACCGCTGGCATGGGCGGTGGGACTGGCACAAGTTCATCGTTCGTCGCATCGCGTCTCGCGAAAGAGGCACGTGCACTCACCATCGGGATAGTCACCCTTCCATTCAAATCAGAAGGCGAGATGCGGATGGAGAATGCGTTGTCGGGATTGACGCGCTTGTCGAAAGTATGCGACACCACGATCGTGATACCGAACGATACGCTTCTCGAACTAGTCCCCAACCTCCCTGTCCAGGCAGCGTTCAAGGTCGCAGACGAACTTCTTCTGCAGACAATAAGAGGGTTGACCGAGATGCTCACCCGCTCCGGATTGGTGAATGTTGATTTCGCGGACCTGAGGACGATCATGGACGAAGGCGGAGTCTCGTTGATCGGTGTGGGCGAGTCGGATAGTGCGCCCGGCGACCGCATGGACGAAGCGGTCGAGGAAGCATTGACTTCGCCGTTGCTTGGGATGATGGATCTGAAAGAAGCCAAGGGCGCTTTGATAAGGGTCGTCGGTGGTCCGGACATGGCCATTGAAGAAGCAGCGAGAGCCGCGGAGATCATCTCTGGCAGATTGAGGCACAATGGTCGGCTTATCTGGGGTTGCTCTCTCGAACCGGAGATGTCTGGACGGGTCAAGATACTCCTCATAGCGACCGGGGCCAAATCGCAATATGTGCTTCGGAGAGATGGGGAAGATGCGGTCATGCAGTCTGCAGGCCAGGATTACCGTGGCGAGATCAATCTCCCGCCGGATATCCGTTCGGACGAAGACCTTGCGATGTTCGTCAGATGAAACCAAGCGTCATATCCCTAGAATGATGTGAGCCGTCGTTCCCATGATGAGTGCCAGCGAGACTGAGCCCAGCGCGACCAGGACCGTGCTCTTCATACCGAACTCCTTCACCATGACAGCGAATGCAGCGATGCACGGGAGGAATATGGCCATCACCAGCGCGAACACGAACATCTGTTCGGATGACAGCTCAAGCGCGAGATTGCTCGTGCCGAACAGTATCATCAACATCTGCAGAGCCATCTCCTTCCTCAGTATGCCGAACACCAGTGCGATCACGGTGACACCAGGAAGGCCTAGCATAGTCATCATGACCCATTCTGAAGGGCCTATCAGTTTATCGAGCCAGCCAATGACCATCATCGTCTCGAGGATGATGCTTCCCGCAAGCAGAAGTGGGAATGCGATTGTGAGGAACTCCTTGACGCGCAGGTATGTCTTCGACAGTATCTGCATCAAGGATGGGGTTCTCAGGTCAGGTATCTCGAGGAATAACCCCGTCGGTTCGAACTTGATCGTCTTGTGCATCGCATAGCCGAGCGTCATGAATATGCCGCCGAGTATGACGTATATCAGCAATGCCCACCAGACACCTGCGTAATTCCCGACGGTGCCAATGATGATCGCAGTCTGCGCGGAGCAGGGCACTGCGATCGTGATGAGTGTGGCGAGTATCAGCCGCTCTCTCTTCGACCCCATCGCTCTTGTGGCGAGTATTGCCGGCACATTGCATCCGTATCCGACGACCATCGGAATCACAGCTCGCCCGTGAAGGCCGAATCTGTGCATGACGCCGTCGAGCAATGAGACGACCCTTACTAGATATCCCGTGTCTTCAAGGACGGCGAGCATCAGGTAGAATACCAGTATGTACGGGACAACGATCGCCAGCATCGCCTCGATGCTCAGATAGATTCCTTCGACGATCCCTTTGGCCACATCACTGGATAGACCGTTCTCGAAATCGTTGAAGGGCTGTCTGGCAATATCAGAATATGTCGATACGAGCAACCCCTCGATCGCTCCACCGACGAATACCAGGGTCAGAAATACTGTTGCCAGTACTGCGACGAGGATAGGTATTCCGGTTGCGGGTCGAAGAGTGAGGTCTGAGATCAGGCTCCTATCCCGCCTCGCTGTGGCCACCTTGCCGACGGCTTCGCTTGAGATTCTGCCAGCTTCCCCGAACCTGTCCCTTTGGATGTGGACTATGATGTCTTCACCATGTTGCTTCTTGAAGTCCTTTTGCATCTCCTCGATGAGCGTCGCGATCTCTGGCGTGGCTTTCTCCGACATCTTCGGGTCCCCGCTCAGCAGCCTGATCGCAGCTGCTCTCAACGGGATGTCCCATCTATTCTCATCAAGGCGAGATTCGATCCTTCTGATCATCTCCTCTATGTGCGAATCGTAGCGGACCTTGAACTTGCTCTTCTTTCTCAGCTGGACCGAAGTGAACAGGAGCGAATCGATCCCTTCGCCAGTGGTCGCCACGGTCGGGATGACCGGAATCGATAGGATTCTTTCGAGCCGTTCGACATCTATTATGAGCTTCTTCTTCCTCATGATGTCGTACATGTTCAGCGAAGCGACGACATTGTATCCTGATTCTATGAGCTCAAAAAGGAACACAAGGTTCCTCTCCAACCTGGAGGAATCGAGCACTGCGATGACCGTATCTGGTCTCCTCTTGAAAAGAAGATCCGTGGCAACCCGCTCATCATCAGTATTCCCCTCGAGTGAATATGTTCCTGGTAGGTCGATCACTGTGATCGTGGACCCCATGAACTTGGCCCGTCCTTCTGAGAATTCGACCGTGGTTCCGGGATAGTTGGAGCTGATGACTCCTACCCCAGTCAGTTTTCCGAATATCTGGCTTTTACCTACATTCGGATTCCCTGCGAGAGCGATCTCCATCCCATCACCTCATGCAGCTCTCGTAATCCGGAGAATCGCCCCTATTTCCCTGGCGATCGCCACCTTCGTGCCTTTCAGGGAGACTATGATCGGTCCTCCCATGGGGATCTTCTTCTCCAACTTCACCTCAGAGCCTGGTACGAACCCCATCGCGAGTATCCTGCACAGTTCGTCCTTGCTGTTGGATTCCAGATGTGAGATGGTGCCCAGTTCCCCCTCGTCGAGATCAAGCAGAAGGACCGTGTCGTCCGCGCATTTCTCACAAGGGATCCCCCTGCCACATTTCGGTATCTTCTTGCCGTGGGGACATTCGGATGGATGGTTCATCATCCTGCAGAGCTGCTTCTCTGCCTCATCTGATAATGCATGCTCCATCTTGCACGCCTGCTCGTGCCTCGAATTGCCTCTGATCCCGACGTAATCGTGCAAGAACCTCTCGAGGAGCCTGTGCTTTCTTGTTACGTTGCACGCGATCCTGCGGCCTTTAGGCTTCAGCGTGACACCCTTGTACTTCTCGTGCCTGATATAACCCTGTTTGGCGAGTTTCTGTATCATTTCGGTCACGGATGATGGTGAGATGGCCAGCGCATCCGCTATATCTGAAGTCCTTGCGAGGCCGCCATCCTCTGTCAGATTGTACACTATCTTGAGATACTGCTCAGTTATCTCCGAGGCCATCTGACGGGAATTAGGCTGACCTAAATTATAAATCTTGCTCCTGTAAACCGGCGTCTTCGAGGCCGCTGAACACGGTATCTGAGCGCGAATTCACTTCCGATGGTCAAGGTACCGCTTGAATGGGTATGTTTTCAGCTTGATATCCCTCTCACCATCCGGCGGATACTCTTCATCGTATTCCATCCTGGCAACATCGAGTTCCTTCTCGTTCAGAGAGGATGGCTCTATTCCGTAATTCTGAACGAGCCAAGTCTCAAAGTCGAATTTCAACCGAACCACCATGAAAGGAAGCGGCGGATCGGGAGTTAAATCCTTCCATGAAAAGTCATAGTTCTTCGAGCAGCGCAGATAATCGTTCCCAACACTGTCTCATCGCATCGATGGCAGGACAATTCAACCGATCATCGACGACGTTTCCCTTCGCCATCTCCTCGGCCAGGATATCATCGTAGGGTATCTTTCCGAGGAAATCCACACCTCTCTCCATCGCCATCCTCTCAATGGAATCAGCGGCACCGACATTGATGTCACACCTATTCACGATGATGGCTGCTCCGACTTTGAAACCATGTAGCAAATCCAGTACCCTCTCGAGATCGTTCAGACCAGAACTGGTCGGTTCGGTGACAATCACCGCGATGCTCGCGCCTGACAATGACGATATCACCGGGCACCCAACCCCTGGTGGACCATCGACCAGGATCAATTGGAGCCCTTGATCCATTGCCACCATTCGAGCTTTTTGTTTGACAATCGCCACCAATTTTCCGGAGTTCTCGGCACCTGGCTCCAAAAGTGCATGTACCATGGTTCCGCAGCTGGTATCGGAAACGAACCAATCGCCGACATACCTGTCCTTCATATCGATTGCTCCGTTGTCACATATTCTAGCACAAAGAGAGCATCCTTCACACGCATCTGCATCTATCTTGATCCTACCCAGGCAGGGATTGCCCGTGCTTTGGATGGCATCGAATCTGCATGCGGGGATGCACCAACCGCAGCCAGAGCACTTGGTGTCATCTATCGTCGCAATCTTCGAGCCGATGAACCGTTCACTCTGGACGATCTTTGGTTTGAGCATCAGGTGAAGGTTCGGTGCATCTACATCACAATCCGCCAACACCTTATCCTTCATGACAGTGGCCAGATATCCCAGGAATGTGGTCTTGCCAGTGCCACCCTTTCCGCTTATTACCACGATCTCCTTCACCGAGACACCTCCTTCAGGATGCGGTCCCTCAACTCAGAGAACACTCCGGCATATTCCGGAAGGCTGGAGATGAGTCCTCCTTTCGAATAGATCTCGGCGATCCTCCTATCTAGGGGTAGTGTGCCAGCTATCGGCATATCGACCGATTCACAAAATTTACGGATATCAGGGCCCGGAAGCCCCTCCTTGTTGACGAACACCATGGTTGGTATGTTGAGCTTCCTCGTCACGTTGAGCGCAAGTTTCAGGTCGTGCAATCCGAACGGAGTGGGTTCGGTCACCAGGACGCAGATATCCGATCCTCTGATACTCTCCACTGCTGTGCACGCCGTGCCCGGCGGACAATCTATTATCGTGACAGTGTCAGGAGGTAACGCCTTCTTCACCCTCCTGATCAATGAAGGGGCCGAAACCTCTCCCACCTTCAATCTCCCATATAGGAGGTTCAGTATGCCTCCTTTGGCTCTGATCACAGCACCCATCAAGTGATCTTTTTCCTCGATTGCGCCATCTGGACAGAGCATCGTGCATGCGCCACATCCGTGGCAGAGTTCATCGAATACCATGACTCTCTTCGGTAGCACGACGATGGCATGGAATTCGCATACCTCTGCGCATCTTCCGCATAACGTGCACAGGTCGTCATCTACCTTCGGCACGGGTCTGTGGGCAGGTTCCTCGGATTCAGAGGTCGCATTCGTGAAAATGTGGCAGTTCGGTTCCTCCACATCCAGATCGACAAGTAGAGAACCATCGGTCATCGCTGCGAGGTTCGTGGCGATCAAGGTCTTTCCAGTACCCCCTTTTCCGCTGGCTACCGCTATCCTGATGGAATCTCCTCCATTATCTGTTGCCATGATCAGTGATGATGATCCTTACATGCGGTGTCATGGGTCGCAGGCTGCAACTTGCCATCGGTCCAAAGCTTGATGGCATCTCTCGCAGTCCCGGTCGCTCCCACGAAGACATTGATGCCGAACGAGCTGAGCATGTCTATGGCTTTCGGCCCAAGACCTGCACATATCATGATCTGCGCTCCAGTCTTCGCTATGTGTTCAGGGGGCTTCCCTAGGCCACCCATGTGCTCACTTCTATTCTTCACGATCAACACGTCGTTGGTGTCAAGGTCTACTACCGTGAATGTCGGCGCGCGGCCGAAGTGGTCGCTCACCATGTCATCTAATCCGCCTTTTTCCATTGTTGGTATGCAGAGTTTCATCCGTTCGCACTCCTCTTCTTCTCAATCTTCTTTCTGAATCTCATCCCCCACCCTTCTCTGACGATATTGGTGGAGCCGCAGCAAAAGCATTTCGCAGGTTTGTCTGGCATGGCGATGTCGAGCCCGCATGCCGCACATCTGAACCTGAGGATCCTCAATCTCTGTCCTCCTCATTCCTCGCCATTTTCTCTCTGCGGTCTCTTATCGCATTCCTGAAAGCTATTATGGCGAGGTTGGCGCAGTGCTTGTGATCCTCCGGAAGTCCACCTAGCGAGTGTTCGAGTTCCTCTGCCCTCAACTTCTCCGCCTCATCGATGGTCTTGCCAATGATCATCTTGGTCAGGCGGCTCCCGCAAGCTATCGTTGCGCCACAACCATCGGTATAGAAAGTGCACCGCGTTATGCGGTCTTTCTCCACTTTTATCCATATCTCCATGGTGTCCATGCATAGACCGTCAGCGACACCGTTCCCGTCCGCCTCGTCGATGGGACCGATGTTCGCTGGACTTCTGAACTCGGCGATGACATCCTTTGAGTAGATCGCATATTCATCCGCATCGATCGCGACCATTATGTTATCGACGAGTCTGTCGAGCTCAGAAGACTCCCGGTTATTGTTCATGGTGTTTTCATCCATTCCTATTCGGTCCGTGAGGGCCATGTCCGTGATGTCCGGGTGATGTCCATGATCCCATGCGCGTCAGTTCGCCTCTCCTATACGCTTCAATCGCGGCACTGACAGTCCCAACGGGTTTCATGAAGGCAGCGATGCCACTCCCATCCAGAACCATGAATGCGTTCGGCCCCAGATTTCCAGTGATCACCACTTTTACTCCTAGGTCCACTACCTTTTGCGCTGCCTGGGTCCCAGCCCCGCTTGCGGAATCTTGGCCAGGGTTTCTCACCGCCCGATGTGATCCATCTGCTTCGACAACGATGAAGTAACTGCATCGGCCGAATCGTGGATCCAGAGGCGATTCCATCGAATCGCCCGTCGCGCTCACTGCTATGCATTGACTATTCTCGTCTTTCTCAACAATTTTCGAATTCATATGATCACTCACAACATTGAGTTCCTCGCATAATGGTGCCACAACCTGGACACAGCATCCTGTTGCATGGCACACCCCTCGTCGTGTGGGGCACTCTCTTCCCGCACTTCGGGCACACGCACGTGGGCGACCCGAACGCGGAACAGTCATCACTCGAGGGTTCTTGGTCCTCTGTCATTCCTTCCCCTCCAGAATCTCTGAGGGCCCACCCGTCTCGGATTACCAAGATTGCATCCACACCGACATGGTCTGCCCCTGGGCCCGAATCCTGGGTCACCGTATTGGCGATATTCTCGATTGTATCCTGCACCACGTCCTCTGTTGCCTCTCCTCATCTAGTTCACCTCTTCCTCAACCAACTCGATAATCCTGTCAGTGATTGGTTCGAAGGCCTTCGATATGCCATTCGAGCCGCCCGCAAATGGTTTGCCATCATCACCGCTCCTGGCGATCTCGGGATCAATGGGGAGCTTTCCAAGTATCGGTATGGACATATCTCTTACCGCTCTCTCGACTCCGCCGTCCTCGAACAGTTTTATCTCCTTTCCACAATGCGTGCATTGCAGGCCATACATGTTTTCAACAAGTCCCAGTGTTCTCAGTCCGACTGCCTTCGCGAAATTGATGGACTTCCTGACGCTTAGGAGGGCGACATCCTGAGGTGTTGTCACTATGATTGTTCCGTCAGGGGATGGGACGAGCTGGGCTACGCTCAATGGCTCGTCTCCAGTGCCTGGAGGCAGGTCGACGATCAGATAGTCCAGTTCGCCCCAGGACACCTCTTCGAGGAACTGCTTTATTGCGCCCATCTTCACAGGCCCTCGCCAGATCACCGGTGAGTCTGTGTCCTTGAGCAAGAATGCGATTGAAACGACCTTGATCGATGAGCCGAACATGGCTGGCACGATCTTCCCGTTCTCGTCGATGTTCAATGGCAGGTTCGGCAATCCCAACATCTTGGGCACGCTTGGGCCATGCATGTCCGCGTCAAGCAAGCCGACCTTCCTTCCCTTCTTAGCCAGCCCTGCCGCGAGGTTCACGGCAACGGTGGATTTTCCAACGCCGCCCTTACCGCTCATCACTATGATCTTGTGCTTGACCCCCCTGAGGTTCTCCTCGGCGCTGTTGCCGGATTTCTCCTTGGAGGATGCCGCCTGCTTCCCAGTGAATGCGTTCATTCTTTCACCACTCTCCGTATGATCTAGCATGTGAACACGCGGTCTGCGTCAGCAGCCTCAGCTGCAAAATCCATGAGATTGATGAACTCGACCCCTTCGATGAACGCTTTCTTGTCTATGCCCCTTGATTCCAGGCAAGGAATGCAGACCTGGACTTTGCCACCGCTCTTCACGAACGCGTCGATCATCTGCTTCACAGGTGCCATGCCCTCTACCGACTTCAGCTTCTCCGCAAAACCCTTCTGGACAAGCTTGACCCCGCTCCCGGTCAAGAACACCTTCGTCTTGATGCCAAGCGCGGATGATGCGCCTGCGCAAGCGAAGGCCATGGTCGCTCTTTCGACGTCCTCGTCTCCATGCGTTCCGACAACTATGAACGACTTCTTGCTGTAATCCTTAGTCTCTGACATTCTGATACCTATGTGATACTAGCGGCATCAGGGTCAAGTCGAGAACGGCGAACAAGTTCGCCGCCCGCCAAATATCAGTCTTCAGAAAGGCCGAATCTGTTCTCCTTGTAGTACGCACTGTATATGGCCCCGATGGGGTTGTGCGCGAGCACCCGGTCCTTCACTATGAGCGTCGTCACAGGTGCTTTCGAGTGCTTCGTGAAGAGTATGTCGTGACCGATGCACAGACCGATAGCGATGTTCATTTCAGTGCCAACCTCTGCGAGGCACATGGCCTGTCCGATCGGATCGCAGACTGCTTCATTAGCATCATCTCCATGCATCTTGACGACTCCAAGGTCCGCCTTGTCTATTCCGCAGACCTTGCAGCATACTGAATGGACTTCGAAGTCGTTCTTTTGGAGGATGTCAGTGATGGTCCTTGCCTCCGATGAAAGGCCGACACAGAACGCCACCCCGAGCTTCTTCATCCCCATCTCCTTTGCGTAGAGAATCAGTTCTTCGAGCCTCGTCAACTTCATGTAGTGCTCGGCCTCGATCTTGCCTGAGACGAGCATGGATTCGAGGTCGAACCCCTCGTACTCTCTCTTGGCCTTCTCCGCCAAGCCGAAGCAGTCTTTACCCTCGTAGCAGTCCTTCTTGTCGCAGTGCGCGCAATCCGTTCGCATCTTCCTCACCGTCCCTTTTCGCAGCAGTATCAGCAGATCTCTCTAATATGGCTCGCAACGAGCTTCCTCTGGGCTCTTCGCAAGATGACATCGAGAGTCGCCTTTGATATCTCCAGCTTCTTCGCGAGCTTATCGAGCGTGATCTTCCTCGGAATCTCGAAGTACCCGAACTGGAACGCGATCTGGAGCACTTTCTCTTGAGCCACGGTCAGTTCGGAGACCGTTCTCATGACCGATACTTTTTCCACCTCGACCGTGCAACCTAAATTCTTGACCTTGGCCACAAGGTCTGTCAGGACCGCTGCGTTCGGAGCTATCACATTCCATTGCATCACGCCGTTCTCGCGGTTGGATGCGGAATCTAGGAAACATCCCGAATCGGCCATCAGCCTGCAGGCTGCACAAGTCTGGAGCTCAACGGTCCCAATGTGTCGGCCGGGTCCTGCGCTGGTGAGCTGCACGTTGCAGTTCGGTTCGATTGCGCGGATCTTCTCGGCGAGTTCCTCCTGGGTGATCCCAGGATCCGCATCTATCTGGAGCAGACTCTGTCCCCCGGTTCCGTTCTTCGGTATGCATCTGAGTATCTTCACTGAGAGATCGCAACTGCTCGCCAGGCACCCTATCCAGTTGCCTGGTATCTTGATAAGGAGCGATGCGGATCTCAAGCCCGATCACCCGTTTCCTTTCCTCGCCTCGATCGATTCCGACCATGGTCCTTTCGCGCGTCCGGGTCGATTGTGTGAGGGACATTTCTCGCGATCTTCAATGCTGCGCCATCGATCAACGATTTTGCGGACTTGTGTCTAGCGCTCGACAATATCCGATTGAAAGTCGGTTGCGATACGTCCATCTTCTCTGCGGATTGTCCTTGTGAAAATCCTTCTAGGTCTGATAATCTGAGTGCTTCGAGCTCGTCCAGTTCCATCTCTATGATCGACAGTTCGCTCAAAGGAGTCCCCTGGGGTTTGAAAATCTTATGGTTCGGATCCAGGCAGATCTTTCTGCATCTTTTCGGTCTAGGCACGGTTATGAATAATAATTCATAACTACTTTAAGATTTCCCCCGAATGGCGATTGCCTGATATCATTCGACGTCAAATCGGGATAATGGATGTGGGCCCAACCGGATTTGAACCGGTGATCTACGCCGTGTAAGGGCGTTGTCATAACCGCTAGACCATGGGCCCGTTGGGGCGGACCAGTTTATGCCCTACCTGTTCTTAAAACATTCTCAGGGCGGTTCATCGCTTCGCAGCATCGAAACCCATGGCGAATGCCTGGAGGTTCTCCTGTAGTCTCCTTGGAATGTTCATCTCGAGCGCCTTCTCGAAATGCTCCCTCGAGATTCCTGTCACTCCTGTCCCGACTAGCGCTCCTATCATGACTACGTTCGAGGACATCGGCACGCCGGCCTTCTTTGCGACCTCCCCCGAGTCGATCATGAAAACACGAGCCGAGGTCTCTTCCATCTTCTTCTTGATCTCATCGAGACCAGGATACCTCATCTTCTGCGTGGACACGCTTAGGGGCACGACCCTCTCGGTGGAGCTGATGACCACGGTCTTCTTGGACGACTTGCAGACCGCTCTCTCGGTCTCGAGGAGTTCAAGCGAGAGTATTACATCCGCGTTGCCGTCGGTTATCAATGGACTTGAGTGGTCACCGATCCTCGCAGTGCAGACGACGGACCCGCCTCTCTGGGCCATGCCGTGCGTCTCGCTCATTATCACGCCTTTGCCCGCTAGTATCGCTGCATCGCCGATTATCTTGGATGCGGTGATTATCCCCTGGCCACCCACACCTACGAGATAGATATCGACCATCACTGCACCTCCTTGATCGCCTTGTATGGGCAGACCTCGGCACATACTCCGCAACCCGCGCATTGAGCCTCGTCTATGGTCTGCACCTTGTCGACGCTCGATATCGCTGGGCACTGGAACTTCGTGACACAGGTCCTGCACTTCTTGCAGTCGGCCTGGTCGATGAAGTGCTTCTTGATGATGGCCCCTTTCTCGTCCCTCTTTGCGATGAGGGCGCACTCTCTTCTGGCGATTATGACGGTGATGCTATCCTGAGCGAGCGCCTCCTTGATGGTCTCGGTCATCAAAGAGACACCATACGAATCGACGGTCCTTATCCACTTCACTCCACATCCTTTCACGACATCCTCTATCGGCAAGGATATCGCATCGGGGTTTAACGGGTCTTTGCCGCTACCTGGGTGAGGTTGATGTCCGGTCATCGCGGTCGTGCGGTTGTCGAGGATCATCAACAGGAACTTGTGTCTTTGGTGGACCGCATTCACAAGTCCTGGTATACCGGAATGGAAGAATGTGGAATCGCCGATGAATGAGATGACGGGCAGGTCGTTTACCTTCGCAAGACCTCCTGCAGTGCCAACGCTTGAACCCATGCATACAAGGAAGTCCGCAGTGCTGTACGGCGGTGCGACGCCCAATGTGTAGCAGCCGATATCCGATGCGAAGATCGCCTTCTTGTTAGTGGCCTTGTTGACCGCGAAGTATGTCGCGCTGTGTGGGCACCCTGCACACAGTACTGGCGGGCGCTTTGGCAGATCTTCAGGGAGTTCGCATTTCTTTCGGTCTCCCGCGCTTCCAAGACCGAATGCATTTCTCAAACCTTTCGCCACGATATCCTGATCTAACTCGTGCGCTCTCGGGAACACTCCATCGAGCTTCCCTACCACCTTGGTCTTCACCCCATCTCTCTGGATGATAGCCCTTATCGCAGTCTCCAGAATCGGTTCGAGCTCCTCTACCACAGTGACGATCTCGTGAGACTTCAGGAATTCTGTAACTTTTCTGACAGGCAGCGGATTGGAGAATCCCAGCTTCAGTAGGTCGACTGACAGGGAAAGGTTGACTGCTGCATCCGAAGCGTAGTTCGCGGCGACGGATGATGCTATCATACCGTGCTTCTCGGAACCGCCGTTTATTCTGATGGATTTGTTGAACTCCGAAACCTCAGCGATCTCTTGAGCCTTCTTGAGTTGCTCGAGCAACACCAGGTGCCTGACCCGAGCGACTGCAGGGACCGTCACGAATCTCGTGGGATCCTTGACGAACTCCTTCTTCTTTGGACCTTGGATGATCTCTCCCACATTGACAGGCCCGCGCACATGCGACACGCGCGTAGTTGTGCGTAGCATGACCGGTTGCTCAAGCTTTTCAGAGATTTCGAAAGCCTTCTTCGTCATCTCGTAGCATTCCTGAGGTGACGCAGGCTCGAAGAGTGGGAACCCTCCGAGAAGTGAATAGTACCTGTTGTCCTGCTCGTTCTGACTGGAGTGACATGACGGATCATCCGCGGTGACGAGCACGAAGCCGCCTCTAGTGCCTGTGTATGCGAAAGTCATCAGAGGGTCGGCAGCGACGTTGACTCCCACATGTTTCATGCTGACGATTGCTCTCACGCCCGAGGCCGCCGCGCCCATGGCGATCTCGGCTGCGACTTTCTCGTTGACCGAATATTCGAAGTATATGCCCGCATCCTTGGCTACACGCGCGAGCGTGTCGCCTATCTCGGACGCTGGCGTGCCTGGATATGTAGTGGCGACTGATATCCCCGCTTCCAAGGCCCCCCTCGCGATCGCCTCATTCCCGAGAAGAAGGATCTTGGATCCCGGTTCGGCTGACAGAACCTTGTCCATGGTGTCCCTGTTAACGATTTCCAAAGGAAATACCTTTTCGAGTGACCATTATCGTGCATTCAACTGATTCGGCGACCGAGACATAGGATGTCTCGGCACCTAGAAATAGGGACATCGCAGATTCTCCCTTGTCTGCGATTCTAGCGATCTTCGATTACTCCAGGGGACATCTACATGGATCATGGTGCCAGGGACAGCAGCCTTAACAGTGGACAGGGATTTTACGGAAGCAACTACAGGGGAACGCAACATCGGGTGGCCAAGTCTAAGAAGGTCGATCATCAGAGGCCAATGAACCGCAGATTTGTACAGAAACGATTCGTTGTGGCATTCGTATCTCTCGGAATTGTCGCATCGATGGCCCTTCTCGCCCTGAACGGTATTCACATTCCCTCATTCGGCAAGGCACCTTCTGTGCCTGACTCTGACGAACCGGTGTATTCTTTCGACTGGCCAGTCGACTACCTCAACGGCACCGTGACACCGATTGTCACTATCCATTCCGATTTCTCGACCTATGATGGGACTGATGTAGCTGTCCAAGGAAATGTGACGGCAGCCCCTGACGAATATGACAATGGCTGCTTCTTCATACAGGATTCTACTGGTGGGCTCATGGTGCAGACAGGAGGTTCGGGATTCACATTCAACCTCAACAGAGGCGATTATGTGAGGCTGTATGGAACCGTAGCAGAGACCGTCCAGGGCATGCACATGATACAGGACGCTCAGAGCTATTGGTTGATGGGTACAGGCAGCACCGTCGAGACGGAGCACATGTACAATTCCTCGCTCGTGGCTGCGTCGGACCAGGGAAGGCTCATCAAGATGAACGGGTACCTGACCAATTTCATCTACGACAACACCTCCCATACCACTCCTGATTGGGAGAAGATTTCCTGCACATCTACCCTATGGATGTACGGCCGTTACTTCACCGTGCAGGCGACTAACATCACCCTCTCGGACTATGCAGGGTTCGCGATGGTCACCGGTGTGATGTTCTACGATGGCGGATCCTATGCTCTATCCCCACGGTCAGTTTCTGATATCGAGCAGGGAAACGGTCCTCTGAATTCTCCATATCCCGATGGTGACATCAGTGATTGGACATCATCCGAGACTGCCATACTCGATTCGGATGGCGATTCCAATAGCCCTGGAAACGAGATTGTATGCCTCTATGTATCTTGGGATGCAGATTTCTTCTATGTGGCATTGGATTACATCATCAACACCGGCTATGCGGCCATCGTTTATGTCGATGCAATTCCGAATTTTGGAGCCGATAATGTATCGACCCTTCCCTCATGGCCTAGACACCTTGCATTCATGGACGGTGATTTCGACGCGGATCTCATGATATGCAGATATGAGGATTCCACGGTCGGAATATGGCGGATCTTAAGCAATGCCGCTGTGATTGATATCGCTATTTCCTGCATGCCTACCGCCTCTGGTGCCGCTGATGGAAGCGGTGCCACAATCGAAGTCGGCATCCCATGGAACATCCTCACCGGACAAGATCCTGGCAGAGTGCTACCTGGCAACATCATTAGAATGGGGGCGGTGATCACTGGTGGGGACAACACCAATGTGTGGGACTGCGCACCTGATTCCCTGCTCTATACCATGTGGTATGATTGGGCCAAGATGTACAATTTCTACGATTTCTGCATCGATTGCGATCTTGACGGTTACCCTGATGATTACAGCTCGGGATTCGCGATACCTGAGTTCTCCATACTGATAGTCGTACCGATGATGGTCGCTGTCATGTTGGTCGTCCGCGCTAGAAGGAAGAAGACCTAGATTTGAAATAGTAATGGCCTGATTGAGAATACGTTGACTGGAAGGACGATTGCGGAGAAAATCATCGGCAAGTCGGCGGGCTATCCCGAAGCGAGGGAAGGACAGATACTCGAAGCTTCTCCAGATTTGGTCATGTCCCACGAGAACACGTTCCTAGTGAACAAGTCCTTCTCGGAACTCGGCAAGGAGCGCCCTTGGGACCCTGAGAAGATAGTCATAGTCCTCGACCATCGAACACCAGCGAACACGACACAGACCGCGACGGTGCACTCGAAGATCCGAGGGATTGTGAAAGACTTCGGGATCAGCAAATTCTTCGATGCCGGGGAAGGGATATGTCATCAGCTTCTTGTGGAGAAGAGACTCGCACGTCCTGGCCAATTGATACTTGGCACGGACTCTCACACTATCACGGCGGGTGCGATCGGAGCTTTCGCCACGGGGATAGGCGCCACTGAGATGGCGGGCGTCTGGGCGACGGGCCGCGTATGGCTGAAGGTTCCACGGTCAATAATGATCAACATGTTCGGCACGATGCCGAAAGGAGTCTTCGCCAAAGATATCTCATTGTATCTCGCGGGAATAATGGGGCCATCAGGAGCGGAGTACAAGTGCATGGAGTTCACAGGAGAACTCATACCTTCTATGTCCATCTCAGGCAGGATGGTTCTCTGCAACATGTGCATGGAAATGGGCGCGGAGGGCGCGGTGATGCCGTGTGACGATGTCACTCGGGCATGGTACCAGGGTCACACGGATAGCGAGTTCGCTACGTTTTCTTCGGATGAGAATGCACGTTACGACAATTGGATCGACATCGAAGTCGATGGCCTCACGCCGATGGTGTCCGGTCCTCACAAGGTGGAGGCCGTCAAGTCCGTGGAGAAGATGGAGGGCATAGTGATCGACCAGGCATTCATAGGTACTTGCACCAATGGACGACTCGAAGACCTCGAGGCGGCCGCGATGATCCTGAAAGGCCAGAAGGTCTCACCCAACTGCAGGTTGATAGTCGCTCCGGCTTCGAGGGATATCCTGACGGAAGCCGCTGACAGAGGATATGTGCAGAGCATACTGAAAGCGGGCGGAACTATTCTACCACCTGGATGCGGACCATGTCTCGGATCTCACGGTGGAGTCCTCGGTCCGAAAGAGGTGTGCATATCATCGGGCAACAGGAACTTTCCAGGTCGGATGGGGTCCGATATTGCCGAGATATACCTCGCCAGTCCAGCTACCGTGGCTGCGAGCGCGATCGTCGGGAGGATAACCGATCCAAGGAACGTGATGCTATGAATGTAAATGGTAGAATATGGCTGTTCGGTGATGATGTGAACACCGACCTGATAATCCCTGGCCGATATCTGGATAATTACGATCCTTCCCATCTTGCTGCGCACGCGATGGAGGGTGCCAACAAGGAGTTCGCATCGAAAGTGTCTCCTGGAGATATCGTCATAGCGGGCCGCAATTTCGGATGCGGTTCGAGCAGGGAGCAAGCGGTGACCGCCTTGAAACAATCGGGCGTGTCAGCAGTGATCGCGAGGTCATTCGCGAGGATTTTTTACAGGAACGCGATCAACCTCGGCCTTTACGTGCTAGAATGTGATGATGCAGATAGCGTATTCTCGGACGGTGAGACTGCTATGTTGGACATCGATGCTCACACGATGTGTTCAGATGACGGGTCTCGACGCGTGAACCTCACAGAGATCCCGAACCACGCCAAGAAGATCATCGACTCCGGGGGACTCATACCTCATCTGAAGTCGCAGATCGGCAAGAGGGATCATTGACGATTAAAACGAACCAGAACGGTGGAATCATATTCCTCATTTAGCCCGATATCCTTATCGCAATGGCAGATTTCGTGGTCGAGGACGCTTTCGGATATCTCGGACTAGCTATACTGTTATTCATAATCGTCTATGTGATCTTGCGCCTTCTGACGCATCGGCACTGACACTCCCGCCCTGCAAAGGCTATTATATGCTAGACTAATCACTGCATTGCGGGCCCGTGGGGTAGTTAGGATATCCTTCTGGCCTTCGAAGCCGGTGACGTGGGTTCAAATCCCACCGGGCCCGCCATTAAACATAGCCAGTAAAATCTTCTCGGAGTTCAATTCCGGGGGTTTTTGCACTCGGACCTTTTGTAGGCCCCCCGAAAGCACGCAGTATTTCGTTATCCATAGAATTCAGATTTGATTCTCAATGCTAGTATCTTGAGGTTGCTGAACAACAATGTATGGATAAGATTTATCTGCAACCATGGCTCTGTGACCCTTGTGTTTGAGGGTGGATGATGAGTGGATGCTGAATGGCGTGGTCAGGTAGGATTTCTCCGCGGGACTAGGGCTGCAATTATTCTGACACCTGTAGCAATGATTCTATGCTTCCTATCCACAACAATGCCTTGGTACAAGATTTCGTACTACAACGAAATCTCCATAGGCGATTCTACCCACATAGTCTCTAGGAGTTACACTTTCTACTGGGATTATTACCATATCGATAGATTGGGTTCTATCGCCTACGAATCCACGCCAGTCGGCAGTCTAATGCATATCATGACGATTCTCATCCTTGTCTGGATGGTATTTAGCGTAGTCTACATCGCATCATGCGTTCTTGGTGCTCGAGCATTGATTCGAGGGATCATCGTTCAAGCCTGCTCCATTATTCCTGTCATATGCTATGCCGCTGGAATCGCTTCAGCGATTGCCGACTTACGGTATGATTTATACAATTTCTTCGTACCGCCCGACTTTTTCGGCTCGATATCTTTCCATCCCTATGATGGAAGCTCTCGTCACTGGGGGCCGATGTTGGGATGGTTTGTATTGGCCATTGCCTGCGTGATTCAAGTTGCAGTCATAACTAGACGAAACGCTCCCTTGATTGCAGCGATTCTCAATCAGAGGCGCATGCGAAAATATAATGTCCAGACTGGTGCTGAGAACGAAGGAGAATGATTCTGCGACACCCGCCAGGTTCACAATCACTGAGAAAGGGTCATAGGGGCGGAAGAAAGAGAAAGGGGGTTGTGCCGAGTGAATCATCCCCCTCGATTGAACCTCCGCATCTGACTAATGGCATAGAATGATGGCGATACCCCGCGGGTCCGCTAACATCCATAGCTAGTGATCAAGTCTCGCTTCTCATTCAGGTTTTCTTGCGTTTGGGTGTGCTATATCTTCAGAGTTCGACTCGAATCCGAAAGGCGGATGGTTTCTTCGAAGTTTGTGCCAACCTTTGATAACCGTATCATAAAGGACATACACCTAGGACCTTGGTCATGGACAGAGAGGCACAAAGGTGCTGAGCGAGACTGTCAGAGACATAGACACTCTCGATGAGAAAGACCAAGGAAGTGAGGACATGAGGAAGGAGTTCGAGAGCGAGTTGGCCAGAGACATATCTGGACAGAAGAAGGAGCGGAAGATGTTGGGCAAGGCATGGATCACGCTGGCGCTAGGCGCGATCCTCATGGCTGGCAGCACGTTGACCGTCGCGGCGCAATGGACTGGCGGCGAGAATGGCGCTGGCGTCGTTAACGGGGACCAAGATCAGATACGAGACCCAGAGTTGAACCCCGATTGCACCTGCGATTGCGATGGGATTTGTGACAACGACGCTGACGGAGACGGGATCTGCGACAACAAAGAGGATTGCTCTTGCCAGAGCTGATCGCGCATCGTCTGATTCAGCCCCTCAAACTTGAGCGGGAAACCCTTTGTATGCCTGTCGGTCGAGTCATGGCCCGGCAGGCGACCACTTTTCATAGACTCTGAACCATCGCTCGCTCTTGGAGGATTGGGCAAGCGTCAATCACGCCTACTATGCATATACGAATCCCGCATAGACGGGTGAATCAAGGAAGTTTGCTCGCTCTGCGGAGGAGAGGTCACGAGTCAAGATTTCGCTAGATCAACCGGTTTCTTCTCGGAGGTGGTCATAGGGCCGGAAGAAATGGAATGGGTTCATGTTGAGTGCAAGACTTGCCCTTGATTGAACCTCTGCGCCGGACTGCTAGCATGCTGAAATGGCGATACCCACATGGCCCGCTACTAGACATGGTATGCAAATAGAATGATCGACCGATGAGGACAGCTAAGACATCCCTTTCGTCCTAGTCTTCTTGAGTCGAACCACTCAATGATATCGCCCTCCCAAAGAGCGCGCAATCCTCATAGTAATATCCATATTGATGTAGTGGGATCGGGGATTCGGAGGATATGGAGTTGAATTCTCAAGATCCCGATGGTACTCAAAGCACCCCCGTGAGATATGGGCGTATGGTGGAGGTTCCAGAATCAGAGCTACGGCAGCTTCGATCAGTGCCGAAACCACGACCAAAGCGAACGAAAACAATACTCACTCTCTTGATCGTCATTGTCGCGGTCGTGGCCGTGACCGCCGTAGCATACGTATATGTTCTGCCCACTGATGGAAACACTCCAGAGGAAGTATTTCTGGCAATAATCGATGCGATAAATGATGACGATGATGAGATGCTGATCGGATGCTCGGTCGCGTGCTTCGCAGATGACACCGTGAAGGAGAATGCGCTTACGGAGTTGGAGATCGAACTCTGGCCGTTCACAGCTTGGTCCGCCATTCTTCAATCCTACGAATTATTGTCCGGTGACGAATCGCCGTACTTGCAGCAGACGCTCAGCGAGCTCGTTGACTATAATGAGAGGACATATTCTGTAGAGGTCCTGGACTACTGCATAATCATCGCGCAATATACAGCCTCCATCGATGGCCAATCATTCGATGAGGAGCAGCCATTACCATTCGTGAAGATAGATGCAAACTGGTATCTGGGATTGATTCCGATTCCAGAAGGCGAAGGGACGGTGACGCTTTCAGAATGAGTTGTTGATCGAATCAGCGGACATACTCCACGATCATCAACTTCGTCTGAGATGCCTTTCAGCGAACCATGACCTGAGGGGCTCCTGGAGCACCCATCTCCTTGCTCGAAGTCTGTTCACTCGGCGTCATACTCTGAGGGTAATGCGCTAACCTGGTCATCTGATTTTCCCGTGCCGATTTTTTAGAGCTAACTCTGATGGAATGATTGATATTCTGCCTCTATGATTGAGTACAAGTGTAACATGGGTCTGGATGGGACTAAATGGACGATGAGCCACATTTGCCAACGCGCCAAATGAGAGCGGATATGATATTGAGAATCTACATCGCCTCGATAGCTGCGATAGGCGGCATCACTGCATTCTCATCTTCCGTGTTAGCGTACCCAGCGAATATGCCTCAGGAGACATCGGTGTTCATATTTCAGATATTGATCGTGCTCGCAATCATTTTCCCGATCAACCTTCTTCTCTATTCGGCATTGCTACGTGTTCTATCTCTTACAGTTGGCGACTCCATCGGAAGACTTCCAGGCCGCGCGCGGCAATTCGCATGGTCAATCGTCCTGACCGTGCTGATTTCCAGCTCCCTAGTTGCATTGGTCTACACCTGGTTGTCGATATCCTGGTATGACCTGTACGGACCGGCTGACGATGGATTGCGAATATTCTATGCGCTGATCGCCTCTGCAATGATCTTCATAGCCTACCTCGTGCCGACCCATTTCCTCGTCGGTCTCAAAAAGAGGATCAACGTGATTATAGCTGGAGTCATTGCGCTCATTAACCCGATATTGTGGTACTTGATGGATACGGACGCATTGGACTGGGGAACATTGATAAGTTACTCATTCCTGGCAATATTCCTAGATATTCTATTGATAGCATTCCTGGTAATCTGGCATGAGCAGAGATACCTCTCTGATCCTTCACGAGCGGAATATTCACCGCGGATCATATTCCGGGCCTCGATTTCATACTTCGGCGTTCTAGCGGTCGTACTCATCCTGATGTTTGCGATGTTGATCAACGATGATGATGAGCACTATTCTTCAACTCCAACGACTCAGCTAACAAGAGCGCTTCTGGATACAGAAGATGGATGGAAATTCACGCTCTCTGCAGTATCTATTGATACGCGTTGGACGGAAATAGATATTCTGATATCTGATGGAACATACAGCGATGACTGGACCAACATCAGCACAAAAGATCTAGATGATGGTTCATTCACTACCAAGAACTACGGGGCCGCCTCATTGAACACTCTCACAGTGTTCATGAACATGACCGATATTTCGGGCAACGGATATGTGAACCAGGGCGATTACTTCGCCCTGACAGCGAACGCATTTGCCAATACAACTACCTACACGGTGATTTTGATATACGCTCCGACGGCCAGCGAGATGGCCCGTATGACGTTCAGTGGCCCCTGATGCGGTCCGGACTCCCAGTTCAGGTCCTCTGAAAAGACTCGTGTTCGACCATGGTGAAACGGTCGTTTCTTCTTGACAACTGTGAGAATTCTTCAACCAACTAATGTCCTACTTCGCCTTCGCACGATTCGTTGCTTCATGGCAGATCGAGCTGATATGTCGATACCTGCATCAAGTGTTGTCAACGATGATTCTTGGGGCTTGTAAGATTCCGCACGTTAAGGTCCAGAGCCGCCTACGACTTCACGAGTCTTCGCTCGGGACGTGTTCATCCGCATGGCTGTGTCAGTGGTGGTTGAGCATCATGCCGTGGTGGTAGGAGTCCCGCTCTATGGGTACTCAGCCGGTGCGAATGCGTGGCAATCTCTCCAACTGAGTGCCTATGATCTCGCTTATGCATTGATGATGAAAAAGGATGAAAAGAGGCCGGCTCTTCTCTCTGAAATATCTCCGCTGATAACCGTTGCATCGATAGTCCGTATCCTTTCAATCACCGCCAGTATCTGAATGACTAGGCGAGTTCTTTTTCGCGGAACAGGTACGCGCCGAGGATCAGGAATGTGATTGTCAGAACGATTATTACTAGGACTGAGTCAAAGAAGCCGGTGGCCTGTCCGTAATGGCTGATGCTTCCATAGTCCACCCATTCGAAGCCTATGCTTCTCAGATAGTGTCTGATGGACGCTTTCTGTATCACGCCGGGGAGCGATCCTATGAACGCTTCCCATATGAATGCATAGAAAAGACCGAAGAATACCGGCTTCTTGAAAAGAACACCCATAGATAGGAACAGCGCAGAATACACAACCGAACCAATGATGACGAGGCTTGTGAACGCGAGGTATATGCTCAGGCTATCGGAGTCAATCCCCTTCTGAGCGAAGAACGCAACGAACCCTGCGGTAGTGATGATGATCATGGATATTGCGACCGCTATCACCAATGGCACGTAATAGCCAGCATACGAGTATGCGCGGTCGAGCGGTGCAGTAGCCACATGCGTGATGCTCTTGTCGTCTATCTCGTCGCGAATCAGTGACGAACCATAGATCATCGCCATGACCGGCATGAAGAACAGAAGTATGAGTGTGTCCAGGAGATTCACCCCTTCGTCCAGGGGCTCAACGTCCTGTGTGCCCGCATATCCCATCACGGCCGCGACGAACACCGCGACCAGCGTGGTGATCACTGCTTTTCGACTGAACAGCAGCTTCCTGATGGAGTACCGCGTTATCGCGATTATCCCGGTGAATGCTCTGTCAAGATCCATATCTATCTCCCCACCAGGTATCTGAATATGGCTTCCAGGTTATCGTCCAGGCTGTACATTGTGCGGACGGCGCAGCCAGACTGTTGGATTAGTTCGGGAAGCCTGTTGAAGAAGTCGTCTGGTCTCAAGACCTGGACGGTTATGCTGTTCCGGTCATCGCCGTATGCGACGGATACGGTGTATCCCTCGCCCAACAGGATCTTTGCCAGAGACTCTATCCCTTCGCCTTCAACGATTATGTTGTGTGGATGCTTGTCGATCAAGTCCCTTATCTCATAGATATCTCCAGTTGCAACTGCTCGACCTTTGTAGATCAATACCACATCGTGGGTCATCCTCTCTATCTCGAACAGGACATGGGAACTGACCACCACACTGTGACCATGGTCCTTGTTGAGGCTCTTTATGAGGTCGATCAACTCTTTCCTCACGAGAGGGTCGGTGCCGCTCAACGGCTCGTCCAGGATCAGCAGGTCTGGGTCGTGTATCAGAGCCCCAGCGATCTTCATCCTCTGCTTCATACCTCTACTGTATCCGCCAGTCTTCCTATCCAACGCGCGCCTCATCCCCACGAGGTCGGACACCTCTATCGTTCTCTTCGAGAGCGTGTCGTCCTTCATGCCATGAAGCCCGCCTATCAGTCGCAGGTACTCTCGCCCTGTTGCCTCTGTCGGGAGCGATTCGTAATCCGGGCAGAATCCTATGGACGAATGCAGGGGAGCGTTCCTCCAGGGTTTCTCGCCCAGCACGGTTATGTCTCCAGCATTTGGTCTTATGAGTCCGAGCGCAAGCTTGAACAGAGTGCTCTTTCCTGAACCGTTTGGTCCAACTATGCCGGTGATCCCCGGGCGGATCCTGAGGTTGAAATTGTTCACCCCTATCACCTCGCCGTACCACTTGCTGAGCGCGACCGTTTCGATGACAGTATCAGATTCAGATGCACGCCCGGTCATTTTCCGATCACCTGCCTCTGTATCTTCATCCACACGATCACCGAAGGCACTACGATGAACATTGCGATGAATGCCGCAAGACCCGCTCCTGGGATTTCCGTCGGTATGCCAAATCCGAATATCCAGTCGATTGCATAGGAGAGTGATTCCACGGGACTTATCACGCCCCATGCAGGGTCGAAATCAGAGAATATCCCCGAGACCAGGGTCAGGGCGAAGAACGACATGAATGTCCCGACGGCTGCGTAGCTCTTGCGTTTGGTGAACGAAGAGATCATGAGACCGTACGGTACGAAGAACACGGTGACCAGGGTTCCCGCAACGGCCGTCCGTCCGAGTATGCCCGCGCTGTGCCAGTAGTCATCCCCCGTTTGAGTGGCTATTGAAACGATGCCTACCAGGACGGGCGGGATGGCGCACAGAATGCCCATGACTATCAATGCCGCCCCGGTCTTGCCGATGAGATAGTCCCTGACCTTGATCGCCCTGGAGAAATAGAGCACGAAGGAGCTGTTTGCGAAGTCTCCCGATATCAGGTCGGATGTGAGAACAGCTGCGAGCAGCATGGCGAACACTGCGAGGATCCCGTCTCCCATGTAGCCGCTCATGACGTCCCCCTCCAGTCCCTCATGGGGGGAAAATACGGTCGTGAGTATCTGCGAGACGTGGACTAGGAAGAAACCGAGGGCGAGGAGTATTATTACACCGACGGATTTGATCTTGTGGTTCAAGATACTTCTCGCGATCACGTAGAACCTGGCGTTCTGAGCGGCCCTCTGTCCCTTCCAAGGACGGTATTCGATCGGGTTAATTCCCACCCGCGCCACCTCCCTTGAACGAGCTGAGGAACACATCCTCCAGACTCAACTTGTCCGGATGGAATCTTCTGATCTGTACGCCGTTCTCGTGAGCGAGCTTGAATACCCTCTTCCCATCCGAACACCCTCGTACGGTGAATGCAATCTGGTTCCAACCCTCCTCTTTTCTGTCCATGATTTCACAGACCTGCGCGAGCGCATCGATGAATCTGGTCATGGCTTGTTCGCCTCCGCGCACGGTCAGTTTCTGAAGGTCTTCTTCACCGGCCATGAGGACCTCCATCTTCCCTTGTCGAACGAGCTTGCCGTTGCTGATTATGACCGCGTATTCGCAGACCAGTTCGACCTCTTGTAGGATATGCGACGATACGATGACCGTCTTCTCGGATGCCCCTATCTTCTTGATCAGGTCGAGCATCTCCTCCCTTCCGTTCGGGTCCATGCCGCTCGTCGGCTCGTCGAGGAACAAGAGAGATGGGTCGTGGATCACCGCCTGCGCCAGTTTGATCCTCTGCTTCATCCCGGTCGAGTATGATTTGATGAGCCTGTACCTCTCCTCACCGATGCCGACGAAATCCAACACTTCATGGGTCCGCTGGATGGCATCCTTTGAGGACATGCCGGAGATCTTGCCCATGTAGGACACGAGCTCGACGGAACTCATGTTCGGGATGAGGCAGTCGTGCTCTGGCATGTAGCCTATGTCGTCCCTTATCTGCAGATACTGCAGCTGTGAATCGAGACCACTGACGGAGATTCTTCCCTTATCGAGAGAAACGAGTCCCAAAGAAGCTTTGATGAAGGTGCTTTTCCCAGCGCCGTTCGGTCCTAGCAAGCCGATTATACCTCTGGGAATTTCTACTGTGAAATCATCTAGTGCAACGACGGGACCAAATCGAACGGTCACTCCCATCGCCGAGAGATGGGGTGAACTGCTCGTTTTGTTATCCTCTGATTGGTGGACCACTTCCCCGATCATCAGCAAGTGCATGGGCTGGTAGATATAAGCATTTAAGCAAGGATTGCGGAGGTCTTTTCAGGACAGCTCGATCGTTCCGATGACTCTGAGCTTCCCGCCTTCTAGATGTGCGACGACTCCCCTCGACCCCGGTTTGAATACGAGATCCTTCTGCAGCGTAAGTGTGAGTGTCGGGGATCTCCAGTCTTCACATTCAGTTGATACATCGTCCACCCTGGCTGGCGAGAACTGCATCCAGTGGCCGACATGGACCACCATCCCGCTCTTGAGTTGCGAGGGCCAGTACTTCACTATTCGGCACTTACCCTTGAGCGACGATCTGCACACAAGCTCGTCGTCGGTCGAAAGCACCATACCCCTGTCGAGATCCGCCGCGGAGACACCCTTCAGCGCCAGACCGACCCGGTCTCCTCTGACCGCCCAGTCATAGTCGTCATCGTGTTTCTGTATCGACCTGACGATGGCCTGCTTATCTGTCGGCAGGACTTTCATCGAGTCGTGTTTCCTCATGTGTCCATCAGCGACTCGCCCTAGAACGACCGTTCCCACACCTTTGACGTCGAAGTAGTGGTCGATCGGGACGGAACCTTTGGATGTACCGGTCGGTTCAGACCCATCGAGTTCCTCCGCTTCTTCGAGCAAGAGCTCTCTTATCTTCACAGGGTCATCTTCGATTACAGAGTACTGCTCCAGCGCAGTGCCCTTGATGAATGGGGCGAACTGCTCCTTCGTGATGTAGTTGCGTGGGAGTATCCAGCCCTTCCCAACGCCTGCGCAGTCAAGCATGATGACGCATTCGCCGAATACATGGTCGATCTTGTCCACGACCAATACGGCGCAGTCCGCCATCGAGACGACATGGAACAAGGACGATAGACGGTCGGGGTACTTGGTCGGCTCCACGCAGGTGAGCGTGGTCTCCCCTTTCTTGACATCATAGAATGTCATGTCCGACTCTGTCGATTTCTTGCCTATCCCCTTGGAGAATTCAGGGGAGCCAAGAACGGCTACCGTAAGATTGCTCATCTGGTTCCGTGTAGGGTGCCCTGATAATCAATTTTTCGACGCAACCGATAGGCAATATACTCGAATACGCGATTTGGGTAATGTAGCGGTGGTGTCAAGATGGATGAGAAAGGATTCGCCAGATTCTGCAAGATCAGCAAGCGGTTGCGAAGACATCTGGATGATAAGGGCATAGCGGACAATATTGCGGTGGTCAAGGAGTTCGAATCGTTCCTGAGGAAGAATCGCAAGCGAAGGAGCACGGGCACCGCTACCGAGGCAGATGTCGAGGCGTATTCCGAGCATCTCATCAAGTCCGGGAAGAACACATGGGACACATACATATCGTTGCTGAGATACGCCCGTTTCTTGGATGCCAGGAAAGTTGAATTGTCGATACTCAATCGCTTGGATGGGGTGAATGTCCTCCCCGATCTCTCCAACACTCTCAAGAAGAGGGTCGGAGCCAGAAGACAAGCGGAAATCCTAGGTGGGTTGGAGTTCCCATCGCTCGGAAGCTCGAATACAAGCTGGCCCGTGATAACGAAGCAATTCATGGAACGTCTGGAAGGAAATCTCACTCAGAAGCGTTGCAGGAGCCTTCTGCTGACTGGACCGCACGCCGGCCCGCCAGAGGATTACAAGCATGAGCGAGAGTTGTTCTTGAAATCGAATGATCTCGACGACTTCTTAAGGAAGAGACATAGACGATCGATCAAGACTCTAGAGACTCACATGAAGGAGAAGACTCTCTTCTACACTCAAGAGATAGACAGGGACGTGCTGGAGTTCGTCAAAGGGAATCAGGAGATAATGGGCGGAGTGAGGGCCGGCGATGTCATCTATGAAACCAAGATTCCGTACATGACCCGTGAATACCTCGCAGAACGCGACACGAAGATGAAGCGGTATTACGGCTGTCATTGTCCATGGGCGCGCGAATCGATCCTATCGGGCGTCAATATCCCATCCGATTTCTGTTACTGCAGCGCAGGATATCACAAGCGTCCATGGGATGTGGTGTTCGGTCAGCCAGTCTGGGTCGACGTGGAACAATCGATCCTTGAGGGCGATCCAATATGCAGATTCTCGATCCGCATTCCAAAAGAGTATTCGAAACCCCCGGCGAAAATGAAACGCCGCCGAGGGGCAAATCGATGAACATCCAGGTGGATCCCTGACGATCATGTCGTGATCATCGATATTTCGAGTATCTGTCCAGGAGGTCGAGGATGTCGTCCGTGACGCGCGCGGGATACGAGCCAGCGTTCTCCTGATCAATGACGTATTCTCTGGCAGCTGCGATGGAAATACGGGACCCTTTCGCTATTACGGATGCGACTACTGTGGATGCGATCGCCTCGTCGATTTCGTGGGCGGTCATGATATCTCTTATCGCGTATCTGAACGTCGAGACCCTGTTCAGGTTCAACATCGGAATCCTTTCGCTATCCGGATTCGGTCGCTTTCTCACATAGCTGCTCTTCCGTCCCTTGTACTTCCTGCGATACGCCAATAATACCTCTCCGTATGAATATCCATACCTCTCCTTGCTACTTAAATATTGACTGGGTTTGGTTCACGGGTGTATCAGTAGCTTAGTTTTTGTTCGATACGAGACAAGTCCAATCTTCTTGAGGTCACTCATGAATCTCAAAGCATGCTCATGCGAGGTCGGTCCGAATTCAGCCGAGACGATGTCCATTATCTCTTGCAGGCTCCTCTTTCCATCGATGAGATTCACCATGTCGTAGGTCTTCCTTGAGAAGTCGTGGTCGTCTTTTTCGACATCACGATGCCATTGGAAATCGTCGCCGAGTTCATCCGACATATAATCTGGATCGATCGTGCCTTTGAACAGTCTCTTGGGTATGATGACTCTGGCTTCGGCTTCCGCCTTCGTCTCCTTCAATGCCTTCGGAATCATCACATTCTTGTCGGCTGAGATCGTATCGATGATGTGTTCGAGCCTCAGACTCTCTCTCTCGCCATGCGCCTCGATGTCGTTCACCTGCTCGTCGACGAAATCGCGCAAGGATTCGGAACCGCAGAGTCTGCTCACGGACCTTATTGCGCTTGCTTCCCGGGATGTGATCCGTCGAATGCACATCCGATGATGTCTGATGAGTCTTGCCAGCTCTTCCCCGGCCTTCTTTGTCTGCTTCGGCTCCTCGATTTTCGCGAATAGCTCACCCGACGCGTTGCGCACACGGTCCGTTACTCTCTTCACACCTTCAGTGCAGGTGTCTGCAGCCAACTCCATCGCCGTGCGCTCGCCAGCATTGGCCACTGTGAGCACGGACAGTGCAGCGACGAATCCGACTCTTCTCAGACTGTCCTCGCTCACCTTGTCCATCGTGTCCATGCTGGTGTGATAGAACTTGTCCGGCCATTGTGTCACGCTCACACATGGAACGCCGGTCGTCGATTCGCCGAATTCGGAATGGTCGCTCCCTCCGGTATATGGAGTGCGTGCATATCTGAAATTGCTGATCATTCCGAGCTTGACTCTGTCGTCATACGCATCATTCGCCCGCCTCATCGCGGAGAAGACGAGGTCGTTCAGATATGACGGTATCGAATCCGGTGTACAATCCAGACAGAGAGTGGATCCGCACAACTCTTGGTTCTCGCCCACCATGTCCAGGTTAATCCCTGCTAGCAGCCTTTCGCGGATCTCTGGATGTGTAGATAGGAGCGCCACGGAACCAACCGTCTCGGGCAACCACATGAATCGGATGGTCCTCACGGGCCGTTTCATCTTCCCTGACCTGATGAGCGACATGAGGGTGCGTGCGATCTCCATGAGCAACCCGCAACCTGATGCGTTATCGTTCGCTCCGGGCTTCGGATGACAGAGATGTGAGACCAGGAGTATCTCTTCGTCGGGTTTCTCGGATCCCTTTATCGATGCTGTAAGGATCTCGTACTTTCCGGGCATCAGTTTCGCATCTACTTCCGCATGCATTCTCACGTTCTTGCCCGATCGGAGATACTTGCGCAACTCGTTCCCCTGGCGTTTGCTGATCGAGAATCCGAACCTGATCTTGTTCTTGTTGGTTGCATTCGGCCAGATGCCTTGGTACGCATGCGCATCTGGGATGTCTACATTCTCTCTGAATTTGGAGAACTCGTAGGTTAGGCTATCTGTAATCACACCAGCTGCCCCTCTCTTCACTACAGCATGTTCGTGCACCAGCTTCGCCCTGCCCGTCGCGAGGACAATCTTATCCTTCACCTGCTTTCCTTTGTAGTCCTTGTTCGACGTGCCCGCACCCACATCTATCAATCTCGCGGTGACTCCGCCTTCGGGGGTTCGGCTGCTATATGTATGGAGTGATTGTGGAATGTCCCGGAACCTGGCGATGATCCTCTCCTCAGGCTCGACGAGCCTGAGTTCCGCATCGTTCACAGACCATCCCAAAGTCGTCCCGTGTGTCCAATATTTGCGCTTGCCATCTGCGACGAATCGCTCGACCGAGATATCATCCAGGCCGATTCTGGTGAGCTCGTCCTTGACGTATTCCACCGCGTCGTGATACATCACGGATGCCTGAATCCTGTGGAATGTCGTCAATCTCTCGACGAAGGCTTTTGCGCTCACACCTGACAGCTCTGCCTTCAGAATTCTATCCGTTTCCATCATCAGATCAAATCATGCGAAGAACTCTTGCGCATATGAACATTTCCTGGAAGGGGTAATCTCTGCAAGGGCGCATATGACATTCTCGGCTCGTATCCGCATTGACAGGGCATAAATATCCGGGACACCATCAATGGTTTCGCAAGGGGTGGGTGATCAGAAGGCCCTTGCTTGGAGGAACGATTTGATCCACATACTCTGCGTGGATGATGAGAAGCATTTCCTTAGCATAGAGAAATCCTTTCTTGAACGGAGAGGAGGACTTTCAGTAGATGTTGCATCCACGGTTCCAGAAGCACTTGAGATGATGATGATCAAGAAGTATGATGTCATCATCTCCGACTACCGATTACCAGGCCAGAACGGGATCGATCTGCTCAAGCACCTCCGCAGCTCTAACAACGGTATACCGTTCATAATGCTCACAGGCCGGGGGGAGGATGAGGTGGCGGTCACCGCACTGACGGAGGGCGCCAATTTCTATGTGGAGAAGAATAGCGATCCGCGATCACTCTTTGCGGAACTCATCAATATGGTCCGAATGTTGGTCGAGAGCGTGCGTGCCAAGAGCGAGACGAAGGCGACCGCTGAGATTCGGAATAGGCTCTATGCCATAGCCGCGAATGCCATCCTCGTCATCAATCGTGAGGGAGTGATAGTTGACTGCAACCATAGAACAAATGATGTCCTTGGATACAGTCGCGAGGAAATCCTGGGCAAGAACTTCTCGGAACTCATCGTGAACGATGAACTAGTCAATGGTGCGAATATCATGACGGCTCTGTCTGTGAATGAGATTGTGATGAACCATATGTTGAGACTCATGCGAAAGGACAACCGCGTCATACCTGTCGCCGCTAGTTCAGCGGCATTACGGGACGACGAGTTCGGGAATCTGAGTGGCGCTGTGTGCGTCATCAGCGATCTGTCAGACCATCAGAAATTGCAGGGCCAATTGACATCCGCGGAACTTAGATGCAGAGAGCTCGAGGGTGTCGTAAGGGAGTTGTTCGAGGACGAGGACCCTGAGCAGAAATTCAAAAATGTTCAGAAAGCATCATGATTTTCAGGTCACAGTGATCCACGAGTTATCACAGTCATGCAAATATAGATGATTCCACTGCAACATCATTTATCTGGAATCCGGATGATACGGGACCCAATGTCCCGCAAGATTCTTGCAGCAGTGATAATCGTGATCATGTTCTTCGCACTGTTAGTCGTTATCTCACTGATTCAGTCAACAGATGATGGTGCCGATGCTACACTGACTCGGGAAGAGACTATTCCAGATGATGCAGTGAAGGGAACTCCAGGTGATGATCTCTATCCGCCGATATTGAATTCTGACGAGTGGGAAACGCCCGTGCCTATGGACGGGCCGATCAACACTGCAGGCGCTGAAGATTCTCCTTTCATCACTCCCGACGGTGGAAGGTTCTTCTTCTTTTTCACGCCCGATGTATCCGTGCCTGTCGAGAAACAACTCTATGATGGGGTGACGGGCATATGGTGGTCCCAGCTCTCTGGTGGCGTTTGGACTGAGCCTGTGAGGATATTGCTCAACGACGACGTTGCCTTGGATGGTTGTGCGTTTGTTCAGGGCAATGTCCTTTGGTTCGCATCCGTCCGGGTAGGGAACATCGGCGAGATCGATATCTACTCCGCCAGTTACGTGAATGGCGTATGGACTGACATTGAGAATGCTGGGACAGTGCTGAACCAGGAACTCGACATCGGTGAGTTCCATATCACCGCAGATGGTAGCATGATCTATTACGGTGGCCCAGGGGAAACGGGCAGCGACCTTGACATCTGGTGCGCACACAAATCCGGTGATAGTTGGGTCTCTCCTGCGAGAGTGCCCAACGTCAACAGCGACGGCAACGAGAATATGCCGTTCATATCTGCCAATGGTGAAGAGCTATGGTTCACCGGAGATAGCCGCGAGTATCCAGGCCCTGCAGTGTTCCGTTCTCTGTGGAACGGATCGGGATGGGATGCGCCTGAAGAAATCGTCACAAGATTCGCTGGTGAGCCGACCCTGGACGAAGATGGTAACCTGTACTTCATTCATCACTATTTCGACTCTGCCATGAATATGATCGAGGCCGACGTGTATGTCGCATACAAGAAGCAACCCGTGAGCTCTTTCAGTGTCAACGATGATTGTTCGGACGATTTCGAGGATTCAGGCACATGCTCCGAGGAATCATTCGATTCATTCTCGCCCTTGGCAGATGTCGAGTGGTCTATCAATGATGCTTTCAAAGGGAGGACTGTGGATGAATTGTCCTAAATGTGGTGAAAAGATGGAGCATGGTTATGTCACAGCGGGATGCACATCTGCGGGTGCTATGACTCGACTGGAGTGGTACGATCGAAGACCCGAGGTTCCTTTGATTGGATCGATCCCGCTGACAAAATACCTGCCATTAGGCAACGCGGAAGGTCATAGGTGCAAGAGCTGTAGACTGGTAATCGCATCTTGTTGATATCGGACCGTCATCGGTCTTTGATAGAAATGAAAGGCGGAACCCCGGTGATTCCGGGGTTCCTGGATTTTGATGGTGTTTGTCTGCTTATTCTGCCCTATTCTTGTTGACGATCTTGATGCACTCTTCGAGTATCTCAAGACCCTTGGCGAGCAGTTCCTCGGGCACGTTCAGAGGAGGTATGTATCTCACGACGGACTTTCCGCACGGGAGCAGCATTAGACCCTTCTTGAACGCCAGTTCGGTGATCTTGTCTCTGCTCGCAGCTGCGTGCTTCTTGGTCTTCCTGTCCTGTACGAACTCGTGGGCGAGCATCATTCCGACACCTCTCGTGTCACCGATGATCTCGTACTTCTCCTGCATCTCGACGAGCCTCTTCTTCGTCTCTGCACCGAGCTTGGCCGCGCGGTCCAGGAGCTTCTCCTCCTCGATCACCTTGAGTGCCGCCAGACCTGCTGCGTGTGACAACGATGCTCCTCCGAATGTGTTGGAGTGTCTTCCGTACCTGTCGAAGTTCAACTTTGCGTCGACGATCGTCGCACCGAGTGGGAGACCGCCTCCGAGTGACTTCGCGCTGCAGATGATGTCAGGCGCGACATCGAAGTGTTCAGCCGCCCACATCTTGCCGGTCCTTCCTATTCCGGACTGGACCTCATCGTCGATGAACAGGCACTTGTACTTCCGCGTCAGCTTGAAGACGCCCTGCACGAACTCCTTCGGCGGGACGACGTATCCGCCCTCACCCTGGATGACCTCCATGCTGATTGCAGCGAGGTCGTTCGGCGGGATCTGGTTCTCGAAGTACACATCCTCGATCGCGCTGACGCAATGCATGTTGCAGCTCGGGTACTGGAGGTTGTAGAGACACCTGTAACAGTATGCGTACGGGACATGGTAGACTCCGGGCATCAGCGTCGCGGTGTATCCCTCTCTCTGGACCCACTTGCTGGCGGTCATCGACATCGCACCGGTGGTCCTGCCGTGGAAAGCGCCCATGAAGTCCATGAGCACCTGCTTGCCAGTCGCGCGCTTCGCTATCTTGATCGCGGCTTCGAACGACTCGGCACCGGTGTTGGAGAAGAAGACCATCTTCTTGTTACCGCCAGGAGCGGACTTCGCAAGCCTCTCGGCCATCTCATTCTGCAGTTTGCAGTAGAAGTCAGTACCCGCGACATGCGTGTACTTGTCGACCTGATCCTTGACCGCCTGGACGACCTTCGGATGCCTCGCACCGACGTTCAGAACGCCGACACCAGCATAGAAATCGATGTACTTGTTGCCATCAATGTCCTCTATGACGGTTCCCTCAGCCTTCTTGAATACCAGCGGCCAGGACTTTGTGGCCTTCACAATCCACTCATCGTCCTTGGCGACTGCCTTCTTAGCCTCCGGTCCCGGGGGCTCTACTATGATATTCGGTACTTTTTCCATGAGAATAACTCTCCCTTATTTTTTTACGTAAGCACACGCCTGATAAATCGATTATGGTAATACACAACTATTCGGGGTCAAAAATTTCCGATTTCGGACCTGTGAATACGAAAACCGGATGAATTCGAAGAATCCGACCGGATATGGGCGATTTCGGGGATTTCTTCTTTGCCAACCATGCGCTCATTAGCACACTAAAACAGGTGCGATGAACTCCCACACATCGCAGAGCACCCAAAACGTATATAAAGGGGTCACATTTTAGGGGTTATCTCCGTAGAGGCTGCAGATTTGAGGTTCACCAGATTCGAGAGGGCGAGGATTATCGGCGCTAGAGCTCTCCAGATAAGCATGGGCGCGCCTGTGTTGATGGACGTCGGCGACGATAGTATCATAGATCCGATCGAGATAGCTATCCGCGAATACGATATGAAAGTCATCCCAATGACTGTCAAGAGAGAAGACTGAGGTATAACGATGGATGAGGCAGTAGCAGAAACAACGACGACGATTGAACCGCAGGGACAACAACTGCTCATACCAGAGGAGGTCTACCTCACTTCCGGCGTTCATATCGGGACCCAGCAGAAGAGCGCCGACATGAAGGAATTCATTTTCAAGATCAGGACCGATGGTCTTTATGTTCTTGACATCAAGAAGACGGACGAGCGCATACGCGTCGCCTCGAACTTCCTTGCAAAGTACGATCCATCGAAGATCCTCTTGGTTTCTGCAAGACAGTATGGACAGAAACCCGCCAAGGTGTTCGCCAAGATCGTTGGAACGTCCGTGGTCGCAGGCAGGTTCGTCCCTGGCTCGTTGACCAACCCGATACTTCCGAACTTCCTTGAGCCAGAAGTCATATTCGTCACAGACCCCGCGGCAGATGAGCAGGCCCTCAGGGAGGCGCTCAGTGTGGGCATCCCGATCGTAGGAATCTGCGATGCCAACAACGAGACTAGAAACGTCGACCTGGTCATCCCGTCGAACAACAAGGGCAGAAGGGCATTGGCGACGATCTATTGGCTCCTAGCGAGAGAGATCCTGAAGGCCCGCGGAGTCGTCAAGACTGACGAAGACTTCAAGAGCACTGTCGAGGAATTCGAGGCGTCCCTCTAGCGGGGCCCTCTACCTTTCCTATCGGTTTTCAGCAAAACTATTACAACACCGAGACGGTATCACACCTTCGGGGTTTGTTGGTGGTGAGGCATCCTGCCGTTGCTGGACAGTTTTACGAGAGTGATGAGCGCTTGCTCATCAAACAGATCGAATCGTGCTATCTGGACAATCTAGGACCTGGAAGGCTACCTGAATTGAGAAACGGTCCCAGACGGATCAAGGGTGGAATAGCACCACATGCTGGATACATGTTCTCGGGGATGATCGCCGCACACCTTTATGGAAGGATTGCACAAGACGGTCTTCCGGAGACCTTCATCATATTGGGCCCCAATCACACGGGCAGGGGCACGGGCATGGCGATCACGACAGAGGATTTCGAGACGCCTCTAGGCACTGTCAGCGTTGATCCGGTGCTGGCAAAGGCGATCAGGAAGGACCTGATAGATGTCGATCCAGAGGCCCATTATTTCGAACATTCGATCGAGGTGCAGCTGCCGTTCCTGCAGCATCTGTCGAAGAACATCAAGATCGTCCCCATCTGTATGGGTTTCCAGGACTACGAAGCCTCGAAGACGGTCGGGGAGATAATAAGGGACTCCGCGAAGGGGAGGGATATCGTCGTCATAGCATCCACCGATTTCTCACATTATGTCACGAAGGGCACCGCCAAGGTGAAGGATTCGAAGGCCCTCGATGCTATCATGTCGATGGAGCCGAAGAAACTGTACGATGTCATCAGAGACGAGAACATCTCGATGTGCGGCTACGGCCCAGTCATGGCAATGATGGTCGCCTCAGAAGCCCATAAGGGCAAGGTCTTGAAGTATGCGACCTCTGGCGACGTCCGTCCGATGAAGGACGTGGTCGGATACGCGTCGGCGATCTTCGAAAAGTAACATTAGGCTGCATGGATATCCGAGGGTCCTATGTTCAGACCGAAGATAACATCCGCTGCGATATTTCTGATGTTCGCGTTGACTTCGGTCTGGCTCTTGCTCGTCATCGTCGCACCTATGCTCGTCCCGAACAATACTCTGACCGATTTGTCGGGACGGGTGGGATTCCACGATAACGAAGCCCTGTTCTCGCAGCTCGACCCGATCCCTCATGCAGTCTATTGGATCGGGGACGGAGAGTGCCACCAGCTGGCCGACAGAAGCTATTTCATAAACGGGAACCAGATGCCATTCTGCGCAAGGGACCTTGGATTATTCATCGGTCTAGCAATAGGCTCAGGCATTGTGACCTTCTACAGATACAAGATCCATCCCGCCCTAGTCTTGATAGGTCTGGTCCCGCTCGCGTTGGACGGCGGCGTGCAGTTGTTGACGGATTACGAATCCAACAACACGCTCAGGATGATAACCGGGTTCATCGCAGGTCTGGTCTTGGCGTTGCTCCTGGCGCACTTCATGTTCGCATTGCAGGAAGATCCGTCTCACGAAGAGAGCAAGCCTTCGCAGTGAGGCGCGGAACTCCATGTGGAAACATGATATAGTGTGGATTCGATAATGGCGCAGTTCGGCGAAGCCGACAATCGCTGGATCATTTGGTGAACATCATGGAAAGACCTCCGGGAGTTGACCCGTTCATGAGACCATCTCCTCCGCCGGTGCAGACGCCTTCGAACCGTAATTGTGTCACTTGCGGTCGCGCGATCGATTGGCAGTCGAACGTATGCCCATACTGCGGCCACGACTATAGGGTGGCGATGGGTCCACCGCCCAAGCCAAGGACTTCGAAGCCAATAGTGGCAGGAGTCATCATCCTGCTGGCCGGTCTCTTTGCATTGGGCCAGGGCATGTTCCTCATGATGGCCGATAACGCCTACATGGAGGGCATAGACCTGACCGCTTTCGAAGATGAAGGCTATTCTGTCGACGAGATCAGGGACCTCCTGACTGCTTGTGGCGCGATAGACATATTGTTCGGCGTGATAGCGATCATCGGCGGCGCGATCGCCTTCACACGCAAGCATTACATGTTGGCTATGATAGGAGCGGTATTCGCGATCCTCGGATTCGGGTTCGTAATAGGTTCCATCTTCGGTCTTATAGGCATAATATTGCTCGTGATGTCGAAGCAGGAATTCGAATGATTCGAATGTCTGGATGATCTTGTTTATCAGCAGACTGGCAGATATCTGTTCCGAAAGACAATAAAATCATAGAAACTGTTTTATAATTTCCTTTACCATTTCATCGCTGGTCGGGTGGGATGCACCCACCAATCCTGTTTAGGAGGTAAAAACTTGACATCAGCACCTGTTGGTAATCCCTCTAGGAACTGTGTTTCCTGCGGTCGTTCGATCTCTTGGGACGCGAATGTGTGCCCATATTGTGGCCACGATTTCAGGGTGGCAATGGCTGGACCTGCAGCTATGCAGAAGAAGGACTCGTCGATGCCGCTCATCGCTGGAGTGCTGTTGATAATCTGCAGCCTGGGTTACATCGTAATGGGTGGATGGATGATGGCCGCCGGGACCTCTCTAATGGGGTTCACCGAAGACATTGGCGGAGGCGCGGTCGCAGCGTGCGGCGGTCTGGTACTCGTCCTTGGCATATTGGTGCTCTTGGGCGGGGTGTTCGCGATCAAGAAGACGCACTTCGGCCTCGCATTGGTCGCGTCGATACTCTCGCTCGGAACCGGCCTTGGTATCGTCGCCCTGATATTGGTCATCATTTCGAAGGACGAGTTCACGTAGGCCCCACGTTCCAAACCTCTTCAACAAACCACTCCACTCATTTTCCAAGAGATCAGCGTTAGAAAGCTATTTTAATCGTAAAATCTCTTTAAGCATCAGAAGTCATTGAGTCTGGAGGCAATCAGTTGGATGACCTGAGTGGGGATATTGACAGACCATGTATTGTATGTGGTCGACCAAAGGCATCAAATTTCAGGTATTGTCCGCACTGCGGTGATCCGATGGATTCATCATATGGTGCGGATCAATCGCAGACGAGTTATCTCAGAATCGGTGGTGCGCTGGTCGTCATCTCATCAATATTGACACTCGTTTTCGTCATCTTCTACCGATCATACTATGAGGTCGATTACTCGCGGTATATCCCGGAAACATACCAATCCTTGCTGAACGTTTTGTTATTCATGCACGTCGTCTCCGGGGGTGCAGGAATCCTGGGCGGCACCCTTGCTCTGCTGAAAACGAGATACCGCTTGTCTCTGGTTCTCTGTCTAGCAAGCTCACTCGGATTGGCCTTCATGTTGTCGCTCGCAGGATCGGCACTGGTCGCCATATCCAAGAACGATTTCAGTGAGGCGAGATTGAAGAAGAATGTCGATTGGCTGGACAACGGACCTGCATCTGGAGACCAACTCGAACACAGCATCATGGCGCGCAGGGGTGGATGAGATGCAGTCATCGATCTCCAAAGAACCACAACACTGCATTGATTGTGACCTGGAGGTGCCCGACGGTTCCAGGTTCTGCCCGCATTGCGGCTTCAATCTCAGAGTCCTCACTGAAGAGCTCACGACTCAGAACAGGGATGATGACCTGCTCATAATCTCAGGGATCCTCCTCATACTGATAGGAATATCAACGGCTGTGAGCTCAGCCCTCATGGTCTATCACTATGTCCAGGTATATGATGAGGTCAGCGGTCTAATCGCCCTCCTGTTGATGCAGCTAATGGTGCTCATCCTCATCGGCGGCATCACAGCCGCAGGCGGGACTCGTGCGATGACTGGTAACAACTTCTCCTTCGTGATCGTATGCAGTATCCTCGCCCTGTCGAGCCACTTTGCATTGTCATTGGTTTCATACTATGACTACAGTTCATTCGGCTCCTATGGCGTAATAATCGGTCTGGCCGCTCTCATATTCATAGTGTCCATCCGGGATAGATTCGTGAGTTGAGGTTCTCTGTGCCAGCCACACGACCCATTCAGATCCTCTTTATCATGCCTAGCTCAGGCTCGTAGACATCGCCCTTGTCGAGCAGGTTCGCGACGATCTCTTCTAGGCGTACCTTGTCGATCTTCTTCGACTTCGCTGCCTCGACCAGCTTGTCCCATTGCGCCCCTTTGCCACCGGTGTTCAGGCTGTCGATGAGTGCGAGTACGGTGCCATCCTCGTCCACGCCGACCTTGACATCGCTCATCTCGTCCTCGCCGGAGACCTGCTCCTTCTTGGCGGCTGCTGGCCGTGGCTTCTGCTTCGGGGTCACACGCGGCGGCTCGCTCTCCTCAGCATGGTTCGACCACTTGTCTGGAAGGACCGACCTGAGCGCTTCCCGCACAGAGTTCCTGAATCTTTCGAGATCGATATCCTTGTAGTACTCGACCGCCCTGACGACTCCATCGGCAAGGTTCTCCGGATATCCGAGCTTCATGAGTTCGCCGACGCTCGGTTCCGCCATCTGCATCGCGTCCCTGACAGCGTCGATCCTGACCAGCGTGCTCTTTGCCGCCTCGAGGATCCAATAATCCCTCATCTCGGCGTCGACCTCGACGACGTTCTCGGGCCTGATGCTGAGGTACTTCACACCTTCCTCCGGTGAATACGCCCTGCTCTTCCCGACGACGGCCGCGAACGCAGGTGGCGACATCTTCGACAGGGACCTCGCAGCGGTCGGTTGATACTCACCGGCTGATATGTAGAAAGTACCTGTCGGGTCCGTCACCCTCGCCCTGTACCTCGACTTCCCGTCCCCACCGACGTCTTCTATGTCTGTGGCCACGCCGACGATCATCATCCTGTTGACCTTCGCGCCGAGTGGGGTGATTATGTACGACGCGGGCTTCTCGCCCTCGCCCGTGTATTCCAATGTGGATGAGTTGTACTCCTCGGCGAATACCCGCCACGCGACCTCGCGTGCGTTCATCTGTTCTCCTCCAGGTCGATAAGGAGTTTCTCGACTTCCTGTTTGACATCGTCGAACCCGAACCTGGCGTCCCTGACAATCATCGATAGGCCGTAGTCGTCGGATGTCACGTTCCCGGAGAGGGTGACGACCTTCAGCATCAGACGCTCCTCGATGATGTCCTTGACGACATCGAAGTTCATGGCCTGCTTCGCCTTCTCCATGGATTCGTCCAGGGTCGTGTCGGCCAGGCTCTCCGTGAGCTCGCGCCCTATGACCACGCTCACCGCTCCACTGCCATCGTCCACTATTGCCTTGATCCTCAGGTCCGGCACACCGTCCACGCGTCCGTGCACCTTGCACATGCTCTTCTGGAGCGCGCGCTTGCATTCCGGGCATCTCATGATGAGTCCGGAACCGTCCCGCACCTCTATCAGGGCGCCCTTGATCGTCACATCGGCCGCCCCTCCCTTGGAGACTATGTCTGATATCATGGACATCCCGGTCTTCTGAAGCTCCTCGATCGTCGGGAACTTCTCCTTCACCTTGGTGACCTCTGCGCGGTCGTCGAAGTTGAGCTGTGGGATGCCCCTCCATCCCTTCACAGTTCCTTTCGATATCCTGAGTATGTCCCCCTGCTTCACTTTGAAATCGGACCATGCGGTGAACTGCACCTTGCCAGTCTCATCAGCGATCACGCCGGAGAAGATCTTCTTCGGCTCGCCCTTCACCATGACGTCCCGATCCTCGACCGAGAGCACGCGCCCCTTGGTCTGCACATAGCCCATGCCCTCTCTGAGGTCATTTATGGTAACGATCTTCGGAGGACCGTCGGCGACCTGTATCTCCCCGATCGTGGACTCGTCCTCCTTTTTGATGGTCACCCTGTTGCCGAAATTGATCTGCACCCGTCCCTGGTACTCCCTCGAGTACGCACCCTTGACGGAGATGACCTCCCCCTTCGACAGCTGCAGCCCCTCGGTCTCCCAGGCGGTGTATGGGAGGGTCGTGGACTCGTCACCTACGAATCCGTAGATGATCCTCTTCTTCTCCCCCTTCGAAGTGATCTCCTTGTCATTCGCCGAGAGCACCTTCGCGACGAAATCGACGTTCGGCTCGTTGGGTCTTATCTCAGCCAACTTCCTCTGAAAACCCACGGAGAAGTCCTTCATCTCGCCACCGTATCTCTTCACGATGGTCTCCTTGGCTTTAGGTATGCTGAGCCTGTAGACGTCGACGTATTTCTTCAGCTCTTCAGCGATCTCATCCTCAGACAACTTATCCCCGAGCGCCCTGGCGATCTCTTGTACGTGGGGCGCTAAATTCTCTATCTGCATTATAAATCCCCCAATGTTGTGGAGCAGCCGTTTCGTCCTCTGCTGCTGAGTATGGGAGTGTGGATTGGTCATATAAATGGGTCTGTCAGAGGTACGCGAAAGTAGGGGTCAGTACGCACTAAAACGAGCAAAGGTTATTGAAACGGAGGGGTATCTCGGTTCGGTCGGGGGTACAAGCTTGAGGTTCAGGAAGGGGAGATTGGCAGCCTGTGTGTTGATCGGACTTGTGATCATGATGCCCGTCAGCGTCTTGGGCTCTCCGCCATCGGACGATGATGGCGTCAAGGAATGGACGATGCTCGTGTTCTGGTGTGCGGACAACAACCTGGAGTTCTGCACCGATTTCGCGATGGATGCGTGGGAGAGGGCGCTGACGTGCAATGACGAGGTGAACGTTGTCGCCATGGTCGACATCCTCTCCGTCGAAGGCACCTGGATTTACGAAGTCGAGGGCGGGGATTCGAAAGTGGTCATGGAATATCCCGAACTGAACACGTCGGACCCAGCCGTGCTGAAGATGTTCGTGGAATATGGAATGGACTTGTATCCATCCGAGAAGACCATATTGGTCGTGCAGGACCACGGCTTCGGATGGCGCGGGATGTGCAAGGACGAGACCAACGGTAGCTCGTTGATGTCGGTGGACGGCCTCGCGAACGCGCTGGTCGAGGTAAAGGATGCCAGAGACGGCAAAGGCGTCGACCTCCTGGCGTTCGATGCGTGCAGCATGTCGACGATAGAAGTGGCTTACGAGTTCAGGAACGCGGTCTCGTACCTGGTGTCATCGCAGACCGTGGTGCCATACGACGGCCTTCCGTACATGATGACTGTGAGTGACATGGTAGCGAATCCAGAGATGTCACCAGAGGAACTCGCAGCGGACATCGTGCAGGACTATGTGGAATATTACAGTGACAAATGGAACTACGAGCACATCTACTCATACAACCAGGACTTTTCCACCGTGGCCGCTTTGAGCATGTCGCACATGCAAGAGGTCGGGGACGCGTTCATCGACTTCTCGGAAGTGCTCGCATCCGAGATGGACAAACACCTGAGTCATGTGATGTCCGCTCGCATGGATGCAACGATCGGCAATTGGGCGAATATTGGCGGATGGGAGTGGCAACCGGACCTCGGTGTGTTCATGGAGGACCTCGTGGGCGTTATAAGCCCTGAGCTGGATGCCACGATAGAGGACTTCTTCGGAGCGCTCGACGCCGCGATAGTGCTCGAGGCGCACAGCGATAGGTACGACGGCAGGGTGCACGGTCTGAACGTGTACTTCCCACCGTCCCAGTCGATGTACGATTCGTGTGCCTATTGGTGGGCGAAGATGTTCGTCTACCACGAGAGCAACCTGGACATCGTCTCGGAATCCCGATGGTACGAGTGCCTGATGAAATACTACGGCACGATCTGACCGTGAAGTCATACGACGGTCTTAGTCTGATCCGGCGAGAGGGCGCCTAGCCGCTCGGCTCGCCAGGCGATCAGGGTGATACGTTCCCTGCTAATCAGCTGGTTCAGGCCGCCATATCTCTCCATGAGCGCATCCATTGCCCCTTCATGCACATCGTCCGGGACATCCCATTGGTCCGAGAAGGTCCTGGTCTCGTAGTTGTCGATCATTGTCTGCACATCGACAGGATGGATGTGTCGAGTGAGTGTTTCATCTCTGTCGGGCTTGATGATCTCGGGAAGATCCCTCTCCATGACGCCCGCATGGTGTATCTCGTGGCCGAGGTCTCTGCAGACATCCAGATAGAACCTTCTGAATTCCTCGACCTCTGAGTCTTCCTTGTAGAATCCTACGGAGAGCAATTCTCCTCTGGTGACTCTTGCGATCTCAGAGATCGCGCACCGCCAATCCGCGATCAGGTGCATCACATGGACACTCATGGTGTGCTCGAAGGCCTTGTCCTGGAACGGGAGCGCGCAGATGTCTCCCAGGATGACATTCTCGGTCCCCTTCGCCCTCGCTTTCGCCAACATCCGCCTGGATATGTCCACTCCCGTGATATCGAATCCTATGCGCTGCAGCGGTTCGGCGAACCTGCCCGTGCCAATGCCTGCATCCAGATATCGCCCGCCCGTGGTCAGCCTCTCGCTCAGATTCCGGATGATCAGATCCATGACCTCGGTTGGATATGCTCGCGTATCATCGAATCTGTCCGCGATGTTGTCAAAGGACCTGCCCGTCACTTTCAACCCGGGCGGGTGAATCGCCCTGTCTATAGTTCTAATCACCGATTCCTCTCGGTCGGGCTGATTCCCTCGTATCGTCAGCTGATTCGAATTTGGTTCGATTGCCTCATCCTGGCATGGCATGATTTGGCAATATCAAAAAGACGAAATCGGTTATTCTTCGCGGCGTGATGTATCGATTAGCTGGCAAAGCGACCAATACAATAATTAGATATCAGCGCAATATGGCATCCGGAGGATCATCGGGGGTGTTCAATGGCTACAGAATTTGAGCTGAGTGTGACTGGGTCGACAAGGAATATGTTGGATGCAATTGGTGTTCTCGCGGACAAACTGATCAATCTTGACACGATCGCCACCGCGAAGGTAGACGACAGATATGTGATCCGGTTCCTCACCGGATGCGAGGAGGAATGCAGGACAACGTTCATGAAGGCGGACCTGCCGTTCACAGAGAGGAAGGTCCTGGTTCTAGACGTCCACGACCGCCCTGGACAATGGTTGAGAGCGGCACGGTGCCTGATGGATCAGGGCATTGAACTTGAGGAGAGCTATCTGCTCACGAAGACCAATGGCAAGCTCCGTTTCGTCTTCGGAGTGAGTGATTACCAACGCGCGAAGGCCATTGCCAGTCAGATGACGGATTGCTCCACTGATTGAGCACTCCAAGTTCCTTCGAACCAGGGTGATATCATGTGTGAGTCTGCAGTGTATCTTATGAAAGGCTCGGAGAAATCGTTGATCAAGGCCGAAACCTCGAAGATACTTATCGAGGACGGCATGGTGGTCTGCATCGGGGCGTTCGGCGAGAAGATAGAGGTGGAGAACGCAGAGCTCTCCGAGATCAACCTGATGAAGCACGAGATCATACTGCGCCCCAAGAAGGGATGAGTCGGGGTCCCATGAAAGTGGCCGTAGTAGGCAAGGGTGGGGTCGGCAAGACCACAGTGGCCGGCTCAATGGCTAGGATCTGGGCCAGGGGTGGACTGCGAGTCTTGGCGGTCGATGCCGATCCAGCGGCACACCTCCATTCGGTTCTGGGTATAGCGCGTTCTGAGATGCCGCATCCGATTTCCGAGGAGCTTGATCTGATAGAGGAGCGGACCGGGGCAAGGCCCGGGACATCTCAAGGGCCTTTCTTCAAGCTCAATCCTAGGGTAGAGGATATCCCGGACAGGTATTCCAAGCTAGGATCCGACGGAGTATCACTGCTCGTCACCGGGACCATAAAGGCTGCTGGCAGCGGCTGTTTCTGTCCCGAAAATGCCATCTTACGCAGCCTTCTCGAACACATAATACTCGAGCGTGGTGACGCAGTGGTGGTCGACATGGAAGCCGGCCTGGAACAGTTCGGGCGCGCAACATGTCGTGGGGTTGACATGCTTCTTATCGTGATAGAGCCAGGATCGAGGTCCATGGAGACGGCCGCCAGGATGGCCGAGCTCTCGCACGAGATGGGTGTCAAGAACATGTCCGTCGTCGCCAACCGTGTCAGGGGCAAGGAGGAAGCCGATGCTGTGGCAGAGCTCCTCGCCTCGCATTCGTTGAAGCTGGATTACGTTCTGCCATACTCCGAAGCGGTCGCCAAGGCCGACATGCTCGGCATATCGCCATTGGACCACGGAGACGACAACGAGTGGCTCTCCTCCGTCCGACGATTATCGAACGGAATGCTAGGTTCAGACCGAATCTAGGAGCGGTCATCTCTGATACGCCCCAACAATCTAGACTTGAATAACATCGGCAACAGCCGTCCTTTTCCGGTGATGACAACGTATTAGTAGCATCATATTCATTCGTCAGATGTCGAGTGCAGACTTGATGGCATCGGGGAGCCAGATGTCTGTTTGCGTGGGGATTAAGGTGAACGGGAGACTCGGAGACTGTACAAGTGACAGCTGTCCCGTCAGCCGGGCAGCGAACTATGAATCATTTGCGAAGCAGCAGCTGTCGATGAATCTTCGCAATTCGTTCGAAGATATCTCATGAGACCATTCGATTGCCGATCATCCCATTCCTACCCTGCGGGGATCACCAGGGGTAGTCTGAGATGGAGAAGGAGATAGGGTCCAGCAACAAGGGTGGCGCGAGTGCAAAATCATCATCGAAGTGGTCGTGCGACTGCTGGGATGAGAGTTGTCGGACCATGTTCACCGACGTTCACGATGAGGGTGTATGCACGGTCTTTGACCGTGTATCCGACCAGGGAGCGCAGTGCAGGTTCGGTTCGCTCGGACTCTGTTGCAGGATATGTCTGGAGGGCCCGTGCCGGATAAACCCTATGGGGAAGGAACCGACGTCCGGGATATGCGGGGCTAAGGATTACACGATAGTCGCGCGAAACTTGGATAGGATGATCGTCGGGGGAACCGCATCCCATTCATGTCATGGGAAAGAGATATCCCATGTGCTCCTGGAGGTATCCGAGGGGAAGATCACTGATTACAGGGTCACCGATGAATCGAAGCTTGAAAAGGTGGCAGCGCGTCTTGGGATCGATAAGCAAGGCAAGGGGATGCAGGCGATGGCCCGCGAGGTCGCCCTGGCTGCGATGGAGGATTATTCGAGATATTCTGCAGAGCCTCTCACTTTCCTGAGGACGACGGTGACCAAGTCCCGCATGGGGAACTGGGACTTCAATGCGGTGCTGCCTTCGAACATCAATACCACCATATCCGATCTGATGCACAGGACGGCCATGGGGGTCGATGCCGACCCGGTTCCTCTCCTGTTCGGCGGAGTGAAGTGTGCTCTGGCGGACTACGCAGGCGCTCAGATATCGTCCGACCTGAGCGACATTCTGTTCGGCACGCCCAAGATCGTGCTCAGTGAAGTGAACCTCAATGTGCTCGAGAAGGATGCGGTCAATGTCGCTGTCCATGGTCACAACCCGCTCCTGAGCGACATAATGGTGGATGTGGCGCGAGAGATGACGGATGTCGCCAAGAGTGTAGGGGCGTCGCGCTTCAACATCGTGGGGGTGTGCTGCACAGGGAACGAGATACTCATGCGAAAGGGTGTGCCGATCGCTTCGAATGTGCTCTCCCAGGAACTGGTCGTCCTCTCCGGCATGCTGGATGCCATGGTCCTCGACTACCAGTGCTTCATGCCGTCTCTCTCGTCTCTCACGAGATGCACCCACACCCGGTTGATATCCACCGAGGAGGTCGCGAGACTGGTGGGTGACACACACATAGAGCTGACTCCGGGGCGTGCGCGAACCTCAGCGAAGGAGATACTCACGATAGCCGCGGAGGCTTTCAAGCATCGCACCGGAACGAGGACTTTGCCTGCCGCGAAGCCTCAGCGTGTAGTTGCCGGTTTCAGCCTCGAGCAGATGAGACAATTGTTCGCGACCAAGAATCCAGAGGACCCGTTTCAGCACTTGGTCGACGGCATAATGCACGGCAGCATCCGGGGCATCGCGCTCTTCGCCGGCTGCAAGAGCACGAAGGCAAAGGATGACCGTGATGTGCTCACGATCGCCAAGGAGCTTCTGAAGCGGGATGTCCTCGTGATGGCGACTGGCTGCAACGCGATCGAGCTGGCCAAGGCAGGATTCATGGATCCAGACAAGGTCGGCGAGCTGGTCGGAGAGGGTCTTCAATCGTTCCTTTCAGAGCTAGCGAAGGCTGCTGATGTGAAAGGCGGGCTCCCGTGTGTATGGCATATCGGATCCTGCGTGGACAACCCGCGCTTCTCCAACCTGGCGACCGAGGTCGCCAACCGGCTGGACGTGGACATCGACAGGATCCCCTTCGTGGTGGCCGCCCCCGAGGCGATGCATGAGAAGGCCGTTTCTATAGGCACATGGGCGGTCACGATGGGCTTCCCCGTTCATGTGGGCACGATCAATTACATCTATGGCAGCACGCTCGTGACTGAAGTGTTGGAGAACACTGCGCGCGATGTCTTCGGAGGATATTTCATCTTCGAGAAGGACCCGCTCGAGGCCGCGAAGAGGATGTACTCCGCGATAGAGTACCGCCGTTGGAAACTCGATCTGTCGGATGCCGAGGTCGAGCGCGCGACCCATCTCGATGCGAAGAAGGGGACCGTCAAGAAGGAGGAGCTGTTCAAGATGGCGATCGAGGGATCGATAATCGCCACCGGCTACGCCGACCTGGTCCTGAGCCACGCGCTTCGGAAGCATGGTCCAGACAAGTTGGTGGAGTTCCCCGAGACTGGTTACCAGCTGCCGAGCATCTTCGCATGGCTTGGCAAGAACTGCAACCGTCTGGGCGACCTACCTCAGCTCCTCGGAGAGGCGAGGAGGAAGATCGTCGAGGAGCCCACGTATGAAGCGGCTGTGGCTTCAGGCGAGGCCACGATGATAGCCGCCGAGATCGTGGAGGCTCTGAAGTACATAGACAACCCCGCGCCATACGAAGGCACACCGTATTGCGGGTTCGTGCCAGACAGGATACTGCGACAGCTCGGGATAGCGTTCGTGGACGACACCATACCTGGAGCTGCGGTGTTCGTGGGACGGGCCAGCGACCCGAAGAAACTCTCGGCGATGATCCGTGATTGCCAGAACAAAGGCATGTTGATCGTCGCGAGCTATGACATCATCAAGCAGCTCAAGGACGAGAACATCTCCATGGGTCTCGACAGGATGCTCTACCCGGTGGGCGAGTTCACACAGATCATACACGGACTCAACTTCGCCATCAGGGCAGCGCTCTCATTCGGAGGCATCCAGAAGGGCGACAGGGAGGGACTCTCCAACTACCTGTCGAAGCGCCCCAAGGTGTTCGTTCTTCAGCTGGGGCCGCTCGACTTCATCAAGGTGGCAGCAGAGTTCGCTGTCCTGTTCAACGGGTCGCCGACCATAACGGACCAGGATGTGGAGCCGATCCCTGACAAGTATGTGGTGCAGAAGAACCTCGATGAGATGATATCGACAGCGATAGAGGTGAGGGGCTGCAAGATCAAGCTCGGCGCCATGGATCTTCCCGTGCCTTATGGACCCGCCTTCGAAGGTGAGACCATCAGGAGGCCGGACATGCATATCGAGGCCGGCGGCCCATCCAAGACTCTCGCATTCGAACTCCTCAGGATGCGCACATCGGAGGAGATAACCGACGGGAACGTGACTCTGATCGGGAAGGACATCGACGAGATGGAGGAAGGCTCGTCGACCAACCTGGGGATATTCGTCAGCGTGTACGGCAAGAACATGCAGAAGGATTTCGAATCCGTGCTGGAGCGCAGGATACACCAATTCGCCAACTTCGCGGAAGGGTTGTGGCACACGGGCCAGAGGAACCTCCTATGGGTCAGGATGAGCAAGACCTCGGTCAAGGCAGGGTTGAGGCTCAAGCACATCGGGGACATACTGGTCACGAAGCTCAAGCAGGAGTTCGGTGCCATCGTTTCGAAGATAGAGGTCACGATCGTCACAGACGAGGATGAGCTCAGGAAGCATCTCGACGAGGCGAAGATGGTCTATGCCGAGAGGGATGCCAGGATCGCCGACTTGGTGGACGAGAATGTCGACATATTCTACACCTGTACCTTGTGCCAGAGTTTCGCGCCCGGGCATGTATGCATCATCACGCCCGAGAGGCTGGGACTCTGTGGCGCCATCAACTGGTTGGATGCGAAAGCGTCCTATCAGATAGCGCCGACCGGGCCGAACAGCCCGGTATCCAAGAAGGAGACCATAGACGAGGTCAAGGGCCAATGGACGGGCGTGAACGAAGCGGTCAAGGAGAAGACCCAGGGCAAGCTGCAGCAGTTCAGCGCATACACCATGGTCGAGGACCCCATGACCTCATGCGGTTGTTTCGAATGCATAGTCGCGGTCTCGCCGGACCTCCAGGGGGTCGTGGTCGTGAACAGGGAACATGCTGGCATGACCCCGGTGGGCATGACCTTCTCGACGCTCGCAGGGTCCGTCGGAGGAGGGATACAGACGCCGGGGTTCATTGGCGTGGGCAGGAAATACCTCACCAGCAAGAAGTTCATCTCGGCAGACGGTGGTTTCATCAGGATCGTCTGGATGCCCAAGAACCTCAAGGAGGCCATGAAGGACGAGCTGAAGAAACGGGCAGAGGAGATCGGGGTGCCCGACTTCCTGGATAAGATCGCGGACGAGAGCGTCGCGAGGACGCCTGACGAGCTGACTAGCTGGCTGGTCGAGGTGAACCATCCTGTCATGGGGATGTCACCGATGATCAAGTGATGTGTGTGGGGGATCGACACATGGGGTTTGAAGGAGCGAAAGAGAGTTTTTCGGGCCGGATCAAGGAGGTCGTCATAGGTGCTACAGACGAGCATGGCGGTAGCAGGAGCAGGCGGCTCACGGTGGGTGGATCGAACGGTCTTCCGTTCCATTCATTCGAGAGCGAGATGCCGCATAAGCCACTGATAGCCATGGACATTGTCGATACGTTGCGCATGGTCTCCGACACGCAGCTGAAGTCCATGGGCGATGTCGTGAAGGACCCCGTGGAGTGGGCCAAGCGCTGTGAGAAGGAATGGGGCGCGGACATCTGTGTGCTGAAGCTGCAGTCGGCGAACCCCGAGGAGGAGAACCGTTCGGTCGAGGAGTGCGAGTCCCTCTTCAAGGAAGTCCTGAAGGCGGTGTCCCTTCCGCTCTTCGTATACGGGTGCGGGTTCGAGGAGAAGGATGCCAAGCTGATGGAGGCGATCTCGAACGCTGGCAAGGGCGAGCGCCTGTTCATCGGTCTGGCGGAGGAGAAGGCATACAAGTCCCTGACGGCTGCGGCCATGGCGAACGGCCATGGTCTGGTGGCCTTCTCGAACCTCGATATCAACCTCGCGAAACAGATCAACATATTGCTGATGGATTTCGGCATGAAGCCCGAGAACATCCTCATGGACCCGCTCATGGCACCGCTCGGCATGGGTCTGGAATACTCATACTCCGTCATCGAGCGCCTGCGAATAGGCGCCCTGATGGGTGACCCGGTCCTCCAGATGCCGATGATCTGCGATTGCTCATGTGCGTGGACCGTGCCAGAGGTGCTCGAGGAGGACGATGGCAAGGGGACGCAGGTGGAGCGAGGCGTCAATTGGGAGGTCATCACCGCCGAGGCCGCTCTGATGGCGGGAGCGGCCCTCGTCATAACCAGGCATCCAGAATCCGTCAAGCATATCAGGGCGACGATCGACGATCTCTACGGGGGTGTGTGAATGCCCACCGCGATGGAGATATACAAGCTTCTCCCGAAGAAGAACTGCGGAGAGTGCAAGTTCCCCACATGTCTGGCGTTCGCGATGCAGCTCGCGAACCAGAAGGTCGCCCTCGAAGCCTGTCCGTATGTCAGTCCCGAGGCGAAGGCCGCGCTCGAGGAGAGCGGCGCCCCGCCCATCAGGCTCATGACGTTCGGCACTGGTGACATGGCAGTCAAGGTCGGCGACGAGACCCAGCTGTTCAGGCACGACAAGACGTTCTACAACCCCACGGTGATAGGTCTCATAGCCGACGATTCCTCAGGGTCACAAGGGATCAAGGACGGGGTCGCACTTGTGAAGTCGCTGTCCTTCGAGAGAGTCGGACAGAACATACGTGTCAACTCGATCGCGATCAGGCATTCGACCGGGGACCCGAAAGAATTCCTGGAAGGTGTGAAGCACGCATCATCGGAGGGATTGCCGATGGTCCTGATGACCGAAGACCCGGGGCTGATGGGAGAGACGTCTGTCGCATGGCCCAAGAGGCCGTTGCTCTACAGGGCCACACCGGCCAACTTCGATGCGATGATCGAGGTGGCCAAGCGGTCTTCGTGCCCGCTCGTGATCGGGGGAGCATCCACGCTTGACGAGCTCTCGCAGCTGTCAGAGCGGGCGAAGAAGGCGGGAGTCACGGACCTCGTCCTCGAACCGGTTCAGGGCACGTGCGCCCAGCTCCTCGAGAGCATGACAGTCGTGCGAAGGGCCGCTGTCAAGAAACATTTCCGCCCCTTGGGATATCCGACAATATCTGTGCTGGGGTCGTCTGATCTGGACAAGGGCAGGGCGACGATCGGCGTGGCGAAGTACTCGTCCATCGTGCTCATGGACGAGCTGTCCAGAGGGTTCGTCTTCCCCCTCATGGTCCTCAGGCAGAACATCTTCACCGACCCGCAGGTCCCCATCCAGGTGAAGCCCGGATTGTACAAGGTGGGAGAGCCGAACGAGAAGTCTCCCGTCATGTTCACGACCAACTTCTCCTTGACATACTTCACCGTGCGCGCAGACATCGAGAAGAGCAAGATGCCCGCCTGGCTTCTGGTGATAGACACCGAGGGTCAGTCCGTCATGACCGCGTTCGCGGCAGGGAAGCTCACGCCGGAGTCGGTCACGGAGGCGATAGAGAAGGAGAAGGTCAAGGATGTCAGCAAGAGGAACGAGATCGTGATCCCCGGGATGGTGAGCAGGATGAGCGGCAAGCTCAACGAGCTCTCGGGGATGAAGGTGATTGTCGGCTCGCGGGAGTCCTCAGGCATACCCAAGATGATCAAGTCATTCAGCGGATAGGCTCAGCGTCCCACCCGTTCAGATTCGACGGCCCTGCCGACATCGGAGAACGCGGGGTCGCTCGCTGGCATGTCCATGAGCGATTCAGTGTCCTTCGCGTGAGCGCACAGCCATGCCGACCCCCTCACGCTGTACACAGCATCGAACCTGTCACTCGAATATGACGACAGATCTTGTCCCTGGCCCAGCTGATCGACCACCAGGACCGTCCTGGAGATGTTCAGGGCCATCTCCTCTGCGAGGTCCGCGATCCTGTTCGCGGCCGACAGCGACGATCTTGTCGTGTCGCAGAGGACGAACAGCACCTCTGTGGACCGTGTGGTTCTCCTGCTGAGGTGTTCCATCCCTGCCTCGTTGTCTATCACGACATGATCGTATCTCTCCGAGATCGAATCGATGAGGTTGCGTAGCATGTTGTTTATGAAACAGTAACATCCGGGTCCTTCGGGTCTGCCCATCGTGAGCAGGTCGAAACCGTCTCCCTCCCTGAGCGCCAGCCTGACCTGGTAGTCTATGTATTCCTGTTTCGACATGCTGGGTGGCGGCTCCTCGCCGTAGGATGCCAGCTCCTCTCTTATGTCTCCTAGGGTCCTTCCAGGTCCTTGTCCGAGCTTCGCGCCGAGGTTGTGATTCGAGTCGGCATCCACCGCGAGCACGACCTTCCCTGTCTTCCTGTTTAGATGCCTTATCGCCATCGCGCAGAACGTGGTCTTGCCAACTCCTCCCTTCCCGGCCACGGCTATCGTGTAGGTCATGCGACATCCCGCCAGTCGTTGGCATGGTTCGCACTGGGGAATCTTCCAAGATCCGTATGGGGGATGAACAGAGATGCGGAGAACTCCTCGTAGAATTCGTTGTCCACACTGAGTTCGAGATATGTCATCTTGTTCAGTATCTTCGATGTCTCCCGTCTCGCATCCTTCGATACCAGCGCCAGCTTCGCCCCTCCCAGAGCTCCGTTGCCTATGAACCTGTACTTCTTCCTGGGAACATCCGGGAACATCCCCAGAGTCACGGCCCTGGTCATGTCCAGATGGAAGCCGAACCCTCCAGCGATGACTATGCTCGACAGGCTCCCCAGATCCTTCCCGGTCTTCCGCAACAATACGGAGCACGCGCCGTAGATGGCCGCCTTCGTCCTCAGGATGTTCTGCAGGTCCGCATCCGTTATCACGAGGTCCGAGGTGGCTCCTTCATGGAGACGCTCCTTCCTCTCTATGACATATTCCAGGCCTTCTTCACCGGTTCTCACCCTGTCACTGTCCCTTTCCTGTATCCTGGCCTTGCGGTCTATCACGCCTCTCGCATACATCTCCGCCATCAGGTCGACCAGGCCTGACCCGCAGACACCGATCGGGGCCCGGTCTCCTATCACATGATATTTCGCAGCGAGATCATCGTCTATCCTGAGCCTGTCTATCGCGCCGTCCATCGCCCTCACGCCGCAGGTGACCTCTCCCCCTTCGAACGCTGGTCCGGCCGAGCAAGAGCATGAGACCATCCAATCCCTGCATCCGAGGACCACCTCTCCGTTGGTGCCCACATCGATCAGGAGATGAGTCCTCTTCGATCTGTGCATCTCACTGGCCAACACATCCGCGATGACGTCCCCTCCTACATACCCTGCTCTGGAGGGGAAGGTGAAGACCGAACCCGCTCCGTTCATCATCAATCCGAGGTCTTTGGCCTTCATCGGGGGAATGTGGTGAGTCACCGGGACGTACGGCTCCAGTCGGACATTGTCCGTCGATAGTCCGAGGAAGAACTGCGTCATCACGGTATTGCCCGCAATCGATGCAGCCACGATGTCCTGTCGTGAGAGGCGCTCGCCGTCCATCTCATTCCGTTCCTCCATGACTCTGCTTATGCACGAGTTCACCGTCTCTCTCGCCAATGACGTGAGTTCATCCAGTCCGTTTTCCTCACCGAACATCATTCTGGCAATCACATCATCGCCATGTGTCATCTGTCTGTTGAAGTCTGAAGCCGTCCCCAGAACCTCTCCTGTGTCGAGGTCGATGAGGTCGACGACGACCGTGGTCGTCCCTATGTCGACCGCGATCCCGACCGCACTCCCCCTTGTGTCCCCTGGCTCCACTCTGATTATCTCCACGGGCCCCGCCAGATCGGACCGGGTCGCAGTGACCTTCCATCTCCCGTCCCTCAACGCGGACGGCAGGTCTCTGAGACCTTCGAGCGAGATCTCGGGCCGTGCATCGTCCATCGCACGCATCATCCTCTCTCGGTCCGCCAGGTTATCGGAGAGCGTCGCAGGATTCATCTCCAGGAAGCGTTTGGTCACCCAGGGGGTCGTCCGCTCAGGCATCTTCTGTACCGATTTCGTCACTATCTGGTGCTTTCCGAGCCTGTACCTCGGCAGCACATGGACGATCAGATCCCCTTCTATTCTGGAAGTGCATGCGAGTGCGATGCCTTCTCGAACCTCTTCTTCTGTCAGATGTTCGGACCCTTCGGTGATGGTCTTTCCGTCTATCTTCACCTTGCAGCGTCCGCACTTGCCGCTCCCACCGCATACCGCATCGATCGGTATGCATGCCAGTCTGCCTGCCTCCAGCACTGTCGTTCCCCTATCGACGGTAACCTGCTTTCCATCCGGTCGGAACACCACCCTCAGATTGTTCCGCCCTTCGTCAGCTGTCATGCTGGACCGGCCGGCACAGTAACCACTTGCGCCTCTAATAACTATTATGCACGGTATGCGGAAGCCTACGATGTGCCGTATGATGCGAACATTTCATAAGTCCTGAATGAGTACGTTTCCTCCGGAGAAAGGGGGTTCGGCTTGATAGTCGTGGGTGAGAGGATCAACGGACAATTTCCTCTGGTTTCGAAAGCGATAGATGCCAGGGACGAGAAGACGATTCAGGGCATGGCGTTGGAACAGATATCTGCAGGAGCGGACGTCCTCGACGTGAACACTGGTCCGGGGAGGGATGACGGTCCTGAAGCCATGGCCTGGCTCGTCAAGACCATCCAGGACGCGGTCGATATACGGCTTGCGATCGATTCTCCGGGGTTGAAGGTTCAGCAGGCAGGCTTGACGGCGTGCAAGCGCACGCCTCTGATCAACTCCACGACTGCCGAGGAGAAGCGCATGGAGAAGTTCTTCCCATTGGCTCTCGAACACAATGCAGAGATCGTCTGCCTGACGATAAACGAGAAAGGCATTCCCAATTCTGTGGATGGACGGACGGAGACTGCGATGCTCCTGCTCACAAATGCCATGGACAAAGGGATCCCACCAGAGAACCTGTATCTGGACCCGGTCGTGCTGCCGATCACAGCCGCTCAGGATCAGTGCCCCGTCGTCTGCGACGCCATCACTGCGTTCAGGGCACTCAACACTCCTCCTCCAAAGACAATAGTCGGGCTGAGCAATGTATCAAGCGGCGCGGAGGAGCGCAACCTGCTGAACAGGACATATCTCGGCATGCTCCTCGGTCGCGGTCTGGACGCTGCGATCGTTGACCCGCTCGACCTCGAGTTGGTCAAGGAGCTCAAGGCCGCCGAGGTCCTGTTGAACCACAAGCTGTACGCCCATTCGTTCCTGAGGGCATGAGGTGGACCGTGATGATCGGGGGCAGGGACAGCCATGACGATGCTCTTCGGGTCGGATGGGACAGTCTGAAAGAGTGCGGCATCAGCGAGTTCTCCCCTGCTGGAGCGACGGTGGACACAGACGCTTCTCAGCTGAGACTGAAGGTGATGGATCGCATCTGCACGATCGACCTCAGCTCGGAGAGGATGAGCTACGAAGATGGTGAACGGGAAGAGGTCAGCGCCTACCTCCGGATACTGATCCTTCATTATCTAGTGGGTGCGAGGGACAAGTCTCCATCGGGTGCCATGGTCTCATTCAGGGAGTTCGAGGGCGGTGCGCTCTACTACTCCGCATTCAAGAAGAGGACGATCGATGTTCTGACTGGCACATTCGGTGATGACGCCGATAGCCTTCGGAGAGCTGGCGAAAGGTTGGGGGCGACCACACTCATGAGTGGGTCCGTATCGTTCCGTGTGATGTTCTTCCCAAAGCTCCCGGTCGACGTGTTGTTTTGGCTGGGTGACGAGGAGGTACCATCATCCGCGAACATACTCTTCGACGAGACCGCGGGGAAGATGATCGCGACCGAAGACCTGTCCGCACTCGCAGGCGTCCTATGTATCCGATTGATCAAATCGTCGTCCAAGGCCGAGCCTGTCGGATCGAAATAGATGAGCAGAAGCCCTGGGATGACCAGATGACACTCACTGCGTGAAAGTCTCGCCCTTCTCGTACTTCTCCCTGAGGTGCTTGAGGACGATCTCCCTGTCCCTCCTCAGGTGGCTCTCGTACCAGATCTTGATGACATCCGCGAGTATCTCGTGGTACTTCTTCTCGTCGAACTTGGTGATCGGTATGTCCATGAGCACGTAGTTGCTGAAGATCCTCTTCCATCCAGCGTACTTGTAGTAATGTTCCCCCTCGCAATATTCGAAGGTGAGCCTGAAATTGGTCTGGCTATCGACGCTGTAGAACCATGCCTTGAGCGAGTCGCCTACCCTGCCCTGGGTGCGGTCCGTGAGGGCGACGTTCTCGACGCCACTGAAATTGAAGTCCTGCTTCAGATCCCACTGTTCGGGATACACGACGAAGTGGGCGAAATTAGATGGCTCGGGCGACATCGTGTAGTGCACGTTGATCTTGTTGAACCTGATCCAGATCCTGAAAAGATCCTGTAGTAGGTTCCTGTTGATCTCTATCTTCTGTGTGTTCTGCTCGACCTGGTTGTCTGTGATCTGAAGCGTCTTCTTCTCGAGCTCCTCGTCGAGCGTTGCGAACCAATCAGCTTCTTTCTCTTCGGCCTTGGCCATGCGCATCCCTTTGAATGGTCATGATATTACATGAATATAAGACTTTGGTATTTATTCATAACGACGATTATTTTTCTGGCTACCCCTGATTTGCCGTTCGGAAGGGTCTCCAAGCAAATGTGCCTACACAGCAACGTAGAAGTAACCAAATCTTGTTCCCGGAAGAGGTACCATGGGCTTCTGGGATTCACTCATCGATTGGCTGAATCAGTATCAGGCAGATCCTGCCACCTACCTGTTCCTGTTCTTCCTCTTCTGCGTCGCCGCGGCAATAATTCTCCCGATACCAGTGGAGATACTGCTCGTCGTGCCAGGCGTCCCATTCGTGTACAAGGCGATCGTGATGGGCCTCGGGAAAGGCGTGGGCGCCTTCGCCGTATTCCACATAGGTGGGGAGATAGAGCAGGTCGTCAGGAGATTCTCCAAATGGCGCTGGTTCAAGTGGCTCTTGGACAAGAGCGAGATATTCGTCCGTAGGTACGGCTATGGTGCGATGTACGTCATCATGTCCGTGCCAGGCATGGTAGACACCATACCTCTCTACATATTCTCGATCCTGAACAAAGAGGGCGAGCTCATGACGCGCAAAGGCTTCGTCATCGTCAACGTATTGGCGGGGGTGACCCGGGCGGTGTTGATCTACACGTTGTTCCATGTGTTTGACATAGAGTTGTTCGGCTGATGATCCGTATCACAATCTCGCTCAGTGTCTGGATGATCACGTGATCTTCTGCACGGACTTCAGCAGCACGAGGTTGTCTTCCATCTCGAGTTCGAAGAGCTTCTGCGGCACGGTCGTCATCCGCATCTTGGGGATGCTCAGATAGTGCCTGATCCTGTCTCCCGTGCGGTCGGTCCTGATCTCCATGACTCCATCGAAATCGTGGGCCATCATGCTGAACAGTTCCTCCCGGATGCCCATCGGGAACGTATGGATGACCACGGTCTCGAACGCCCTGAGGTCGGCGAACGCCCTCCTACCCCATCGCATGATCTCTATCGGAGTCCTGCCGGTCAGAGTGCCAGGCACGCTCTCGCAGACTGCCCTCAGACCTTTCAGGTTCGGCAACCGTTCCACGGCCGACGCGAGGCCGTCCTGGAGCATGCGCTCGTCGTCGACCTCGGTGACGGTGATGATCTTATTCTGTATCTCCTGATCGACACCCATGGCAGATGTGCGCTTGTGCAAAGAATAACAATCGAGTATGATGAGCTGATCGTTCGCTACGGACTCCAGCACATCGAACCCCTGCTGCTTCATGCTCCTTATGAGGCTGGCAGGTGGTCGCGACAGACAACAGTAGATGGCGGGGAAACCATGTTTCACGCCCTCGGCTATGAACTGCTGTAGAATGCATTCCGTGAAGTTGGACGGTTCCGCCCTGATGGCGACCGTCGAATTGGTCGGTATCCCGCCCTGCAGCACTGTGTCCAATCCATGGACGCCGCATGGCACCCTTGCGATTATCATCTTCCTCCACCGTGTGATGGCCGCCGTGGGTATTTGCCGTTTGCTGCAACTTCGCGGTCATCTGCTTGGCGGAGACTCTATCACGGTTTCAGGCTCGTCCTTGTGCGCGAACCTGATGAGCAGGACCGCTACTATGACGAGGGCGATGCCTGCGATCTGGATCCCGTTGATCGCTTCGTTGATGATGATGACTGCGAGGATGACGCCTGCGACCGGCTCTATCCCCGCGATTATGCTCGCTTTGCTGGCCTGGATGTGCCCGAGGGCCATCATGGCTATGACGAACGCGATCGTGCCAGGCACCAGCCCTATGATTAGGATGTACAGCCAAGCATCCGTGCTGAGCGATGTCTCCATCAGGGCGAACGGATTGACTATGATGATCAGGGCCGGTAGCATCAGGATGGACATGTACAATGCAACCGTGTTGGACGAGTACTTCACCATGAACTTCTTCGCCCAGAGATAGTAGACCGCCGCGGCGACGGCAGTGAACAAGCCGAGCCCGATCCCCCAGATGTTCAGTCGCATGTTGTCGAGGTCGTATGCTCCCGCGATGAGGATCGCTCCGATGAATGTCAGTGGGAGTGCGATCGCCTTGATGGCCGTCATCTTCTCCCCGAGGAGGAACACCGAGGCGATTGTGACCATGCTAGGGTAGGTGTACAGGAGTACGACTGCGGTCGCGACCGAGGTCAGGTCTATCGCGTTGTACCACGCGAGAGAGAAGAGTGCACCGGTGATGGTGGCGAACACGAGCAGGGCCGGCAGGTCTCGCGCGCTCACCCTGAACGCCTTTTTGTCGAATACCGCGAGGATGACCATCAGCACGATGGTACCTGACAGGGCTGCGAACACGGCTACTTCGTTCGCAGTCGCCCCTTTGTCGTCGATGGCGATCTTCGTCAATGTGCCCGATGTGCCCCACAGCACTGCCGCTGCTGCCATCATCCCATATGCCATGTTCTTGGTAATCTTCACCAATGCGGGCACCTTTGATGGGGGTATGGCAGTTCCCCTGATGAACCTAACCCAGAGCCCTTATGAATGTGAGGCTGTAAGGCAACAGTGTTATATTATATCACGGCGTTTATGGGTACCGCGCAGGATTGAAGATCTTTTGGGGGAGACGCATGGCGAACACCTCGATTCTGGTTCGTGGTGCCAGCTCTGGAGCTAATCGATTATCCGTCATTCTGCGGCATGCAACTTCTTGCCGCCACTGTTCTTTCCCAGTATCAGCAGTAACGGTACCGCGACCAATGCCATGATGGCTCCGTAGGTGAACGTGGCGGATGGTCCGTAACTGTCCCAGAGGAGCCCTGCTATTATTCCTCCTGGGAGCATGACGAGCCCCACTGCCGTATGGAACGCTCCGAGTGCGGAGCCTCTGAGTTCTCGGGGGACGAAGTCCACCACATATGCTTTGAGCACGCCCTCAGACGATCCTTTGTAGAATCCGAACAGCGAGAAGCCAAGGACGAGCAGTAGCAGAGAGTGCGCTGAGGCCATTACCATCGATGTGACGGCGAATAGCAGGAACGACATGGCGATGACCGGTCTTCTCCCGATCCTGTCCGATAGACTACCAGATGGTATGGCCACAAGGACGAAGACTATGTTGAAGAGGACATAGAGGAGGATCGCCGTGACACCTGACAGCCCTGCGTCGATAGCTTGCAGGATGAAGAAAGCGTAGCTGATCTCGCCGATGTAGAAGACCATTACGACGATGATTATCGACCAGAAATCCTTGTTCAAGGTCCGCATCTCAGCGACGAACCTGCGTCTCCTGGTAGGTTTGGTGCTTTCCTTCTCCTTGACGAACAGTGCGACGATGACGGCGGCGAACGCGGGTATCGTCGCGAATATGAATATGAGCCTGTACGCGGCCAGCTCCTCCATGCTGGATGCATAAGCCAGTATGATCAGCGCGAGGATCGGGCCTATCACTGCGCCCGTCGAATCCATCGCCTTGTGGAACCCGAATGCCTTGCCCATCTTATCCGTCGCTGTCGAATCCGCTATGAGTGCATCCCTTGGCGCGCTCCTGATCCCCTTCCCTATGCGCTCGGTGATCCTGATGCCCAGGACCTGCCATGGCAGGGTGGCGAATATCAACCCTGGTTTCACCGCCGAGCTTGCCCCGTATCCTCCCAGTATGAACGGCTTGCGCCGATTGAATTTGTCAGAATACCATCCCGAGACGACCTTGATCAGGGATGCGGTGGTCTCAGCAGCTCCTTCTATCAGTCCGATGACGAGACCCGTAGCCCCTATGGCCGTCAGGAACATCGGAAGAATCGGGATGATCATCTCGCTGCTCATGTCCGTGAGCAGGCTCACGATCCCGAGGATCATCACGTTCGTGCTGACGCCCGTGAGCAGCCGTTTCTTGGTCTTGCTGCCTCGGTCACCTTCACCCTCGACGGTCATGGTCTCGCCCTCTTCTCAGTCGGTGGGGGTTGAGTGGCTCACGAGATATTAGGTTATAGCCCTGGTACGAACGCCATGATCTCGGCCGCATTCTCAACGGGATGATATTGCATGGGCAGGATGCCCTCTCCGTCGTGGATGAGGACGATGCTCTTATCGGTGCGTTCAACGGATTCGGGATGCCGCTGCTCGGAAGCGATATTCTGAGGTGGTGAGGAAATAGCCAGTACTCGATTCTGGGATGCCATTCATCACCTGGTTGATAAGTCCATAAATGACAAGCTTTAAATCAAACAATAGAATATGTGCGGCAATGGTTCCAAGGGAACGCATCCAGAAGATACTCGAGAGCTACGATAGAAACAAGCTCACAATAGCGACAGCGTGCTCTCACACATCGCTTCAGATTTTCGACGGTGCCCGCAAAGAGGGCCTGAAGACTCTGGGCATAACCGTCGGTCAGAACACCAAGTTCTACGATGCCTTCCCCAAGGGCAAACCAGACGAGTTCTTCAAGGTCAAGTCATACCTCGACCTTCTGGACATGAAAGACGAACTGTTGGCCAGGAACGTCATCATAGTCCCCCACGGCTCGTTCGTCGAGTACATGACTCCCAGGAACTTCGAAGAGCTCGAGGTCCCCACATTCGGAAACAGGCGTGTGCTCGAGTGGGAGAGCAACCGTGAGATGGAGCGCGAATGGCTCACATCCGCCGGCATCGAGATGCCGAACAGGATCGAGGACCCGAAGATGATAGACAGACCCGTCCTCGTGAAGTACGACGGTGCGAAGGGTGGCAGGGGCTTCTTCATCGCGAAGGATTATCCGGACTTCAAGCTCGGCATAGATCACACGCAGCGCTTCACGATACAGGAATATATCCTCGGCACCAGGTACTACATCCACTACTTCTACTCGCCCATCAGGTCGGAGGGGTACAAGCTCAAGAAAGGGATACTTGAGATGCTCAGCGTCGACCGGAGGGACGAATCGAACGTCGATGAGATGTACAAGCTCGGCGCGCAAGAGGAGCTGAAGAAGCTGGGTTTCTATCCGTCGTTCGTCGTCACTGGCAACATCCCGGTGGTGGTGCGCGAATCGCTTCTGCCAAAACTCCTGGATATGGGCGAGAGGATCATCGAGCGCTCGATCGAATTGTTCGGCGGCATGATAGGGCCGTTCTGCATCGAGAGTATCGTCACCGACGACCTGAATATCAAGGTGTTCGAGATATCGTCCAGGATCGTCGCGGGAACGAACCCGTTCATATCAGGGTCGCCATACGCGGACCTGATCGAACCTGGCCTGTCGACCGGACGCCGTATCGCCCAGGAGCTGAAGTTGGCCAACGAGAAGGACATGCTCATGGAGGTGCTGTCTTGAACCGACAATTCTTCTTCATAATCGCGGATTCCGAACTTGAACTGATTCCAGAGGAGCTGTTGAACGAGCGATGCATATTGAACAACGCGCGAGCGCGTGGTAAGGCCCCCGAGAAGATACTCCTCGACGCCTCTCATCACCACCCAGCGTTCACCAAGCTGAGGGATTCTGACCGGCGCGGAAGGCCAGACATCATACATTTCTACCTCATGCTGTGCCTCGACTCAGACCTATCCGCTCAGGGCAGGCTCAGGACATTCGTGCACACGAGGAACGACGATGTCATCGCCATCAACCCGGAGACGAGGCTTCCGCCGAGCTTCCCGAGGTTCGTCGGGCTCATCGAGACGGTCTTCGAGAAGCAGATAGTCCCATCGACCGAGAACCCGCTCCTGGAACTGAGGCAGAAAGTCCCTCTCGTGACGTTGGTGCAGGCGCTCAAGCCAGACACCGTGATAGTCATGGACTCCGATGGCGAGAAGGTCGAGATGCTTCCCGAGAAGTTCGCCAATATCGAGGGCGAGCGTGTGGTCGTCATCGTCGGAGGTTTCTCGAAGGGGACATTCCGTTCCGACCTTTCGAAACTGAAGCATATCAGATATTCTCTCGGCGACAGGATGATGAAGGTCTGGACGGTCACTGCGAAGGTGCTCTGCGCGATAGACCTGTCGGAGAAGATGACTGGCATGTTCGAGAAGAAGCCGGAGCCGAAGACCGCCGCAAAGGAGAAGGCGAAGCCGAAACCTAAGCCTAAGAAAGCTTCAAGACCTCGTCCCGCTCCGAAGAAGAAAGCGGCATAGAGACCCCGTCCCTTATGGCCACGGACCGGTCCTTTCCGCGGACGACCTTGCCGATTATCGCAGCGTCTATCTTCCTTCTCTTGAGCGCTCGCACGAAGCCGATGGCATCGTCCTCTGAGAGTGTGGCGAGGAGCGCGCCGGAGCCCAACAATCCCAACGGGTCGATCCCGTAGTGCGCGCATATCTTCCGTGTCTCATCCTTGATCGGCACCTCGTCGATCCAGAGTTCGACCGATTTACCAGAGGCTTCCGCGAGTTCGTTCATGCCCATCGCGACACCGCCCTCCGTCGGATCATGCATCGCGTGCACATGATATTCCAGTGCTAGCGACGCCTCTCGTGCGATGGACAGGCCAGGATCTGTCAAGAACCTGGAGGCGCGGTCCACGGTCTTCTTGCCGAGCACATCCACGAGTTCGGCCCTCCTCTCCCTCGCGATCAATGCAGTGCCCTCGATCCCCGCACCCTTCGTGAGCACGATTAAGTCTCCGACCTTCGCTCCCGAAGTCAATATCGGCTTCCGGCCGATCAGCACTCCGTGCATGTCCCCGACGACTATCGGATGATCTATCCCTGGAGTCACTTCCGTGTGCCCCCCGGTGACTGCCACTCCGAGCTCTTTTGCAGCGGACGAGATCTGCTTGAATATGTCTTCGACTAGTCTCTCGTCGGATCCGTCAGGCAACAGTATGGTCGCCTGGAACCAACAGGGCTTCGCGCCTCTTGTCGCCACGTCGTTCGCGTTGACGTGCACGGCGTACCATCCTATCATGTCCGAGGCGTATGTCACAGGGTCCGTCTTGAGTACCAGTGTCTGTCCACCGATTCTGACGAGTGCAGCATCCTCGCCTAGCTTCGGGCCGAGGATCACTCTGGGGTCACGAGCTCCGGTGTGCTTGAGCATCTTCTTCAGGACCGATGATGGAAGCTTACCAGTTCGCAGAGACATCAATCGTTCGAAAGCCATAGCGACATAATAGTGTTTTGCGTGGTTTCGACATCCGTCCGGCAAGTTGACGAAACCTGAACACCAATGCTTTATATCGGTGGGGTTCCTGACACCTTTCGGGCGAGTACAATGATCGCAGAACGCATACAACGCGTGAAAGAGTCAGGCACGATGAAGATGAAGGAGTTGGCCGGCCAGAAGAAGGCCGAGGGCAAGAAGATCATCTCCTTCACAGTCGGAGAGCCGGATTTCGACACGCCAAAACACATAGTGGAGGCAGCGAAGAAGGCATTGGACGAAGGCCAGACCAGATACCTCAACGGTCCTGGACTGCCTGCGCTCAGGGAGGCGATTGCCAAGAGGAGCAAGGCAGACAACGGTATCCCGTGCGACTCCTCTAATGTCATGGTCGCGCCTACGAAGATGGCCATGTTCGAGACGATCATGGCTACCATCAACCCGGGAGATGAGATGATAATGCCTGACCCGGCATGGGTGTCCTATGAGCCGGCCTGTGCACTTGCGGGCGGGAAAGCGGTCCCGGTGACGACCAAGGAGGAGACCGAATGGAGGATGCTCCCCGAGGCTGTCGCTGAGATGATCACTCCGAAGACGAAGATGATACTGCTCAACTCACCATCGAACCCATGCGGATCCATCGCGACCAAGGAGGACATCAAGGGGATCGCGGACCTTGCCAAGGACCACGACCTCGTCGTGCTGTCCGATGAGGTCTATGAGAACATCGTGTTCGACGGGCACAAGCACTACTCCATCGCGGCTGAGCCAGGGATGTTCGACCGCACGGTGACGATAAGCGGATTCTCGAAGACCTACGCCATGACCGGTTGGAGGCTGGGCTGGTTGGTCGCGCCGAAGCCGTTGTTCAAAGCCATAAACAAGGTCCAGCAGCACTCGATCACGCACGCAACGACCTTCGCCCAGTACGGCGGCCTCGCGGGGCTGACGGAATCGCAGGACTGCGTGAAGGCGATGGTCAAGGAGTTCAGCGAGCGCAGGGACCTCATAATGAAGCTCATCAAGGAGATACCCCAGCTGCACTGCGACACTCCCAAGGGCGCATTCTATGTGTTCCCAAGATACGAGGGGGACATGGACTCCATGGAGATGGCGATGTACCTCATGGACAAGGCAGAGGTCGCGGTCACGGGCGGAGAGGCGTTCGGTGCGGCGGGCAAGCAGCACCTGAGGATCTCATACGCCACGGGCAAGAAGAACATCGAGGACGGCATGGAGCGCATCAAGAAAGCGTTGGCTTGATCCCGAACCGACCAAACTCCTTATCTCAACTTTCTTGGCTGTTTCTTGTCTTTGCCTTTGACCACTTTCTTCCGGACGACCTTCGGCTTCCCGGCTATCATATCCTTGGCCGGGTACTTGTCGAGGTCCATCCGTTTCATGATCATATGAGGCTTGAACCCCATCTGACCCCAGGCTGCCCTTGCCTCGAAGTTCGCGGCGGCGACGCTCAGGTTAGCCGTCCTGACCTTGTTCTGGTAGAACCATTTGAGACAGACCTTGAGCATCTCCCTCGTGATGCCCTTCTTGCGCAGCTCCGGCCTCACGTACGCGTCGGAGATGTTGCCCAGGGTCTTCTCCTTGAAGATGGGTGCGTTCGGTGATAGCATACCTAGCATGAAACCCACGATCTCATCGTCCTGCTCCGCAACCACCAGTTTCGTGCTCTTCTCGGAGAACTTCTTCGATACGTACTTGGACCATTTATCGCGGCCGTCGCTGGCTGGAAGGAAGTGGATCGAGAGGTCGGAATGATGGGCGACTAGATCCTCCCATAGGTCCACGACCTGATCGAGGTCCTCCTTGCGAGCTTCGCGTATCTCTATCCTTGTCCGAGCCACATTCCCACCTACCGCCCCTGGCTCTTCTGCGATGTGATTCAATCCTCTTAAAGCCTGATGTAGGTGGCAGAGGTCAGGTCAGGGATCGCCTTGACCTTCTCGAGCACTTCTGGCGACACGGACTCGTCTATCTCGAGGATCATCATCGCGGGTCCCCTGGTCTCCTGTCTAGCGACTTCCATGCTCGCGATGTTGACGTCGTTGTCCCCGAGCACGGTGCCCACCTTGCCGATCATACCTGGCTTGTCCATGTGCGATATGAGCAGTAGGTTCCCTTCAGGCACGATGTCCACTTTGCTGCCATCGATCTCCACCAGTCTGGGACCCTTGTCCGCGATGAGCGACCCAGCCACGGAGGTCGTATGACTGTTCGTGTGCATCGTGACCCTTATGAGGTTCTTGAACGAGCCTGCATCATCCGAGGTCGATGTGACGATCTCTATACCCCTCGTCTTCGCGAAGTTCAGCGCGTTGATGTAGTTGACATTGAACTCTTCGGAGACGGGGCTAAGCAGTCCGGTGACGACGGAAGCGGCGATGATCTTAGTGTCCTTCTGTGCCAGCTCCCCCCTGCACGATATCTCCACTTTGCCGGTCCCGCACTTGCCCAACTGGCATATGAACGTGCCCAACGCCTCGGCCAGGGGCATGTACGGCACTATCTCCGGGTCGAGCTTGGCCGGGAGGTTGACCGCGTTCTTGATGACATTGTCCTCCAGGTACGCGATGACCTGCTCTGCGATCTCAGAGCCCACATCCTCCTGGGCTTCCTTCGTGGTGGCTCCGAGGTGTGGTGTGAGCACTACGTTGTTCAGCGTGAGCAGTTTCGAGCCCTTCGGTGGCTCCTCGGAATAGACGTCCAGCGCGGCACCGCCTATCCTCCCTTCGGCGAGTATCTCGTAGAGTGCGTCCTCGTTCACGACGCCTCCTCTCGCGCAGTTGATGAGCATGGCGCTCTTCTTCATGTGGGACAGCTCGGTCTTTCCGAGCAGGTCCTTCGTCTGCGGCGTCAGAGGCGTGTGGAGCGATATGAAGTCCGATTCCTCGAGGAGCCGGTCCAATGTGACGAGTCTCACATGCAGCTTGACGCCGACCTCTGGGGATACGAGCGGGTCGTACGCGATGGTCTTCATGCCCAGGGCGCCCGCGCGTCTGGCCACTTCAGCGCCGACTCTCCCGAGCCCGATTATTCCGAGCGTCTTGCCAGAGACCTGCAGCCCTTTCAGCTCCTTCCTCTTCCACTCTCCCTTCTTCATAGAGGCATCGGCTTCCGCAATCTTCCTCGCGAGAGCGAATATGAATCCGATGGTGAGTTCCGCGGTCGATATGACGTTCCCCGATGGCGCGATCATGACGAGTATCCCACCCTCGGTCGCCGCTGGCACATCGACGTTGTCGATGCCTATGCCCGCCCTTCCGATGACCTTCAATTTGGATGCCTTGATGATCTTCTTCGTCACCTTGGTCGCGCTTCTGACCAGGATCACATCGTAATCCTTGATGATCTTGATTAGTTCGTCCTCTTTCAGGCCGGTCTTCACGTCTACCTTGTAGCCTTTGGCCTTCAGCATATCCACGCCGCTCTTTGAAATCTCGTCTGCGACGAGTACTCTCATCTTGCACACCTTCTTTTTGCCAATCCTTCTCGGCAAAACGGGAACCGAGCCTCCCAGATATCAATGTGTTGGACGTTGCTAACGTTCAAGTGTTCCTTTTTGTGCTATGAGTGTTCATGTCGTGTCGAACCGTGGACGATGGACGACGTGATTCGAATGCCAGCATCTGATGCACCCGCTTCTGCGCATTCTCTGCATAATCACTATATATCCACGGAATGTTGTTCAGGGACGAAGTCGAATGCATACAATAAAGCGTCGAGCCTCGATCAATTGTAAGCTCGGTGACGCTTTCGAATACGTCGCAGACTGGAAGAATTTCGCCAACTACATACCGATGTTCGTCAAGATCGAGCCGACCAGCTTAGTACATTATGGTCCTGGGACCTCACTCGATATGACCATGATGCTGGGTACGAAAGTCGTCATGACGACCACGTTGGACGTCGTCGACTTCTTGAAGAACAGGCATATCGTCATGAAGTCCCATCGGGGAATAAGGACCAAGACGAAATGGGAGTTCAAGGACATAGGCGGGAAGATACTGACAACACTCGACTTCGAATACGAGCTTCCGCCAGGGTTGACTCTCCGAGAAGGCGAGTTGAACATGTTGGCGAAGGACCTGGAAGATTCTTGGGCGAAGAGTCTGGAGATGCTGAAATGGATCCTAGAATCGATGCCGCCCAGCGCTGATGACGACTATTGAACTCATGTGCCCGGCGGAAGCATGTTCGGTATGCCGTCCTCGATCGGGTAATCGATCTTGCACTTGGCGCATCTGATGCTCCCCGCGAGCACTTCCTTGGCATCCTCCTTGTCTATCTTGAGCTCGAGCGGATGGTGCTTGCAGACGGGGCATGCGAGTATGTCCATGAGGTTCTTCTTCATACCTGACACCAGGGACTGTATGGTGAAGCGGTAATAAGTCTTTCACGGAGACGGTTCTGTCAATTTTCGGGTGGTGTTGTCGATGGTGCCTTTCTCGATGACATGAATATCTCGTCGATTGCATGAGTAGCATGCATGTAACCAAGCGGTGAATATGCCCCTGGCCAGATACCGTATTCGATGCTCCACAGAGCGGTAGTGTTCCACATTCATGGCGAGCTACCATTTGAGGCTACGATGCTCATGGAGGATTTCCGCCTGGCAGTCAACTCTGCGATCAGAGCGGGCCTAAATGCGAAGGTCACCTCCAGGAATGCCCTGGCGAAGCTTGCGTACAAGGACTTCAGGAAAGAGCATCCGAACATGTATGCCCAGCATCTGGTATCCTCGTTCGAGGTCGCGGGTTCGGTGCTGAAGAACCTGCGAAGGCGTTGGGGGAAGGGCCCGACCCATCGCATTCCATATGTGCGTCGACTGATGATGAAGGCGGAGAACCAGGCATACAAGCTCGATCGAGAGAATGGCGTGATCGACCTTCCTATACGGGCAGGATGTCATGTGAAGCTGAGGCTCGTCCTGAGCGATTACCATCGCATCTATCTGAACGACAGAACTCTCTCTCTTGGTTCACTGACCCTACTTCCAGACAGAGTCATAATAGCCTTCAGGAAGAGCCTGCCTGAATCATACATTCCAGAGACGGCCCTGTCTCTGGATACCAATGAACGATCCTTGGACGGCGTGTTACTGAGCGAAGATGAGTGCCTGCCAGTCCAGGCCGCGTATCCCGATGTCCCGATAATCCAGGCACGGCATCATGACCAGCGCAGGAGCCTCCAGAAGAAGAAGGCGCACGACCGGCGGACATCGAGGCGGTTGTGTCGCAGAGAGGGGAAGAGAGAGCGTCATCGGATCGAGTATCGCATGCACCAGGTGGCCAATGCGGTCCTCGGCTTCGCGGAGGAGCATAAATCGACGATTGTGCTCGAGGATCTGAGTTGGATGACAGCGCGTAAGCGCGGCAAATCGCTCAACAGGCGGTTGAACTCATGGCCTCGGAGGAAGCTTCACGACTTCATCGAGTACAAGGCAGCCTGGAAAGGCGTGCCAGTCATCAAGGTGGACCCATACAACAGCAGCAGGAGGTGCCCAATATGTAGGAGATTGAATCATTCCCGAATGGGCGCCGATTTCGAGTGTGAGTGCGGTTGGTGTGCCGACAGGCATGTCAACGCTGGCATAAACCTGCTGCAGACAGCCTTCCCAGAAGGGATGGCAGGGGGCTTACGGTTCAGCCCCGGCGCGTTCCAGCATGACGTGGTGATGACCCTCTACGACCCAGAGATGGGCGCACGGTTG